>Ga0068858_100003790_pt1 | contig 14951 bp, 16 predicted proteins | sample KBSSwiS12_FD_66589 | JGI IMG/M metagenome (GOLD analysis project Ga0068858, IMG submission 66589) | Switchgrass rhizosphere microbial communities from Kellogg Biological Station, Michigan, USA - KBS Switchgrass S1-2 | ecosystem: Host-associated > Plants > Roots > Rhizosphere > Soil ... | reverse complement strand
GGCAGGTATCGCGGCTTTTCCTACCGCTTCACCGACAGCGACGGCTGTGCGCCGTGCAACGATGTCGGCGTGCGCTCGACGGTGCGGGCCAGCGGCGGGCGACTCAAGGGCAAGCTTGCGCGGACGTCGGCCAGCGCCGGCGCGTCCTTCGACGTGAACATCGACGTCGCAATCCCGGACAAGACCTGGGGCACCGCGCTGCCCGCCGACGGCGGCGAGCCGGCGCGCGCCGTGCTCGCATACCACCGCGCACTCGCCACCGGCGACGTGCCGGCACTGCGCGCCAGTTCCGACGCCCGCGGCAAGGCCATCATCGACAAATTCGACCAGCAGGGCGACGCCCGCGCTTACGCGAATTTTCGCTGGGACGAGCTGCACCGGCGGCTTCAATCCCTCCATGTCGTCGGGGGCTTCGTCAACGGCGACCGGGCCGTGGTGTTGTTCGATGGCAGCGGCAGCGGCGGCGAGCCGCTGTACGGCGAGGCCGTCGTGCGTCGCGAAGGAAGTGCCTGGCGGGTCGACGACGAGCTGGTGCAGACTGGCCGCCGCCCGCCGACAACCGTGCGTTGAAAGAAATGCAACGCCGCCCGGCCGCGTAGGATCGGCGCAGCGCCCAACGCGCGACGCAATGGAAGGAACGCCGGCGACGGCGCGGCCTCTAATTGGTTACGTCCCCGCGCTGCGGTCGTGCTGACCGTGGCGATGCGCGCGCTTCGGGCGACGCGGACGCAACGACATCAGTATGTCCCTAAGGAGCACACAGATGAGGCACAACATGAAATCACGCCATACGCTCGCCGCCGCCTTGATCGCGTCCTGCGCGCTCGGCATCGCCGGCGCCGCGTTGGCCGCCGATACGTCGCCGGCGTCGCCTGATACGACGGCCACGACACCGAAGATGAAGGGCGACGCGAATGCGCCGGCAGGCAACACCCGTCCATCGACCAACAGCTCGCAATCGGCCACTTCGCCGGGAATGAATGCGCCGACGATCACGCCGAGCCGCTCGGAACTTCCGGATTCGGCCTTCAAGAAGCTCGACGCCAGCAGCAAGGGCTACGTCACCCGCGACGACGTCCAATCGTTGCCGGGGTTCGATCAGGCGTTCCAAGCCAACGACCGGGACCACGACGGTCGCCTCGATGCGACCGAGTTCAGCAAGGCGTGGAGCCAGTATTCGGGCACTCAGCAGTAAGCAGATCGCATCCCGTCTTCCACGTCCCCGTGAAGGCAGGCCCGTGCCGGCGCTTCTTTGCGGCGCCGGCGCGGCGCTCGTCAGCACTCGATGCTGCGCACTGACGGACGAGTGAAAGCTGCGACGCCTCAGACCGGCGGCGTGCGTTCCCCTGCGGTGACGGCGAACGGCAAGCGGTTCTCTGCCGGCGCAAGCGGACACGACCAGCAGGCGTCGTACGCGCACGACGGGTTGTAGGCGAAGTTGAAATCGAGCACGATGCGGCCGTCGTCGGCGCCAAGATCGGCGCCTTTGATCGTGTCGTAAAGATAACGGCCGCCGCCATAGGTCGTACGGCCACACGTCGCATCGACGAAGGGCAGCCACAGCCCGCCGCCGTAGCCTTCGAACCAGTAGAGCGGCAGCGTCGCCGCGTGCGCGCCCGCGGTGAAGCTGATCGTGGCGATCCGCGTGCCGCGCACGACGCCGTCACAGGCGAGCGGGATTTCGAGCGCCGGCGTCTCCGTTTGCTCCAGCGTCACGACGCCGACCACCCGCCAGGCAGGATCGTAGTCGAACCACGCCGCCCCGGGCCACGTCGCGCGCTGCGCCGGTGGGATCGGACTTTGCGGATGCCGGATGAACAACGCATCGCGCGCCGTGCGGAACCGCGCCGCGGCCGCCGCGGCGTCGCGTTCGGCGCCCACGCGTACGTCGGCGTACAGGGCTGCGACGGTGCGACGCCAGTGCGCGAGCATCATCGGGTTGGCGGGCGTGCTCATGGGACAGGTCTCCGGACGGGGCGAAAGTATAACCAGCTTCGACGATGGGTTGACCGGCGCGGCCCGCGTCCGCCAAGATCACCGCATTTCACTGCGATTCGAGACGTGACCGCCGCTCCCCTTCGTATCATGATCGACGCAACGTCGTCGGTGTCTGCGCTGCTGCAGCCCGCGGCGGACGCGCGCGGGTGCTATGTCATGGCGCACGGCGCCGGCGCCGGCATGGCGCACCCCTTCATGAACGCCATCGCCGAAGGCCTCGCGGAGCGCGGGATCACGACGCTGCGTTACCAGTTTCCGTACATGGAGCGCGGCTCGAAGCGCCCTGACCCGCCCGCGGTCGCGCATGCGGCCGTGCGTGCGGCGGTCGCCGAAGCGACACGCCGCGCGCCGGACCTGCCGCTGTTCGCCGGCGGCAAGTCGTTCGGCGGCAGGATGACTTCGCAGGCGCAGGCCGCAGCGCCGCTCCCCGGTGTGCGCGGGCTCGTATTTTTCGGCTTCCCGCTTCATCCGGCGGGTCGCCCTTCGGACGAGCGCGCCGCGCATCTCGACGCGGTGCACGTGCCGCTGCTCTTCCTGCAGGGAACGCGCGACGAATTGGCGGAACGAGCCCTCGTGGCAGCGGTCGCGGGGCGGCTCGGCACGCGGGCAACGCTGGCGTTCATCGACGCCGCCGATCACGCGTTCCACGTTCCTGCCCGCAGCGGGCGCAACGACACCGCCGTGCGCACCGAGCTGCTCGAGCGCTGCGTGGAGTGGATGGACGCCGTGTCCGCGCGCTGACGGCGCAAGGGTTGAGCCGTCGCCTACGTCGCTGCGGCGCCGACCAGCGCGCGGTAACGCGCCATGTGTCGGATCGCCTCCTTCGGCCGCGCGAGCGCTTCGTAGAGGAGCGCGAGGTTGTAGTGGCCGTCGGCGAGCGACGGGTCGCCGCGCAGCGCCGCCTCGTAGGCGGTGACGGCCTCGCGTGCCCGACCCATGTCGTCGAGCAGCACGCCGAGATTGAAATGGAGCACGGGTTCGTCGCCGCATGCAGCGAGCGCGTCGCGGTACGCGGCTTCAGCCTGCGGCAGGCGCCGGCGCTCGTGCAGCAGCCGGCCGAGGTTGATGCGCGCATCGACCAGGTGCGGATCCGCGGCGACGGCGCGCGCGTAGGCGGCGAGCGCGCGCTCCGGATCGTCGGCTTCGAGCGCAATGGCGCGCTCGAACCAGGCGCCCGCATCGTCGTCGCGCCCCGCAGCGGGATCGGTCGCGGCGCGCCCGCCAGCGCCCACGTCGGCCGCCGGCGCCTCGATCACCGAAAGCGATCCATCCGCCGGGTCGCCGTCGAACTCGAGCAGATACTGCCCCGACTCGGCCTGCCAGCGGCCGTTGCGCTCGCGCACGACGACGCGATCGCCTACCGCGCCGATGCGCAGGCCGGACAGCGGCATCGTGGCGGGCAGATGGCGCCGCAGCTCGCGCACCGAGCGCGTGATCCGGCGGCGCGGCACGTTCGCATCCGCGAGCGCCTGCGCGGTGCGCAGCACGATCAGGTCCTGGAAGGAGAAGCGCCACGCGCCGCGCGGGCCACGCGCCGGCGCGACGAAGCCTGCCTCGATCAGCGCTCGTAGGGTGCTGCGCGGCAGCCGCAGGAGTTTCTCGACGTCGCGGACGCCGTAGTCATGCATGAGCGGTCCGGGCTACGCCTTCTTTTTGGCGCCCTTGCGCGCGGCCGGTTCGGCGGCCGGAACGGCGACGGCAGGCTGCGCGCGCTTCGGCGGCTTGCGTGTCGCGGCTTCGGGCGCAGGGGCGGGCGCGGCGCGCGCCGCCGATTTCTTCTCGAGACTGGCGCGGAGCGCTTCCATCAGATCGATGACCTGCGCTCCGCCTTCCGGCGCCTCGGCCAGCGTGATCTCCTGGCCCTCGACCTTCTTCTGCACGGCCGCTTCGACGCGCACCGCCACGTCGTCCTTGTAGGCGGACGGATCGAACGTCTTCGACGTCTGCTGCTCGATCAGCTGCTCGGCGAGCTTCAGCTCGGCCGGCTTCACGTCGGTCTTGGGAATGTCGAGATCCTTCATCGACCGCACCTCGCCGGCGTAGAGCAACTGCTGCATCACGAGGCCGTCGTCGACCGGCCGGATCATCACGATGTACTGCTTGCCGCGCGCGGCCCAGCGGCCGAGCGCGCAGCGCTTGGTCTCGCGCAGTGCGCTGGCCAGCAGCGCATAGGGCTTCGCGCCGCCCTTGTCGGGGGCCAGGTAGTACGCCTTGTCGAAATAGACCGGATCGACCGCGACCAGCGGGACGAACTCGGTGATCTCGGCCATGTGCGTGCCGACCTCCTCCATCGCCTTCAGCTCCTCCGGCGTGAAGATCACGTACTGGTCCTTCGCGAACTCGTAGCCCTTCACCATGTCCTCGCGCGCGACCGGCACGTCTTCCTTCGTGCAGAAGTACTGCTGCTTCAGGCGCGAACCGCAGGCCTTGTGCAGCAGGTTGAACGAAACGCCGCGTGTCGACTCGGTGGCCGTGTAGAGCTTCACCGGTATCGACACCAGCCCGAACGACACCGTCAAACTCGCTATGGATCGTGCAGCCATCGTCTGCCTCCGACTCGATTTTTCAGGCCTTGGCACGCTTCAGCGCCGCTTCCAGGCTCTGTTTTCGCGCGAGAGCGTCCTTCCAGCGGTCGCCCGTCCGTGCCAGGCGTTGCGGCACGTTCGTGATTCTAAAGTCCAGCGGGTGTGCGCTGGCAAGCTCTTCCCACGTCAATGGCATCGAAACCGGCCCGCCGGGCTCGCCGCGTGGCGAATAAGCGACATTTAGGGTCTTTCCGCGCACGTTCATGTTGTAATCCATGAAAATCTTGCCTGTTCGCTTGGGGACGCTCCATTCCAGCGTGATGTCCGCCGGATGGAGCCGCATCAGGTGCCGCCCCACCAGTTCCGACACATGGCGCGCAGCGTCGAAATCGAGGGTCCGGCGGATCGGCACGAACACGTGCAGGCCGGTCTTGCCCGAGGTCTTGACGATGGCCTCGAGCGCCATGCTCTCGAGCAATTCGCGGAGCCAGAACGCCACTTCCTTGCCTTTCTCGAACGCGACCGTGTTGAGCTCGGGCTCGCCGCCGGGACGCTCGTTGCCCGAATAGATGTAGGGATCGAGGTCGAACAGCACGTAATCGGGATAGTTGAGCACCGACGCTTCGAGCGCCTCCAGCGAGCTCGCGTAGTCGGTGCTCGTCGAGACGGCGTCGGGGCCCGGGCGGGCGCGCGAATGCCAGATGTGGTATTCGAGCGTCCCCGACTGCGCGAGCCACAACAGCGTCGGCAGGCTGTTGCATACGAGGTACTCGTGCTGCTCGTCCTTGTGGCCGGAGAACACGGTGATCGTCTCGACGAAGGCCGGCCGCTCCTGCTCCCAGTGCTTCTGGAAGAACCGCTGCCCGCCGATGCCGTCCGGCATGCGGATCATCGTGAGCGGCCGGTCGGCAAGATGCGGCAGCATGTACGGCGACACCTGCGCGACATAGCGCAGCAGGTCGCGCTTCGTTATCGCCGGCTGGTTGAGCGCGCGATCCGCCGGCCAGTAGACGCGGTCGAGATGCGTGAGGCGGATCCGGTGCGGGCCGACGGCGAGTGTGAACGCCGCCTTCGGATTGGCCAGTTGCGCCACGACGTCGTCGATCGGGCCATCGGTGGGGCCGCCGGCCGGCGCGTCGGCGTCTGCCGGCATCGGTATCGCGGCGCCGGCCGCGACGCGCCGGACGCTCTTCGCATCGACGTCGTCGCGCAACCGCAGGAAGACCGGCGCGCGCAATGCGCCGTCGTCGGTCCAGCTCTGGAACGCGACTTCGGCCACGAGCTCCGGCGCGACCCACGTCGTCGGGCCGTTCAACGGCGGTTGGTCCGCGAACGGGCAGGTCTTGCGCTGCAGCGGAACAAGGCGCGCACCCACGTCCGCCAGCGTGCGCGTGTCGAAGCCCGAACCGACGTGCGATGCGTAACGGAGCTTGCTCCGCGCCTTTCCGTCGTCCCAGTAGCCCAGCAACAGCGCGCCGAGCGGCGCGCGGGCGCCCTTCCCCTGCGTGTAGCCGCCGATGACGAAATCGGCGCTCTGTGTCCGCTTGACCTTGAGCCACGAAGTCGAGCGCCGGCCGGCTTCATAGCGGCTGTCCTTGCGCTTGCCGATCACGCCTTCGAAGCCGCTCGCGAGCGCGGCCGCCTGCAGCGCGACGCCGTCGTCCGTCGCATGGACGAGCTGGACGTGCGGCGATGGCAACAGGCACTGCGCGAGGTAGCGGCGGCGATCGCGATACGACGCTTTGCGCAGGTCGATGCCGGCGAAGAACGGCAGGTCGAAACCGTAGAACACCACCGGCGTGCTGCGCTCGGCCGCCGCGATCTCTCGTTCCGTCTTGAGCTGTGCGCGCTCCTGCAATGCGCCGAACGAGGGCCGCCCGCTCGCGTCGAACGCAACCAGCTCGCCGTCGACGATCATGCCGTCCACGAGCTGCTGCCGGAGCTCGGTCGCGAGCGAGGGAAAGTGCTGCGCGAGGTCGAGGCCGCGCCGCGAACGCAGGCGCACGCCGTCAGCGCCGATGAACGCCAGCACGCGGTAGCCGTCGAGCTTCGGCTCCCACATCCAGTCGGCACGGCAAAACGGCGCGTCGCCGATGTCGGCGAGCATCGGGGCGAGCGTCGCGGGCATCGGCACCGGCTTGCCATTGGGCGCCAGCGCCGCGGCCGCGATCCGGTGCGCGGGGACCACCTTGAGATCGGCCACCGCGACACCGGAGAGCACCGAGCGATCCTGCGCAGTCACGTCGGCGGTGGTGACAAAGCGATCCTTGTGCTTGATCAGGAGCCACTGCTTCGCTTCCTTTGTGCGCACGAGCGCGAACGAGCCCTTGAGCTTCTCGCCGCGCAACAGGAAGCTCAGCTTGCCCTTCGCGAGCCCCTCGCGAACTTCGCGCTCGGCCTGGCTGCGCTCGTGAAACCACGTCGCCCCGCCTTCGTCCGGCGAGTACACGCCGCAATCCCATACGATCACTTCGCCTGCGCCATACTGCTTCGGTGGAATCACGCCTTCGAACGAGGCATAGTCGTACGGATGGTCCTCGGTCTCGACGGCGAGGCGTTTCTCGGCCGGGTCGAGCGCCGGTCCGCGGGGCACGGCCCAGGACTTCAGCACGCCGTCGCATTCGAGCCGGAAGTCGTAGTGCAGCCGCCGGGCCGAATGCTGCTGGACGACAAACAGCAGCGGGCCGCCGCCGGTCGCGGGGACGGCGGGGGGCGGCTCGGGCGTGGCGGCGAACGTCCGCTTGGCCGAGTATTCGCTGAGGGTTTCTTTCGCCATGCCGGGATTCTAGTGGTCCAACCGTCCAGAGGAGGCCGGAACCATGAGTAAAGCGCGGTTGCTCGCGGGCGCGAGCGGCTATTCGTTCAAGGAATGGAAGGGCCATTTCTATCCGGCCGACCTCGCGGCCGACGCCATGCTCGCTTACTACGCCGAGCGGCTGCCCACCGTCGAGATCAACAATACGTTCTACCGGATGCCGAAGACGTCGGTGCTCGAGGCGTGGGCCGCGGCCACGCCGGCATCCTTCCGGTTCGCCATCAAGGCATCGCAGCGGATCACGCATTTCGCCCGGCTCAAGGCCGAGACGGCGGCCGAGCCGCTCGGCTATCTGTATCGCAACCTCGCGGCGCTGGGCGCGAAGCGCGGACCGGTGCTGTTCCAGCTGCCGCCGAACCTCAAGAAGGATCTGCCCCGCCTCGTCGCCTTCCTGCAGCTCCTGCCCGCCGATCATCGCGCCGCGTTCGAGTTCCGCAACGACAGCTGGCTCGACGACGAGACCTACGCAGCGCTGAAGGACGGCGGCGCCGCGCTCGTCGTATCCGAACGGGAAGACAATGCACCGCCGCCGCTGGTCGAGACCGCCGCATTCGGGTATGTGCGCCTGCGCCTCGAGAGCTATTCCGCGGCCGACCTGCGCGCCTGGGCCGCGCGCCTCGCCGCAACGTCGTGGCGCGAGATCCACGTCTACTTCATGCACGAGCCGACGGCGCCGGCGTACGCGCGGGCGCTGACGGACGAGGCGGCTTCGGCGACCGCTTGAGTTGCCGCCGCGGGACGCTGCGCCCGGGCACCGCCGCGCGTACCATCGTCGCGACTTTGCGCTCCGGCCGCATTTCCGTTGCGCGGCCCGGCCGCCCGCCCCCCACCTCCGAGGTCCACGTCCATGAAATTCCTGTGCCTGATCTGCGCCGATAAAATGATGGAGCACATGCCGCCCGACGCGGCCGCCCGCCACTTCGACGAGTACGCGGCGTTCACGCGTGCCATTCGCGCGAGCGGGCACCTCGTCGCCCTCAATCGACTGCAGCCGCCCTCCGCCGCGACGACGATCCGCGTGCGCAACGGCGTCGTGGCCGTCACGGACGGGCCGTACGCCGAGACCAAGGAGCAGCTCGGCGGGTACTACCTCATCGAAGCGCGCGACCGCGACGAGGCGATCGCCATCGCGGCACGCATCCCCGGCGCCGCACAGGGCTGCGTGGAGATCCGGCCGGTGGCCGAGGATGCGCAGACGCAGGCGGCGCTGGGACTGGCGCCCGCCGGCGAGCGGGCCTGACCCCCGCCGGCGCCGGTCCGGGAAAAAAATTTTACGGAACCTGTCGATCCGCCGGCCGTCCGTTCGATTAAGGGGTAGAGCGTCCGCACCCGAAGGGGTTCCCGGCGCGGACGGTGCGGCCAAAGGCCTTTCGTCTTCAACGACCCTACGGAGATCCCGGACATGCCGCTCCGACGCAAGACTGAATGCTGAATGCCTCGCTTTTGCCACCGGAGACCCGCGATGAAATTCCTCTGCCTCGGCTATTACGACGAAAAGAAGTTCAACGCACTGCCCAAGCCTGACGTCGATGCGCTGGTGCAGCAGTGCCGGACGCACGACGAAGCGCTGCGCAAGAGCGGCCATATGCTCATGGTTGCCTCGCTCGCCGCGACGCGCGACGCGACGAGCATACGTCCGCGCAACGGCAAGCCGGTCGTTACCGACGGCCCGTTTGCCGAGACGAAGGAACAGGTGGGCGCGTTCTTCATCGTCGAGGCACCAGATCTCAAGGAAGCGACACGGGTGGCATCGCTGCACCCCGCCGCGCACCTCGGCGAGCAGGTCGGCTGGGGCGTCGAGGTCCGTCCCATCGACTACTACGCCGAGGGCTAGCGCGCGGCAACCGATTCGACCGGCCGGGCGAGAGAGCGCCCGGGACAACGCAAGGAGAGACGAACATGCGATTCATGGTGATGGTGAAAGCGACGAAGGCGTCCGAAGCGGGCGTGATGCCCAAGCGCGAGCTCCTGGAAGCGATGGGCAAGTTCAACGAGGAGCTGGTCAAGGCCGGCGTGATGCTCGCGGGCGAGGGCCTCGAAGCGAGCGCCAAGGGCACGCGCATTCGCTTCGGCGGCAAAGCGCCGACAGTCATCGACGGCCCCTTCGCCGAGACGAAGGAGCTGGTCGCCGGCTTCTGGATCTGGAAAGTGAAATCGAAGGACGAGGCGATCGCGTGGCTCAAGCGCGCGCCGTTCGACGAAGGCGAGGTCGAGATTCGCCGGATCTTCGAAGCCGAGGATTTTGGCGCCGAACTCACGCCGGAGCTGCGGGAGCAGGAAGCACGTCTGCGCGCGCAAACCGCGGGCGCGAAGTAATCGCAACCCAACGACAAGGAGAAGCCATGCTGGTCCAGCCCTACCTGTTTTTCGACGGCCGCTGCGAGGAGGCCGTGAACTACTACCAACGCACGCTCGGCGCGAAAGTCGAAATGCTGATGCGCTACAAGGAGAGCCCCGAGCCGCCGCCGCCCGGCATGGTGCCCCCCGGCTCGGAGAACAAGATCATGCACATGAGCATGACGATCGGCGACTCGACGGTCATGGGGTCCGACGGCAACTGCGCCGGCAAGCCCGAGTTCCAGGGTTTTTCGCTGTCGCTCACCGTCAAGGATGCCGCCGAGGCCGACCGCGTGTTCGGCGCGCTGGCCGACGGCGGCAAGGTGCAGATGCCGCTCGCCAAGACGTTCTTCGCGCCGCGCTTCGGCATGGTCACCGACCGCTTCGGCGTGGGCTGGATGGTGATCGTCGCCCACTGAAGGAAACACGCCCATGCGTTACATGATGATGATCAAGGCCAACCCGGGCTACGAAGCCGGCAAGCCGCCGAACCCCGGGCTGATCGAGGCGATGGGGCGGCTTGCGGACGAAATGACGCGGACCGGCGTGATGCTCGCAGTGGGCGGGCTCCAGCCGAGCTCCGCCGGCACGCGCATCCGGCTCGACGGCGGCAAGCGCTCCGTCACCGACGGTCCGTTCGCCGAGACCAAGGAGCTCGTCGGCGGCTACGCCATCCTGCAGGCGGCCTCCAGGGACGAAGCCCTCGCGCTTGCGCAGCGGTGCGTCGACGTGCATGCCGCCGCCGGAGTCACGGACTTCGAGCTCGAGATCCGGCCGATGTGGGACACGCCGCTGGGATGCGCGGAACCGGCCGCAGCCGCAGGGAGGACGTGATGCAGAAGATCACGCCGTGCCTGTGGTTCGACGGCAAGGCCGAGGAAGCGATGAACTTCTACGTGTCCGTGTTCCCGAACGCCAAGATCGGCGACATCATGCGGTGGGGCGACACGGGCCCCGGTCCCAAAGGCTCGGTGTTGTCCATCGAGTGCGAGATCGAGGGACAGCGGTTCATGGCGCTCAACGGCGGCCCGATGTTCACGTTCACGCCGGCCATCTCGTTCTTCGTCGCATGCGAGACGCAGCAGGAGGTCGACACGTACTGGTCGAAGCTCGGCGACGGCGGCCGGCCGAACCAGTGCGGCTGGCTGCAGGACCGGTTCGGCGTCTCGTGGCAGATCGTCCCGACCGCGCTCGGCCGGATGCTGAAGGACCGGGACCCCGCGAAGGCCAACCGCGTGATGCAGGCGATGCTGACGATGACGAAGCTCGACATCGCGCGCCTGCAGGCCGCCTACGAACACTGACGAGGAGACTCTCCATGGCCCGATATGTCGACGGATTCGTCGTTCCCGTCCCGAAGAAGAACCTTGCCGCCTACCGCCGCATGTCGCAGAAGTGCGGGAAGATCTGGCGCGAGTTCGGCGCGCTCGAGTACGTCGAATGCGTCGCCGACGACGTGAAGCCCGGCAAGCACACGTCGTTTCCGCAGAGCGTGAAGCTCAAGGCCGGCGAGGTGGTCGTGTTTTCCTGGATCGTCTACACGTCGCGAGCCCAGCGGGACCGGGTCAACGCGAAGGTGATGAAGGATTCGCGCATGGCCCCGATGATGGATGCGAAGACGATGCCTTTCGACGGCAAGCGCATGTTCTGGGGCGGCTTCAAGACCCTGATCGAGATGCGATGACGGCGCCGCCGCGCGGAGTAGCTGCGGCGGCGCTTCAGAACGCGACGTCGGCGCGGCCCTTGAGCGCGAGGATGCGGCGCGCGTCGTCGGGCGTTGCAATCGCGAGGCCGAGTCCTTCGATGATTTTCCGCACCGCGCTCACCTGCGCGGCGTTCGACTCCGCGAGCTTGCCCGGACCGAGCCAAAGGCTGTCCTCGAGCCCGACACGCACGTTGCCGCCCATCGCGGCCGACATCGCGGCGATCGGCAGCTGGTTGCGCCCGGCGCCGAGCACGCTCCAGCGGTACTGGTCGCCGAACAGCCGGTCGGCGGTGCGCTTCATGTGCGCGACGTCGTCGGGATGCGGACCGATGCCGCCCAGGATGCCGAACACGCTCTGGATGAAGAGCGGCGGCTTGACGATGCCGCGCTCGAAGAAGTGGTGCGCCGTGTACAGGTGCCCGATGTCGTAGCACTCGATCTCAAAGCGGGTGCCGTTGTCGGCGCACGACGTCAGGATGTATTCGATATCCTTGAACGTGTTGCGGAAGACCCGCGAATCCGAACTCGCGAGGTACTCCCGCTCCCACGGGTGCTTGAATTCGGTGAAGCGCTTCAGCATCGGGTAGAGCCCGAAGTTCATCGAGCCCATGTTGAGCGAGGCGACCTCGGGCTTCAGTTGCAGCGCCGGCTGCAGCCGCTCCTCGATCGTCATCGTCGCCGCGCCGCCGGTCGTGAAGTTGACGACGACGTCCGAGCGGCGCTTGATGTCCGGCGCGAATTCGCGAAAGTACTTCGGGTCCTGCGTCGGATGGCCGTCGATCGGGTCGCGGGCGTGCAGATGGACGATCGCCGCACCCGCTTCGGCGGCGGCCACGGCCGCGTCGGCGATCTCGCGCGGCGTGACCGGCAGGTACGGCGACATCGACGGCGTGTGGATCGAGCCGGTGATCGCGCACGTGATGATGACTTTGCGGGTTTCGGCCATGATGCGTGTCTCCTGGTTCAAAGATCGGATTGATCGCGCTTGTGCCGCGCCAGCGCAAGCAGGCGCCGGTCGCGCAGGTCCATCCTGCGGTCGCGTTCGGCGGGCGACAGCGGCGCGCCGAGCATCTCGACGACGCGCGCCGCCGGCCCGGCATCCCACACCTCCGGCTTGGGCGGGTCGCCGGCGAGCCGGCGATAGAACGCGCCATAGCGCGCACAATAGTCCGCCACTCCGCCCGGCGCGTTGAGCTCGATGGTCGCGAACGGTCCCATGAACGACCAGCGCAGGCCGAGGCCGTGCGCGATCGTCTTGTCGAGGTCCTCGGGCGACACGTAGCCTTCGCCGACGAGGCGCATCGCCTCGGAGAGCAGTGCGCCCTGCAGCCGATTGAGGATGAATCCCTCGAGCTCGCGCTGCACGACGACCGGCACCTGTCCGACGGCAGTCATCACGGCGTGCGCGCGCTCGATCGTCGCGGGGCTCGTCCACGGCGCGCCGCACAGCTCGACGACCGGCACGAGGTGCGGCGGGTTCACCGGATGCGCAACGAGGCAGCGCGACCGACCGGCCAGGGACGCGGTGAACTGCGATCCGGGGATCGCGGACGTCGAGCTCGCCAGCACCGTCGCATCGCCGGCGAGCGCGTCGAGGCGGCGGAACACGTCGCGCTTCGTGTCGACGTTCTCCGGCAGGTTTTCCTGCACCCACGAGGCGCCGGGCACGGCCTCCTCGAGGCGTTCGAACAGCGCAATGCGCGCCATCGCCTCGTCGGCATCGGCGACGAGACCCGCCGCTGCCTGCTCGGCGAGGCTCGCGGCAATGTTGCCGTGCGCGGCGTCGAGCTGCGCGGGAACGCTGTCGTACATCCGCACGCGCCAGCCGGCGCGCGCGAACACCATGGCCCAGGCGCGGCCGATCAGTCCGGCGCCGACGATCGCTGCAGTCGATTCCATGCGCTCACATCCACAGGACGCGCCGGCGTAGCTCGATGTCGTCGCGCAGCGCCGCCGCGGGTCCGCGATGGACGACGCTGCCGCGCTCGAGCACATAGGCCTGGTCCGCCAGCGCGAGGACCAGATCGAGATTATGCTCGACGATCACGATGGACAATTCCTCCCGCAGCCGGTCGAAGGCCTCGAACAGCTCCTCGATCACGGCGGGTGCCAGCCCTTCGAACGGCTCGTCGAGCAGCAGCACGCGGACGTGTCCGGCCAGCGCGCGGGCGACGGCGACCATCTGCTGCTCGCCGCCCGACAGGAAGTCGGCCGGCGTGTCGAGGCGCTCGCGCAGCCGCGGGAAGAACTGCAGGATCTTCTCGTCGGACCACGCGACCCCCGCGCCCCGACGGCGCTTCAACCGCCCGAGCTCGAGATTGTGGCGCACGCTCATGCCGGCAAACAGCGCGCGCCCCTGCGGCACATAGCCGATCCCGCTGCGGGCATTGGCGGCGGCCGGGCGCCGCGCGAGGTCCTCGCCCGACAGCAGGATGCGCCCCTGCTGCGCAGCGACGATGCCGACGATCGTCTTCAGCAGCGTCGACTTGCCTGCGCCGTTGCGGCCGAGGAGCGCGACGATCTCGCGCTCGCGCACGTCGAGCGACGCGGCCATGACGATGTGGCTCTTGCCGTAGAACGCGTCAACGCGCTCGACGTCGAGAAGGAGCGGCGCCTCGGCGCGCTCGGGGCGGCCGCGCGCGGTCGCGGCCAGCGCCGCTGTGCCGGACCCGATGTACACCTCGCGCACCGCGGCGCTTTCGCGCACGACCTCGGCGCTGCCGTCGAGCAGCACCTGGCCTTCGTTCATCACCGTGACGCGGTCCGCGAGCGCGAACACGCGATCGATGTCGTGCTCGACCAGCAGCACCGGCACATCGGCCGAGATGCGCTTGATCAGGTGGCCGACCCGCTCGCGCTCGGCCGCGGCGAGCCCGGCGAGCGGCTCGTCGAGCAGCAGCACCCGCGGTGCGCCGGCGAGGGCGAGGCCCATGTCGAGCAGTCGCTGACCGCCGTACGAGAGCGAGCCTGCCATGACGCCCTCGATGCCCGACAGGCCGAGGTAGCGGACGAGCTCGGCCGTGCGCGCCGTCACGGCCGTGTTGCCGTGCGCGTCGGCCCAGCCGTCGAAGTGCGAGGCGTCGCGCGCCTGCACGGCCAGGCGCAGGTTCTCGGCGATCGTCACGCCGGGAAACAGATTGGTGATCTGGAACGAGCGGCCGAGCCCGGCGGCGGCAATCGCGTGCGGTGGCAAGCCGGCCAACGGGTGGCCGGCCAGCGTCACCGTGCCCCGGTCGGGCGCGAACATGCCGGTGACGAGGTTGAACACCGTCGTCTTGCCGGCGCCGTTGGGGCCGATCAGTGCGTGGAGCGTGCGATCGCGGACGACGAACGACGCGTCGGTCACCGCCTTGATGCCGCCGAACGCTTTCGCCAGGGCGCGCGCCTCCAGCACGACGCCCCCCGCATGCGGCGCGTGCTTCAGGAACTCCGGCAGCGGCACGCCCTGCTCGATCGCGCGCGCGCCCATGGCCGCGGCCTCCACCACCCTCGGCCGGAAAGGCTCCGTCAGCCGGCGCCCGACGCCGACGAGCCCCGTGGGCGAGAACACGATGAAGGCGACGAACAGCAG
>Ga0068858_100003784_pt1 | contig 14958 bp, 12 predicted proteins | sample KBSSwiS12_FD_66589 | JGI IMG/M metagenome (GOLD analysis project Ga0068858, IMG submission 66589) | Switchgrass rhizosphere microbial communities from Kellogg Biological Station, Michigan, USA - KBS Switchgrass S1-2 | ecosystem: Host-associated > Plants > Roots > Rhizosphere > Soil ... | reverse complement strand
CAGCACGCCGCCGATCATCAAGAGCCGCCGGCCGGAACGCGGTGCACGGGACGCTGTCTTCGAGCCAGGCATTCGCTGGCGCGATTGTGCGTGGCCCGCGCTCGCGCTCGCGTTCCGGACAGGGCTCCGCTCACGACGGAGCATTTCCTGTTCCAATGGCCGCCAGCAATCGGCGCGACGATTCGTCGCTGCTCGAAAAAGCCGACGCAAGGAAATCCTGTAGCGTAGAGACTTACCTCTTGGCCCAAGGATCTTTTACGGCGGCGACTCTCCCCGCGCGCGAACGGCACAGATCCCCGAATCCACGAATTGCCTTGCGATTCGACCCATTTGATGGGACACGTCGACACGCCGATATGCGGCATGCATCGTGATATGCATGAGGCATGGCCCGATTCGTGTCGCGGACGATCATCATCGCAAGCGCACTGGTTTTCGTTCTCAATACCACGCCAGCTTCGGCGTCGCAGATCGATTTCACCGGCACCGGCAAAGGGGCCTGGGCGACCTTCAGCCTGGCGGGTGATCCTCTCGGAAACCCGTTCAGCGACTTCGTCGGCGAGCTGTTGTGGAACTGGATCGGAACGCCCGAGCCAGGCTTCTCCAGCGGTTCGATCTACACGTACTGCGTGGACGCCACGAGCTACTTGCAGGATCCTCAGACCGTCACCGCGCGCTCGACCGACCTGCTCACGTCGGCGACCGGCGGCGCCGACGCCGGCGGGCGCGTAGCCTATCTGGTTGACAAGTACGCGGCCGACGTCCATCAGAACGGTACCGATGTAGACGCCGCGGCGCTGCAGATTGCCATCTGGGAAGCGCTCTACGACTCGACCGAGGATCTCTCCGGTGGGACGTTCGCGCTCGTCACGACCGGCGCAATCTACGACAAGGCGAAGTTCTACCTCGATGACTTGTATTCGGGCGGCACGTATCACACCGCCTCCGCGACATGGCTCGATACTCGAGCGGGACAGGATCAGGTCGTCCTCACGCCGACGCCGGAGCCCGCATCGCTCACGTTGTTCGGCTCCGCCCTTGCGCTCGCCGCCGCACGCCGCCGCAAGCGCAAGGCCAATCTGACCTGGTAAGCGTTCTGCTCGATCGAGTTCGTCGTCGCGAGCTCGATCGGGCGTTCTCTCCTCGCTCGATCCTCCCGAACTGAAAGTCTCCGCTCTTAGGTCCATCGCGCGCCGCGACGTGCAAAAGTGCGCAAGTCTTCCTTCCACGAATCAGCTGGCTCCGACATCGTGCACGGCCTTCTGGACCAGCAACGGCGAAGAGGGTTATCGTGCTCTCTCACCGCAAGGGGGATCCCGTGATCGTTTGCCGAACCTGGCTGTGCGCTCTGGCCCTTCTCATCGCGTCGGCACCGGCCTTCGCTCAAACGCCGCCGTCGGCCGTCGGCCGCATCAAGATCGCTTCGGGCTCCGCATTTATCGTCCGAAACGGCACGCAGGTCGCCGCGCAGGCCGGTCAGCCCATTTTCGAAGGCGATGGTTTGAGAACCGGCGCTGACGGCCGTCTCGGCGTCACGTTGAAGGACGACACGCGCGTGTCGCTCGGACCGGCCAGCGAGATGCGCGTCGACCGGTTCGTGTTCGCTCCGGCGGAAGGACGCATGGGAGTGGTCCTGAACGTCGTGCGTGGGGTCATGGCCTATGTGTCGGGACGAATTGCCAAGCTCTCGCCCGACTCGATCCGGCTCGAAACACCGGCGGCGGTGATGGGTGTCCGCGGAACCACGCTCGCGCTTCGCGTCAATCCCTGACGATGAACGCGCGCTCCGTCGCAGTTTGGCTGGCCGCGCTCGGCATCGCTGTGGCTGTGGGCTGCGGACCCAAGCAGGTCAAAACCACGATTCCCTCCGGTCAGAGCACCGTGGTGCTGCTCCCGGATCCTGGTGACGGCGCGGTCGGTCGCGCGGTGGTCTCGAACAGTGTCGGGGCCACGGAGCTCACCGGCGCCCGTGAATCGACGACGGTGGCTCCGAATCAAGCACCGGCCCCGGTGATCGTCTTGAACGAGGCGGACGTCACGCGACTGTTTGGCGACGTGCTGGCCACGCTTCCTGCTCCACCGCAGATTTTCCTCCTGTATTTTCGTTTCGAGTCCGAAGAGCTGACCGACGAGAGCCGCGCGCTGCTCCCGCAGGTGCTGCAGGCCGTCAGGAATCGTCCGTTTCCCGACGTCGCCGTGGTTGGTCACACGGACACGACGGGAACGAACGCCAGCAACTACGAGCTCGGTCTCCGCCGCGCGAACGCGATTCGCGGCCGCCTGATCGAGTCAGGCGTGGACGCCGGGCTGATCGAGGTGAGCTCGCACGGTGAATCCGATTTGCTGGTGAAGACGGCTGATTCCGTGGCGGAGCCGCGCAATCGGCGCGTCGAAATCACGGTGCGATGAGTCTCCGTCCCGATCGTCTCGTGCTGGTGTGCGGCCTTGTGCCCACGCTCGTCACGGCCTGGCTCTCGTTGTCCCGCCCGGCGCTGCTCGCGAGCCTGGAGTACGGTGCCTACGACCTGGTCGTCCGCTCGGTCGCGACCAGACCTCCGAGCGGCCGCATTGCGATCGTGGACGTGGACGAGCGCAGCCTCACGGCCGTCGGACAGTGGCCGTGGCGCCGCGACGTCATCGGGACGCTGATCACGCGACTCCGCGATCTCGGCGTGCCGATGATCGCGCTCGATATCATGTTCGCGGAGTCGGATCGCTCCAACGGAACCGGAGTCAGTGCCGACCAGACGCTGGCGGACACACTCCGCCCGGGCGGCGTGGCGCTCGGCTATGCCTTGACGTTCGGCCCCTCGTCTGAGCACTCGAACGCCTGCGTGCAGCATCCACTCGGGATCGCGCTGATTCGCCGGGACGACGATCACGCCGACGAGCCATTCTTCCAGGCGACCGGAGCCGTCTGCAGTCTCCCGATGCTGTCGCAGGCGGCCGGTGCGTCGGGATTCCTGAACGTGGCTCCCGATCCGGATGGCCGTCTGCGGCGCGTGCCGCTGCTGCTTTCATTCAACGGCCGTGTTCAGCCCGCGCTTGCGCTCGAAGCGGTCATCTCCTCCACGAAGGTGCGGGACACCAGCCTCCGCGTGCTCAACGTAAACGCGACCTCCCTCGTGCTCGACGATCGCCGCGTGCCGCTGGACGGCAAGAGCAACCTGCTTCTTCGCTATCGAGGCGGCAAGCACACCTTTCCTTATGTCTCGGCGATCGATGTCCTGAGCGGTCAGGCGCCGGCAGAGACCCTCAAGGGCAAGATCGTTTTCGTCGGCACCACCGCGCTCGGCACGCGCGAAGTGGTGGCCACGCCACTCGACACGCTGTTTGCCGGCGTCGAGGTGCAGGCCACCGTCGCTGACAACCTTCTTCAACAGGATTTCATTCACGAGTCCGAGTTCGGTCCGATGGTCGAGGCTCAGCTCGTGCTCGGACTCGGCATCTTTGCCGCGCTCGTCGTGGGGAGGCTCGGCCTCGCCCGCGGCGGCGGCGTGATCGCCGTGGCTCTGGCCGCGGTGTGGGGCGGAGCCGTCTGGCTGTTGTCGGCCAACGGCACGTTCCTGTCGCCGGTCTTTCCGACGCTGGGATCGATTCTGGCCTTCGGCACGATGGCGATTGCACAGCTCGTGCTGGAACGCCGCCGGGCCGATCAGGCCGGCCGCGAGAAAGCGATCTCGCAGCGGCTGATGGTCCAGGGCCTGTTGTCGCTCACGGAAGTCCGAGACGCCGAGACCGGCCGGCACTCGCGGCGCACCCAGGCGTACGCGCGAGTCATCGCCGAGCAGCTCGCCCGTCACTCGGGATTCGGTGACTACCTGACGCCGGAACGCATCGACCTGCTGTCGCGCCTCGCGCCGCTGCACGACATCGGCAAGGTCGGTGTGCCCGATTCGCTGTTGAACAAACCCGGCGCGCTCACGGTCGAAGAAGTCGCCGAGATGCGGAAGCATCCGGCGCACGGCCGCGACGTCATCGTGCATGCCGAACGGGACGTCGGCGTGCCTGACGATGCCATCCTCGCGATGGCCAAGGACATCGTCTACACGCACCACGAGAAGTGGGACGGCACCGGCTACCCCGAGGGCCTTCAGGGCGCGCAGATTCCGGTCGTTGGAAGGTTGATGGCCCTCGTGGATGTGTACGACGCGATCACGACGCCGCGGGTCTATCGCGATCCCATGTCACACAGCGAGGCGGTCGCGTTCATCGTCTCCGTCAGGGGCACGCACTTCGATCCCTCGGTCGTCGACGCGTTTCTGGAAGTTGCCGCCAAAGTGGAACGTCTGTCTGATACTGGACGGACTGCACCGGCGAGCTGACCCGACTGGCTACGAACGCGCAGCACCGATGCTACTGCGCGCTGTACGACATGAACTCTTCGGTCAGATCTGGCAGCGTGTCTTTAAGGATTTCGATCACGGCGCGCCGGTCGTTCGAAGTGAGCCGGGTGTATCTGGTATCGGGATCTTTTCCCGACAGCACGGTCCACATCCTCGAGTAGACCGCGGCGCGCACATCGCGCGGCAGCGCTCGAAACGCCGGCGAGTAAATCATGTAGCTGCAGGGATACTTGAGCAGTCGATGTGCGAGATCGAGCTGGCGCAACGATCGCCCTTGATGATCCGACGGTCCCCGGGCTGAAAATCGTTCCGCAAATCCCGACGTGCCTTTGACGGCCGCCGGCAGCGGCTCCTCTTCGATGAAGAGCAGGTAGTCCACGAGCTCGTTCACCGCGCTGCGCAGCGGACCGCCGGCGAAATCGATCCGGCCGCCATCGGCCGCGATCCTCGCCTCCCATCCGACCCGCGTGATCAGGTTCATCATCCGGCCCTGGTGCTGGAAGACCATCAGCGCCGCGATGTCGCTCGTGTTCGACGGATAGGTGTGCGCATCGAACGGTTGTTCCGAAGGCATCCGATGCAGCGTGCTGTCGGACACCACGGCCTCTCGCTTTTCGGTGTCCGTGACGAACGCATTGCCGATGTGCCGCAGGCCGCCGTCCACACCGGTCACGTACCAGCCGCCCCATCGCCGCCGGAACGGCGTTCGATCGTCGGCGTCGTAGCTGCCGAACTGGGAGAGCGGAAGACCGTCCGGCGCCATGAACACGCTGCGCGCGATCATGCCCGGGACGTGAAGCGTGGCGTACGCCTGGTGGCAGCTCAGGCATCCCGGACGCCGCTCGAACACCGGACGTGCCTGCGCCTTCTGGTCGAGCGTATAGAAGATCACGCCCTGCTCGGGATCCTGAACGGCGAACTCGAGAAATGGCGCGCCGCGAATGTACCCGACGCTGACGGTGTCGTTGAAGACGATCGCGCGCGGATTGGCGGGTCCGGAGTACAGGCCCTGGATGCCGGTCTTCGACATCACCAGGATCTGCGATTCGGGCGCGAGCTGCAGCGCGCTCATCACCGGCCGCAGATATCCGGATCCGTCTTCGAAATCCAGGTGCAGCGTTCCGTCAGCGATGCGCTGATCCAGTGCGGCCACGAGATCGTGCGTCGGCCGCGTGTAGTACGCGATCGCGGGGTGCTTGATGGCTCCAGCGAGCGGCCGCTCCGCAAGCTGTCCCATCGCGGTCGCGCCGGCAATCGTGGACGCCAATATGACGAAGGCGACGGCCAGCCGATTCATCCCGGCGATTCTCGCACGGGATGGGCCTTCGTATGTACGGCAGGCCTGAAGGCCTGCACTACATCTACTCGGACCGCAGGGCTTGCACAACGTCCACCCTGGATGCCCGCGCCGCGGGCATCAGGGACGCCAGGATCGCCGCGACGACCAGCAGCACGGACGCGCCGAAAATCGGAAGCAGGCCGGGCATGTGTATGTCCGTGACGTAGCTCGCGGCGACGCGGGCCAGCACGATTCCGCCGACGATACCGGCGACAATGCCGCCGCCGGCCATCACCGCGCCTTCTCCGAGCACGCCCGTCAGCAGCCGCCGCGGCTGCAGACCGATCGCGAGCCGCACGCCGAACTCGCGCGTGCGCGCGCTCACCGAGAACGCCAGCACGCCGGCAACGCCAACGACCGCGATGGTCAAGGCCACGGCGGCGAAGACGCCGAAGACGAGCGCGTTCAATCGATCCGGCGCCAGCACCTCCGCCCGGACATCGTCGAGCGTCGCGGCGCGCTCCACCGGTTGTTCCGGCGACAGGTCTCGAATGATGCGCGTAATCGGGGGGACCAACGAGTACGGATCCGTCCGCGCGTGCACGAAGACACGTCCGCCGCCGAACTCCTGTTCCAGCGGGTGATAGACCGTCAGCGCCGGCCCAGGGATCACGTTCTCGTCGTCGATGTCGGCCGCGATGCCGACGATCCGTCGAGGACCGGTGCTCACGTCGATGAATTTCATGACCGGATCGGTCCACATCAGCCGGCGGTTCACCGCGTCCTGATTCGGGAACAACCGCTGCGCCAGGCTCTGGCTGACGATGACGACTTTCTCGCCGTCGCCGCGGTCGTTGGCGTTGAAGTCCCGGCCCGCCATGATCGGCACACCGAGCGACGCGAAAAAGCCGGGCGAAATGGTCCGAAAGCGCGCGCGCGGATCGTCCTCGCCGTCGGCCTTGGCATAACCTTCGACCGTGAACTGCGCTTCGAAGAAGGCGCCGGCCTCGCGCCACGGCACGAGGGTGCCGATGGACACCTGTTCGACACCGGGAAGCTCGCCGATCCGTTTGACGGCCTCTCGATACAACGGCAGCGACTGGTCGCGTGGGCGCGTGAAGTTGACCGGCACGTGCAGCGCCAGCACATTGTGCGTGTTGATGCCCGTGCGCGCGCGTTGCAGCGCATACAGCGTCGTCAACAGCGTGCCGGCGCCCGCGAGCAGCACGAAGGACGCCGCAATCTGGGTGACCGCGAACAGGCGCAGACGCCGGTTCGTGCCGGACGTGATCCGCACGCTGCCGTTCGACAAGCCGGAACCGTTCGAGGCATCCGACGAGGGCAGGCGCGGCACGAAGGCCAGGAGCACGGCCGACACGAGCGCCAGCCCGACTCCGACCCACAGCAGGCTGACATCGATCGAGAGATCCAGGGCGCGCACCGAGAAGCGCGCCGCATAGGCGGCGAGCACCGCGACCATCGGCCAGGCGATCGCAACGCCCAGGGCCGCGCCCGCACCGCAGAGCAGCAGGCTTTCGGCCAGCAGGGTCCGGCGCAGCGCGCCGGCGCTAGCGCCGAGCGCCGCGCGGATCGCAAGCTCGCCTTCGCGCCGCACCGACCTGGCCAGGATCAGGTTGGCGACGTTGGAGCACGCGATGATGAACACGAGCCCGGATGCGGCGAGCAGCACCAGGAGCACGGTTCTCGCCGGCGACGTGATTTGATCGCGCAGGCGGACGGCGTCGATTTGAAAATCGGCTTTCTTCGGATAGTCCTCGCGGTGTTCGTTGACCATCGTCGCGTGGGCCGTTCGCAACTCCGCGCGCGCGGCGTCGAGATCCATGCCAGGCGCCAGGCGGCCGAACAGGTCGGTCATCCGGTGCACGCGACCCTCGGTCATCGTCGCCGACAGATGATGCGGGCTGGTCACGATGTTCGCGATGATCTCCGTCTGCGCCGGATACGGCACCGACGGTTCCACGACCCCGATAATCGTCGCGGCTCGATCGCTGAGCCTGATCGTCTTCCCGATGACCGACGGATCGCTGGCGAGCGACGTCGTCCAGAACCGGTGCGTCAGCACCGCCACTCCCGCCGCCTGCGGTCCGTCGTCGGTGGCATCGATCAATCGGCCGAGGACCGGGCGCAGGCCCATCACGTCGAAATATGAGCCGCTGACGACGCCGGCCCGGACGACGCGAGGCTCGCCGAGGCCGACCATCGTGAAGTCGATGGTGGAGAACTCGCCGATCGCCGACAGCGTTTTCACCCGGCCGCGCAGGTCGCGGATCTCGGGCACGGAGAACTTCGCGTTTTCCGCCTTGATCCCGAGCGCGCTTTGACGCACGTAGATCAGGCGATCTTCGTCTTTGTTGACGAGCGGCCGCAGCAGCACGCCGCGGACGACGCTGAAGATCGCGGCGTTGGCGCCGATGCCGAGTGCCAGCGTGGCGATGACCGTGATCGCAAGCCCCTTGACCCGCGCCAGCGATCGGAACGCGAACTTGAAGTCGGTGATGATGCTCATCGTCGTTCTCTATGGGTTCAACTGCCGGACGGGACGCACTTCGATGCTGCCTTCGCGCGCCGGCGGAATCTTGGACGCCACCTGGATGGCCTCGTTCAGGTCGCGGGCTTCGATGAGGTAGAAGCCGGCGAGCTGCTCTTTCGTCTCGGCAAAGGGGCCGTCGGTGATCGACATCTTGCCGTTGCGGACGCGCACGGTCGTGGCCGTGTCAATCGGCTCCAGCGCCTCCGCGGCGACCAGCAGCCCGCTCTTTCGAAACCCGTCGCCGCAGGCCTGACACTCCCGGTCTGGCACGGCGTGCAGCTTGTCTCGTTCGAGGTAGACCAGGCACAAATACTTCATGTCGCCCCTCATGCGCGTTAGTCGTTCTGGGCCTTGCCGGATCGACATCGCGATTTCACGGCCCGATTTCAGCGATCCGCCGTTCGATGAACCGCCGCTCCGGCTCCTGGCGGGTCAGCGCCAGCGCCTTTCTATAGGCAGCCAGTGCCTCTGCCGTTCGGCCCAGCCGCCGGCAGAACTCGGCCCGAGCGGCATGCACCAGGCGGTAGTCTCGCAGGTCCCCGCGCGCCACGATCGCGTCGATCGCGGCGAGCCCTGCCGCCGGCCCGTCGCGCATCGCCAGCGCTACGGCCCGGTTCAACTCGATGACCGGTGAGTCGTCGAGTCGGAGCAGGGCGTCATACAGGCCGACGATCTCCGCCCAGTCGGTCGCGGATGCTTCTGGCGCCTCCGCGTGAACGGCCGCGATGGCGGCCTGCAGTGTATACGGACCGAAACGGCGTGATTCCAGTGCGGTCCGCACCAGCCGCGACCCTTCGGCGATCTGCTCCCGGTTCCAGAGCGACCGATCCTGATCGTCGAGCAGGACGATCTCGCCGGACGGTGACGTCCTTGCGGCACGACGCGACTCCTGCAGGAGCATCAGCGCCAGCAGCCCGACGGCTTCGGGCGCCGGCAACAGCTCGACGACCAGACGGCCAAGCCGGATCGCCTCCGCGGATAGATCGTGTCGTGTCAGAGCCGTCCCCGACGAAGCCGAGTAGCCCTCGTTGAACACGAGATAGACCACGCGGAGCACGGCCTCGAGGCGCTCGGGCAACTCGGCCGGCGCCGGCACTTGATAGGGAATGCGGGCGTCGCGAATCTTGCCTTTGGCGCGGACGATCCGCTGGGCCAGCGTCGGTGCCGGGGTGAGAAATGCGCGTCCGATCTCTTCCGTGGTAAGCCCGCAGACCTCCCGGAGCGTGAGCGCGACCTGCGCGTCGAACGCGAGCGCCGGGTGGCAGCACGTGAAGATGAGGCGCAGACGGTCGTCCTCGACGCTCTCGGCGTCGGCCCACGCCGCCGAATCGATGATGGCCACGTCCGCCTGATGGTTCTCTTCGTCGAGCGAGTCGAAACGCTTCTGGCGCCGCATGCCGTCGATCGCCTTGAAGCGGCCCGCCGACACCAGCCAGGCGCGAGGATTCCCCGGTACCCCATCCTTGGGCCACTGCTCGAGCGCGGCCCGGAAGGCGTCGTGCATCGCTTCCTCGGCGACGTCGAAGTCGCCCAGGAGGCGGATGAGCGTAGCCAGCACGCGCCGGGAATCGGACTGGTAGACGGCGTCTACGGTCTCGTGGACCGAATCGGTCGCGCTCACGGCCCTCGATCAGAACACCTTCATTTCGCCGGCGCAACCCGGCATTTCGGGCCCGTGTCGATCCGGGAGTCCGCCGTTCGACCAGAGGGCGGAGGGCAGAAACGATGCGAAAGAACGTGACGTTGTGGGTGGTGCAGGGTCTTCTGGCGGCGCTCTTCCTGTTTGCCGGCGTGATGAAGCTCGTCCTGCCGGTCGAGGCGATGGCGGGACCGGTCGCGCTCCCCGGGCTGTTTCTCAGGTTCATCGGCGTGTGCGAAGCGCTTGGAGCGGTCGGCCTGGTGCTGCCCGGACTGCTGCGCATTCACCGGGAGCTGACGCCGGTCGCCGCGGCCGGACTCGTGATCATCATGATCGGCGCGACCGTCATCACGGCGATGGGCGGCTCCTTCGCGCCCGCGCTGGTTCCCTGTGTTGTCGGCGTGCTCGCCGCTTCGGTCGCGTACGGCCGGACGCGTTCGGCGCAGCCGGTGGCGGCGTAAGAGGCGGGGGCCGGCGCAGCGGCGACGCGCGCGTTCGTTGGAGACGGCGCTGCCGACATTCTTGCCCCGCTCGTCTTTCTCGCCCTGGTCGCGGCGTCGTGGGCCCTTCAGCCCACGAGCCGCGCGCTGTCCTTCAACGGGTAAACCTCTCACCGATCCCGATCGTCTAAGCCCGGTGGGGATATGTCCCACAATGTGGTTTAGAAAAGACACGGCCATCCTTGGAGACTTCGAGCAGCTCGTCCTTTTTGGCGTGTTGCGCCTCGAGGACGAGGCGTATGGCTCCGCAATCCGGCAGGAAATCCACGCGCGTTCCGGGCGCGACGTCTCCATCAACGCGGTCTACACGACGCTCGATCGTCTCGAGCTGAAAGGTTTGCTCCGCTCGTGGGTCGGTGATCCGACTCCGCAGCGCGGCGGACGCCGGCGCAAGTTCTACGCGGCGACGCCGGCCGGTCTCGCGGCAGCGCGGCAGGCGTACGGCGCGTTCCGCGCGATGACCGTCGGCCTCGCGGGGCGGCTGGAGACGAAATGAAGCAGCAGGCTCCTCGTCTTGCGGTGTCGCTGCTCGGCCGCCGCGTGCCGGAGGAGTGGCGCGAATTCCTCCTGGGCGATCTCGAAGAGGAATTTCAGATTCGCGTCCAGCGTTCGCCGTCGGCTGCGCGCCGCTGGTTCTGGCGCCAGACGCTGCGCTGCCTCGTGGCGCCTCCCCGCGCGCGTTCTCACTCGCATCACGCCTTCCCGATCTCCGGAGATTCCATGTTGCGCACACTTGTCGCCGACATTCGTTACAGCTCGAGGGTGCTGCTGAGGGCGCCGTCGTTTACGCTCGCGGTCGTTGCGGTGCTGGCGCTCGGTATCGGCGCCAACACGGCCATCTTCAGCATCGTCAACACCGTGCTTTTGCGGCCGCTGCCGTTCGACGAGCCCGAACGTCTCGTGCGGTTGTTCCACGTGCCGCCGCAGGCCACGTTCCCCGGCATGCCGCGTTTCGCGGTGTCGGCCGCCAATTTCTACGACTGGCAGCGCGATGCGCGGTCGTACGAACGGATGGCGCTCTATCGCTTCCGCCCCTTCACGCTGACCGGCGGAGGTCCCGCCGAAGCCGTCGTGGCGGGCGCGGTGGGAGATGGCTTCTTCGACACACTGCGGGCGAAGCCGCTGCTCGGCCGCGTGTTTCTGCCCGAGGAGGACACGCCGGCCCGTGGCCACGTCGTCGTCCTGAGCAACGGATTCTGGAAGAGTCATTTCGGCGCGGCGCCCGAGGTGATAGGTCGTACGTTGATGCTCGACGGCGAGGTGTACACCGTCGTGGGTGTCATGCCCGCCGCGTTTTCCATGGCCTCGTGGAGCATCACGCATCGCGACATGTGGGTGCCGATCGCGTACAAGGATGCGGATCGGGCGGTGCGTGACAACCACAACGACATGGTGGTGGCGAGGTTGAAGCCCGGTGTCGACATCGCGCATGCGAACGCGGAGATGAAGGACATCTCGCAGCGCCTCGAGCGCGACTACCCGAAGGAGAACACCGGCTGGGGTGCCACCGTCGACCCGCTGCAGGAGATCCTCGTCCGCAATGTCAGGACTTCTCTCGTGATGCTGCTCGCGGCGGTCGCGCTCGTCCTGCTCATCGCGTGCGCCAATGTCGGCAACTTGCTCTTCGCTCGATCGCTCGGCCGGAGTAAAGAGCTGGCGATTCGCACGGCCCTCGGCGCCGGGCGAGCCAGGGTGTTTCAGCAGCTCATCATCGAAGCGATCGTGCTGGCGACAGCCGGCGGCGCGGTGGGTCTCCTGATTGCGCGCGTCAGCCTCGCCGCGAGCGCCACCTTGCTGGCGAATCAGGTTCCACGTGCTGATGAAATCTCGGTGGATGCCCGCGTGATGCTGTTCGCGCTCGCGGTGTCGATTCTGACGGGGATACTCGCGGGTGTCCTCCCCGCAATTCGCGCCGGGCGCGCCGATGTGAACGACGCGTTGAAGGAAGGAGGGCGCAGCGACGCCGGCACCATCGGCCTGCGGACGCGCCGTCTGCTCATCGTCTGCGAGGTGGCGTTTTCGCTCGTGCTGCTCACTGGAGCCGGCGTGATGATCCGCAGCCTGCTGGCGTTGCAGCACGTCGACGCCGGTTTCGATCCGCACAACGTGTTGACGATGAAGGTGGGCCTGCCGGAGACGCGCTACAAGACACCGGCGCAGACCACGGCGTTCTACAACGACGCGCTGCGCCGGTTCCGCGCGCTTCCGGGCGTCCAGGAAGCTGCCGCGATCGACGACCTTCCATTGACCGGTGGATCGCAGCAACCGATCGTGGTCGATGGTCACGCGGAGTTATTGCCCCGCGATCAACCGACCGTCGCGGTCCGCAAGATTACTCCGGGCTATCTGCGCGCGATGCGCGTGCCGCTGCTGCGCGGACGGGATTTCGCGGAGGACGATGTACACGTAATGCTCGTGAGCCGCGCGGCGGCGAAGCTGCTGTGGGGCGACATCGATCCGATCGGCCGGCAGGCTCGTCTGCCGCTCGAATCGAAGACCGTCGTGCAGACCGTCGTTGGTGTGGTCGGCGACATTCGAGAAGCGGGCTTGTCCGAGAACCCGGTCGCGACCGTGTACGAATTCACGCGAGAGCACGACTGGAGTCATCTCGCTCTCGTCGCCAGAACGTCGGTCCCTCCACTGACTCTTGCGCAGGCGGTCACGGCCGCTGTGCGTGCCATCGATCCAGAGCAGCCGGTCGAAGAGATCAGGACGATGGAAGATGTGCGTGACGATACGCTGACGTCACAGCGGTTCAGCGCGCTGCTGCTGGGATTGTTCGCGTCCGTCGCCCTCGCGCTCGCATCTGTTGGCATCTACAGCGTCCTCTCGTACATCGTCCGCGGCCGCAGCCGCGAGATCGGCATCAGAAGCGCGCTGGGCGCGAAGCGATTCGACGTCGTCCGTCTCGTCGTCGTCGAGGGAATGACGCCGGCGCTCATCGGCGTGGCGGCTGGCGCGATCGCCGCGCTCGGCGCCGGACGTCTCATGGCAAAGCTCGTGTACGGTGTGAGCGCGTCGGACCCGCTGACGATGGCCGTTGTCTCGGCCACGCTGGTGGGCGTCGCCTTGCTGGCGAGCCTGATCCCGGCTTATCGCGCGTCGAGGCTGGATCCGTCGGAAGTACTGCGGGCGAGCTAGACAGAAGCACGGTCGTGTCCGTCTTCAGGCGGACCGGTCCGGCTGAAGCCGGACACTACGTGTATCATCGGGTGCGATGAGTGATACCCGCACCGCGGCCGCCAGGCCGATCAACAGTCCGGCACAGGTTCTGTTCGCGAGCCTGATCGGCACGACGATCGAGTTCTTCGACTTCTACATTTACGCGACGGCGGCGGTGCTCGTGTTTCCACCGCTGTTTTTTCCGAAATCCGATCCGGCGTCCGCCACACTCGCATCGTTGGCCACCTTTGCCATCGCGTTCGTTGCCCGCCCGATCGGCTCCGCGCTCTTCGGCCACTTCGGCGACCGCGTCGGCCGGAAGACCACACTGGTGGCCGCGTTGCTGACGATGGGCCTGTCGACGGTCACGATCGGCCTGTTGCCGACGTACGCCACGATCGGTCTGGCCGCGCCGCTGCTTCTTGCGATCTGCCGATTCGGTCAGGGACTCGGGCTGGGCGGTGAGTGGGGAGGCGCGGTGCTGCTCGCCGTCGAGAACGCGCCGCCCGGCAAGCGCGCGTGGTACGGCATGTTTCCGCAGCTCGGTGCCCCTGTCGGCTTCCTCTTTTCCGGCGGTATCTTCCTCCTGCTCTCGTCGACGCTGACCAACGAACAGTTCTTCGCCTTCGGCTGGCGGCTGCCGTTCCTGGCCAGCTCGCTGCTCGTCGGCGTCGGCCTGTACGTGCGGTTGACCATCACTGAGACACCGGTGTTCAGCGAAGCGCTGAAGCGCCACGAACGCGTTGAAGTGCCGATGGTCACCGTCATCAAGAACCACGCCGGCACCTTGTTCCTCGGTGTGCTGGTCTCGCTGACGGCGTTCCAGATTTTCTACCTGATGACGGTCTTCTCGCTGTCGTGGGGCACGAGCGCGCTCGGCTACACACGCGAGAAGTTTCTGATCATGCAGCTCTTTTCCATCCTGTTCTTTGCGCTCTTCACGCCGATCTCGGCGGTGCTGGCGGAGCGCGGACGGCGAAAGATGCTGATGTGGGTCAACGTCGGCATCTTTCTGTTCGGTTTGGTGATGGCGCCACTGTTCGCGGCCGGGACGACCGGTGCGGTGACGATGATGGTGCTCGGCATGTCGCTGGTCGGCCTCGTCTATGGCCCACTCGGAACCGTGTTGTCCGAGCTCTTTCCTACGACCGTTCGCTACTCCGGCAGCTCGCTGACCTTCAACCTCGCCGGCATCTTCGGCGCCTCGCTCGCGCCTTACGCAGCGACCTATCTCGCGACGACCTACGGTCTGCAGTACGTGGGCTACTATCTCTGCGGCGGCGCCGTCCTGTCGCTGCTCGGCCTGTTTGCGACGCGTGAAACCGCGGACGACGTGCTCTGAAGATGCGAGTCGCCATCGTCGGCGGACCGGGCATCGGGAAGAGCACGTTGCTGCGGCAGCTCGGCGACCTCTATCACAACGGATCGTACGGCGAGGGCGAGGAGGGCGTGTGGGACCCTCGCGTCCTCGAGGACATCGA
>Ga0068858_100003783_pt1 | contig 14961 bp, 17 predicted proteins | sample KBSSwiS12_FD_66589 | JGI IMG/M metagenome (GOLD analysis project Ga0068858, IMG submission 66589) | Switchgrass rhizosphere microbial communities from Kellogg Biological Station, Michigan, USA - KBS Switchgrass S1-2 | ecosystem: Host-associated > Plants > Roots > Rhizosphere > Soil ... | reverse complement strand
GGCCGACCTGTTCCTTCTCGAAATCGAGGTTCGGCAGGTTGCCGAGCTCGGTCGATTTCAGGAACACGGTGATCGGCGAGAGCACGAGGTGAAGATGTTTCGACGCCGGGATCAGCGCCATGAAGGCGAGGATCACGGTCATGTGAATCCACCAGTTCACGCGCTCCGCGCCGCTCCCCTCTTCGAACACGAACGTGAGCAGAAACGTGATCATCAGCGTCGCGATGAACAGCGCGATGACGATCGACTCGAGCGACACCTTCGGTCCGAGCGCCACCGGACGGACGAACGCGCGCCTGATGAGCAAGTACGTAATGCCGAGCAGCACCGCGGTCGCAAACGGTGTCAGCGCCAGGCGATACGCGTGAAACCAGCCGCTATGGGTGAAGTCGACCAGCCCCAGCCCGTACAGGAATTCCGTGAGGGTGTAGCCGCCGAACGCCACGAATCCCCAGAACACGAACGCGTGCATGAGGCCGGTGAACGGCCGCTCCTTGATCGTCCGCCACTGCAGCAGGACGTCGACCACGAAGCGAGAGGTCCGGAATCCGAGATCGTCGAGGGAAAAGGTCTGCGGCGCCCCGGCGATCAGCTGGACACGCCGCCCCACCTGGGCGCTGAATGCGGCGACGCCCGCCAGGAACAGGATCCAGAACGCCAGGGTGGCCACGGGTCAGTCGCAATTGCAGAATCGCAGGATTTCAGGATTGCAGAAAGGAAAGGTCAAAGGTCTTCCGCCTTCCCTTTCTGCAATTCTGCAATCCTGCCATTCTGCAATCCTCACGGTTGTTTGACCGCCTCGATTATTGCGGGAACGATCTCGAACAGGTCGCCGACGATGCCGTAGTCGGCAATTTCGAAGATCGGGGCGTCGGGATCCTTGTTGATGGCGACCACCGTGCTCGATCCCTTCATGCCGACCAGGTGCTGAATCGCCCCGGAGATGCCGAGCGCGAGGTACAACTTCGGCGCAACGGTCTGCCCGGAGCTTCCGACCTGACGCTCCATAGGCAGCCAGCCGGCGTCGCAGATCGGACGCGAGGCGGCGATCTCGGCGTGGAGGGCATCGGCGAGCTTCTGAGCGATCGCGATGTTCGACTGTTCCTTGATGCCCCGTCCGACCGACACGATGCGTTCGGCCTGCGACAGATCCACGGCCTGCTTGGCCTGTTGAAACGGCGCCTCGGGCTTCTCACGAATCGTCGAAGCGTCGACGCTCACGCTCAGCGCTCGCACGGGCGCCGGCGCCGCGCCTTTGGCCACCTGGTCGACACGATACGCGCCGATCTGGAACGTCACGAAATGGGGTGCCGGTCCCTGCGCAACGACGTCCGCCGTCAGCTTGCCCTGGAACATCGGCCGCGTGAACGCGGTCTCCGAGCCCGCCTGTTTGATCCCGGTGACGTCAGTCAGTAGCGCGCGATCGAGCCGCGCTGCGAGCTTCGGCGCGAAGTCGCGCGTCTGATACGTGTGAGGCAGCAGGACGTGCGACGGCGAGAGCTGGCCGATGGCATCCTGCAGCGCCGCGGTGAAGCCGTCCGGTGTGTACGACTCGAGCGCGGGATTCTCGGCGGTGAGAACCTCTTTCACCTGCGCCGCGGCCAATTCGGCCGCAAAGGCGCTGACGTTCGCACCCGCGACGAGGACGGCGATCTCCCCACCGATCATCCCCGCGAGCTGCTGCGCGCCAACGATCGTTTCCCAGCTGGTGCGATTGAGCTTGCCGCCGCTCTGCTCGGCGATGACGAGGATCATGCGATCACCCGCGCTTCTTCGCGCAGCTTGCGGACGAGCTCCCTGGCAGCTTCGGCCGGCGTGCCGGCGATGAGCTGGGTTTTCTTGCCCTTCTCGGGCACGTAGAGGCTCGCGATCTTCTGTTTCCCGGTGAGGCCGGCCGGCACGCTCGCCTTCTTAATCTCTTTCTTCTTCGCCGCCATGATCCCTTTGAGCGTCGCGTAGCGCAGCTGGTTGATGCCGCTCTGGATCGTCAGCACGGCCGGCAGCGGCATGCCCACCCACTGGAACCAGCCGCCTTCGAGCTCGCGCTTCACTCTGAGGCCTTTGCTCGCCTCTGTGACCTCGACCTCCATGATGATCGTCGCGTGCGGAAGGCCAAGCTTTTCCGCGAGGATGACACCGACCTGCGCGAAGCCCTGGTCGTCGGACTGCAAGCCGGTGAGCGTGAGGTCGAACTTCTCTTCCTGCATCGCCGCCGCGAGCGCGGCCGACGTCACGAACGCGTCGGCGCTGGCCAGGCCATCGTCTTCCACATGGATGGCGCGATCGGCGCCGCGAGCGAGCGCTTCGCGGATGACCTGGGCGACGCGCGCCGGGCCGGCGGAGCAGACGACGACTTCCCCGCCGTGCTTCTCCTTCAGCCGCAGCGCTTCTTCGAGCGCGTACGCGTCCGGTTCGTTCATCTCGAAGCTGGCGTCCTGATCGCGAATCCAGGTCTTGTCGTCGTTCAGACGCGGCTGCCACTCGCGGGTGGGAACCTGTTTGATGCAAACGGCGATTTTCATTTTGAGTATCTGGTAATCGTGTAATTGGGTAATTGGGTAATCGGTTACTCGATTACCAGATTATCCAATCACCAGATTCTTAAGCTTCATATCTCTTGAACAGCAACGCCGCATTCGTGCCGCCGAAGCCAAACGAGTTCGACAGGGCGTATGTCATCGGCAGCGGCCGGCTGTGGTGCGGCACGTAGTCCAGATTGCAGTTGTCGTCCGGATGATCGAGGTTGATCGTCGGCGGCGCGATCTGATGGTAGACGGCCAGCACCGTAATGCCTGCTTCGAGCCCGCCGGCGGCGCCGAGCAGGTGCCCGGTCATCGACTTGGTGGACGACACGGCCAGCTCGCGCGCGTGGTCGCCGAAGCAACGATTGATGGCCAGGGTCTCGAGCGCGTCGCCCTGCGGCGTGGAAGTGCCGTGGGCGTTGATGTAGTCGACGTCGGTGGTCTCGATCCCGGCGGACTGAATCGCCTCGGTCATGACCCGGAACGCGCCATCGCCGTCCTCCGACGGCGCCGTGATGTGATACGCGTCCGCCGACATCCCGTAGCCGACCAGTTCGGCGTAGATGCGGGCGCCGCGTGCCTTTGCGAGCTCGTACTCTTCGAGAATCAACACCCCCGCGCCTTCGCCGACGATGAAGCCGTCGCGATCGCGGTCGAACGGCCGGCTCGCCTTGGCCGGTTCGTCGTTGCGCGTCGACAGCGCACGCAGCGCGCCGAAGCCGCCGATGCCCATGGGGGTGATCGCGGCCTCGGAGCCGCCGGCGATCATCACGTCGGCCGCTCCCCGCTTGATCAGCTCGAACGCGTCGCCGATGGCGTGGGCCGACGCCGAACAGGCCGTGCAGGTAGCCGAGTTCGGTCCGCGGGCGCCGAAACGGATCGAGACCTGGCCGGCGGCCAGGTTGATGATGGCGGACGGTATGAAGAACGGGGAGATCTTGCGCGGACCGCCTTCGAGCAGCGCCTTGTGCTCGCGCTCGATGGTCGTGAACCCACCGATGCCCGACGCGATGAACACGCCGACCCGTCTCGAGAGCTCCGGCGTGATAGTCAGCCCGCTATCGTCCATCGCGAACTGCGACGCCGCGATCGCGTACTGGATGAAGATGTCCATCTTCTTGACATCTTTTTTCTCGATGTACGCGAGCGGGTCGAACTGCTTCACTTCGCCCGCGATGCGCGTCGCGAACTGGGTCGTGTCGAACTTGGTGATGGTATCGATGCCGCTCTGGCCGGCCTTGATTCCCGCCCAGTTCGCCTCGGTTCCAATCCCGAGCGACGACACGAGCCCGATGCCCGTGACGACCACTCGCCGTCTATTGGTCATCGGCCTCTACTTCTTCGATTTGGCGTGCGACTCGATATATTCAACCGCTTCCTTCACGCGGGTGATCTTCTCGGCGTCCTCGTCGGGAATCTCGATGCCGAACTCTTCTTCGAACGCCATCACCAGCTCGACCGTGTCGAGTGAATCGGCGCCCAGGTCGTCGACGAACGACGCATCCGGAGTGACTTCTTCTTCATCGACGCCCAGCTGTTCGACGATGATGCTCTTGACCTTGTCAGCAACTGCCATTCAATCCTCCTACATGTACATCCCGCCGTTGACGGCCAGAACGTGCCCTGTAATATACGACGCCTCGTCGGATGCGAGAAAGCACACCGCCGACGCGACATCATCCACGGTACCGAGGCGGCCGAGCGGAATCTGCCCCGCCCAGTCCACCTTCGCGCCGTCGGTGATCGCCTTGGTCATGTCGGTGTCGATCATGCCAGGCGCCACGACGTTCACGGTGATTGCGCGCGACGCGACCTCGCGCGCCAGCGCCTTGGCAAAGCCGATGAGCCCTGCCTTCGACGCCGCGTAATTCGTCTGCCCCGCGTTTCCCATCTGTCCCACGACGGAGCTGACGGCGATAATCCGCCCCCCTCGCTGCTTCAGCATCGGCCGCATCGCAGCCTGCGCGAGCGCGAACGTCGCGGTGAGGTTGGTCGCCAGCACGGCGTCCCAGTCCTCGCGCTTCATCCGCATCAGCAGCTGATCTCGAGTGATGCCGGCGTTGCTGACCACGATGTCCAGCCGTCCATGCCGTTTCACGAGATCGCCCGGCACGGCCTCCACCGCCGCCGCGTCGGTGACGTCGAGGCTCAAGGCTTCCGCCGTGTGTCCGGCGGCGCGGAGTTCGTCGGCGCAGGCCCGGGCGTTCTCACCACGCGCGGCGGCGATCACCGTGGCACCCTGCTGCGCGAGCCGGGTCGCGATGGCACGGCCGATCCCTCGCGAGGCGCCGGTCACGAGCGCCACTTTGCCTTCGAGTGTGAACATTGTGCTGGAGCGCGAGCCTTTCATCCTTCGGCAAGGCTCAGGATGCGAGCGCCGCTTCAACGGCCGCCAGATCGTCGGGGCTGCCAAAGCTCACGACGTTGGCTTCACGATGAATCTTGCGCACCAGTCCACTCAAGACGGTGCCGGGACCCACCTCAACATACGTTGTGACGCCTTCCGACGCAAGGCGCCTGACCACCGCTTCCCAGCGCACAGGTGACGAGACCTGCTGAACGAGCGCCTCGATCGCGCTGCCCGCGTCGCGTTTCAGCTCGGCATCGACGTTCGCGACAATCGGCACACCCGGCGCCTGGACGCGCAGCGCGCGCAGCTCGGGGGCCAACCGCTCTTCGGCCGGCTTCATGAGGGCGCAGTGGAACGGCGCGCTCACCGCGAGTGGAATGACTCGTTTGGCCCCAAGCGCCTTGGCGCGATCGCCTGCACGACCCACCGCCTCACGCGCGCCGGCAATCACAATCTGTCCCGCGCCGTTCAGGTTTGCCGCGCTCACCACGTCGCCGCCAGCCGCTTCCGCACACGCCTGCGCGACGCGGTCGGCGTCGAGCCCGAGGATCGCGGCCATCGCACCCTCGCCGGCCGGCACCGCCTCCTGCATGTACTGTCCGCGGCGCCGCACGAGCTGCAGCGCGTCGCCGAACGCGAAAGTGCCCGCGGCGACATTGGCCGAGTACTCGCCAAGGCTGTGGCCGGCCACAAAGGCCGGCGCGAACCCTCGGGACGCCAGGAGGCGGCACGCGGCCGTGCTCACCGCGAGAATCGCCGGCTGTGTGTTCTCGGTGAGCGTCAGCTGCTCTTCTGGACCCTCGAAGATGACCCGGCTCAGCGGATCGCCCAGCGCGGTGTCGGCTTCCTCGAACGTCGCGCGGCACACGGGATACGCATCGGCGAGCGCGCGGCCCATCCCGACTTTCTGGGCGCCTTGTCCTGGAAAGATGAACGCGATCACGAGTGAGGCACCGCGAACGCAGCGATGTCGCCCTGCACGCGCTGAATCAGACGGTCGGAGGCAAAGCGATGCGCCATGAGCACGCCGTTTCGCACGGCGCTCGCAGTCGACCGCCCATGGCCAACGACGGCCACGCCATTGACGCCCAGGAGCGGCGCGCCGCCGTTCTCGACGCCGTCGGTCACGACGCGCAAATCCTTGCTCAGCAGTCCTTCGAACACTTCGACCAGCCCCTCGCTAATCTTCAACGCGATGTTGCCCGTGAACCCGTCGCAGACAATCACGTCTGCCTGCCCGCGATAGACGTCCCGCGCTTCGACGTTGCCGATGAACGAAGGCAGCGACGATTTCAGGAGCCGGTGCGATTCGCGCGTCAACTCATTCCCCTTGCTTGGCTCCTCGCCGGTCGACAACAGACCGACGCGCGGTTCCGCGATGCCCAGCGCGACCCGCGCAAACACGCTCCCCATCACCGCGAACTGCAGGAGATGCTGCGGCCGGCACTCGACGCTGGCGCCGACGTCGAGCAACACCGCTGGTTTTCTGGGTGTGGGTATCGTGGCCGCCAGGGCCGGGCGGTCCACACCGGGGAGCATCCCGAACGCCGCATGCGCTGCCATCACCGTTGCACCCGTGTGTCCCGCGCTGAAGAGCGCTGCGGCTTCCGCGCGAGCCACGATGTCGGCGGCGATCCGGATCGACGCGGCCGGCTTGCGTCGCAGCGCCGCCGTCGGCGATTCCTCCATCGTCACCACATCCGGCGCTTCGACGAGGCGAATTCGCCGCCGATCGACATCCGGATGACGCCGCAGCTCATCGGCGATCCGATCGACAGGACCAACAAGCGCGAGACCGAGATCGACGTCACGCGCGGCCAGCAACGCACCGTCGATGACGTGCTGCGGCGCCTCGTCGCCGCCCATGGCGTCAACAGCGATCCAGTACATCGAAGGGTTCAGTGTTCAGGGTTCAACGTTCAGGGCGCTGAACCCCGAACCTGGAACGTTGAACCCTGAACCCCGTTTGATTATTTCTCGGCTACGGCCTTGACCTGCCGGCCGTTGTAGTAGCCGCAGTTGGCGCACACGTGGTGCGGCACCTTGGGCTCGTGACAGTGCGGGCACTCGCTGAGGCTCTTGGGCTTCAGCGAATCGTGCGTGCGGCGGTTGGCCGTGCGCGTCTTGGAGTGGCGTCGTTTTGGATTAGGCATCGGGATCTCGGAAAAAGGTTCGCAGGGTTCTCAGGGTTCTCGAGGTGCTCGGGGTTCTCGGTTCGTCGTTCTTAATTCTTAATTCTTAATTCTTAATTCTTAGTTCCCGCAGCGCCGCAAGGCGCGGATCTTCCCACACCGGATGGCAATTGCAGGTGCTCTTGTTCAAGTTCGTGCCGCACACCGGGCACAGGCCCTTGCAGCCGTCCTCGCATAGCGGCTTCATCGGCAGCGACAGCACGAACTGCTCGTGCATCAGGTGACCCAGGTCGATTTCGTCGTTCTCGTAAAACGCCGTCGTCAGGTCGTCTTCCTCAATCTCGTGCTCGCCCTCGCCGGTGTTGACGGCGTGGGGCTGATAACGCAAATCGAACTCCTGGTCCACCGGCATCGTGAATGGCTCGAGGCAGCGGCTGCACTTCAGCTCGAGGGTGGTCTGCACCCGGCCGGCAAGCCGGAACGCCTGCTTGTCCTTGAAGATATCGAAGGCGAGCGAGACCGGGGCAACGACGCGGAAGTCTTCGTCGGCCTCGAACTGCTCGGGACGATAGACCTGCTCGATCCGGTCTTGCGCCGTCCGGATCTTGGCCAGATTCAGGAGGAGCATGAACCTCCCAATATACCTTGGAAAAGCCCTCAGGGCAAAGGCTTTACTGGCGCGAGGGGATGCCCTTCCTCAGTCCACGGTCCACGGCTTCGGGATATAGAGCTGCTCGAACAGGCGGACGGCATACCGGTCGGTCATGCCCGCGATGAAATCGCGGGTGGCGGCGTCGAGACCTTCGGACTCGACCGTCCTGAGATCGAGGAACTCCTCAGGTCGCTCGCGGACCTTTTCCCACAACCCGCTCAGAATGCCGGACGCCTTCTTGAACTCCACGGTGGCAATGGTGTTCTCGTAGACCGTCTCGAACAGGAAGGCCCGGAGCGCCAGCACGGCGTTGAGAACGGGCTCGCTCATGCGGATCTCGGTCAATCCGCCGGCCAGGGTCTCGGTCACGACATCCTTCACGAGCGTCCCGATGCGCATGGACGAGGACGAACCGAGCACGCCGACCAGGTCCGACGGTAGATCGTCCGGCGTCAGCAGTCCCGCTCGTGTCGCATCGTCGATGTCGTGGTTGACGTAGGCAATCAGATCCGCCACACGCATGATCTGACCTTCGATCGTGCTCGATCGCAGCTCGGGCGCCATGCCTACAGGCGCTCCCGACTTCCCTTTCGAGTGCTTCGCGATGCCGTCGCGCACTTCCCACGTCAGGTTGAGCCCCTTGCCGTCGTTCTCGAGGACGTCGACGATGCGAAGGCTCTGTTCGTAGTGATTGAACCCGCCGGGCATCAGCGCATCGATGACGCGTTCGCCGGCGTGGCCGAACGGCGTGTGGCCCAGGTCGTGGCCCAGCGCAATCGCTTCGGTCAACTCCTCGTGCAGCCGCAACACCTTGGCGATGGTGCGCGCGATCTGCGACACCTCGAGCGTGTGCGTGAGACGCGTTCGATAGTGATCGCCGGTGGGCGCGAAGAACACCTGCGTCTTGTGCTTCAGACGGCGGAACGCCTTGCAGTGAACGATCCGGTCGCGGTCGCGTTGAAACGCGGGGCGAACATCGTCTTCGCCGGCGGCGCGAAGGCGTCCTCGTGAATCGGCGCTCTTGGCCGCCTGCGGCGCCAGGATGTCGCGCTCGCGCGCTTCGAGTTGTTGTCTCAGGCTTGTCATACGTCGCGCTCGTCCTGAGCTTGTCGATGGACGAGTCTGATTCTACTTCGTGATCTCCCGCAGAAAGCTCGTTCCCTGGGAGATCGCGCCGATGCCGAAGAGCTCCGCGAGCGTCTGGCCGAGATCCGCGAACGTCGCGCGCGTGCCCAGGTCGAAACCAGAGCGCACGCGAGCGCCCGCGATCAGGAGCGGCACGTATTCACGCGCGTGATCGGTGCTCGGCGTCGTGGGATCGTTGCCGTGGTCGGCCGTCACGACGAGCAAATCGTCCTCGCGCAGCTGCGGAATGAGCCGGGCCAGCCGCGCATCGAATCGTTCGAGATTGACGGCATAGCCCGCGACGTCGTTGCGATGACCGTACTGGGCGTCGAAATCGACGAGGTTCGTGAAGATGAGGCCTCGATCGACGAGCTTCGTCTGCTCTTCGATTCTGTTCATCCCGTCGTCGTCGCTCGTCGTGTGAATGCCGCGGGTGATGCCGCGGCCGGCGAACAGATCCTCGATCTTTCCGATGGCGATCACCGGGATGCCCGCCGCCGTCGCGCGATCGAGCACCGTTTCGCCGGACGGCGGCAGCGCGTAATCGTGGCGATTCGACGTGCGCGTGAAGTGGCCCGGGGAGCCGACGAACGGGCGCGCGATCACGCGTCCCACGCCCAGCCCCTCGCCGACCAGTTTGTAAGCGATCTCGCAATCGCGATAGAGCTCGGGAATCGGCACGATCTCTTCGTGCGCGGCAATCTGAAACACGCTGTCAGCCGACGTGTAGACGATCAACGCGCCCGAGCGCATGTGCTCGGGCCCGAGCTCGTCGATGATGGCGGTGCCGGACGCGGCCTTGTTGCCGATGACGCCGCGGCCCGTGAGCCGCGAGAACTCCTCGATGATCGCCGGCGAAAAACCGTGGGGGAACGTCGGAAACGCACGGTCGAGCACGATGCCCATCATCTCCCAGTGCCCGGTGACGGAGTCCTTCCCCTTCGAAGCCTCCGCCATGCGACCGTATGCACCCGATGACGACGTACCAGAAGAAACCGCCGAGACCGCTGAGAACTCTTTTTCTGGAGATCTCTGCGCCTTCTCTGCGTTCTTTGCGGTCTCCGCGGTTTCTTCTGTTCCGTTGGGGTCGAGCTGCACCAGCTTGCCCAGCCCGAGGCTGCGCAGCGTGGGCAGTTTCAACGGCACCTGCTTCGCGATGTTGCCGACGGTGTTGCTGCCCTGATCGCCGTAGGCCGCCGCGTCCGGCAGCTCGCCGATGCCGACGCTGTCCATCACGATCACGATGGCGCGGCCGAACGGCGGCTGAGGTGAGATCACGCCGTCTACAGGTGCGAGAAGTAGTTGGAGACCGACTTCGGCGTCATGATGGCGGCGATCGCATGCTTGAAGATCATGTGATCGGTGCCGCCCTTGTCGAGGATCAACGCAAAGCGATCGAAGTTCTTGATGCGGCCCTCGAGCTCGCTGCTATCCATCATGCGGATAGTCACGGTGAGCTTTTCGCGCCGCACGTAGTTGAGGAAAACGTCCTGGATGTTCGGCTGGACGGATTTGGATTCCGGGGCGGGCATTAGTGTTCGCGCTCCTGTAGCCGTTCGGCGACCAGACAGTGCACGGACTCGATCGTGGTCGCCGACTCGCCCGGGCCGTCGAACCAGCTTAGATTAGGCTCTTTGCGGAACCAGATCAACTGCCGGCGCGCATACCGGCGGTTCTCCTGCGCGATGAGCGCGCGCGTTGCCGCCTCGTCGCGCACACCGTGGAGGTGCTCCATCGCCTGACGATAGACCAGACCGCCGAACGGGCGCGCGGTCTCGGGCACGCCGCGCGCCAGAAGCGCGCGAATCTCGTCCAGCAGCCCCCTCGCGAACTGCTCGTCCACACGGCGCGTGACGCGCTCGGAAATGTCCTTCGCCGGCAGGCGCAAGCCGACAGCCAGCACGTCCATGTCGGAAATCGGCGATCGCGTATCGACGAAATGCGCGGTGAGCGGACGGCCAGTCACGAAATACACCTCGAGCGCGCGAACGAGCCGCTTCAGGTCACGCGGCTGAATGCGCCGCGCCGATTCCGGATCCACCCGTCGAAGCATTCGGTGCAGGTGGGTCACGTCGCGCCGACCGGCAATCGACTCCAGCCGCCGGCGCAGCGCCTCGTCGCGGCCGGGGCCGGGAAACAGGCCTCGTGTCAGCGCACGGAAATAGAATCCCGTTCCGCCGGCGAGGATCGGCAGCCGCCCGCGCGCGTGGATGTCACGGATGGCGGCCGCGGCATCGTGCGCGTACTGCGCGGCGGTGTAGTCGTCGGTCGGATCGGCGATGTCGATGAGATGATGCCGGATGCCGCGGCGATCGGCCTCCGCGATCTTGTCGGTCCCGATATCGAACCCGCGATAGACCGCCGTCGAGTCGCAGTTGATGATCTCGCCGGCATGCCGCTCCGCCAGCGCCAGCGCCAGCGCGCTCTTCCCCGTCGCCGTAGGGCCCAGCACGGCGACAACCAGCGGCTTCATCGCACGCGGACGACGACGTAGACGATGAAGGCGAGCAGCAGGATCAGGAGCCCGAGCTGCTGCGATCGGGTCACCGCGGTGGCGTCTCGTTATAGAAGAAGGTGACGGTGAAGAACGCCTTGCTGTCGGGATACTCGGGCGGAAGCGGCTGCGTCGGGTTCGATCCCGAAAGAGCGCCGAAGGCCGCGTTGTTGAACGCGTCCACCGGGCTCGGACCCACGACCTGGAGATCGGTGATCGATCCGTCCTTGTGCACGTTGAACTGAATGACGACGTGCCCCTTCATCGACATCGCGGCGTACGGAATGAACCAGTTGCGCTTTACCTGCGCGATGAAACGCCTGATCCACGGACCGAATTCCACACCCTTGGTGTCGAACTGGATCTCGGGGCCGAACTGCCCGCCGCCGCCGCCCTGATTGTCGAAGACCTCGTTCTGCGTGTAGCGCTGGAGGTTTCGCAGCGCGTCGCCGAGCGATCCGCCCGACGTCGACGCGCGGCCGGCGGCGCCATTCTGGGTCGGGAGACGATTCGACGGCATCTGCAGCGCCGACTGGGACTCCGGAATCTTCTGCGACGTATCGGGCTGCGGATTCTCGATCGGACGGCCCGCCGCCGGATCGGGCTTCGGCCCTTCTCCGCGTGCCACCTGCTTAGGCGGCTCGTCGACGCGCTCGGGACTCCTGCCTCGCGAGAACGGTTCCATGTTCTCGGGCTTCTTCGCGCGCTCGGGAGCGGCTGCGGCGCGATTCAAATCAGACGGAAGCGCTTTCGGCGGAGCCTTCTGCACCGGACGCTCGACGCGCGGCGCCACCATCATGTATTGCAGCGGCGGTTCGCTCTGCTGCTGACGCGCGACCTGCGGCACCCGCCGCGGCTCGGTGAGCCAAGGAAACCACTTCGGCATCACAAGGATGAGGATCACCATCACCAGGTGCGCGATGATCGAGAGCAGCACACCCTCGCGCCAGGATATAGCCTGGCCGACCGGACTTATGTCCGGATGATAATCCTCTAAATCGAAATACATCAGGTGCTTACAGCAGTATACCGCGCGGCGGCTGGGGACTTGGAACCTGGGCTTGGTAAAAGTTCGTAAGAGCGGACCACTAGCCCCGAGGCCCTAGCCCCTGGTTTCTTTTCGAGCCGTATAAAGAATGACGCTACCGAGTGCCAGATGGATGGGCGAAATGTCGGCAAAGCCCGCCCGTCGCAGTATTTTCACAAACTCATCCGGTGTGGCGAACGCGCTGATCGACGCCGGCAGATACGCGTATGCCGAGTCGCTGCGTGACACTGCACGGCCAATCCGCGGGAGCACTCGACCCACGTACCACCCGTAGAGCGCGCCGAAGACCGGCACCGTGGGCACGGCGAACTCGAGGATCGCGAGCCGGCCGCCCGGCTTCATCACGCGGTGGAGCTCGGCGCACACCGCGTTCATGTCCTGCACGTTGCGGATCCCGAATCCAATCGTCACGGCGTCGATCGTCTTATCGGCAATCGGGACATGGGCCGCGTCGCCCTGCACCATCGCGACGCGGCCGCTGAGCTGACGCTCGTGGAGCTTCCGATCGCCGACGCGTAGCATGGCGCCAGAAAAATCGACGCCCACGACACGCGCCGCGGACGGTTGTGCGCGAACCGCAGCGATGGCGAGATCGCCGGTGCCGGTGCACAGATCGAGCACACACTCGCTGCCCGTGAGCTGCAGCGAGCGGATCGCGCGTGTGCGCCAGCTACGATCGATGCCGGCGCTGAGCAGATGATTCAGCAGATCGTATCGCGCGGCGATCGCGTCGAACATGCCGGCGATCTTCTCCGGCGACTTCGAGATATCGGTCACGGTCACGATCGGTTAGAGGTGGCAGAGGCAATGGAGGAAACGGGATCACACAGAGCAACGGAGCAACGGGGAACGAACGGAGGCTGAACGCAGCGCGTGTCTGCCGCGCATATCAATCGTCGGATCGCTCCGCTCGTCTCTGCTGCACCGTTCCTCTGTGCGATCCCGTTCCCTCCGCAATCTCCGTTCACTTCTCACCTACCTGTCCGGTCCACGGTGGATACAGCTCGTGCTCGAAGCCGAGCGCCGCGAGGATCTTGCCCGCCATGAAATCGGCGAGATCATCGAGCGTCTTCGGCTGCTGGTAGAACGCGGGCATCGCGGGCAGGATCATCGCGCCGGCTTCGGCGCACAGCACCATGTTGCGCAGTTGCGGGAGGCTCATCGGCGTCTCGCGCGGCACGATGACGAGACGGCGCCGCTCTTTCAGCATCACGTCCGCGGCGCGCTCGATCAGGTTGCGCGAGAGGCCGTGCGCGACGGCGGCGAGCGTCTTCATCGAACACGGGACGATCGCCATCCCGCTGCAGCCGTGGCTGCCGCTCGCAATCGTCGCGCCGAGATCGCGATTGCTGTGAACGGTGAATGTGCCGGCGGTCACAGACTCGCCGTATGTTTCCACGAGAAACGGCATCAGGCGGTCCATCGACGCCCGCTCGCCCAGTTCGTCGCGCAGCAGCCGGCGCCCGTAATCAGACACGATGAGCTCGATGTGGAGACCACGCTCGAGCAGCGCGGCCATCGTGCGAGTGGCGTAGACCGCACCGCTGGCTCCCGTGACCGCTATCGCGATCGCCTGCCGCGGCTCAGCGCTGCCAGGGGCCATAGAGAGCCACTGTCAGCACGAGCAGATAGAGGATGCCGACGTAACCGTTCAGATCGAACGCACGCTTGACCTGCGACAGGTCGTCGGCGCGCACCAGCGACTGCTCGTAGACGAGCATGGCCGCGACGAGCGCGACGCCGAACAAGTAGATGGCGCCCAGAGGTGAGACGAGCGCCAGCGCCAGCAGACAGCAGACAGCCAGCACGTGCATCGCGCGCGAGATCAGCAGCGACGTTCGAATCCCGAACCTCACGGGAATCGAATTCAGGCCATGCGCACGATCGAAGTCGAGATCCTGGCATGCATACAGCACGTCAAAGCCGCCGACCCATGTGCCGATCGCGACTGCGAGGAGCCATGGTTCCCACCCGCCGCGTCCGCCGACCGCGAGCCATCCGCCGACCGGCGCCACCGCCATCGCCAGGCCCAGAAACAGCTGCGTCCAGGTCGTAAAGCGTTTCGCCAGCGAATACCAGAAGACGATCGCCAGCGCCACCGGTGACAACACCAAACAGACGACGTTCAGCCGCCACGACGCGACGACGAACACGGTCGATGTCACGGCCACGAACACCACCGCCTCGCGCACGCTCATGGCGCCCCGGGGGATCTCGCGGTTCGCCGTCCGCGGATTGAGCGCATCCATCCTCGCGTCGACGAGGCGGTTGAATCCCATCGCCGCACTCCGCGCGGCCACCATGGCGACGAGGATCCAGCCAATCGTGGTCCACGTCACGGCGGTATGCTGCGCCGCAAGCAGCGCGCCGGCGAGTGCGAACGGCAGCGCGAACACCGAGTGGCTCACGCGCACGAACGAGGCGTAGGTGGATAGACGGCTCAACATCATGGTCAGAGCTCTTCGACCCAGCGTATCTGCGCCGGCTCGATGCCGCCCACGAGATATTCTTCCACATCATCGGTGTGAGGCGGGACGGTGACCGCCACCAGGCGGGCAGACTTCCCCGGCTCGATCGTGCCGTAGTCGGCGTCGAAACCGAGCGCCCGTGCGCCCTGCAGCGTCGCGCTGTCGAGGAG
>Ga0068858_100003782_pt1 | contig 14961 bp, 12 predicted proteins | sample KBSSwiS12_FD_66589 | JGI IMG/M metagenome (GOLD analysis project Ga0068858, IMG submission 66589) | Switchgrass rhizosphere microbial communities from Kellogg Biological Station, Michigan, USA - KBS Switchgrass S1-2 | ecosystem: Host-associated > Plants > Roots > Rhizosphere > Soil ... | reverse complement strand
ATATTAGCAGTGGGGTTCCTAACGACCACCGCCAGTGCAGACACGGTCTACACCTTCAGCGGAACCGATAGCAATGGAGCCATCGGCTTTAAGTTATCCGTTCCGACATTTGTCAATCAATTGCCAGGGACCGCGTTTTCGTCCGGGCAATTTATTTCCTGCACGAATTGCAGCACTGGTTTGTTTGCGGCTATTTTTACGCCGATCCCCTCCACGCTTACTTTTTTTGATTCATTGGGTGGTAGTGGGTTCTTCCTATTCTCGAGCGGGGCGTTCAGCGCTCCCGGCACGTACACTTCATCGGTTGGCAAAGGCACCTTGGTGGTTTCCGTTCCAGAACCGGCTACCTTGCTTATGGGTTTCCTCAGTCTGGCAATGATCCTTGGTGTTGTAGCTTTCCGGCGCAAAGCTCAATTACAACTGAGCCGCGGATAACTCTCAGCCATATTACTGACAAGATAAAGGCAAAAAGCTCTCGTCGAAAGACGAGAGCTTTTCGCTTTTAACGGCTGGGGGAAATGATCTAGGGATGGCCACCAGCGCTCGCGTGTTGATGGTGTGGAGAATTTCGGTAATGTTCTGCTAGCAGATCTGCGCCCCAGTCGCCGTTGAAATCCCGCCATACGCAGTGAATATGATTGGCATCATTCTGCGTATTATCGTATTCGATCAAGAACGTACTTCCCTGCACTCGGTAGTAGTGACCCTGGCCTTTCTCCAGGCCACCCATCCAGGCAAACTTGATTTGGTCAAAGCCTGCTTGGCGAATTTTATCCAGCCGCTGTTGTGCTTCTGTTTTGGGTTGTGCGCTTAAGTATTCTTCAATCAATGCCAGAAGGTTACCTTGCTGGTCTTTGTTGAGTTTGCTGTAAGGGATACCTTTATCTTCCTGGATCGCGGCCTTGCGTTGGTTGGTAGTGAGGATGTCTCCGGGAGCTGAAGTACTGAGAATTCCTTCGCCACGCTGGGCGTCGGAAAGTGACTTTACGAGCGAGCGGCCCAAATCCTCCTCGGTACTGAGCACGCGGGTGCCTTTCATCGGCCCCTCGCGCACTTCTGCGGGATTCGCACCGAAAAACTGCGGACTGCTACCAATCAATTTGCCGTTCACCATCGTCCAGTTCTGCGAGCAGTGATGGCCTTCATATCTCCAGCCCCAGGCTCCGGACGTTGAGGGTTCCCCAAAGAAAGTAAAAAAATACAAATCGGGATTGCGTCTGGAACCGTCATCCTGTTCCACTTCGCGCAAAACATCCTCCAGTTTGCGGATGGTCTCTGCCTTCGTATATCCCTTCTCGCTCAGGCCAGCACGCAACAGAGCCAGTCCTGCTTGCCGTTGCGCTCCATTCAACTCTTTGAACGGAACGCCTTTCCTGGATACAGGCGTGTAGAACCAGTGGAAGCGTTCCTCGGAATTGAATGGAAGCAGTGCTTTCGCTTTTTGCTCAGGAGTCAATACCGCAAGGAATGAATGTGCGGCATCAACCATGGAGTTAGGTGTTGTTTGTGCAATCACTGCTTCGGTGAGGTTGGATATCGTAACTAGGACAAGCAAGAGTCGGATCATGGCCGTGCCTCTCGGTTCAAGAGACTTTGATCAAGACTAGGACGAAGTCAGTATTATCGCAAGACGCTGGAGGTTAAACAGTTGGCAGGTAAACAATCAAGCAAGCGAAGGCTGCTTAGTGCCCTGTGCGTGCAGGAGGACAGCACTCTGCACACACAAGTCAATCCTTAAGGAATTGGATTTTTAAACTTCACCTTCCCGCCGCAAAGCAAACGCAGTCTGCAAAATCCGTGTCCGAAACCCAAGCTCCTCATAAACCCGAATCGCTCGAACGTTCTCCCGGGCCACATGCAGAAAAGGCGTCTCACCGCGCTCAACAATCCGTCGAACCACCGCCGTAATCAACCTCCGCGCAAACCCACGCCCCTGAAACTCCGGATGCGTACAAACCGCACTAACCTCAGTAAACCCCGGCAGCTGCAACCGCTCTCCCGCCATTGCGACCAACCGCCTGCCATCTCGAATTCCTAGATAAGTGCCCAACTCCGGCGTCCGTTTCCCAAACGGCCCGGGCTTGGTCAACTCAGTCAGCGCCAGCATCTCATCGACATCTGCGAGACTTAACGTCTCAACCTCATTTCCATCCTCAATATCCACCGACCCGTTCCAAACCATCTGCGCCACGGGTATCTCGCGGAGGACTCGCCATCCCGCAGACAATGGAGGAACTGCATCCAGGAAAAATATCCCCATTCCCCCCGGTTCCATCAAGCGCGAGAGAGAACGAAATGACTCCGGAGAAAAATCCCGAATCGCGGCTAGCGTCGTGACCGCTGGCAGAAAGCGTTTGGCAAACTCATCTCCCTCAGCAAAAGAGATTTGACAGGTAGACAAGGCATTCCATATGCAGTGATCAAGCACGCCACATCAGATTCATCAGCCAAAACCACGGTCGCAATCTTTTTGTGAGCGGAACAAAAAACCGAAAGCCTTTTGGGTTTGTATTCTTTGGCGGATGCTGGGCGTGCGCTGAGCGTGCCCAAGCGTCTCCCCGATTTTTGTGTCTATACGAAGACGCCTAGAAGCAGTCTCATAAATAGCTGAGGGGCGATTTCGTGCGATCCTGGGGCTGCTCTGGATTGCCGCGAAGCGCCGGTGACGGGACGGTGGGAACTCAACGATGAAAGGTGGGCGGTGGTGGGAGCTGGTGTTACGGCCACGTCAGCTTCCGAACGATGAATCGCGGCCCTGAAACGGCTCATGGAGAAATACATCTTCTCGCGCGATTGCTTTCGTTAGGACACCCGGCGCTTACTTCTGATCCGCTGTATTCTGCCCGCACGATTCGAATTTGGTCTTCTTCGATTGCGCTTCGTCCTTCGACAGACAGAACCGGTCCAGGTCCATCGGCGCCAGAACCGGTCCGTGAAAATACTTCTTCATGCCGGCGACGAGAGCCTCCTGCTCCGCTTTGTTTTGCGGGTCATAGTGATAGAAGAGAACCGATTGTACTTGGGCTTTCGAGGCAAGTTCTCCGAGGCTGTCCACCGTGAGATGTTCTTTCTCCATGTGCGCGGCAAACTCCTGTTTGCGGGCAGGCGGCCAGTGGTTCTGGGCAGCCATCTGGTCGATGAACCCGCGTAGCTCGTCCGAACTCTCCTCCACTTCGGCAACGAGAACGTCGGCGGCCATCGCAAGTTTCACGACCGCGTCACTGGGTCCGGTGTCTCCGGTGAATACCACCACACCATGGGGGGTCTGGATACGGTACGAATATGACTTGAAATGCGCGCGGAACTGCGCCGGCATGAGCGCGTAATGCGAATTCTCGGCGGCCGTGATCTGAATTTTGTCGTCGCGGTAAACAACTCCCTCGCCATCGACTTCGTGAGCGACAAAGGGACTGGTCAGGCCATGGTTCGGCCGGCCAAGCTGGAACCCAGGCTTTTCCGCGGCAAACACTTCAAAGGGAATGCTGATGTAGTGAAAGGCGGCTTCGACCAATTCGCTCGTTTGCGGCGGCCCGTAGATATTGATCTTCCGCGCGTCGGAGGTTAGATCAAGGTGGAAGTAATCGTTGGCCATCACGTCGACGAGGCCGAGATCATGGTCCGGGTGCAAGTGGGTAAGGAAGATCGTTCCAATCGTTTCTGATGGAATCCCAACCTCGACCAGGCGCCGGATGGTTCCAATCCCACAATCGATTAAATACAGCCGCCCATCGACGATGAGTAGCGTGGCCGGCTCGGAGCGATCCTTGCGCAAAGGCGGACCGCCGGCAGTACCGAGCATCAGCAGTTCGGTATCGTTTGCGCGAAGCGCCGCAGTCTGCCGTTGAGACGCAACGGGAACGCTGAAGGAAGTCAGCCCGAGCGCGAGAGCTGCAATGAACATTTTTCCACAGCGCGATTTATTCATGCGTGGACACCTCTGCGCGCGGAAAATGACTCGCCGCAGCGAATCACGGCGGGGCAAAAGTATAGCGCAAGATTGGTCCCTTATACGATTCCATTAACGTTACCTCCTCGGGGAGGAGGGGAATTGATCGCAACTGGGGAGGACTATGTCCTCGCCAGTTGCCCAGATGTGTCTCTTTCGCTGCGGCCGCTGGCGAATGCGGAAGCCCGTCTTCGGTTGCCGATGGCCCGTCTGCACGCGCCCAGCAAGGGAGTTCATGGGGAGAGATTCTACCGCGATCCTACTGACGTCCTGAGTGCCGCAACACGGAAATCACGATCCACTCGCCATCCTCTGCTGTTCGGATGTACACTCTGCGGTCATGCACAAACTATCGAGGCGCACCCTGCTGAAGAACGCTGCTTTCTCCGGAGTGGCGATAGCTTCTGTTTCTTCCCCGTCGTGGTCAGAACAAACCACACCCACACCACGCAAAGGCCGGATCAAACAGTCGGTCTCCCGCTGGTGTTACAAGGACATCCCGCTGGACAAGCTCTGTGCTTATTCAGCACAGATCGGCTGCAAAGCAATCGATCTGCTCGGTCCGGAGGACTACGAAGTACCTCGCCGTTATGGACTGATCTGCGCTATGGGCTACGGAGGAGGTGGCGATATTCCCAATGCTCTCAACCGCGTAGAAAACCACGCGAAGATCGAAGAGGGTCTCCGCAAGAATATCCCTCTCGCGGCCAAGGCGGGCATACCGAACGTGATCACCTTCTCCGGGAACCGTGCCGGCATGTCGGATGAAGAAGGCGCCAAAAACACAATCATCGGCCTTAATCGCATCAAAAAAATCGGCGAAGACAACGGCGTCGTCATCTGCCTGGAACTGCTCAACAGCAAGGTGAACCACAAAGACTACATGTGTGATCACACCGCGTGGGGAGTGCAGGTAGTGCAGGCGGTGAATTCTCCGAACGTCAAACTGCTGTACGACATCTACCACATGCAAATTATGGAAGGTGATTTAGTAAAGACGATCCAGGACAACATTCAGTGGATTGCTCACTTTCACACCGGCGGCGTCCCCGGTCGTCACGAATTGGATGGCACTCAGGAAGTGCAATGGGATGGGGTGATGCGCGGCATCGTCGCCACCAATTTCAATGGCTATGTGGCGCACGAGTTTGTGCCCACCCGTGATCCGTTCACTTCCCTTCGCGAAGCTGTAGATTTATGTGACGTGTAAGCGAAACCGCGGTAGCAGTCTCAGCGAATCTCGGAAGGGTTGCTCGCCCGCCTGGCGAAATCAGACTCCAGGCTGTGCGAGAGCGGCACATGGCTGCTCGTCCACTCACTCATTGGAGAAGACTGGCTGCAATCCGGGCAGTAGGTCTCGGGAAATTTACTTCCGCAATGCGGGCAGGTTGCCTGCTTGGCAAAGGTGTCGAAGGCCTGGCCGCAGTGGTTGCATTTCCAGAATTCTCCAATGGGCGGAGAAGTCCGGCACTTCGGGCAGTGGAATTCATCGCGGCGCGGCAGTTTGGCGAAGAGAGCCAGGGCGCGAGCATGTTTCCATCCTCCCCAGCAGTTGGTGATCATGTAAACGGCGAGAACGCCGAACCACAGCGACTGCTGCCATAGCGCCAGCCCAATCAGTCCAAGCGCGCCGATGAAGCCGATGACGGTCGCCGCCATCAGGCTGCGGGCGCGGCCCAGCACAAACCACAGCAGCGAGCGCAGAATCTGCCCTCCGTCCAGCGGATAGATGGGGAGAATATTGAACAGCAGCAGGCCGAGGTCGATCCACCAGATGTTTCGCAGCAGAAGATGAGCGTTGGGGTTGGCGTAGGACCATCCCGTAGCGCGGCCCAGAATGCCCAGTCCAGAAAGAATCGGCAAAAGCACGACATTTACCAGCGGCCCAGCGGCGATGCTCCAAAGAGTTGCCCCAGGACGCGGCGGCGGATTCACATAAGCCACTCCGCCCAGCGGCCAGAGCACGATACGGTCGGCGATGCCACCTACCTGGCGGCAAGCGAGCGCATGACCGTACTCGTGCATCAGCACGATGAAGAACAATCCCAGATATTCGGCGATATTCCAGCCAATCGAAGAGTAGTGGCTGGTTCTGCCCTGGATTTCATAGACTGCCACGAGAAACCACCACCAGTGCAGATAGACATCTACGCCGGCGAAGCGGAACAGGTGAATCGAGCCTTGGCGGGTAGGCATGAGAGAGAGTTTATAACATGGGGAAACGAAAGCGGATCGGAAGCGGTTCGTGGAGGACTCTATCCCCGCTTTACCTAGTTAACGCGAAGAAAGGTCGGCCATCAATCCTCGGTAGCGATCGGTCGCCGTATTCTCCAAGATAGCTACGGTTGAATGATGGCAACTGTGCCCAGAAAGGGGAACAAGGCGTGTCACGCGATGGAAGACAATGATATGCTAATCCGCTATATAGCAACAATTAGGTGCCTATCCATTGCCTTCTCCAGGAGCCGGAACGCATGAACAGTCCCCGCACGTGCTTACGCTCGGTATTGATGTTCTTATTCATCTTCATCCTCATCCTCACTGGTCTCAGTTCGCCGCATTCCGTTAGCGCGCAAGTGACCGCATCTACCGACATCGTCATTCAGCACGACGTCCCCATGAAGACGCGGGACGGCGTCACCCTCCACGCCGACATTTATCGCCCCAAATCTGCAGATAAATTCCCCGTCATCCTCATGCGCACGCCTTACGACAAAAGCGTCGGCTGGGCGGTATCTCCCGTTTATAAGATGGTCCCGCGCGGCTACGTCGTCATCATTCAGGACGTGCGCGGACGTTACACTTCCGAAGGCGAGTGGTATCCGTTCCGGCACGAGCAAGCTGATGGTTACGACACCGTCGAATGGGTAGCCTCGCTTCCTTACTCCAACGGCAAAGTTGGCATGATGGGAGCTTCCTACGTCGGCGCCACGCAGATGCTGGCTGCTATAGCTCAGCCTCCACATCTAACCGCCATCGCGCCCAATATGACGGCCAGCAATTACCACGATGGTTGGACCTACCAAAGTGGTGCCTTCGAGCAATGGTTCGATCAGAACTGGACGACCCAACTTGCGGCGAACACTCTGGACCGCCTGATTCACGAAAACGCTAACGCCCTCGTCGGAGCGCCAACCCTGCCGCTCGCCAACTATCCTGTATTCAATTTTGGCCAATTGCCCGCTGATGCGCAGCTCACCACTGCCCTCGCTCCTTACTATTTCGACTGGCTCGCGCATCCCGACTACGACGACTATTGGAAACAGTGGTCTATCGAGGAAAACTTTTCAAAGATCTCTGTGCCCATGCTCCAGGTCGGCGGCTGGTACGACATCTTCAACGCCGGCACACTGCGCAACTATATGGGCGCCAAAGCTCACGGCGCCAACGAAGCCGCACGCAGCAAGCAGCATCTGCTAATCGAGATTGGCGGCCACGCCGGATTCGGCCGCCGCATCGGCGACGTCGACTTCGGTCCTCATGCTCTTGAAAATGTATACACCGACGTCATTCTCGATTGGTACGATTTTCTCTTCAAGGGGATGCAGAACGAATTCTCCACCGACAAGCCGATAAAGCTCTTCACCATGGGTGCGAATGAATATCGCCAGCACGATGATTGGCCGCCGCCGCAAGCGCAGAACACGAAATATTTCCTGCACTCCTCCGGCAAAGCCAATTCACTGCGCGGAGATGGTTCCCTATCCACGGTTGCGCCCAAGTCCGAGCCGGCCGACTCTTACGTCTACAATCCTGCGAACCCAACTCCCACCATCGGTGGCCCGCTGTGCTGCGACGCCGAACACATGGAGCCCGGCCCGCGCGATCAGCGGTCGGTAGAAAATCGCGACGACGTATTAATCTATTCCACCGGTCCGCTGGCCCAGAATTTAGAAGTGACCGGGCCTGTCACCGCTACACTCTTCGTGAAATCGTCGGCAGTCGACACTGATTTCACGGCCAAGCTAGTCGACGTTTCACCTGACGGATTTGCACAGGACCTGACCGAAGGCATTCTTCGCATGCGCTATCGTGACTCCCAAGAGCACGCCTCTCTGATGAACCCCGGACAGATTTATGAAATCTCGTTAGATCTCTGGGCGACGAGCAACGTCTTTCTGAAAAGTCACATCCTGCGCCTGGAAATTTCCAGCAGCAACTTTCCCCGCTTCGACCGCAATCTCAATACCGGCGAAGAGATCCAATTCGCGCGCAATTTTGTCTCGGCTACCAATGTAATTCTGCACGACGCTCAACATCCGTCGGCGCTGGTGTTACCGGTCATTCCGTTCAAGTAAGGTGGGGTGTAGCAGGCGATATGCTTTTGAACCTAAAGGAGACCAAAGCGGAAATCGGCAGTACACTATGGCGCAGGGCACTTGATCATGTTTCCACGCTTAGTAATGGTTCGACAGCACTTCGCGGATAGAAAGATCGCAGACATACCAGGCACGATTTGCCAGGAACTTTCTAAGTCCAAATTCGGAGCGCATCTTTTTCCCGGTTCAAACATCGCCATCGGCGTGGGCAGCCGTGGCATTGCCAACATCGCAACCATCGTCTACTCCATCGTGGCCTTCTGGAAAGAAAAGGGCATGCAGCCATTCATTTTTCCCGCGATGGGTAGCCATGGAGCAGCCACGGCCGAGGGACAAGCGGAGGTTCTCGCGCATTACGGAATTACTGCAGAGGCCATGGGATGCCCAATTCGCAGCTCCCTCGAAGTCGTATCCCTGGGAGAAACGTCAGAAGGAATTCCCGTCTTCATGGACAAGCATGCCCACAGCGCCGATGCCGTGATGCTGGTGGGCCGCGTAAAGTGGCACACAGACTTTGCCGGAAAAATTGAGAGCGGCCTGTTTAAAATGATGGCAATCGGCCTGGGCAAATTTGCTGGCGCTCAGCTCTATCATTCCCACGCCTACAAGCTCGGTCTCGAGCACGTAATCCGCACTGTCGGACGGCAAGTGCTTACATCGGGGAAAATTTTGGGAGGCCTTGCGATCCTCGAAGATCCCAACCACAACACTGCCCAGTTGACCGCGGTTCCAGTAGCTGGAATGGAACAAAAGGAAGAAGAGTTACTAGCACTGGTCAAAAGCTGGATGGGGCGCATTCCCTGTGACCTCGATCTTCTGATCTTGAACGAAATCGGTAAAAACATCAGCGGCGCGGGGATGGACACCAAAGTGGTGAACCGAAGCGTACAGGCAGAATACAACCTATGGCCCGACACCCCACGGATCGAACGCATTTTCGTACGCGATCTCAGTTCGCACTCGTACGGAAATGCAGCCGGTGTGGGTCTCGCGGATATCATTTCCGATCGACTGTTGCAAAAAATTGACTGGAAGCCAACCTGGATCAACGCACTCACCGCCTCGACGCCTACAGCCTGTCGCATCCCGATTCACTATCCAACCGATCGCGAATGCCTCGAAGCCATTTTGCCCACCGTAGGAAAAACGGATAAAAGTAAAATCACGGTTGGATGGCTAAGAAATTCCCTCGAGTTAAATCTGATCGAGTTGAGCGAGAACCTGTTGCCACAGATCAAAAACAACCCCGAACTGGAAATCATCGGCCCCGCTCACGAGATGGAATTTGATGACCAAGGTAACTTAGTAAATCCATTCCCGCAGGTACAGGAACATTAGTTTTATCCCCGACAACAACCAATGTAAAACTTCTGGGTTCACATAGCAGCAGACGGTATTACTCGCGACAAAACAAAGCCGTTGATCAAAAAAGGAGAATGGAAACCCCATGAAGCGGACGCTCATTTGTCTTTTCGCATTAGCGCTGTTTTGCGGTTTGGCTGCGGCTCAGGGAGGATGGGTGTACCTGGGCAAGGCACACGTAGATGGTCAGCACGATCACGATGACATCAAGGTAGGCCGCTCGGACGGACGCTTTCATTTTCTGCAACTGCGCGTGGTCAACGCGCCCATTGAGTTCGATCGCATCGTGGTCCACTATGGCAACGGACAAGCCGAGACTTTGCACGTGCGCGATGTAATCGGCCCCGGCGGCCATACCCGTGCGATTCCGCTTCAGGGCGATCGTTTCGTGCAGAGCTTCGAATTGTGGTACGCCAAAGCAAATCCAAACTCGAGCAAACCCGAAGTCACTCTTTTCGGTAGGCCGTAACGATCTTCAATGGGTGGGCCTCTTCTGGGGAGCCCACCGCCAACCTTTTGAAATTTTGAATGACAGGCCTAGCCCGCCGCCCTTTTCTTCGCTAGATAGTGAGTTGGTTTTTGTAGTCAAAAATATAGAGGCTGCCCCACCGTCTGCGGAGTTCAGAGGGTGGGAGACGACAATCTGTTTTCTCCCGCTTCTGCCGGATATCTTCTTGACTTCGCCTATGGACTCAGGGATGATGCGCCCGTCCGCGAAAAGGAGGCTTTATGCCACATTATTTGCATCAAGTCGCATACACCAGTGAAAGCTGGAAGGCTCTAGTCGCTCAACCCCAGAATCGCGTGGAAGTAGTAAGCCATGCAATTGAGAAACTAGGCGGCAAGGTTGTCGCCGGATTTTTTGCCTTCGGCGAGTACGACATCATCGTAATTACGGAAATGCCAGATTCCATCAGTGCCGCGGCGATCGCCATTGCTTTCGCTGCCGGTGGCGCATGCAAGTCAGTGCAAACCACCCCACTGCTCTCCCCGGAAGAAGCTCTGCAGGCTCTGAAGAAGGCAGGAGAATCTGGATACCGGCCGCTTCCCCGTGCCGCTTAACGATGCGGAGGGGAAAAGCCTCTTGTTTGATTCCCTGAGAGTCGACGGCACTCGTTCTGAGTCTGTAATAGCCGGGTCATCCTCGCCGCAAAGAACCATAATTTTCCATCTTGCGTGCCCCATTTCTCCCGGATTTTGTGAGAAGTGGGGCCTTCCATCTCCGCAGCAGTTGACGCCGTTAGCAAAAGACTTATTCTCCGAGCAAGAAATCGGACGTGTTGGCAAGTTTAGACGTGTTGAGTGGCGCATAATAAGCTCATCGAAACCTACGCAGATCCGATTGGTGCAATGGCCACGTTACGAGAGAGATGAAAATGTCAACCCTCGGCGATAAATACATCCTTGGCTCGGGGCGAAGTGACCACGACCGGCTTCGCGTAATTAGCGAAATTCACGATGATCGAACCCGCGCATTACTGCTGCGCGCTGGATTCGTTCCCGGACACCGTTTTGTGGAGTTCGGCTGCGGGCTGGGTTACGTCACCCGTTGGGCCGCAGGCCAGGGGGCCGAGGCGATGGGCATCGATGTGAACCCAGAGCAAGTGGCAGTGGCGAATGACTTGAGCCGCGAAGCTGGATTCACAACCGCGCAGTTCCGTGTGGGCAACATTTACGAACCTGGGCTTGCGGCCGACAGCATAGACGTGTCCTACTCGCGTTGGCTAATGGTCCATCTGAATAAGCCGGTGGATGCAATGCGAGCCATCCATGCTGCATTGAAGCCAGGCGGCGTAATGGTTTGCGAGGAGGCGGACGTGAGCGCAGTCTACGCTGAACCGAACTGCGCTGCCTATGATGAACTGCGCGAAATCTGCTTGGAAGGAGGCCGCCGTCGCGGAGTTGATTACTCGCATGGCCGCCGAGTTCATACCTGGGCGAAGGAAGCGGGCTTTGAAGTCGTCCATGTGGACGCCTATCACCCCCACTACCTGACTGGTGAACACAAGGGATTCTGGAATTGGACGTTGCGTGCGGTTGCCCTTGGCTTGGTCAACGAAGGAACCTTGAGCGAAAGCCATCTTCAGAGACTTGTTGCCCAAATGAACCAGACCGACGCTTCCCCTGACACAGTGGTTGCTCATTGCCGGATGCATCAATTGATCGCGAAAAAACCAGGTGCGACGCCCTGAATCGGCGCGTGGCCACCAGAACGAAGTCGAAGGATGGGAGACCGGCTCATTCACAAGCCTCCGGTTAGGGCGTCGTATTAACCCGTTCACTCCGAACTCGATGCGCGTTCATTTTTTTCGAACTTTGCTTCTCCTCATCAACCAATGATCTACCGACAGCTGTCCGGCTCCGCCTAGCGTGAATGTGAGTAATCCGGCGATGTAAAGAAGATTCATTTCATATCCGATCGGCCCAAACTCGGCACCTACCGCTGTCACCGCTTTTAGCCGGATCGAAGAAAAACCATATTGCAGATGAACGCTGAACAGAGCCGTTAACATGACTGCGGCCAAAGGGAAACTGAGCGGGAGGACGAATGCTCCAGCCATGACGCTAATGCCTCCCGCGAACTCGAGCAGAGATGTCACCCAAGCCGTCACATGAGGCATGGGGACTCCAATGGAGGTGAGAATGGTAGCGAAATTTTCCGGACCGCGGCTGAGCTTGGCGTATCCATGCGCAGCAAAACCGAATCCGACCATCAGCCGGAGTGGCAGAACTGCCCATCCTTTTTCCGCGAGTTTATTTTTAAAACTTGGGATCTTCATAGGACTAGATTTGAAATTCAGCCGCATTCTCAGCGCTGGCGAAGCCACTCGCTCCAGGAAATTATGCCCAACTCAGGTCTTGGCGAAGCAGGCAACATGGAGATGAACTCCAGAAGATTGTCGTCAGGATCGCGAAAGTAGACCGCGGCCGCAGGCATCCAAGGCAACACAACAGGTTCCTCAGTCGGCAAGCCAGCAAAATCTCTAGGTTGGATGCCGGCTTTTCGCAATCGCGCCGGGGCATCGTGCAGATCAGAAGCGGCAATTTGAAAGGCCACATGAAGGCTTACGGTAATCGGTATCGTTCCCGCTTCCCAAAGGCCAAGCATTGCCCTGCCTGGCGCGCCCACCCAAAAGAACACAACCTTGCGCTCAGGAAAGACACGCGCCAATGGAAGGCCAAGTTGTTCCCCATAAAAAGCAATTGCCCGATCAAGATCGCTGACTGTCAGATGAGCCTCGAACAAGTCAGATATCGGAACAACGGTTTTAGAAATCATTCCAAAGTGTTTGATGCACGAGCACTTGTTTTGTGACAAAAAAACGCGTGAATGGTGCAGTAGCGCCAGAAAATCCGACCTAAGACAGGACGTTCCCCAAATTCCATTCTTCACCTCGCTGTGTCTTGTGCAATGCCACTCGAAGTTCGAAAACCTCGGATCGTTTGAGGTTTAGGCTCGGACAACCTGCTGAACCGCAAGTCAGAGGGCAACAGTCGGTTCCAATGTCGCACCAAGGCTGGCCTATCCAAAAACAAAAACGGGCGGCCAAGGGCCGCCCGTTTCTGACCGCTGTTACGAAACTAGTTAGAAGCCCCGCCCATCTCAGCCGCAGCGCTTTGGGCTTCATCTCCTGGCTGCACCACCACCCCATCAAACGGAGTAGACGCTAACAGCCGCCCATGCACCACGCTGACTCCGCGCAGCGGATACCCCGCATCCGGCCCGCGCTTCCAGTTGCGGCCGCCGTCCTGGCTCTCGAACACCACGCCAGTCACGGAGCTGGTCGCCAGCAAACGCTTCTTGCTGGAGTCATAGCTCACCGAGCTAATGTTCTTGTCCGGCAGGCCATTGACTACGTGTTCCCAGGTCGCGCCGTTATCGCTGCTGTGGTAAGCGCCCTGTAATGACGACACCAGGATGTGAGCATCCGGAGTAACCGTCACGCTGCGCACGATCATGTAGGAAGGCAGCGCAGCAGCTTTCCATTCTTTGCCGCTGTCGGATGAAGTCAGCACCTGTGAACGAGTCGCAGCCACAATCAGGTTTCCGCTCGACTGCACGGAAACGAAATCGCTTTTGCCCATCACCGGTCCGCCGCTCCAGCTCTTGCCCTGGTTGGTGCTGCTGAACAATCCAGCCGAAGTCGCAGCAAACCAGATGTTCGAGGAGGTCTCCACATCGCTGACCCGCGCATCCAGAGTCGACTTGGTAGCCGTCTTGCTCTCCACGCGGACTTTCTTTTTGCCCTTCAGCATGGTGCGGAAGGTGCTCTTCTCAATGACGACTGAGTTAATCCCTGCCCAGTCCCCGCCGTTGCGCGCCAGCAGGAAAATACCTTTGTTCGTGCCGGCGATCAGATCGCCATTTGCGGCCTGCTGCAGAGTGAGCACGTCGCGTCCGCCGAGGCCTGCGCTCTTCTGCTGCCAGCTCAGTCCTCCATCGTGCGAAACAAACACGCCGCCAAATTCGCGGTCATTCACCACGCCAACAAAAACCGTCTTAGGATCGCTTTTGTCCGCCACAATCGACGTCACATAGCGATGCGCATAACCGTGGTTCGAAGCCGACCAACTCGCCGCACCGTTATCGCTGGCCAACACGCCGCTGCGATCGGTGGCCAGCAGCACGCGGTTTGAGTTGCGTGGATCAATCATGATGTCGTTCACCACGACTTCAGGATTGCTCACCCGCTTCCAGGTCTTGCCGAGGTCCGTCGTCTTCCACAGACCTTCGGTCGTGCCTGCATAAACCGTGTTCGGATTGCTCGGGTCCTGCTTCAACACGCGCGTACGGCGCGCGGTGAACGGGATGCCTTGAATCTTGCTGAAAGAAGTTCCAGCGTTCTCGCTCTTGTAGATACCGGAGCAAGCACTGGCAAACATGATGGAAGGATTCTCCGAGTTCACGATGATCGAGAACACGTCAGAGTCATCGATGAGTCCCTTGTTGATTCGGTTCCAAGTCGCACCGTTATCGGCGGTCTTGAAAGGCAAGTGCCAGGTTCCGGCGTAAACCACGCTGGGATCCTTAGGATCAAGCGCAATCGATTCAATATTGTGAATGTCCGCATGCCCCGGAGGAGAAATCTGCTTCCAGCTGTCTCCACCATCGTTGCTGCGGAATACTCCGTCCAGAGCTCCAACCACGACAGTCTTCGAGTCGTAGTCAGCGATCGCCATCGCGCGCACAGACTTACCATGCATTCCCGGCAAGGCTTCCCAGCTCTTTCCGCCGTTTTTCGAACGGAACAGATCGCCAGCCTGCTGGTTCTCAACACTCCAGGCCGCTACATAAATGGTGTCAGGATGATTGGCATCGACCGCAATGTGGTC
>Ga0068858_100003776_pt1 | contig 14971 bp, 10 predicted proteins | sample KBSSwiS12_FD_66589 | JGI IMG/M metagenome (GOLD analysis project Ga0068858, IMG submission 66589) | Switchgrass rhizosphere microbial communities from Kellogg Biological Station, Michigan, USA - KBS Switchgrass S1-2 | ecosystem: Host-associated > Plants > Roots > Rhizosphere > Soil ... | reverse complement strand
GCCGGGATGGCGGCATGATCCGCGTCATCAATATTTCGGACGATGCGCTTGCAATTGCCTGCGGAGCGGACCGGATCGCCGCCGCCTTCGCACAGGCCGCGCCGGACGCCGAGATCCGCCGGGTATCGAGCTGGGGGATGCACTGGCTGGAGCCGTTGGTCGAGATTGACGGCGTCGGCTATGGGCCAGTGACGCCCGCCGATGTTCCGGATATTCTCGCTGGGTCAGCGGATCGTCTCCGCATCGGCACGATCGCCGATCATCCATTTCTCAAACAGCAGACGCGCCTCACCTTCGCGCGCGCCGGAAAGACCCGGCCACTTGATCTCGCCGACTATGAAGCGACCGGCGGCTGGAAAGGCCTGGAGCGCGCGCGTGCGCTGGCGCCGCAGGCGGTGCTCGACCAAGTGAAGGCATCGGGCCTGCGCGGTCGCGGCGGGGCAGGGTTTCCGGCGGGCATCAAATGGCAGACGGTCGCCAGCGCAGTCTCGCCGGTCAAATATATCGTCTGCAATGCGGACGAGGGCGACAGCGGCACCTTCGCCGATCGGATGCTGATGGAGGGCGATCCTTATTGCCTGCTGGAAGGCATGGCGATCGCGGCGCATGCCGTCGGTGCCGGCAAGGGCTATGTCTACGTCCGCTCCGAATATCCGCACGCGATCGCCAAGCTGAATGCGGCGATCACGCGCTGCCGGCCGATCCTGGCGCCGTTCGAGATCGAGGTGCGCGTCGGCGCGGGCGCCTATGTCTGCGGCGAGGAGACCTCGCTGCTCAATAGCCTTGAGGGCAAGCGCGGCGAGGTGCGCGCCAAGCCGCCGCTTCCCGCCCTCGAAGGCTTGTTCGGCCAGCCGACCGTGGTCAACAATGTGCTGACGCTGGCCGCCATTCCCTGGATCATGGAGCATGGCGGGCAGGCCTATGCCGATTATGGCATGGGCCGTTCGCGCGGCACCATGCCGATCCAGATCGCCGGCAATGTGAAGCATGGCGGGCTGTTCGAAACCGCATTCGGCGTCACGCTCGGTGAACTGGTCGAGGCGATCGGGGGCGGCACCGCCAGCGGCCGCCCGGTGCGCGCCGTCCAGGTCGGCGGGCCGCTCGGCGCCTATTTCCCGCCTGCCTTGTTCGATACGCCATTCGATTATGAGGCCTTTGCCGCGCGCGACGGGCTGATCGGTCATGGCGGCATCGTCGTGTTCGACGATACGGTCGACATGTGGGCGCAGGCGCGCTTCGCGATGGAATTCTGCGCGCATGAAAGCTGCGGCAAATGCACGCCGTGCCGGATCGGCTCGACGCGCGGCGTCGAAACGCTCGACCGGCTTCGCGCGGGAGGCCGCAAGACCGCCGATCGCGTCGAGGCGATCCCCCAGATGCGCAACGTCACGCGCGCCACGCGCGATCCGCAGGCCGAGCTCAAGCTGATCGAGGATCTGTGCGAGACGATGCAGTTCGGATCGCTCTGCGCGCTCGGTGGCTTCACGCCTTATCCGGTGATGAGCGCGATCCGTCATTTCCCCGAGGATTTCGGCGTCGCCGCCTTGCCCGAGGCGGCGGAATGAAACCATCCGCAAGCCGGATCGTCTTTGAGACAAGGATGTTCGCATGACCTACGTCAAGCAATCCGATTTCGGCACGCCCGAGGCCGACGGCGCCCCGGTGCGGCTGACGATCGACGGCCAGCAGGTTACCGTCCCCGCCGGCACGACGGTGATGCGCGCCGCCGCCGAGATCGGCACCGCGATCCCGAAGCTTTGCGCCACCGACAGCCTCAAGCAATTCGGCTCCTGCCGGCTCTGCCTCGTCGAAGTCGATGGCGTGCGCGGGACGCCGGCGAGCTGCACGACCCCCGTCGCGGAGGGCATGATCGTCCACACCCAGAGCGAGCGGCTGGCCAAGCTGCGCCGGGGCGTGATGGAACTCTACATCTCCGATCACCCGCTCGATTGCCTGACCTGCTCGGCCAATGGCGATTGCGAGCTGCAGGAGCAGGCGGGCGCGGTCGGCCTGCGCGAAGTGCGCTACGGCTATGAGGGCGAGAACCATCTGGTTCAGGCCAAGGACGGCTCCAACCCCTATTTCGATTTCGATCCCACCAAATGCATCGTCTGCTCGCGCTGCGTGCGGGCGTGCGACGAGGTGCAGGGCACCTTCGCGCTGACGATCGAAGGCAGCGGCTTCGCCTCCAAGGTTTCGGCCGGAACCGAACGGGACGATTTCCTCTCCTCCGAATGCGTCTCCTGCGGCGCGTGCGTGCAGGCCTGCCCGACCGCGACGCTTCAGGAAAAGGCAGTCGCCGAAATCGGCACGCCCGATCGCGCGGTGATCACCACCTGCGCCTATTGCGGCGTCGGCTGCACTTTCCGCGCCGAGATGCGCGGCGAGCAACTCGTACGGATGGTCCCGTGGAAGGACGGCAAGGCCAATCACGGCCATAGCTGCGTCAAGGGCCGCTTCGCCTGGGGCTATGCCCAGCACAAGGATCGCATCCTGAAGCCGATGATCCGCGCCAGCATCGATCAGCCCTGGCGCGAGGTCGAGTGGGACGAGGCGCTGGCCTATGCCGCCTCCGAGCTCAAGCGCATCCAGGCCAAATATGGGCAGAGGTCGCTCGGCGGCATCACCTCGTCACGCTGCACCAACGAGGAGACCTTCCTGGTCCAGAAGCTGGTCCGCGCCGGCTTCGGCAATAATAATGTCGATACCTGCGCGCGCGTCTGCCACTCCCCGACCGGCTATGGGTTGAAAACCACTTTCGGAACTTCGGCCGGCACACAGGATTTCGACAGCGTCGCCAAGGCCGATGTGGTCCTGATCATCGGCGCCAACCCGACCGACGGGCATCCCGTCTTCGCCAGCCGCATGAAGCAGCGGCTGCGTCAGGGCGCGAAGCTGATCGTGGTCGATCCGCGCCGGATCGATCTCGTCCGCACCCCGCATATCGAGGCCGCCCATCATCTGCCGCTCCGGCCCGGCACCAATGTCGCGGTGCTGACCGCGATGGCGCATGTCATCGTCACCGAAGGGCTCGCCGACGAAGCCTTCATCCGCGAGCGCTGCGACTGGGATGAATATTCGGACTGGGCCGCTTTCGTCTCGGATCCGAAGCGCTCGCCGGAGGCGACCGAAGCGCTGACCAACGTGCCCGCCGCCGATCTGCGCGCCGCCGCCCGGCTCTATGCCACTGGCGGCAATGGCGCGATCTATTATGGCCTCGGCGTCACCGAGCATAGCCAGGGCAGCTCGACCGTGATGGCGATCGCCAATCTGGCGATGGCGACCGGCAATATCGGGCGCGAGGGCGTCGGCGTGAACCCGCTGCGCGGGCAGAATAATGTGCAGGGCGCGTGCGACATGGGCAGCTTCCCGCACGAGCTTTCCGGCTATCGCCATATCTCCGATTCCGAAACCCGCACGCTGTTCGAGCGCGATTGGGGCGTCGCGCTCGATCCCGAGCCTGGCTTGCGCATTCCCAACATGCTCGACGCCGCCGTCGACGGCGTTTTCAAGGCGATCTACATCCAGGGCGAGGATATTCTTCAATCCGATCCCAACACCCAGCATGTCGCCGCCGGGCTCGCGGCGATGGAGTGCGTGATCGTCCACGATCTCTTCCTCAACGAGACCGCCAACTACGCGCACATCTTCCTGCCCGGCTCGACCTTCCTCGAGAAGACCGGCACCTTCACCAACGCCGAACGGCGCATCCAGCTCGTGCGGCGGGTGATGTCGCCGCTCAACGGCCTGGAGGATTGGGAGGTGACGCAGGCGCTGGCGAACGCGCTCGGCCTAAGCTGGCATTACACCCATGCCTCCGAGATCATGGACGAGATCGCGCGGCTGACGCCGAGCTTCGCCGGCGTCAGTTTCGCCAGGATCGAAGCGCTCGGATCGATGCAATGGCCCGCAAATGACAAGGCACCCGACGGAACGCCGGTGATGCATATTGGCGGCTTCGCACGCGGCAAGGGCAAGTTCGTCGTCACCGATTATGTTCCGACCGACGAGAAAACCGGCCCGCGCTACCCGCTGCTGCTGACCACCGGCCGCATCCTCAGCCATTATAATGTCGGCGCGCAGACGCGGCGCACCGCCAATACCGCCTGGCATCCCGAGGACCGGCTCGAAATGCATCCGGTCGACGCGGAGGATCGCGGGCTCAAGGACGGCGACTGGACGAGGCTCGCGAGCCGTTCGGGCGAAACGACTCTGCGCGTGCTCGTCACCGATCGGGTCGCGCCGGGCGTCGTCTACACGACCTTCCACCACCCAGCGACGCAGGCCAATGTGGTGACGAGCGAATATTCGGACTGGGCGACCAACTGCCCCGAATATAAAGTGACCGCCGTGCAGGTATCCCCATCCAACGGGCCGACCGACTGGCAGGAAGATTATGAGGCGCTCTCCGAGCGTTCGCGGCGGATCGTGCATGCCGAGGCGGCCGAGTGAACAGCCTCGACAAGCTCATCTACATGGCCAACCAGATCGCGCGTAACCTGTCTCCCGTCGCGGATGGCGCGAACGAGGCAGCCGTGGCCGATCATATCGCCAAATTTTGGGATCCGCATATGAAGGCGATGATCTTCCGACATGTGGAGCAGGGCGGCGAAGGCCTGTCGCCGACATCGCTCGGCGCGCTTCGCCAGCTCATGGACGAGGGCGCGCCGCCGCCGCAGACGCGCGCGACCAAATTCTCGAGCGTCGACGGCGCCGGCCGTTCCGACGCGGGATGAACAACAGCGCGGTCGAGCACCGTCTCCTCCGGATCGGTGCTGACGGCAGCCGGACGGCGATCGATCGAAGCATCGCGATCGAGGCCCCTGTCGCCATCGAGATCAACGGCATCGGCTATGCCGTGCTGATGGGCTCGCCGGCCGATCTGGAGGATCTCACCTTCGGCTTCGCGCAATCCGAACGCCTCATTGATGCGCCGGAGGATGTTGTTTCGGTCGAGACACACGACAGCGATGCCGGAACGATCCTGCGGATCTGGCTCGCGCCAGCCATGGCGGAGCGCGCAGCGCAACGCGTACGTCACCGCGTTTCGGAATCGTCCTGTGGGCTTTGCGGAATAGAAAATCTCGAGCAAGCGCTACGGCCATTGCCGCCGGTCAGCGCGCGCAGCGATGCCGATGACCATGCCGTCTTCGCCGCGCTCGCGGCACTTGGCGAGCAGCAGCCGCTTGGCACGCGCACGGGCGCGGTGCATGCCGCCGCGCTCTGCGCTGCCGACGGCGCGATCAGGCTGGTGCGCGAGGATGTCGGACGGCACAATGCCTTCGACAAGCTGATCGGCGCGATGCTTCGCCAGGGCCTGGATTGGGACGGCGGCTTCGCCCTGCTTTCCTCGCGCTGTTCCTATGAGCTTGTCGAGAAGGCCGCCCTCGCCAATTGTCCGTTGCTGGTCGCCATCTCAGCGCCGACCAGTCTGGCGCTCGATCGTGCGAAGCAGTGCGGGTTGCAGCTCCGCATCCTTGCGCGGCACGACAGCATGCTCAGCATCTGAGGCGGCCCCAACGACAAACATGAAAACCCAATCCGTTTGGTTCGAGTAGCGTTCGAGCTCGTCGAGAAGGCGAATCGAGAACTTGGGCCGGATGGGGCTTTCTCGACTTCGGTTCTCGGCAGGCTCGCACCTCCGCTCGAAACAAACGATTCAGATTAACGACACGACCGGCGCTCAGGCGAGCGTCATCAGGCTGGCATTGCCGCCCGCAGCCGTGGTGTTGACCGATGTCGATACCTCTTCGACCAGCCAATTGAGACAATAGGCGCCGGCCGTGCGCATGTGCGCCGACGCTGCGGCCTGGACGGGAATGATCGGCCCCGGCCGCGCGGCCAGATCCTTTAGGATCGCGCCAAGCGCTTCAGGCCCAGCTTCAACCAACGCTGCGGACACCACATCTTGAGCAGCGCGAATGCGCGCCCGCACGCGTGGCGGCAGATTGCCGAGCAGCCGCCCCGCCGCCAGCTCGCCGTCCACGATCACGTCGTTGCCGGTGGCGAGTGCTGCGGCGAGTTGGTGAAACAGGCCGTCGGTGCTCGCCGGTCTCAACAGGATCGCGCCGCGCGGATGGAGCGCATAGCTGTTGCGCTCTCCCACCGGCCCCGGCAGCCCGATCACCCGTCCCACTTGTGAAGCTTCGCCGAGCTGCCGAGCGATCTGCGCCTGCGCCGCATGGCCATGTTCGGCCAGCCAGATGGCGAGGTCCGCCAAAGCCGGATCGATTTGTCCGCCGGATGATCGCGCGGCGGGCACATGCTGCACCAGCCGGTAGAGATAATGCGGCCCGCCGGCCTTGGGTCCGGTGCCGGAAAGGCCGCGTCCGCCAAATGGCTGAACGCCGACGACCGCGCCGATGATGTTGCGATTGACGTAGATATTGCCCGCCTTAACCCGCGCCGTGACATGCTGGACCATCTCGTCCAGCCGGGTGTGGAGCCCGAAGGTCAGGCCATAGCCGGTTGCATTGATCGCCTCGATCAGCGCATCAAGATCGTCCCGGCGATAGCGGATGACGTGGAGGACCGGCCCGAACACTTCGCGCTCCAGTTCGGCGATGCTTTCAATCTCGATGATCGTGGGAGGCACGAAGGTGCCGCGGGCAGTGTCCGGCGCCAGCGCCTTCTGCTCAACCTTCCGCCCGCGCTTCCGCATGGCCTCAACATGCTTCTCAAGATGTGCTTGCGCCTCCGCGGTGATGACCGGCCCGATATCCACGGCCAGCCTGTCGGTGCGGCCGATCCGTAACTCGTTAAGCGCACCCTTGAGCATGGTAAGCGCGCGATCGGCGATCTCTTCCTGAAGACACAGAATGCGCAGCGCCGAGCAACGCTGGCCGGCGCTGTCGAACGCCGATGCGATGACATCGGCCACCACTTGCTCGGCCAGGGCCGACGAATCGACGATCATCGCATTCTGGCCGCCGGTTTCGGCGATGAGCGGGATTGGCTTGCCGGCGGGCGAGAGCCGCGCTGCAAGCTGCTGCTGAATGCCCCTTGCGACCTCCGTCGAGCCGGTGAACATCACGCCCGCCGTCTCGGGCGCGGCGACAAGTGCTGCGCCAATCTTGCCGTCGCCCGGAAGAAATTGCAGCGCCTTGCGCGGCACCCCGGCTTCGTGGAGCAGTCTCACCGCCTCGGCAGCGATCAGCGGGGTTTCTTCGGCGGGCTTGGCGAGCACCGGATTGCCAGCCGCGAGCGCTGCAGCGACCTGCCCGGTAAAGATTGCAAGCGGGAAATTCCAGGGGCTGATGCAGACCACCGGGCCGAGCGGCCTGGCCTGGCGCACGCCGTTGCGCGCCTGCATCGCATAATAGCGGAGGAAGTCGATCGCCTCGCGCACCTCGGCGATGCCATTGGGAATCGACTTGCCGGCTTCCCGCACCGCCAGCCCGATCAGGATGCCCATCCGCGCCTGCATCGCTTCGGCCGCCCGCTCCAGCATTGCCGCGCGTTGATCGACCGGGACCGCGGCCCAGCTCTCGGCTGCTTCACCGGCAATGCGAGCGCCGGTGGCGGCCTCCTGCTCGGACGCAAAGACCACGGTGCCGACGATGTCCTCATGATCGGCCGGATTGCCGACCGGCTGGCCGGAGCGATCGACCTCTGGTCCTGCGAGCCGGGGGGCCGCCACCCAGCCGGTTCGCGCGCTCTGCGCCAGCGCCCGCGCAAGATCAGCAAGCGCGATTTCGTCGGACAAGTCGATCCCCGCCGAATTGCGGCGATCGGGATAAAGTTCGCCGGGAAGCGCTATCGCGTCATGCTTGCGCCCCGGCTCCAGCATCGCGCGCACCGCCGCCACCGGGTCAGCGGCGAGCTCGTCAATCGCCACGTCGGGATTGGCGATCCGATTGACGAAGGAGGAGTTGGCGCCATTCTCAAGCAGCCGCCGGACAAGATAGGCGAGCAACGTCTCATGGGTTCCGACCGGAGCATAGATGCGGCAGGGTCGATCAAGCCTGTCCGGCCCCACCACCTCCTCATAAAGCCCCTCGCCCATGCCATGCAGGCATTGAAATTCATAATCGCCCGCCGTGAATCCGGGACCGGCCATATGATAGACGGTCGCGAGCGTGTGCGCGTTGTGGGTGGCGAACTGGGGAAATACCGCATCACGCGCCGCCAGCAATTTCCTGGCGCAGGCGATATAGGCGACATCGGTGTAGAGCTTACGCGTATAGACTGGAAAATCCGCAAGGCCATCGACCTGCGCCCGCTTGATCTCGGCATCCCAATAAGCGCCTTTGACGAGGCGAACCATGATCCGCCGGCCGGTTCGCCGGGCGAGATCGACAATCCAGTCGATCACGAACGGGCAGCGCTTGCCATAGGCCTGAACCACGAAGCCGAGCCCATCCCAGCCCGCCAGATGGGGATCGATCGCCAGGCATTCGAGCAGATCCAGCGACAGCTCCAGCCGATCGGCCTCTTCGGCATCGATGTTGAAGCCGATGTCATAGCTTCTGGAGAGCTGCGCCAGCGCCTTCACCCGCGGCAGCAGTTCCGTCATCACCCGATCGGCCTGCGCACGGGAATAGCGCGGATGGAGTGCCGAGAGCTTGATCGAGATACCGGGCCCAGCATAGGGGCCGCGCTTGCCCGCCGCCCGGCCAATGGCATGGATAGCCGCTTCGTAGCTCGCATAATAGCGGGCGGCATCGGCGGCCGTGGCCGCCGCCTCGCCCAGCATGTCATAGCTGTAGCGAAAGCCCTTGGCCTCCATCTCGCGCGAGCGCTTCAACGCCTCGCCGATCGTCTGGCCGGTGACGAACTGCTCACCCAACAAACGCATCGCAAGATCGACCCCGCGCCGGACCACCGGCTCGCCGGCGCGGGCGATCAGCCGCGTAAGCGCGCCGCCCAGGCCGCGATCGTCGGCGCTGTCCACCAGGCGGCCGGTGACGACCAGCCCCCAGGTCGCGGCGTTGACGAACAGTGAGCGATCGCTGCCCAGATGCGCGCTCCAGTCGCCGTCCGCGATCTTGTCGCGAATGAGCGCATCGCGCGTGGCCGCATCGGGGATACGCAACAGCGCCTCGGCCAGGCACATCAGCGCCACCCCTTCCTGGCTCGACAACGCATATTCCTGCACCAGCGCTTCGACAGCCGAGCCGCGCCGTTGCGCCCTCAACTTCCCGACTAGCTTCCGCGCGGTCAGCCCCGCCGCGGCGACGATCTGCGCCGGCAATGTCGCTGGCCCGATCAGCGCGGCGACGCAATCCGGTTCGGGCCGCCGATAAGCCTGGGTGATGGCGCGGCGGAGTGGAGATTGTTCGCGAATAGGCGGCGCGAAAGCAGCAAATGGGGCAGGGCTGATCATGACGCTATCATATCAGATAGAGCTTGGACGATGTGCCTGATCTACCGTCAGCAATCAAACCTTTTGACCTATTTTCCCTATCATACTAGATCAAAGTCATGAATATTTCCTCATCTCCAGTCGATTTGGATGAATTCGACCGGAAGATCCTCGCCGTGCTGCGCAAGGATGGGCGGATCACCTTCACCGAACTCGCCCAGCAGGTCGGCCTGTCCAAGACGCCTTGCCAGCAGCGGGTGAAACGGCTCGTCGAAAGCGGCGTCATCGTGGGGTTTCGCGCGATCATCGATCCCGCGAAGCTGGGGCTCGATCATGTCGCCTTCGCCGAGGTGAAGCTTTCCGACACGCGCGAGGCGGCACTGAAGGAATTTAATACCGCCGTGCGGCAGATCCCCGAAGTTGAGGAATGTCACATGATCGCCAGCAGCTTCGATTATCTGCTCAAGGTCCGCACATCGGACATCCGCAAATATCGGATGGTGCTCGGGGAGAAGATCTCAAGCCTGCCGCACGTGGCGAGCACGTCGACCTTCGTCGCGATGGAGACCGTGCGCGAATCCGCCTGAGGCCTCATCACCGTTCCGGCCGGCAGAGAGCAGGCCTCATATGACGGCTTCGATCAGCCCCAGTTCGAGCGCTTCATTGGCCTCCAGATACCAATTCTCGGTAGCACGCCTGATGATGTCGTCGGCGGCAAGGCTTGATCCCACGGCAAGGTTCGCGAAGCCTTCATTCTGGATCGCGATCGATGCCTCGATCTCGTTGATCACCGCCTTCAACGAAGCGATGCAGGTGGTGAGTGGTCCTTCGAGGTTGATGGTCTTCGTCAGCAGCCGCTCATGGATCATGATGCGCGTCCCGCGCGCCAGATAGCGATTCTCGCGTGCGAAGAAGCTCATGAAGGTCGCACCGGCCGAATAGATCGCGGTCTTTCCGCGAAAGACGATCCGCCGCTCCGGGTGCATGTCGCTGTGAAAACGGATATCTTCGCCCATCATGCGCGCCACTTCCGGATCGCCGCCGAGGGTGGAGAGCTCCACCACCACCAGCCCCTGCTGGGGCGCATTGGCGAGGCACTGCCGGAACCATTGGTACATGCTGTAGTCGACAGCCCCAGTCAGCATGATGGCCGGGAACTCGAAATCGGCAGGGGTCAGCAGCGGCGCGGTCATCAAGCCTGTTCCTTTATTCAGAGCGCCGTCAGAACGAGATGATGCCCGCAAGGTTGCATTCGTCGTCCATGCTGGATCAATCGGGAATTTGGGTTCTCGCCAATTTCCGGGCACGCATCGAAATCACCAGCTTGCGCGCCTCCGAAAGCTGCCAGATCAGCAGCGTCGGCGCGGCCACCGCGAGATCGCGCGCCCGCTTGGCGAGCGCCAGCGCGAGCGCCGCTTCCGCCGGCAAGCCGATGGCGGGGCCGAGCAGGGCATAGCCCGCCTCCTGTACGCCGATCCCGCCCGGCACGGCAAAAGCCACGCTGCGCAACGCAAATATGGCGCTTTCAAGCGACAGCGTCTCCCAAAGCGGAAAATCGATCTGCATCAGCCGAAGCGCGATCCATGCGCCGATGCCGCTCGCGATCCAGGCAAGGAGGTTGAGCAGGAAAACGAGCGCGATCCGGCCCGGCGCGGAGGCGCGCCGCAGTTCGCCGCCTACTGCCGCCACCGCCTGGACCGAAGCCGGCATGAAGCGGTGCGCCATCTTCTCGGCCAGCACCAAGCCCCAGCGCCGCGCGAGCAGGATCAGCAGCACCAAGGCCGTGATGACGCATGCGCCGATGGTGACGAGCGATCGCGCATGTTCATTGCCGCCCGCGATGGGGATCGAGAGCAGCAGGCCGATGCCGAACATCGTAAAGGCAAGCTGGCTCGCGATTTCGGTCAGCATGTCGATCACAAACGAGGAATAGATTCTGGGCCGCGCAATGTGGCTGCCGAGCAGCCAGACGCTGAGCGTGATCCCCCCGATCTGCGAGAAGGGCAGCAGGTCCGCAGCCGCCTCCCGCAGCAGCCGCGCGCGCGTGAACAGGCCGAGCCGTTGGGCCGGCTCCCCGGCGGCGACCAGCCAGGCGCAGCCCAGTAGCACGAACACGCCGAGCGAATATATGAAGTAAAGCAGGAAGCCGACCACCCCGAGCCGCGAACCGACCGCCAAGATGTTGTCGACCCCCGCGGAACGAACCGCCCAGATCGCCGCCGCGAAACCGAGCAGGGTCGCGACCAGCAGGCCGAAGCGCGCGAGGTTTTTCAGCGCGATGCTCCGGCTTTGCCGCCGGTGAGGCGCAGCGCCAGCCGCATCATGGCCGGCACGAAGCGCGGGCGGATCAGACGCTTGTCATAGGGCGCCAGCCGCCGGTCATTCTCGGCAAGGCAAATGCGGGCGAGCTCGGGAAAACTGATCTCCACGCCCAGCTCCTTGGAGCCGTTGAGCGTGAAATTATTCTCCTGCGCCTTCGTGTTTTCGCCCATCCCCTTGGCCATGTCGATCCGCTCCCAGATCAAGGCCAGCCACACCAGCAGCACCTTGGCCTCGAACAAGGGCCGCCGCCACCAGGGCATGTTGCGCCGCCGCCATGCCACCCAGTTGACGAAGAACAGGATGTGCCGCCCCTCCTCGCGCATCACCGGCTCGAATGTGTCGACCAGCTCGGGGGGAAAAAAGCCCGAATCCTTGGCGATCTTGAACAGGCCGAAGCCGAAGAAGCTGTCGATGCATTCCGAATAGCCGGTGCGCATGAAGGCGAATTCGGGATCCCTCGGGCGTTTATATTCCGGCTCGGGCGCAAGCTCGATGCCATAAGCCCTGACCATGTCGGCGAGCACGATCTTGTGGCGCGATTCCTCGAAGGCGTTCATGTCGACCGCTGCCTTGAGCAGCGGATCGGCGACGCCTTGGCCGAAGGTCTTCACATTCATGCCTGCCCGGCCTTCGGTCGCGACCGCAATGTCCCAGATCGGCAGGCTGACGATCTTCTTGCGCGTTTCTTCCTCAAGCCGCGGCCACTCGATGAGTGCCGGCTTATAGGGATCGTGAGTGTCGAGCAGCGTGCGGCTCAGCAACACAAGATGTTCAGCGCTCCCGGGCCGGATCGGCCCTTTGGGTAGCGCGTCAGGCTTGTTGAAATTGTGCCAGGGGCTGACTTGATTCATTCCGGCTGTGCCTCGGTAAAATCAGCGAAACGTCCAAGCGCGACCCTCTCGCGCGTTATGAGTTGGCGCGCAAGCGGATCGGTGAGCGCATCGAGCTCGCCGGCATAATCATAGCCCGGCGCCGACCCTGGGTAAGGCCCGGTGGCGGGGTGCGCATAGATTTCGGTCAGGCCCTCGGGCAGATGGGCCAGCAATCCGCACAGCCTGCTTTTGTTCAGCGCGCCCGACCAGGCGAGCCCGAACACCTGATCCGGTACGATCAGCCCTGCCCGGCGCAAGCGCCGCCTGACGAGCTTCGCCCAAGGCAGCGCAAGATCGAAGCCGCGAACATGCTCGATCTGGCGAAGCGTCGCGGCCGGCTCGATCGGCGCTCGCGCCGCCCGCATGCCGTGGCGCCGGCCGATCTTGAGGATCAACGACGCGATCGTCGGATGCACGTGGAAATGTTTGTGTGCGTTGACATGATCGAGCGGCAGCCCGGTCGCAGCGAAGGCAGCGAACTGCGCTGCGATCTCGGCTTCGAGCTGGCGCCGGACCGCCGGGCGAAAGAAAAAATGCACGCCCGCGCGCACCATATCGTCCCTGAACAGGCCATCTCCTTTGACGAGATCGGGAACCGTCTCCGGCGGAAGCACCGGCCGCCCATCGACCAGCACCAGATGCAGCCCGGCCCCGAGCTTCGGCATGGCCCTGGCGCGCACGACCGCATCTGCCGCTGCCTCGCCTGCGACCATCAGGCTCGCACAGGTCAAAATCCCCCGCCGATGCGCCTGCTCGACCGCCTCGTTGACAGCCACCGACGCTCCGAAATCATCCGCCGTGACGATGAGCCGCTTCATTAATCCTCCCCTGCAAGGGGAGGCGGGCGTAGCTGCGAGCAGCGGTGTGCCGGGGGCACATCGCAGCAGCGGAGCCGGCTCGCAAAGCGAGCCGTGGGCGAAGCATGGTGGAGGGGTATTCTGCCCGTCGAAGTAGCGATGGCAAGGATATGCTGAGTTACGCCTTCGAGATTGGTGAGTACGTCAGTCGCGGGAATACGAAGAACCCGGACACCATGCGCCCCCAGCCAAACATCCCGACCCTGGTCATGATTGGGTCGATCCGCACGGTCGTGTGCCTCACCGTCGATCTCAACTGCCAACCGCAAGTTCGCACAAAAGAAGTCCAGCACATAACGTCCCGCCGGGTGCTGGCGCCGGAATTTGAGACCACCGGGCCGCACGCGAAGCGCCTGCCAGAGCAGCACCTCCGGCAGGCTCAGATTGTCCCGGAGGGTTTTGGCCTTTCGTTGCGTCGATTTCGGGCCGTGGAGCATCTACCCCTCCACCGCCTGCGGCGGTCCCCCTCCCCCTCCGGGGGAGGATTTATGGATCACGCAACGGCTTCCTTGCGGCGGCGGAGGAAATCGAAAAATTCGACGCCTTCGCGCAGGCGGCGCTTCATCATGTCGAAGTCACGCAGCATCTCGCCGACGATCGAGGCAATCTTACCGGGACGGAAATAGAAGCGCTTGTAGAATTCCTCGACCTTGTCGAAGATCACCTCAGCCGGAAGATGCGGATAGCTGAGCTGCGCGATCTGGGTGCCGCCGTCGGTCAGCAGGTGATCGGTGCCGTCGAACCAGCCATTTTCGGTCGCCTGCTTGTAGAGGAAAGTGCCGGGATAGGGCGCAGCGAGCGAGACCTGGATGGTGTGCGGATTGATCTCCTTGGCGTAGTTGATCGTCTCCTCGATCGTCTCGAGCGTTTCGCCGGGCAGGCCGAGAATGAAGGTGCCGTGGATGACGATCCCAAGCTCGTGGCAATCCTTGGTGAACTGTCGCGCGACATCGACGCGCAGGCCCTTCTTGATATTGTGCAGGATCTTCTGGTTGCCGCTTTCGTAGCCGACCAGCAGCAGCCGCAGCCCGTTCGCCTTCAGCACTTCGAGCGTCTTGCGCGGGACGTTGGCCTTGGCGTTGCAGCTCCACGAAACCTTGAAGCCGGGCTTGCCGAAGCCGAGTGCGCCCAGCGCGCGCGCCAGATCCTCGACGCGCGCGTGATTGTCGGTCAGCGTGTCGTCGTCGAAGAAGATCTCCTTGGTCTGGGGGATTTCCTTCAGGATATATTGCACCTCCTCGATCACCTTAGGGATCGAGCGGAACCGGTAATTATGGCCGCTGATCGTCTGCGGCCACAGGCAGAAGGTGCAGCGGCTCTTGCAGCCGCGCCCGGTGTAGAAGCTGACATAGGGATGGCGCAGATAGCCGCCGAAATATTTCTCGATGGTGAGATCGCGCTTGTAGACGGGCGAGACCATTGGCAGCACGTCCATATTCTCGATGATCGCGCGATCCTTGTTGCGGACGAATGAGCCGTCGGGCGCGCGCCAGGTAATGCCGTCCACCTCTGCCAGCGGCTTGCCTTGAGCGATTTCGAGGATGGTGAAATCATATTCCTCGCGCGCGACGAAATCGATGTGCGGACTGGCGGCGAGGCTCTTGTCAGGCTCGACC
>Ga0068858_100003770_pt1 | contig 14981 bp, 13 predicted proteins | sample KBSSwiS12_FD_66589 | JGI IMG/M metagenome (GOLD analysis project Ga0068858, IMG submission 66589) | Switchgrass rhizosphere microbial communities from Kellogg Biological Station, Michigan, USA - KBS Switchgrass S1-2 | ecosystem: Host-associated > Plants > Roots > Rhizosphere > Soil ... | reverse complement strand
TGTTCAAGTATCCGGTGGCCTACATCATCGAAGTCGGGTGGTGGACCCTGACCGACCGCGGAGCGGACTCGCTGCGCGCGTATCTCGAGAAGGGTGGGTTCCTCATCGTCGACGATTTCAAGACGCCGGGCTGGCGCGGAAACCCGGGCGGTGGCTGGGAACCTTTCGAGGCGAACATGAGGCGCGCGCTGCCCGGGGTGCGCTTCTTCGAGATGCAGGCGACGCATCCGATCTTTCATTCATTCTTCGAGATCAACTCGCTCGAGCACTTTCCCCAGGCGTACAACGACGGCCCGCCGATTTTCCGCGGCGTGTTCGAAGACAACGATCCGGCCAAGCGGCTGCTCGCGATCGTGAACTACAACACCGACATCTCGCAGTACTGGGAGTGGTCGGGCCGGGGCTTCCGTCCGTTCGACGAGACGAACGAGGCCTACAAGCTCGGCGTGAACTACCTCATGTACGGCCTGATGCACTGATCCGATTGCGGACCGGTAGCTCCCCGGCGCGACGAAGCGTCCTGGCTGGTGGACAAGAGCTACCGCGATACGTCGGGCACGTCCTCTCCCAGCGCCGTCGCCAGATCCGTCTGATGCTCCTGTTCCTGACGCAGGATCTCCCGGATGTCTTCACCGATCGCATATTCACCGAGCGCTTCGCATTGTCGCACGCGCTCGCGATAATTGCGGATGGTGGCGTTTTCGTTCTCGAGGTCGGCGCGGAGCATCTCTTTCGGTTTGTCGGATACCTTGACGGGCAGCGCGGTGGTCACGGGTGTGCCGCCCAGATAGTCGATGTGTTTGGCGACCGTCATCGCATGCTGCAATTCCTGCAGGGCATGCGCTTTGAGCTCTTTCGCAATCGCCATGTACTCGGCGCCCTTCAGCACCTGCGAATACACGACGTACGCGATGATGGCCTGGTACTCGCGTGAGAGATCTTCATTGAGGAGTGCAACCAACTGTTTCCGGGTGAGCTGTGGTGTCGGCATGGTGGAGTCGTCCGGCAACGCGGGGCGGGGATGGTGGCCTGTGTCGCGGCCCCGACGACGCGACACGGTGGCCTGACTCTTCATCGAGCGAGCGTACTGGGATGCACGCCCTCGATGTTATCAAAAATGGAACAGCCGCGGCCTTCGCGTCTTCAGGTTGCCGGACGAGTGTTCCCAAGAGCACAGACAGCGGTCGCCGATTGCGGCATGCTGGTTGAGGCGGGTCAGAGTGAAGAAGAGCTTCCTCGTCACGCCTAAGAGGAGAGACTTCCATGTTGTACACCATCGCCGTGATTCTACTGATCATGTGGTTGCTCGGAGTCGTGGGAACCTATACCATCGGCGCGTTCGTCCACGTGCTCCTGGTCATCGCGCTCGTGCTGTTCGTGGTTGGGCTGGTTAGCGGCCGTCGCACGCTGGTATAGCAGCGCCGGCACGGGAGGTCACCGTGCTTCACAAGACGAGCAAGATGCGCGGGTTTCACATTGTCGCGACTGACGGCGAGATCGGTCACGTGGACGAGTTCCTGGTCGACGAGGCAACCTGGTCCGTTCGGTACCTGGTGGTGGACACGAGCAACTGGATCGGGGGAAGGTCAGTGTTGATCTCGCCGGCGCAGGTTGAGAGCGTCGACTCACAAGACGAGGCGATTCGAGTAAAGCTGACCCGGGAAGCCATCAAGAACAGCCCGTCTGTGGACACGGCCGAAATCGAGCTGATCGAAACCTTACCGGCCGTGTGGATCCTGTAGCGCTTTCAGCCTGTTTCCGCGCTGCAATGCGGGCCTGAATGTCCCTGGATCCCGCGTGGCTCTTTCTCTCGTTGATACCCAGCGGCGCAGGGTTCGTCCTGTTCGTATACGGTAAGAAACAGGATCGCTGGCCGCACCTCGTAACCGGTCTGGCGATGATGGTCTACCCCTACTTTGCCACGACGGTCGCCACGCTCCTCGGCGTCGGCGTCGCCCTGGGCGCGGCGCTCTGGTGGGCCGTGCGCGTGGGGTGGTAGGTGAGCGTATCGAAGATCCTGGCCGTCGCTCTGCTGCTCGCGTCAGGCGCCCTCGCGCAGCAGCCCGCCCCTGTGCTCCGCGGGACCTGGACGGCTACCGCAGGTCCGAATCGGACACTGAGTGGAGCCTGGTCCGCACAGACGCTGCCCAATCGACCCAACGGCGTGATCGGTTCGTGGACACTGCTCAATGACGCCCACTTGATCATGATGGAAGGCACGTGGTCCGCAGAGAAGTCCGCTCGGGGCTGGCAGGGCACCTGGTCGGCGCGAGTGCTGACGGGCCGCTCCCCGTCGGGACGGTCGTCGTACGGGGCACCGATCTCGGGCAGCTGGCAAACCGAGACGCCGGCGTCCGACATCCGGACTTTTTCGGAGCTGCTTCAGCGAACTCTGGAAAAGGAGGTCGCGGGCTCGTGGCGTCGCGGTGCCCTTGCCGGCTACTGGTGGCTCAAGGGTTCCACGCGGTAACCATTCAGCCATCTGTCGAGCCATAAGCCATCAGCCATTAGCCCTGAACGATCCAGGCGCACGTGACCCCTACCCGTCCGGGTGGTGCAGACGAGCCCTGGGCCTTCGTACACTCGCCATGTGATCGCTCAATCACATCGTCAGGAACCCGACGACTTCGAATTACTGGACGCGTATTCGCGCGCCGTGGTCCGGGCGGTCGAAACAGTGGGACCGGCTGTCGTGAAGATCGACGTCGGTCGCGGCGGCGGGTCCGGGGTCGTATTCACGCCTGACGGCCTCGTCCTGACGAACAGCCATGTCGTCGAGCGCGCCGACCGCCCGACCGTGATGCTGCCGGACGGCCGATCGATGCGCGCCGATCTCGTCGGCCGCGATGTCGATACCGATCTCGCGGTGATCCGCGTCGACGGCTTCTCAGGACCGCCGCTGGCATGGGCGACGCTCGGCGATTCCCGGGCAGTGCGCGTCGGCCAGGTGGCGATCGCCATCGGAAATCCCTTCGGCTTCCATCACTCGGTGACGACAGGTGTCGTCAGCGCGCTCGGCCGATCGCTGCGCGCGCGATCGGGCCGGCTCATGGACGACATCATTCAGACTGATGCCGCGCTCAATCCGGGCAACTCCGGCGGCCCGCTCGTCACGACACGCGGAGAGGTGATCGGCGTCAACACCGCGATGATCGTGCCGGCGCAGGGTCTCTGCTTCGCAATTGCCAGCAACACGGTGAAGTTCGTGGCGGGGAGACTGATTCGCGACGGCCGCATCCGCCGCAGCTACATCGGCGTGGCCGGTCAGAACGTGCCGATTCCCCGGGCGATCGCGCGGGCGAACCGGCTCGCCGTCTCGTCGGGCGTGCTGGTCGCCTCGGTGGAAGTCAACAGCCCGGCCGCCGTCGCCGGGCTGAAAGAGGGCGATGTGATTCTCGCCTTCGGCGGCGAAGCGATCACGGGCATCGACGACCTGCACCGGCGCCTGACCGACGATCGCATCGGCGGGGCCACGTCGCTGACGATTGTGCGCGTTGGCCAGCGGCGGATGCTGACGGTCGTCCCGGCAGAGTCACAACGTAATTAGTCCTCGACGCACTGCCAGGCGCACTGCGGCGGTACGGTTGGCCGCACCGAGCTTGCCCGAAATCGACGCGACGTGAAATTTGACCGTCTGGTCGCTGATGCCGAGGCGTGCGGCAATGGTCTTGTTCGGCAGTCCTTCCGCGAGGAGCTCGAGGACCTCGATTTCCCTCGCCGTCAGCGGCTCTTGAAACGATTCCCCGTCAACGGCCGGCGGCGGGGCCACCACGATTGCATCGACGTCGATCTCGGAGGCGCGCGCCGCGCCGAGCGTCGAGAACTCGGTGACGACGTCGATCGATGCCGCTGCGAGCTGGGCGCGGACCCGCGCGCGGTCCGCCGGCGAGCCGACAAGCAGCACATGCATTGGCACTACCGCCTCCCGCACGTGCGGCGTCGCACAGTTTGCAGTCCGCGAGTCATTGGCCCTTTGGTTTGCGTCCTCGGTCTGTCCCCTGGTCCGTCTGCCTGGTCCTTCACGCGAGTGCCGGAGACCGTGGCTCGGGACGCCTGAAGGACCAAGGACCCGACCAAGGGCCAGGACGAAAGACCAAGGACACCTTACTTAGCGAGCCGGCCGTTCGCCCACCGTGACAGTCAGATCGATGATAGCGCCGCCGCGCCGCGCTCGAAGCGTCAGGCGTCGGCCGACACGATCGCCCACGAGCAGATCGAGCAGATCTTCGGGCGAGCCGATTGCGTGCCCGTCGAAGTCCAGCAACACGTCACCAACCAGAACGCCCGCCGCCTCGGCCGGACTGCCGTTCGTGACGCCGATCACCAGCAGGGCGTTTTCGCGGCCATCCGGGGTGCGCTGATGCTCGGGCAACGTGACGGGTTGACCGGCGAGGCCGAGGTACCCCCGCTTCAGGCTGCCGTGCTCGAGGACCGTCGCCGCGGTCTTCCACGCGATCGACGCGGGAATCACCACGCCCAGACCGCGGATCGCTGCGGCGGTGGCGACGCCGAGCAGTCCGCCGGACGTATCGAGAAATGCGCCGCCGGAAAACCCGTCGTGCATCGGCGCCGTCGTCCGGATCACTTCGTCGATGGCGCGCCGGCGTCCAGTGGGCAGCGGGCCGCCGATAACCGACACCATGCCGGCGCTGGCGGTGACGGCGTTGCTCCACGATCGCGCGACCGCGAGCGCCAGGTGGCCCACCCGCGCGGGCGCCTGCGCCGGTGCGATCGCCGGCGTGTCGAGGCCAGGCACGCGCAAGACGGCGAGGCTCGTCGTAGGATCCCAGCCGGCAAGCTCGGCATCGAGTGCACGGCCGTCGTGACAGCGCACGCGCAAACCGTCTTCGCGGCCGAGCGCCCGGACCGTCGTCAGCACCACGTCGTCGGCATACACGAGCCCGCTGGCCGGACGCCGACGGCCCTGCACCTGGACGACGGAGGGCGCGCTCGACGAGACGACATCGGCGAGCTGGGTGGAAAGAGATGTGAGAAGGTCGTTGGTCATGAGCCATCGTGACAGAACTGCGAGTGGCGAGGATCCCCCAAACGGGGAGCCGGCTGCGCCGGCTCTTTCGCGAGGCCGACTTTGGTTCGCGGGCAGGTCGCAGGTTGAAGGCCGTTGCTCGTCGGCTATGATTCTGTTTTGAGAAACGCGAATGGAGGGACGCTTACATGAGCTTCTGCGATCACTGTGAAGGTCAACGATTTGATCGGGCACAGGTGCTTCGAGCGCTGCGGGCCACGCGAAAGCGGCTGCGTAAGGCCGACACCGCTTGCAGCGCGGATCAAACGATCGCGATGGCCATCGAGGCCGTGCGCGCGCTGGACATTCCTCACCTCGAACCTGTGGACGACTCGGTAGAGGGACAGGTGATTCACTGAGGCCGGTCGTGCCTTCGAATCGGGACACCAGTGGGGCGTCTTCGTTGAATCAGTACTACCGCCGGACTCGCAGAGCGCGCCGAGGGTTCTGGTTCCTGAGAAATCTCGGTGTGTTCGGCGGGCTCGGCGGTTAGCCTATGGTCCCGAATCAGCGTGTACGTACCACTAGCGGGACGGTGAAGCCATCAACTGACGGAGGAGCGCCGCGGCCGACTCGCGGACAACCGGCGCGGCGCCGCCGCGGCCCCGGCCGCCAACACCCAAGGCGACGTCGAGCGGTGTGCGTCCCTGCCGGTCCTTGAGATCGAGCGTGGCGCCCTGGCCGGCCAGCAGCCTGATGAAGCTGTCGTCCCGCGACGTCACGGCAAAATGCAGCGCGCTCTGGCCGGCATCGTTGACCGCGTTGACGTCGGCGCCCGCCTGCAGACAGAGTCTGGCCGCGTCGATGATTTCAGCCTCCGTCGCGTGCTTTTCTTCGTACTCAGCGAACCGTCCCGCGCCACCGAATCCAGACGCAAACATCAGCGCGTTCGCCCCGGTCTTTGTCGTCAGCTTCGGATCGGCGCCCTTGTCGAGCAGCAGCCGCATCAGCACGACATCGCTCCTCTTGGCGGCCCGCATCAGCGGCGTCGCACCTTCGCCGAGTGTCCCATCGCCGCGATCGTGGACCCTGACGAGAATCGGCGCCTTCAACCGCGCGTTCGGATTTGCCCCGTGCCGGAGCAGCGCTTTCACCATGTCGACGGTATCGAGCGTCCCGACCGGCTTCGGCGCAGGTCGGCCGGGTGTGTCGGGGAATGAGTTCAGATCGACCGCTGCGTACAGCGGCGTCATCCCTGTGCTGTCGCCGATATCGGGGTTCGCCCCCTTTGCCAGGAGGACCTCGGCAAGATCGTAGTGCGCGTTGATGACCGCGATGACCAGCGCGGTCGTGCCGTCCGGGTCCGTTGCGTTGAGGTCGGCCTTGGCGTCGGCGAGCGCGCGCACCGCGGCGACCGAGTTCTGCCGCGCCGCATACATCAAGGGCGTCCAGCCGCCGCGAGGCAGGACGGTGAGGCGCCCTGACTTGCCGTCGCCGTACTCAGGCAGCGGAAATTTCGGCGAATTCGATCGGACGTTGACATCGCCGCCTTGTGCGGCGAGGACGCTGATCACGTCGGCGTGGTTCTCGGCAGCCGCCCAGATGAGCGCCGTCTCGCCAAGCACCTGCTCACGTGCGTTGACGTTCGCGCCGTGCGCCAGCAGTGTCTTCACGGCGGCCGCGCTGCCGGTGCGTGCCGCCGTCATCAGAACCGTCTGTCCTGCCGACAGTGAGGCATTTGGATCGGCGCCGGCTTTCAGCAGCGTGTCCACCATGAGGGGATCGGCGTTAATCGCGGCGAGCAGGAGTGGCGTCACGCCGTTGCGAGTAGCGGCGTTGACCGCCGCGCCGTTTCGGAGTAACCGTTGCACCGCCGGCATGTCGTTCGCCCGCACGGCGCGGTGAAGCGCCGTCGTCCCATCCGCGTCGACCTTCTGATCGTCCGTGTCCGGCGCCAACCGGACGCCACCGGCGACGAGACCATGCGCGGGGTTCGGCTTCAGCCGACCGTACGTCGTGTTCGGGTTGGCTCCATCGAACATAGCGTTCCGCTTGACTCCCGCGTACGCAATGTCCGGCTTCCCGCCTTCGCCTGGCTTCGGCGGGGCTCGCCGTAACGCAACGCGCGGAGACGGCAGCCGGACCGTGTCGGCTTCGAGGGGGACTCCACGTGGACTCGAGGCGGCGACCACCACGAGCAGGATCGGCCAGGCAACGCGTGGATGTCTGACGCCCATTTCAGAACAGATCGACCTTGCCGTTGCTGTCTCCCAGCCGTTCGATTCGACTATCGAAGCGATTCGCCACCGAGACCCACAGATTGCCCACGGGCGTTCGGGGGGCGAGCTTGATGTGGCGATGCCCGCGTCCGAGGCCGCCGCCAATCGCGACCAGCGGCAGCGGATCGCTCGCATGCTGGTTTGGATTCCCCATGCCGCCGCCGTAGAAGATGATCGAGTGGTCCAGCAGGGAGCCGTCCCCGTCGGGCGTTGCCTGCAGCTTCTCCAGGAACTTCGAGAACAGCTCGACGTGATACGTGTTGATCTTGACGTTCTTCGCGATGTTCTCCGGGTCGTTCCCATGGTGCGACACGGTGTGGTGCTGCTCGGTGACGCCGATCTGCGGATAGGTCCGCTGACTCAGCTCGCGATCGGTCATGAACGTGATGACGCGCGTCAGGTCGCTCTGGTAGGCGACCCGCATGAGGTCGTACATCAACGCCAGGTGCTCCTCGAAGACATCGGGGATGCCGATCGGCAGAGGCGTCGAGGTCACCTCGGTGGTGCTGTGCGCTTCGGTCCGTTCGATACGGCGCTCGATTTCCCGGATGTTCTCGAGATATTCGCCGAGCCGGGCGCGATCGCGCGAGCCCAGATCGCGCTGGAGCTGACCCGTTTCTCGCGTGATCAGATCCAGGATGCTCAGGTTGCGGCGCATCCGCGCGCGGCGTTCGGCCTCTGTACCCGGCCGCCCGAACATCCGCTCGAACACGACGCGCGGGTTGATCTCCATCGGCAGCGGGGTCGTCGGCGAGCTCCACGAGATGGTGTTCGTGTAGGCGCAGCTGAACCCGCTCGTGCACGCGCCGATGTAACCGGTGAAATCGGTCGTGGCCAGCTCGAGCGACGGGAACGGCGTGTCCTGGCCGATTTGCTTCGCGACGATCTGATCGATCGTCGTTCCTGCGAGGATGTCCTCGGCCTCGGTCCGCTTCGGATACACGCCGGTGAGCCAGCCTGAGGCGCTGATCGCATGATCGCCTTCGACGACGCCCGGGTTGGCGCGCGTGAGATTGCTGACGACGACGACCGATGGGTGGACCGGTTCGAGCGGCTTCAGAATCGGCGGGAAGATGAAGCCGGCGCCCGCCGTATCGGGAATCCATCGGTCGGTGATCGCGCCGTTCGGAATGAATACTGCGCCGAAGCGTAGCGGCGGCGTCGCGGCTGTCTGGGCCGTGGCGGTCAGTGCCGGCACCATCGCTTCGAGGAACGGCAGCGCCACCGAGGCGCCCATCCCGCGGAGAAACGTGCGACGAGGCAGCGACAGCTTGGAGATGAACATTCTGTCTGCCTCAGCAAGACCGAGGACGAACATCAGCCACGAAGACACGAAAACACTTGGCGTCTTTGTGCCTTCGTGGTTGCATTTCGTGCCCGTATCCGACGCGGTAGTTAGTTGTCACGTGCCTGTGGTTTCCTCATCTGAAACGGCGTGCTGTTGACGACGCCGAGGATCAACGACGAGAAGCGATAGTGGTCGCGCGCCGACTCCCTCATGATCGCACGAACCGCCGGCATATCGCGATAATCGACGCCGCGGCCCAGCGCGTAGGTCATCAGCTTTTCCGTCATTGTGCCCGCGAACAGTTCGGGCCGCCTGACGAGCGCCTGTCGCAGCGTTACGACCCCATCCACGCGGGTGCCGTCGGCAAGCTCGCCCGACGCGTCGATGGGGACGCCGGCATCACGACTGCGCCACGCGCCGACCGCGTCGAAGTTCTCGAGGGCGAAGCCGATGGGGTCCATCAGCTTGTGACAGCTGGCGCAGACCGGATTCGCCCGGTGTTCCGCCATCTGCTCGCGCATCGTGCGTGGTTTCTGGCCTTTCTCGTTTTCCTTCAACGCCGGCACATTCGGCAGGGGCGGAGGAGGCGGCGAGCCGAGGATGTTCTCGAGGATCCACTTACCGCGCACGACCGGCGACGTCCTCGTCGCGTGCGACGTGACCGCCAGGATGCTGCCGTGTCCGAGGATGCCCTTGCGCGCTTCGTCGGTCACCGGGACGCGGCGGAAATGGCTGCCGTAGACGTTCGGGATGCCGTAGTGCCTGGCGAGGCGCTCGTTCACATACGTGAAATCCGCGGTGAGCAGGTCGAGGACGCTCCGGTCCTCGCGCATGATGCTGTCGAAGAGGAGCTCGGTCTCGCGGCGGAAAGCCTGCCGGAGGTTGTCGTCGAAATCCGGGAACACGTCGGAGTTTGGCAGCAGGCTTTGGACGTTGCGGAGCTGAAGCCACTGGCCGGCGAAGTTGCTGACGAGCGTCTCTGCTCGCGGATCGGCCAGCATGCGCCGGACCTGCTGCTCGAGCACGGCGGGGCGTCCGAGCTGTCCGGCACCGGCGGCCTTCAGCAGCTCGTCGTCCGGGAGGCTGCTCCAGAGAAAAAACGACAGCCGCGAAGCGAGCTCGATGTCACCGACGCGATATGCGAGGCCCGGCGTCGCGCGTGCGGAGTCGCGTTCGATGCGGAAGACGAACTTCGGGCTCGCGAGAATCACTTGCAGCGCGCGCTCGATCCCTGTGTCGAATTCGCCCTCCCGTGCTTCGACAAGCTCAGCACGCCCTGAGCCTGCCGTGCCTCGACCTTGCTCGGGACGACCCTGAGTTTGTCGAAGGGTCGAAGGGCGCCGGCCCTCGTCGTAGAAGGTCAGCAGCGGTTGAATGTCGACATCGGTCACCGGGCGGCGGTACGCGCGGCGGGCGAGTGTGGAGATGATCCGCTTCGCGCACGCGGCTTCTGTCGCCTTGCTGCCTGGCTGACAGACGAAAATCCGCCGGCGGCTCGGCGTGTCGCCCGGGCCGGTGGCGTGAAAAGGGCCGGTGATCGTCAGCGTTTGAATGTGCGGACGGCCTGTCCAGTCGAGCGTGTCGTGCGCGCTCTTCAGAAACGGCCGAAGCCGCGTGGTGTCGGCGACCGGAAAGCTCTCGACGAACGCAATGGAGACGTCGTGTGGGCCGGCCTTCACCGGAACGCGAACGCTCAGGCGCGCGTCGATGGCGTCCGCCGTATCGGTCGGCTTCTCGAACGCGGCGGCGAGATCGTCGTATCCGCCCACTGTTGCGGAATGAATCCGTGCTCCGTCGACTGTGATTTCGATCTGATGCGGGTGCTCGATGCCGCGCACGTTGCCGAAGTTGGTGCGATAGAGCCCGGCCTTGAATTGATATTCGCCATCGAGCGGAAAGAAATGGCGCACGAGCGTCCCGCCCACCGTGCCGAGGGGCAGCCCTTCGACATGCTGATTCTGGGAGAGATCCTGTCGCACACGATAGGTCTCGGTCGCCATCCCCTCGTGCATGTCGCCGACCGCGAGCGCGCTGATTTTCTCGGCCGCCGCGAGGTAGCGCTCCTGAAGCGATGGCGAGACGCCGAGGACGTCGGCAATGTTGTCGAAGCCGTAGGCCGAGTTGTCGGGGGGGAGCAGCGACCGAACGTCCACCTCCAGCGCCAGGAGGTCCCGGATCGCGTTGCCGTACTCGGCGCGATTCAAGCGGCGGAGCAGCGACGGCCCCGGGTCGGGCGCGAGTGCCGACGCGCGATCGAGCTCGGCCTCGAGTGAGGCCGCCAGCGCATCGGCGGTCGCCGCGTCGGGTCTGCGTGCGCCAGCCGGCGGCATGGCGCCGGTGCGCAATTTCTTGACCACCTTTTCCCAGAGCGCAGCCCCCGCCGGCACGTTTCCGAGGTCGGCGGCCTCGAGAGTCAGGCCGCCGGTTTTGAGCCGTTGGTTATGGCAGGTGACGCAGTATTGATCGATGACCGCGCGCCGCCCGGACACGGATTGTGGAGCGCTCGAGGTCGGCTTTGGCGGCGACGGGATCTGTGGAGCGAGGGACGCCACCGAGGCGATCCACATCGAAGCCGTCACGAAGAAAGCGCTTCGTCTCACTTGCCTACACCAGATTCGGTTGAAAACCGACGCTTGGCGCGGTGTCTGGTCCGTCGGCGGCCTGCAGCCCGGAGCCTGTAGCCAACAGGGTTTTCACAAGCTGCAAACCTTCATCGCTCGCCTTCGGCGCCCGTCGGGATCGCGCGCGGCGCGAGCGTGATCCCCTTCTTCGCTGCTTCTTCGATGGCCTTCTCCTCGGCGCGCGCGCCGCCGAGAATGTTCGGCATCGCGTAGTTTCCCTCGTGGCACTCGTACGGCATCAACGGCTCGTTGTCGCTCATCGTCAGCGGCATCGCGAACGTCCACGGGCGGGTCCACGTCGTGCCATCCTCGACGCTTACGGCCCAGCGCACCTTGTCCGGAGCGTAGCGCGTGAAGCGTTCGACAATCTTCATCACCTCAGGGTTGCCGTTGCGGTACGCGCTTCGCTCGCGGAAGTTCGTCGTCTCGACGACGAGCGTGTTGCCTTCCCAGTGGCCGCGCGCGTCGCCCATGTCCAGCTTGAGGCCCTTGCCGACGTGCGGCCGGCCGTCGAGCGGGATGATGCGCGTCTCGTGGATCATCTCGATGCGAATCGCGACGAATCCCTGGCCCTGCACGATCTGATAGGAGTTCCCGTAGATCACCGGCATCATGGAGCCCGGCATCCCGCGGGTGATGCAGCGGTCGTACAAGCTGCGATCCTCGTAGGAATCCGCCGGTCCGCGTCCGCTGGCGCGTCGCGCCTCGGCACGCGCCGCCACACGGCGTTGTCCCTCCGGCGTCAACGGCGGAATCTTGCCATCGGGCGGATCGACGACGAACCATGCGCTGGTTCCGCGGGCGTGATCGAGACTGTCGAGCCAGATCCACCGGGTGCCGCCAATCTCACCGGCCAGTTGCTCGGCGCGCGTCCGCTCCTGAATCGCGATCCGCTGGCGCTTGAGCTCGTCGAGGTTGACGTCCTCGAGTTTCTTGCCGGCATACTCTTCAGGGCGTTCGAAGGGCGTGCCCACTTCGTACAGGTTGGTAAAGTTTCCCTGGATGTCCGGGTCGCCCCACGGCGTCCGCGGCGCGACGAACTTTCGGGCGTCGCGGTTCCGGGCTTCGGGCTGCTGGCTCCGGGCGCCGTTCTGAGAACCCTGGGTTCCGCCCGCAGCCTGAAGCCTGGAGTCCGCAGCCAGACTGGATTTGTCCGCCGAAGCTCGAAGAGCGAGGGCGGGAGTCTGGGAGGTCAGACGTGCGGAACCAATAGATCCGACTGCAATCACCGCCGCGAACGCGCACGACGACGTGAGGACCCGCCTGGCCATGTTGCAGCTCCTTTCGATCGGCTCGGCGAAGTATAACAGTCGTCAGTGGGCAGTCGTCTGTTCCACCGTGCGTCAGTCGGAAGCAGCAGTCGGCAGTCGGCAGTCGACGGTCAGTCGGTCTACCGTTACGCCGAAGCTCGTAGAGGCGGTTCGCGAACCGCCCCTACAGCAACCGTCGGCCGGCGACGTCTGATTTGACAGACAGGGGATTTGGCCTGACACTCGCGGCAACAGTCTGATAACGGACGAGGTCACCGGCCACACCGTGTTTCCCGGCGTCCTCGGCGATCAATCAGGTAACTTCACAAGTACGTAGTGTCCGGCTGCCGGCTCCTCGCTTTGGGCTACGCCGAGTCTCGCCGAAGCAAACCGAAGCCGGGAGGCCGGACACTACGTGATACGCACAAATGAAGACGACTCCAACCCGGAGGGGAGCTGAAGGCAGCGTGATCCGCCGCTTCGTAACGGTCTGGTGTGCGATCGGTGTGCTGGTCGGTACCGGTGCGATGCTGGCCGGCCAGGATCGCTCTGCTCGAGTCACCTTTTCGCAGCAGATCGCGCCCATCGTCCTCGCCAATTGTGTCGGCTGCCATCGCGCCGGCGGTTCGGCGCCGTTCAGCCTCACCACGTACGAGGAAGTCAAGGCGCACGCTCCACAAGTGGTCGCGGCGACGAAGCGACGCTATATGCCGCCGTGGAAGCCGGAGCCCGGTGTGGGGGATTTCGTGGGCGTGCGTCGGCTGAGTGACGAACAGATCGCGCTCATCGAGCGATGGACCGCGGAGGGAATGATTGAAGGTCAGCCGGGACAGTCCGTGCTGGCGCCCCCTCAAAGCGGTGCCTGGCGCCTTGGTGAGCCGGATCTGGTCCTCACGATGCCCGCGTATGCGCTGCGCGCCACTGGCGATGACATGTATCGGCATTTCGTCCTGCCTATCCAGACTTCCGCCAGGCGTTACGTCAAGGCATGGGAACTTCGTCCGGGTAATCTCCGGGTGGTCCACCACGCGACGATGGAGATCGATTCGACGGGCATGTCGCGTCATCTCGATGAGCAGGACAGCGAGCCGGGCTATGAAGGCCTGATCGCGCACACGTCGATGGCGCCCGATGGCTACTTCCTCGACTGGGCACCGGGGCACACGCCGTACGTCGCCCCGGAAGGTATGGCGTTTCCGATCGAGGCGATGAGTGATTTGGTGCTGATGCTCCATTTGCGGCCAAGCGGCCGACAGGAAACGGTTCAGGCGAGCATCGGGCTGTACTTTTCGGACACGCCTCCCACACGTGTCCCTGCCTTGCTCCGGTTGACCCGCCAGGACCTGGACATCCCTGCCGGCGAGAAACACTACGTGGTCACAACCTCCTTCAGGCTGCCCGTCGACGTCGACCTCTACACCGTCCAGCCGCATGCGCACAACCTGGCGAAGCAGATCGAGAGCTTCGCGACGCTGCCCGACGGGACCATCAAGCGGCTGCTGTCGATCGGCCAGTGGGATTTCAACTGGCAGGACGTGTATCGGTATGTCACGCCCGTCCCGTTGCCGGCCGGCGCGCGGGTGACGATGCGATGGACGTACGACAACTCGGCGGACAACCCGGTAAACCCCAACGTTCCGCCGCGACGGGTCACGTTCGGACAGCGAACCTCGGACGAAATGGCGGAGCTGTGGTTCCAGGTGCTGCCGCGGAATCAGGCCGACCGGAACGTTCTGGTTCGCGGGCTCCAGTCGGCGCAGCTCCTCGAGAACATCAAAGGCTACGAGATGATGCTGCAGGCCGATCCCGGCAAGGCCTCCCTCCACAACGACGTCGCGCTGTTGTACGCGAAGACCGGCAACCTCGAACAGGTCACGTCGCACTTCGCCGCCGCGGCTCGCCTGACGCCCGCGTCGGCGCCGGCGCTCTACAACGTCGGAACGGCGCGCTTCGCTCAGGGGAAACGTGAGGAGGCGCGCAGCGACTTTCTGAAGGCCATCGAGCTCGATCCTGGCTATGCGAACGCCTACCGCAGTCTCGGCATCGTGTTGCAGTCGGAGGGGAAGATCGAAGAGGCCGCGGGTTACTACCGCCAGGCGATCCAGCGTGCGCCGACCGACGCCATCGCTCACCACAATCTCGGCATGTTGCTGCAGGTGCAGGGCAAATTTGCCGAGGCGGTCGGTGAGTATCGCGACGCGTTGCGGATCGACGGCGACTACGTTGACGCGCTCATCGACCTGGCCTGGGCGCTGGCGACGTCCTCGGATCCCGGCAGCCGGCAGCCCGAGGAAGCGCTGCGCCTTGCGCAACGCGGTGCACAGTTGACACGGCCGCAAACCTCAGTGGCGCTTGATGTTCTCGCCGCGACCTTCGCCGCGGCGGGGCAGTTCGACCAGGCGGTGACGACGGCGGAGAGCGCCCTGACCCTGGCCGTCACCGCCAAAGACGACCGCAGCGTCCGGGAAATCGGGCAACGGCTGGATCTGTACCGGCAGCGCATGCCCTTTCGACAGTCGCCATAATGTCGTCCGGGCGCCTCGCGCAGTTCGCGTCGCGAGACGTGGACGACGCGGC
>Ga0068858_100003769_pt1 | contig 14986 bp, 9 predicted proteins | sample KBSSwiS12_FD_66589 | JGI IMG/M metagenome (GOLD analysis project Ga0068858, IMG submission 66589) | Switchgrass rhizosphere microbial communities from Kellogg Biological Station, Michigan, USA - KBS Switchgrass S1-2 | ecosystem: Host-associated > Plants > Roots > Rhizosphere > Soil ... | reverse complement strand
ATCTCGGCGTCACCATGTGGGGGCCCGGCATCGAAGCCAACCCCCTGGTGAGCGCTGCGGTGGCGACAGCCGGTCTGGGCGCGGGCCTGGCCGGCGCGAAACTGATGGCGATCGGCTTCGGCATCCTGCTCCATCTCCGCCGGGTGCACAACCTGGTGGCCTTCCTGACCGCGGTTTATCTCGCCGCGGCCATCGTCCCCTGGGCTGCGATGTTTCTCATGCGCTAGAACCGTTGAGAACCCCAAAACTTGACTCGTCAGGTCAAGTTTCCGGGCTCGCAGCGAACGATGGCGCCGATGCCGGTGCCGTGCCGGAGGGCCGCCGGACAGAGCCCATCTCCATGGCGAGTGAGCGGCGACGGGTCATATACTGGCGACTGCATGCGGCCCGATCCCCTAGCGTTCCTGGGGCCTGAGCTCGACACGCTCAAAGCCGAGGGGCTGTACCGGTCCCTTCGGGTCCTGTCTGACGGCCAGAAGGCCAGAACGACGGTCGACGATTCGCAGGTCGTCAACCTCTCCTCAAACAACTACCTGGGTCTGACGACGCATCCGCGGCTGCGGCAGCGGGCCGTCGAGGCGATCGAGCGGTACGGCGTCGGCACTGGATCGGTGCGCCCAATCGCCGGCACCCTCGCCATCCACATGGAGCTGGAGCGAAGACTCGCGGCGTTCAAGAACACGGAAGCCGTCGTGGTCTTTCAGAGCGGCTTCACCGCGAATGCGGGCACGGTCTCAGCGCTTCTCGGAAAAGACGACGTCGTGATCTCCGATGAGTTCAACCACGCGAGCATCATCGACGGCTGTCGCCTGAGCCGCGCGACGATCAAGGTCTTCCCGCACAAGGACGCGGGCGCCGCCCGCAGGATCATCGAAGCCTTGCCTGCCGCCCAACGCAAGCTGCTCATCACCGACGGCGTCTTCAGCATGGACGGCGATCTCGGCCCGCTGCCGGATCTGTGCGCGGTGGCGGAGGAATTCGGCTGCATCATGATGGTGGATGATGCGCACGCCAGCGGTGTGTTCGGCAGGAACGGGCGGGGCACGATCGATCACTTCGACGTGCACGGCCGTGTGGACGTCCAGGTCGGCACCTTGTCGAAGGCCATTGGCGTGCTGGGCGGGTACGTCGCCGGAAACCGCGCGCTCATCGACTTCCTCCATCATCGGGCCCGCCCATTTCTGTTCTCGACCTCGCACCCGCCGGCGGTCGCCGCAGCGTGCATTGCGGCGATTGACCTGCTGCTCGAGGAACCGCAGATCGTCGAACGTCTCTGGGAGAACACGCGCTTCTTCAAAGAAGGGTTGAAGGGTCTGGGGTTCGACACCGGCGTCAGCGAGAGCCCGATCACGCCGGTGATCGTCGGTGAAGGCGCCCTTGCGATGAAGCTCTCGGACCGCTTGTTTGCCAACGGCGTGTTCGCCCAGGGGATCGGCTTCCCCACCGTCCCTCGTGACAAGGCGCGTGTCCGCACGATCGTCACCGCCACACATACGCGTGAGGATCTGCAGTTTGCCCTCGACGTGTTCGCCCGGGTCGGCGGCGAACTGCACATCGTGTGATGTCATGACCTGGCGCCTGCCGCTCGTGCTTGCGCTCGCCGCATCGATGAACGGGCGGTCTCTCGCCGTCGAAACGACACCGCCTCAGAACCCGCAGAACGTCGACGGCATCGGTCTTCTCCTGCAGCGCATCGAGCGGATCGCGCAGAGCTCCAATCCCGAACAGTACCTGGAGCTGTTGTCAGAGACCGCCGATCGGGACGCGGCCCGCGATTTCGTGAGCTCGGAACTGGTGCCAGGCGCGACGCGCGTCGCCGTGCGCGAACGGGATCGCGAGCCCCTCAGGGGCACGCTGCCCGGGGCCGGGTATCGCTTGTCCCTCGATGTGTTCATCGAAATCGGCGCCCACGCGCGAAGCGCCACGTGGCGCCTCGACGTGAAGCGCATCGGGGAAGAACGCAGCGACGCGTGGAAAATCGCAGGCCAGGAGCGGTTGACCCGGGTCGAGAACCTGTACCGCCTGTCGCTCGATCCGGCCAGGCAGTTCGACGCGAGCGACCTGAAATTCAGCGTCGAAGATCTCGACCTTGTCCTGACGGAAGGGTCGGCGTTCGTCGTGACCAGCGACCAGGGGCCGACCGGCGTCGTCCTGCTCGGCCGCGGGGAGTTGAATTTTCACCCCAGCCCGGCGGTCGAAAAGGGCCAACTGAAGATTTTCTGCGGCGCGGAAGTGTTGCAGACCAGGTTTGACGCCACCTACATCCGGCTGAACCCGCAGGACGTGGCCGCCCTCGTGAACCTGGATCATCTGACGCCGCGCCGGGTCGATGCGCGGGAACTGCGCCGCGCAGACGAGCTCTTTCGCGAGTACGTGCCGAAGTCGTTTGCCGTCGACATGAGCGATCTCAGCCGCGAGTTATGGTCGATCATCCCTCCCGGTGGCGACGTCATCGCCGAGATTCACACGCCGCGCTACGACACGCTCACGTACACACGCTCGAGCGCGGAACCGGAGGACATCACGTTCTTCGACCGGAAGCGGCACAAGAACATCTCGGTGTACGCGTCGGAACAGGCGCGCCGGCGGTTCGGGCGTTCCTACAACGAAGACGATCTCGCCCCCTACGACGTGCTCGGCTACGACCTTGATGTCACAGTGTCGCCGGATCGACAGTCGCTGGACGGACGTGCGAGGCTGCAAATCCGCGTTCTGGCGACGGCCATCAACTCGCTCACCTTGCGGCTCGCCGAGAGCCTCACCGTTCAGTCGATCGTGAGCGACCAGTTCGGCCGCCTGCTCGGCCTCCGCGTGCGCAACCAGAACACGATTGTCATCAATCTGCCCTCGGTACTGCTGCGAGACGATGACCTCTTTCTGACGATCACGTACGGAGGCAAGCTCGAACCGCAGCGCGAAGACTCGGAGGCGGCGCAGGGCGCGGGCCGTCCGCAGGGGGCTCCAGACGACACCGCCCCGGCGTTTCAGCCGGAGCGCAGCTTTCTGTACAGCAACAGAAGCTACTGGTACCCTCAGGCGACCGTCACCGACTACGCCACCGCCAGCCTGCGCATCACCGTGCCGGCCGCTTTCGAATGCGTCGCCAGCGGCACGCTCGACGAGGGGTTTCCGTCGACGGTCGCCGGCAGGGACGGCGGGCCGGCGCGAAGGGTCTACCTCTTCACAACCGCCCAGCCGCTGCGGTACCTCGCGTTCGTCGTGAGCAGGTTCGTACGGCTGGAGACTGTTGAAGTCCCGCTCGCCGCCGGCGGAACCGTGAGCCTCGGCGTGCAGGTGAACCCGAGACAGGTCCGCCGCGGACGCGAGCTCGGCGAGCGTGCGAACGACATCATCCGCTTCTACGACTCGATCGTCGGCGACTCGCCGTACCCCGGTTTCACGCTCGCCTTGGTGGAGAGCGACCTTCCCGGCGGCCACAGCCCCGGGTATTTCGCGGCGCTGAACCAGCCGCTGCCGAGCACGCCCTTCGTCTGGCGGAACGATCCGGCGTCATTCGACGATTTCCCCGAGTTCTTCATCGCGCACGAGATCGCCCATCAATGGTGGGGGCAGGCGGTCGGCTGGCGCAACTACCACGAGCAGTGGCTGAGCGAAGGGTTCGCCCAGTATTTTGCCGCGCTCTACGCGCAGCACCGGCGTGGCGACGAGACGTTCGCCGGCGTCCTGCGCCAGTTCCGGCGCTGGGGGATGCAGCAGTCCGATCAGGGACCCATTTACCTCGGGTACCGGCTCGGACATATTCGCGGCGACAGCCGGGTGTTCCGCGCGGTGATTTACAACAAGTCGGCGGCGGTGCTCCATATGCTGCGCCGCCTCGTCGGAGACGAGCCGTTTTTTCAGGGTGTCCGGCGCTTCTACAACGCGTCGCGGTTCAAGAAGGCCGGCACTGACGATTTCCGGGAGGCGATGGAGGCGGAGAGCGGCCGGCCCCTTCAGCGATTCTTCGAGCAGTGGATCTACGGATCGACGCTGCCGCGGCTGAAGTTCGCCTACCGCGTCGAGCCGGGGGCCGATGGACAGCGCGTCGTGCTCCACGTCGAACAGCTCGGCGAGGTTTTCGACCTGCCGTTGACCGTGACGCTCTCGTACGCCGACAAGAGAGACGTGCAGGTCGTCGTCCCGGTAACCGAGCGAGTCGTGGACTTCCCAGTGGTCCTGACCGGGGTCCTTCGTACCGCCGACATCAATCGCGATGAGATCCCCCTCGCCGAGATCGTGAAAAACTGATGGCGCGTACCGTCGCGCCTCCATCCATTTCCAAGTGCAGCCACGGAGTCGCGAAGATGCAGACTTCCTGGTGTTTTCGTGTCTTCGTGGCGTAGGGTTATGATCGTCCTGCTATGGAAACCGTGACGCTGACGATCGACGGCCGGCCGCTGACCGTGGAAAAGGGCAAGACCGTCCTGCAGGCCGCCGTCGAGAACGGGATTTCCGTTCCCTACTACTGCTATCACCCGGGCATCGGCATCGACGGCTCCTGCCGCGTCTGCGTCGTCAAGATCGAGAAGATGCCGAAGCTGCAGACGTCGTGCTCGACCGTCTGCACCGAGGGCATGGTCGTCAACACGCGCACCGACGAGGTCGTGGAGGCGCGCGCTGGCGTCTTCGAGTTCCTGCTGATCAATCACCCGCTCGATTGTCCGGTGTGCGACAAAGGCGGCGAGTGCCCGCTGCAGGATTTCTCGTACACGTTCGGGCCCGACGAGAGCCGCATGGATCTGCCGCGGCGGACATTCGACGGTGAAGGCGTCAAGGCAGACGTCGACTTTGGCCCCACCTTGATGCTCAATCGCAACCGCTGCATTCTCTGCACGCGGTGCGTACGGTTCATGCGCGACATCGAAGGAGACGCGCAGATCAACATCATCGACCGCGGCTACGGCAGCGAGATCGCCACGTTTCAGGAGGAAGGCGTTCACTCGCTCATCTCGGGCAACCTGATGGATGTCTGCCCGGTCGGCGCCATCACCACGAAGGACTACCGCTTCAAGTCGCGTCCGTGGGACAACCCGAACGCGGTGGACACGATTTGCACGTTCTGCTCGAAGGGCTGCAACACCACGGCGTGGCTGAAAGCCAAACCGGAATGGGCGAAAGGCTCCCGGCTCATCAGGTTTACACCGCGGATGAATCCGGAGATCAACGACTACTGGATGTGCGACATCGGTCGTTTCGATTACCACTGGATCGAAGGAGACGATCGCCTGCAACGGCCGCTCGTGCGCGGCGAGGATGGAACGCCGCGGCCGGTCTCCTGGCACGAGCTCTATCCGATGCTGCGGGATCGCCTCTCGGCGGCAGGCACCGCGAATCCCGAGGGCGTGCGGTTTCTGCTGTCGGCCCACGCGTCGCACGAAGAATTCTTCCTCTTCCGCCGCCTCGCAGACGAGCTGGTCGGCAACGTCGGCGCGATTTCGGTCAGCTGGCGCTACCGGCCGAAAGCGCAGCCGGCGGGCACCCGGTTCAAGGTGCCGGCCGTCGATGCCCCGAACGTCAGCGGAGCGCGACTGTTCGGTCTCGTGGCTGGGGAGATCGCCGATCCAGTGGCTGAGCCCGACCTCGCGATGCTCAAAGACGCGGTGGCCGCCGGCCGCGTGTCGGCACTCTACGTCTTCGACCCGGGCCCCGAGGGCTCCATCGGCGACACCTCCTGGATCCTCGACGCGCGCACGCGCGGCATGCTGCCGCTGCTCATCGTTCAGGGCGTGCAGCTCACCGGGCTGGCGCGCGCCGCCGATTTCGTGCTCCCTGGCGCATCGTCGGTCGAGAAAGAAGCGTCTTATACAAACGACCGGGGCCGGTTGCAGGGCGCCGCGCGCGTGGTTCCCGCACCGGGAGAAGCGATGGAGGACTGGCAGGTGCTGGTGAACCTCGCCTCCGCGCTCGGTGTGGCCGTTGATTACGCCAGCGTCTCGGACGTCCGCCGCGATATTGCCGCCCGGCACGCCGACCGTCCGGAATTCTCGGATCTTCCCACGCTCGCCTTCGGACGCCTGGTGACCGGGAAGCACTGGCTGCAGGCATCGAATCCGTCGGAACGGTGGAAGTGGGATTTCCTGTTCCAGGATCTGCCGCCCATCAAAGGCACCGTGGATCCGAGCGCGTTGCCACTGCCGGTTGGCGCGATTCCACTCAAGGAGCTCAAGTAGGCCGGGTCCTGGGACCCGGCGGCATTCGAACCATGCGTAATCCGCGCGTCTGGATCGTACTCATCGGCGCGCTCATCGCCACCAGCGTCGCTGCTGAGACGCAGATGGTCCGGCCAAAAGCGGACATCGCCACCGTGGTCGAACGCGAAAGCATCCGCGCCGGTGGCCCGGCGCGCGTCGTGCTTCAGGTCAGCCTCCCGGAAACGTTTCACGTTCAGTCGAACAAGCCGCGCGATCCATCGCTGATTCCGACGGAATTGAAAATCGACGCCCCGGACGGAATCACCGTCGAGGAGGTCGTCTTTCCGCCGTCGACCGATCTCAAGCAGGCCGGTTCGGATCAGCCGCTCGCGGTGTTCGAACGCGCATTCGACGTCGGCGTCCGCCTCGCCATCGCGGGCACTGTCGGTCCCGGAGACGTCAAGGTGCCGCTCCACCTGCGGTACCAGGCGTGCGATGCGAGCGTCTGTTACGCGCCCGCGACCGCCGATGCGCAGTGGTCGCTTCACGTCGTGCCGGCCGGTGCGGCCGTGGGAGCCGCTCAACATCGCGAGTTGTTCGGTCGGATCGCGTTCGGACACGGGGAAGCGCCGGCCGCCGCGCCGGTCGTCGCCCCGCCAGCGGCGCCGGCGCGTCCGATTCGCGGCGACGGCCTGAAGGCACTCGAAGGGTTTTCCGTTCTGTCCACGACTGGCGGTTACCTGGGAACCGCAGAGTTCCTCCGGTTCATCCACAACGCCGAATCCGGAGTGAAAGAACAAGGGTTATTCGAGGGCCGCGGACCGCTCGCAATTCTGTTGATCGTGTTCTTCGGAGGGCTCGCGCTGAACCTCACGCCCTGCGTGCTTCCCATGATACCGATCAACCTGGCGATAATCGGGGCCGGGGCGCAAGCGGGATCTCGCGGCCGGGGCTTTCTGCTGGGCAGCGTGTACGGCGCGGCCATGGCGCTCGTGTACGGCGTGCTCGGTCTGATCGTCATTCTCACCGCCGGCACCTTCGGCACGATCAATTCGTCGCCCTGGTTCAATCTCGGCATCGCCGTCCTCTTCGTCGTCCTCGGCCTCGCGATGTTCGACATCCTGGCGATCGACTTCTCGCGCTTTTCGAGCGGATTCAGGGTAGGCGACAAGAGTCGTGGCACGCTCGTCGTCGCATTCAGCATGGGGGCCATCGCGGCGCTCCTCGCCGGCGCGTGCGTGGCGCCCGTCGTGATCCAGGTGGTGCTGTTCTCGAGCAACCTGTACGCCACAGGCACCAGGATGGCGCTCGCGCTGCCGTTTTTCCTTGGCATCGGGATGGCGGTGCCGTGGCCGCTCGCGGGAGCCGGTCTGGCGGCGCTGCCGAAGCCCGGCGCGTGGATGGTTCGAGTGAAACAGGGACTCGGCGTCATCATCCTCGTCACCGCCGCGTATTACGGGTACCTCGGCTACGAGTTGCTGTCGAACCGGTGGGTCGACGCCGGCGCCGTTGCATCGAGCGTCGACGAAAAAATCAAGGAAGGGTGGCATCCATCGCTGGCGGAGGGACTCGCCGCCGCCGAGCGCGAGGGCAAGCCGGTGCTCATCGACATGTGGGCCACCTGGTGCAAGAACTGCCTGACCATGGACAAGACGACGCTTGGGAGCGCGGAGGTGAAAACGGCGCTCGCCGGATACATCAAGATCAAGTTTCAGGCCGAGGAGCCCGACAAGTCGCCGACAAAGGAGGTCATGCAGCGGTTTGACGCGGTCGGTCTTCCGACGTATGTGATTCTTCGACCGAAGAGATCGTGATACCCTCTCGTGCGATGCGCATCGCCCTCGTTGCCTTATGCGCGATTGCCCTTGCCGCGGTAGCCACCTTCATCATCACCTCCGAAAAAACGATCGCCGTCCGGCGCGCGAAGGTACAGGAATTCGACGCGCAGGCCCGCGAGGCAATCGACGCGCTGGGCGACTTGCGTGCGGCGCAGCAAGCCTACGTCGCGGTCGGCCAGGGCAACGAGTTCTGGATGTCGAAAGTCGACGCCACCACACGAGCGATCGGACGGATGTTGCCGACACTTCAACAATCCGCCAGCAGCGACGTTTCCAAAGCAGCGCTTGACGAGGCGGTTTCCATCTTTGCCGAGTTCCGCTCGATTGACGGCCGGATTCGCGGGTACCTCAGGACCAGCGCGCCACTGATGGCGGCGGATATCGTCTTCACGGAAGGCGGCGAGGCGGCGGCGAACGCCGCACATGTTGTCGAGAAAGCACGTCTCGAGGAACACGTCTCGTTCGATCGCGCCGACGCGGTGCGGCGCAGACAGGCGGTCGAGGCGGCTGGCGGCGCGGCGGCCCTGATGCTGCTGGCGTTGATCGTTCTCGCCCCCAGGTCCGCCGCAGCCTCAACACCAATCGAGGCGACTGCGATCGACCTGAACGCCGTGCCCGAGGCGTCACCCGCCGCCCCGCCGATGCGCGGCGGCGAACTGCTTTTGCGACAGGATGCCCCCGTGGAGAGCACTCCGCCGCCAGCTGTTATGACGGCGCCCGTCGAGCCACCGGCAAGCGCGGCCGCCCTCGCCGCCGCGGCGCGGCTCTGCACCGATATCGGCCGCGTCAACGACGTCGAAGAGCTGAAGGCCCTTGTCGGGCGCGCCGCGGAGCTCCTGGACGCCAGCGGCCTCGTGTTGTGGCTCGCAAGCCTGTCAGGCGAACAGTTGCGGCCGGCGCTGTCCCACGGCTATCCGCCCGACACCGTCTCGCGGATTCCACCGGTGCCGAGAGCCGCCGACAATGCGGCGGCGGCGGCCTATCGTACAGGCACGCTGCAGGTCGTGCGGTCGCGTTCCGGCTCGCCCGCAAAGGGCGCGATCGTCGCGCCGGTGCTGTCGCCCGACGGCTGCATTGGCGTGCTGTCCGCGGAGATCCGCGGCGGCGGTGAAGCGTCAGACACGATCCAGGCGCTGGCTGCGATTATCGCCGCCCAGCTCGGTAGTGTCGTCGCGGCGACGCCCGCCCAGAACGACGCGCGCGCCGCGGGCGGCTCGGCGATCTGAGTCGCGGATCGACCCGCCGCGATATCTCAAGATTCACCATCCACTGAGGACCGTCTTCGTGCTTCCCTGTCCTCGAGGCGAGTTCGGAGCCGGCAGACGGCCTGCTCGCCCTTCGCAACACGTCACGGCGGCCAGTGTCGTGTCTCCGAAGTTTGTCGGCAGTTTCCGGGCGCGCATCCCGCCTCGCTGCGTGGCTCGTCGCTAGTCTAAGATCGCTTTCATGGCCAAGTCGCGCACCCCGGCCGGTGAGACCAAGGCGCAAATCCTCCAGCTCGTCGAGCGCGAGCGCGTGAAGTTCATGCGCCTGCAGTTCACCGACGTGCTGGGCACGATCAAGAACGTCGAGATTCCCGATCGCCAGTTCGCCGAAGCGCTTGACGGCAAGATCATGTTCGACGGCTCTTCGATCGAAGGATTCGTCCGCATCGAGGAATCGGACATGTACCTGCGCCCCGACCTCTCGACCTTCCGCGTCTTCCCGTGGGCGGGTCCGAGCGGCGAGAAGGTCGCGCGCATGATCTGCGACATTTACACGCCGGAAGGAACGCCGTTCGTCGGCTGTCCGCGGACCACGCTGAAGAAGGTGATCGCGCTCGCTGCGGCGCGCGGCTACTCGATGAAGGCCGGGCCCGAAGCGGAGTTCTTTCTCTTCCAGACAAAAGACGGGATTCCGACAACCGAGACACACGACGCCGCCGGCTATTTCGATTTGAGTCCGGTGGACATGGGAGAGGACGTCCGCCGCGAGATTGTGCTCGCGCTCGAAGCGATGGGCTTCCACGTCGAAGCCGCCCATCACGAGGTCGCCCCGGGGCAGCACGAGATCGACTTCCGCTACGACGATGTGCTGACCACCGCGGACAATATCAGCACGTTCCGCTTCGTCGTGAAGAACGTCGCCATCCGCAACGGCCTCCACGCGACGTTCATGCCGAAGCCGATTTACGGCATCAACGGTTCCGGCATGCACACGCATATGTCGTTGTTTGCCAACAGCGTCAACATCTTCTACGACGCGAAGGCGCCGCGGCAGTTGAGCAAGATCTGCCTCAACTACATCGGCGGCATCCTGCGGCACGCCAAGGGATTCTGCGCGATCACCAACCCGCTCGTGAACTCGTACAAGCGACTGGTGCCCGGATACGAAGCGCCCACCAATATCGCGTGGTCGGAAAAAAACCGGAGCCCGCTCGTGCGGGTGCCCGCCGCGCGGGGCACGGCGACGCGGATCGAGTTGCGCATGCCCGATCCGGCATGCAATCCCTATCTGGCGCTGGCCGCGATGCTGCGGGCCGGCCTGGACGGTATCGATAAAAGCATCGATCCGGGTCCGCCGATCAACAAGAACATCTTCGCGATGAGCCACCGCGAACGGCGGCACTTGAGGATCGACGAGCTTCCCGCGAGCCTGAACGAGGCGCTCGACGAGCTCGAGAAAGACGACGTGATGCGGGAGTTGTTGGGCGATCACCTCTTCGACCACTTCCTGGCCGCCAAGCGTGAGGAGTGGCGTGACTACATCAAGCACGTCTCTTCGTGGGAAGTTGACCGGTACCTCGAGATGTACTAGGGGTTGGGGATTGGGGATTAGAAGGGTGTAGGGACCGGGACGTAAGGACCGGCGCATAGAGACCGGCGCGTAGGGGCCGGGCCCAGGAGCGGCGAGAGGTCATTTTCAAGTACGTCATGCACGCAGGTGAAAACTACTGCTGGGACTTCAGGCAGTGGCGCGCAGGCACGACGGAGAATCAAGGATCAGCGAGCGGTGAGCAAAGGACGACTGGAGGCGTTCAGCGACGGGGTGATCGCCATCCTGATGACGATCATGGTGCTGGACCTGAAGGTTCCGGAAGGAACCGGCTGGGCGGCCCTCGAGCCCATCATTCCGAAATTGCTCACCTATATCCTGAGCTTTGTGTTTCTGGGCATCTACTGGAGCAACCATCACCACATGCTCCAGATGACGGACCGAATCAACGGTGCGATGCTCTGGGCGAATCTGCACCTGTTGTTCTGGCTGTCGCTGGTCCCCTTCGTCACCGGCTGGATGGGAGAAAACCACTTCGCGGCGTTGCCGACGGCGATCTACGGCGTGGTCCTTCTCCTCGCGGCGATTGCCTACACGATCCTTGTCAGAACGATCGTCGCCCACCACGGCAACGCGCGCCTGGCCGCGGCCCTGGGAAAGGACGTGAAGGGCTGGATGTCGATGCTCTTTTATGCCGTGGCGATTCCGCTCGCGTTCGTCAACCAGTGGACCTCCGACGGGCTGTACGTCCTGGTCGCCTTGATGTGGCTCGTCCCCGACCGGCGGATCGAGTCGAGGCTCTAACGCACTCAATGCAGGTCAGCCGTCCGTCTCCGCTCAAGGACGCGTCGACCACGACAGATGTTTTCCCGGTTGTTTTTTCGCGCCGCGCGCAGGCACGCGATTTGATACGACGCTGACTGGTCGCGCCGGGTCAACGGGATGCGTAACTTCAGGCAGGCACTGGCATCACGTATTCCGTCTGCAATATCACCGATTCGGCGCGGCCTTCAGCAAACGTCAAAAAGAAGCGTAAAGAACCTGCTGCACGAGTCGAGACAAAGCGCGTTTTCGAGCGTGACGTTCGGCGGTTTGAGGTTGTTTTACGCGGTGATCCTCAGGACCACGGCCGTCATATCGTCGTGAAGCGGTGCGTCGCCGCGGAACTCATGCACGGCCCCGAAAATCGCGTCGATGAGATCGCGCGACGTCTTCTGCCGATTCGCGGCCACGAGGTCCAACAGGCGCTCGTCGCCGAATTCCATGCCGCGCGCGTCGCGCGCCTCGGACACACCGTCCGTGCAGAACACGTAGACGTCGCCGACGGTCAGATCGAAGGCGGCTTCGTCGTACGACGATCCCGAAAACGCCCCCAGCGGCACACCCGGCAGCTCCACCTGGCTCACCGTGTCGCCGGTCGCGCGAATCGGGTACGGCAAGCCCGAATTGGCCATCACCACCGTTCGACGCTTGAAGTCGAACACCGCGTAGCACAGCGTGCAGTAGTACTCTTCCAGCTGGCGCTCGTGGAGAATCGTGTTCATCGACGCGAGGACGCCGGCGGGGCTCGAGCGTTCGGGCGCGAATCGGCGACGGAACGTACGGGAGCGGACGAGCTCGCCGACAAATGCGCTGTAGAGCGCCGCCGGCACACCCTTGCCTGACACGTCGCCCACCGCAAGGATCACACTGTAAGGTTCCGGGGACAGAAAATCGTAGAGATCACCGCCGAGCTCGCGCGCCGGCGTGAAACGGGCGGCGACATCGACCCCTTTCAGCCGCTTCGGCAATTCCGCCGGCAACAGGGCCGCCTGGACGCGCTGCGCAAAACGCAGCTCCTTTTCGAGGCGCACCTCGTTGCGGCGAATGGTCTGGTACAACCGCGCGTTCTCGATGGCCACGGCCGCCTGGCTGGCGAGCAACGTGAGAATCTCGACGTCGCTCCTGTCGAAGGCGGCGAGCTCCGGACTCTCGAGATCGAACACGCCGATACATCGGTCTTTCAGCAACAACGGAATCACGAGCTCCGAGCGCACGTCCTCCACCACTTTGATGTACCGCGAATCGGCCGAGACGTCCGGCACCAGGACCGGCTGCTTGTGGAGCGCCGCGTAGCCGACAAGACCACTGCCCACCTTGAGGCGAGGCCATTCCGTTTTCTCGCCGTAGCGAACCGCCATCTTCATCTCGAGCTCTTCGGTCTCGTCGTTGACGAGGACGATGCCGAACGTGCGGTAGTCGATGAGGCGGCGGGTCAAACTGGCGATCCGCGTCAGCAGTTCGTCGAGGTCGAGGATGGCCGCGAACTCGCGCGAGATCTCGGCCAGGGACTCGAGCGTGCTCGCATAGCGGCGCTGGCGCTCAAAAAGTCGCGCGTTTTCTATCGCCACCGCGACGTGAGCGGCAAACTGTCGGAGCACCGCCTCGTCGGTCACCGTGAACTGGCCGACCGTATCGCTCAGCAGGTTCAGCGCGCCGATGACACGGCCCTTACGCCGCAACGGAACGACGAGCTCGGCGGCCGATCCCGGGACGGCCTCGACGTAGCGCGGGTCGGTCCGGACGTCGTTCACGAGAAGCGGCTGCGCATCCGCCACCGCCGCACCGACCAGACCCTGTCCTACCTTCAGGCGCAGCGTCCGCGCGACGTCGTCCGGATACCCGACCGAGTAGGCAAGCGTCAGCTCTTCGCCTCGAGCATCGAGCAGATACACTGCGAACGCTTGAAACTTGGTGAGGCGGGCGATCAGCTCCGGGAGCTTGGGCAGCAGCTCGTCGAGGTCGAGCACCGACGTCACCTCGCGGCCGAGCGCGAAGAGCGTCGACAGCGCCGCGATCGCGGTCACACGAGTATCGGGCGGAGTTGCCGCAGGCGAATCGGTCACGGTTGAACAATGAATCTGATCATCTGGTCATCTGGTCATCTGGTCATCTGGTCATTTGGTCATTTGCTCACTGGAGTAACGAGATGACCAGGCAACCCATGACCAGGTGACGAGATGAGCAAATGACCAGTTGTGAAGACAGTATAATCTGAGGCTCCAATGGACCTGACGCTGCCGCTCGACTACGCGGCGATCGAACGAATCCTCCCCCACCGGATCCCGTTCCTGCTCGTCGATCGCATCACCGAATTCGAAGTGGACAAGCGCATCGTCGGCATCAAGAACGTGTCGCGCAACGAGCGGTTCCTCTCGCACGCGGCGAACGGACCATCGGTCCTGCCGCCGACGATTCTCGCCGAGGCGGTGGCCCAGGTCGGCGGCATTCTGATTCTCGCGAAGCCCGAGAACCGCCAGCGTCTGCCCTTTTTCGCGGGCATCGAGCGAGTCCGCTTCCGGCGTCCCGTCTACCCGGGCGATGTCGTGGAGATCGAAGCCATCGTGCTGCGCTTGCGAAGCCGGATGGGACGTCTCAAAGGCACCGCGCGTGTGAACGGACGGGTCGTCCTGGAAGGCACGATGACCTTTGCGCTCGGGCCCGCGCTGGGCGAGCCCTCCGAGTGATTGCCGGCCGACGGCGGCTGTGAGGAAGTTACACGACGGCAGGCTCGCTCGACAGGCAGACGCAATCGCGTCCCTGCTCTTTGGCGAGATACAGCGCGCTGTCGGCGCGGCCGATGAATGCGCTCAGGTCGGTCTCGGAGTGATGGGCGACGGCCACGCCGAAGCTGGCCGTCACCGACAACGACTGATTCCGCCAGGGAATCCGCCGTTTGGAAATCTCGCGACGGATCGTGTCGGCGACGCGGCGCGCACCTTCCACGGGCGTGTCCGGCAGCAGTACGAGAAATTCCTCGCCCCCGTATCGACACTTGAGATCGCTGCCGCGAAGGAGGTCCCGCAACGCCTGCCCGATGGCGGCGAGCACGGCGTCGCCGCACAAATGGCCGTGGGCATCGTTGATGTCCTTGAAGTGATCGAGGTCGAACATGATCAGCGACAGCGGCAAGCGGGAACGCCGTGCGCGTCTCATCTCGCTTTCGAGGATTTCGAGCGCGTGCGTCCGATTGAAGCAGCCGGTGAGACCGTCCTTCACGCTCGACTCCCGCACCTGTCCGAACAGGGCGGCGGTGCGAAGAGAAATCCCGAGCAATGTGGCCGCCGTCATCAACGCGCGCTCTCGCGTTCCCAGGGCCTTGCCGTGGGCTTCCGGGACGCCGAGGAAGCCCACGATATCGTCGCCCGCCATCATCGGCCACCAGAGGCTGCCGGCGGTCAGGACGGGCCGCCGATCGGAGCTGGCGCTGGCGTGGGCAACGAT
>Ga0068858_100003762_pt1 | contig 15011 bp, 16 predicted proteins | sample KBSSwiS12_FD_66589 | JGI IMG/M metagenome (GOLD analysis project Ga0068858, IMG submission 66589) | Switchgrass rhizosphere microbial communities from Kellogg Biological Station, Michigan, USA - KBS Switchgrass S1-2 | ecosystem: Host-associated > Plants > Roots > Rhizosphere > Soil ... | reverse complement strand
TGTAAACTCTGACTTTATTTGATCGGAAAGTTCTTGGTCGCGATTGCGGTCATCTGCCATAGCAGCATTATTGTTTGGCTTTAAAATTCTTTCGAGAGGTAGCACCAAAATTGGCATAGACATCGCCAGTAAGAAGGTCGTACCTAGGTTTCCACCGAACTGGTGATCTCCTTCAATACCCTGCCGGACAGAGGGGTAGAGTTTTTCAATCAGAAAATTACAGCGCTTTGGAATATCGCGCGAATATAGCTGTGGCGCTCCCATTTGTGCCCTCGCTGATCAATGAATTTACTGGCTCGCCCAGATGATGCGATGCACGAAAGCGATCTCGCTCAAGGCGAAACCGCGATCCTCGAAGGCCGGGTTGAAGCTGCGCAGTTCGATGCGCTGTGCCGTGATGCGGCCAAGCTGCTTGGCCATCACTTCCCCGGCATGGGTCTTGACCACCACGCGGTCGCCGCGCCGCAAGGACCCCGAAGGCGACACCACGATGCGGTCGCCATCGCGGTAGACCGGCAGCATGGAATCGCCGGTGATCTCCAGCGCATAGCAATGCTCGTCGGCGATCTCGGGAAAGGCGATGTCTTCCCACCCCGAACCGGCGGGAAAGCCGGCATCGTCGAAATGGCCGCCGGCGCCCGCCTGGGCCATGCCGATCAGCGGCACCATCCGCGTCCGGCCGGCGCGCAACAACCCGTCGCTGACCAGCGCAACGAAATCCTCCAGGCTGGCACCCGTGGCCGACAGGATCTTGGACAGGCTCTCGGTCGAGGGCCAGCGCAGCTTTCCATTGGCGGTGCCACGCTTGCTCTTGTTAAAAGTGGTGGGGTCCAGACCGGCAAGCTTCGCCAGGCCGGAAGGGCTCATGCCGTGCCGGGTGGCGAGGGCGTCGATGGCGCGCCAGATTTGTGAGTGGGTCAGCATGACAATTTTAATGTTAGGAATCAAACCGTTAATGCGGTTATTATTCCTATAATAGAGGGGTGGGAGTTGCCCGTCTAGAGGGCATTCAACCGCCGGTGCATACGGGCCGATCGCTGGCCGTAAAGGAAATTCGCGTGTCGATCTTTGACCTGGGCGCCCGCCTGCTGCGGCGGCTGCCCGCCGAAACCGCTCACAACGCCACACTGAGGCTGGCGGGGGCGATGACGCCTTTGCTGCCGACGCCGGGGCCTGCCGACCCGCGCCTGGGGGTGCGGGCCTTCGGGCTGGATTTCCCCAACCCCATCGGCCTGGCGGCGGGCTTCGACAAGAATGCCCAGGTCCCCGATGCCATGGCCCGCTTCGGCTTCGGCTTTGTGGAATGCGGCACGGTCACGCCGCGTCCGCAAACCGGCAATCCACGCCCACGTTTGTTCCGCCTTTCCGAAGACCGCGCCGTGATCAACCGCATGGGCTTCAACAATGGCGGCATGGCGCTGGCGGCGCGCAACCTGAAAGCGCGCAAGGGGCGCGGTATCGTCGGCATCAATATCGGCGCCAACAAGGACAGCGCCGACCGCATTGCCGACTATGCGCTGTGCTTTGGCGAACTGGCCGGGCTGGCCGATTATGTGACGGTCAATGTCTCCTCGCCCAACACGCCAGGCCTGCGCGGATTGCAGGGAAAAGATGAACTGACGCGCCTGTTGGGCACGCTGGTTGAAGCCCGCGCGAAAACGGTTCACAGGCCGATCCTGCTCAAGATCGCGCCCGATCTCGACGAATCCGCGCTGGATGAAATCGCCGACGTGGTGCGCGCAAGCGGCATCGAAGGCCTGATCGTTTCCAATACCACCATTGCGCGCCCCGCCTTGCGCTCGGCCAATGCCGGGGAAACCGGCGGGCTGTCCGGCGAGCCGCTGCTGGCGCCGTCGACCCAGGTGCTGGCGGAAATGCACAAGCGCCTGAACGGCACCGTCACGCTGGTAGGTGTCGGTGGCATCGCCCGCGGGGAAGACGTTTATGCCAAGATCCGTGCTGGAGCCTCGCTGGTGCAGCTTTACACGGCGCTGGCCTATGACGGGCCGGGGCTGGTCGCCCGCATCCAGCGCGAACTGCTGGCCTGCCTGGCCCGTGATGGCCTGACGAATGTCACAGAGGCGGTCGGCAAAGGAAATTGACGCGGCGTCACGAACCGCTAGAGTTCCCGCCATGTCTGCCAACCGCCGCGAAATCACCAAAGCCCAGAACCGCGAGACTATCCTGGCGGCGGCGAGGGCCGTGTTCGCCCAGATGGGCTTTGCCGCTGCCACGGTGCGCGACGTGATCCGCGCCACGCCGCTGGCCTCGGGCACCTTCTACAATTACTTCAAGTCCAAGGAAGAAGTGTACCAGGCGCTGCGCGACGACCGGGCGCTGGCGGCGCGGCCCCGGCTGCGGGCAGCGCGGCAGGCCGCCACCACGGCGGAGGAATTCCTGGCCTCAGGCTTTCGCGCATTCTTCCTGTTCGTGCTGGAAAACCACACCGAGGTCGCACCCGCGGCAGAGGTCAACCGCATCCGCATGGATTCGCCCGAAGTGCTGGCGGGCTTTGCAGAGCTGCGCGAGGATATCAGCGCCGCCATCGCGCGCGGCTTGTTGCCGACCATGGATGCCGATTTCCTGTCGGCGGCGCTGACCGGCGTGGCCTTCGAGCTGGCAGAACGGGTCAAGGCAGGCGCGGATGTGGAAAGCGCCACGCGCTTTGCCACCGCGATTTTCCTGGGCGGCCTGCCGGCGGCGAAAACCGCCTAGCGTTTCGCCGCTGTCAAATACTCGGCCCAGATGCGATCTTCTTCGCTGCCCAGTCTGTGCAGATAGTCCCAGCTGAACAGGCCGCTGTCATGGCCGTCATCGAAACCGATGCGCACAGCGTAATTGCCCACCGGCTCCAGCCCGTCGATCTTCACGTCTTCCTTGCCGGTCAGGATGGTCTTGGGGCCGCCATGGTTGCGGATTTCGGCGCTGGGCGATTCCACCCGCAGATATTCGGCGCGCAACGCGAACCGCGCGCCATCATCGAAGCTGACATGCAGCACATCGCGCGCCGGATTGAGGCGGATTTCGGTGGGCCAGGGATTTTTCCATTGGCCTGCCGCTTCGCTACTTGAGGCCATCAGCGGCGCTCCTCTTCGCTCAGTTCGCGTGCTTCGCCTGTCAGCATGATCGGCACCCCGCCGCGAATGGGATAAGCGAGCCCGGCCGCCTTCGACACCAGCTCCTGCCTGTCGCGGTCATAACGCAGCGTGGTCTTGGTCAGCGGGCAGACCAGGATTTCCAGCAGTTTGGGATCGGTGTCTGTCATGGTTCCTAGTTCAATGTGTTCGAGCCGGCATCACCGCCCATTTCCAGCAGCGCCATCAGGGTCAAGGCGCGTTCCTGGAACGATTGCGCTTCCAGCAGCGCCTGTTTTTCCGCCGGATCGAACGGGCACATCATCGCCAGCGCATTGACCAGTGCCTCGCCCGGCGCCGTCATCACGCTTTTCCAATCCGCTTTCAGGTCGCGGCTGGTGAGATAGGTCTTCAGCGCCGCCAGCAGCCGGTCGCGTGGAAAGTCTTCATCAATCTTGGTGGCAAGATCGCCCGCAAAGGGCGCGAAGTCGCAGAACCCTGCACGCCAGGGCGTGCGCGCATCCATCTCGCCGGTCAGGCGGAAGCGGGCGAGGCCCTGCAGCGTGATGAGATAGCGGTTGTCCTCGGTCTCGCGGAACGAGACGATCTTGCCGGCACAGCCGACCTGCGACAGCTTCGGCTTCAGTACGGTGTCTTCATTCTCCGACGGCTGGATCACGCCGATCAGCCGGTCGCCCTGCAGCGCGTAATCCACCATTTCCAGATAGCGCGGCTCGAACACGTTCAGCGGCAGCGCCCCATGCGGCAGCAGCACCACGCCGGTCAGCGGAAACAGCGGCAGCGAATGCGGCAGGTCGGGATAGGAATGGTAGCTCTTGCGCGCCATCAGGAGAACAGCAGTCCCGACAGTTTGCGCCGTGCCTCGATGGTGCGCGGATCGGTGGCGCCCATCGCTTCGAACAAAACGACAAGCTGCTTGCGCCCGGCATCGTCATTCCACTTGCGGTCGCGGCGCACCAGCTCCAACAGCTGTTCCACCGCTTCGTCGCGCTGCCCCGCCGCATCCAGCGCCGTGGCGAGATCGAAGCGCGCTTGGTGGTCCTTCGGATCGGCGTCGAGCTTTGCCCGCAGCGCGGCGGTCTCGGCAGCTTCCGGCGCCGGAGCCTCGCGCAGTTTCAGTTCGGCTTCCACGGCGCGAATGCCTTCGTCCTGTGCCGCGTCGGGGCGCACCATCTGCAAGGCCGTCCTGGCGCGTTCGATGTCGCCGCCGGCCAGATAGGCGCGCGCCAGGCCCGCCACCGCGCCGGGATGGCCCGGCTCGTCCTGCAGCACATGGCCATAGGCCTGCGCCGCCATGCCGATATCGCCCGCCGCCAGCGCGTCGGCCGCCACTGCCAGAACTTCGGCGGTGTGTTCGGGGCCGCCATGATGATGGTGGTCGTGACCATCATCTTCGCCATGCGCATGGCTGACGCCGCCGCCCGCCAGGGTGGCGACAAAGGCCTTGATCTGGCTTTCCGGGATCGCGCCCATGAAGCCGTCCACCGGCTGGCCGTTCTTGAAGGCATAGACGGTGGGGATCGACTGGATGCGCAGCTGCTGCGCGATCTCGGGATTCTCGTCGATATTGACCTTCACCAGTTTCACCGCGCCGCCGGCCGCGTCCACGGCCACTTCCAGCGCGGGCCCGAGCGTCTTGCAGGGGCCGCACCAGGGCGCCCAGAAATCCACGATCACCGGAACCGCGCGGCTGGCTTCCAGCACGTCGGCGCCGAAGGTGGCGAGGCCGGAATCCTTGATGTGGGGGCTGGTGCCGCTGGCCGCGTTCTGCACGGGCTGCGAGGTGACGGGCTGCCCGCCGGGGCCGATCAATGCCATGTCTGTCTGTTCCGGTGTTTGCTGACACCGAAGATGGTCATTCCGGCCCGGAAATGGAAGAGCGGGCGACGCGCCTCTGCCACGCCCACAGAAGGGGCGTGACGCCCAGTTCCATCACCAGCGGCAGGAGCACCGAGAGGGGGATGGTGCCCAGCCTGAGGGCCAACAGGCCTCGTGCCAGCCCGCCCACCACCACGATGGCTGCCAGCAAGGAAAATGCACGGCCCTGACGTTCGATCCTAGGCACAAGCGACCAGAAGCACAGCCCGATGCCCAGCAGCAGCCCGCTGAGATAGCTGAGATGCGTCAGCGCATGCGGCGGCCCCGCCAGATCGAGCAGTTCCGGGCACAAAGCGCCCAGCGCGCCCGCGGACACCGGCACCAGCCCGGCGATGACGACGGCAACTTGCAAAGCCAGCTTTTGTGTCATCGGGTCATGATAGGCGGCTTTCACACCGGACCGCGACGGCTTTATGCTGGGTTCCAGGAGGGCGCTGCGATGATCAAGACCATTCTTGTCCTGCTGGGCGTGGTTCTGCTGGCTTTTGCCGCCGACGCGAAAGTGGCGGTTACCGACAAGGCCGCCACGCACAAATCCAAACTTCTCGAAGTGGATGTCCATTATCCTGTCACGGGCCGCCCCGCGATCGACAAGCTGCTGGCGGACTACGCGCGGGACCGTATGGCCGAAGTCACCGCCGCGGATGCCGCGTCCGACCCCGGCCACACCTATTCGGTGCATCTCGCCTACCGCGTCACGCGCAACGACGACAAGTTTTTCGCGGTGTTTTTCACCGGCGACGAATATACTGGCGGTGCGCATCCCAACCCGTTCGAGGAAAGCTTCGTCTTCCTGATGCCGGACGGGGCGCGGGTCTTCCTGCCCGAACTGGTGGACGGCGCGCGCGGCATGTCCAGCCTGAGCAATCTTGCAATTGCCGACCTGACAAAAAGATTTCTCGCCAAGCCCGATGACGCTATGACCACCGCCGACTGGATCAAGACCGGCACGACGCCCGCCCAGCTGGCCCAAACCGCCTTCGAGTGGAATCCGAACGCGCTGGTGCTGCATTTCGGTGCGTATGCGGTGGCGCCCTATGCCGCCGGGCGCCAGGACGTGCGCCTTCCCATGAGTGCCATCGCCGGCATCACGCGCCCCGATCCGCGCGCGTCCGCGGCGTCGTTCGATTGCGCCAAAGCCGCCAGCGCGATCGAGAAAGCGGTTTGCGCCGACGCGGCGCTGGCCCGGCTCGACCGGCGAGTGGCGGAGGCCTATGCCCGCAAACGCGAAAGCGATTTCAATCCGAAGGCGCGGCTGGCGGCGCTTGAGGAGCAACGCGCCTGGCTGAAGGCCCGCAACCAGAGCTGTGCCACGGCCGATGCGGTGTGCCTGTCGAAATCCTATCAGCGCCGCATGACGGCGCTGCAGGCTAATCCCTGAGGCGCTGTTCCAGCCCGGCTTTCAGGGCGGGCCATTCGCCGGCCAGGATCGAGAAGAAAACTGGATCGCGGAAATACCCTTCGTTGCGAGCGCCGCCGGGCGGCATCCAGACATGGCCGCGCAGGATGCCGTCCTGTTTGGCACCCAGTTTCAGGATGGCGGCGCGCGACTGGGCGTTGCGGGAATCGGTGCGCAGCGCGACGCAGTTGTAGCCGGCGTCGAACGCATTCCCCAGCAGCAGCAACTTGGCTTCCGGGTTGACTGCGGTGCCGCGCGCCTCGGCCACATACCAGGTGGAGCCGATCTCGACCCGCGCATGAGCGGGCGCAATGTCGAGATAGGATGTGGAACCGATCACCGTGCCATCCGAAATCCGTCGCACGGTAAAGGGCAGGCGCGCAGGGCTTTGAAGCCCGGCGCTCCAGCTTTCAAAATCCGGCGTTGGAAAATAGCGGAAGGTCTCATCAGTGGCGGCGCGGCGCAGGTCCGCCAGATGGTCCGGCTGGAACGGCTCCAACACAATCGTTCTGCCGCGCAGGAGGCGCGGGCCCAGCGATGTGACGCCGGGCCCTGCCATCATCACGGAACCAGCTTGGCGATCCAGTTCGGCAGCGCGAAGGCCGCCGCATGGATCGCGGGGTTGTAGTAATCGCACTTCAGCTTGGCCTTCTTGTAGGCTTTCGCCGCGCGCTTGATGCCGTCGGCCGAGCCCAGCGCCTTGCCGCCCTTGCTCGCCCAGCTCAGCGCCATGAAGCCGCCGATATAGGTGGGCACCACGGACAGATAGAGGCCCGACTTGGGGAAGAAGCGCTTGAGGTCGTTCAGCGCCTCGGTGATTTCCCAGGGCTGGTAGAAGGGCACGCCGGTCTGGAAGGTGGCATAACCGCCCTTCTTCAGCGCGCCATTGATGCGGTCATAGAAGGTTTCGCCGAACAGCGCCTTGCCGGGGCCGACCGGATCGGGGCGGTCGGCGATGATCAGGTCGAAGCGGTTCTTGCTCGACTTGCGGCCCAGATATTCGAAAGCGTCCGCCACCTCGATCTTCATGCGCTTGTCCTTGAAGGCCTTGGCGTTGATGTCGCCGAACAGCTTCTTGCACAACTCGATCACCCGACCGTCGATATCGACCAGCACGACCTCTTTCACATTCTTGTGCTTGAGGGCCTCGTCGGCGATCGACAGGTCGCCGCCGCCCACGATCATCACCCGCTCCACCTTGCCATGTTCCAGCATGGGCAGATGGGTCAGCATGTCGGCATAGGCGCTCTCATCGCGGCTGGTGATCTGGACGATGTCATCCAGCGTCATGACACGGCCGTTAGCGACGGTGTCGAAGATGCGGATGTGCTGGAACTTGCTGTGCTCGTCCGCCAGCACCTTCGTCACCTCCATGCTCTGGGCATAGCCCTTGTGGAGGCGTTCGTTGATCGAGGAGAGAGCCTTAACGCTCTTGAGCTTCGCCATAACGGTTCCTTAGTGATTGTGACAGGCGCCCGCGCCAGCCTTCCGATGACGACGCGTATAGGACCGCCGCGCGCCGCTGTCTACCGCCGCTCCAAGTCATATGGTGCAGGTTTGGCGGGCTTTTGTGCGCCGCGCGCGACGCTGTGCCTGGCGCTGGCGGCGCCTTCATGCCGACTTCCTCCGCAGCTGCCGGAGACACGGCGGCGAAAAAAATTGCCCCGAGGGGAAATTTCTTCTTGCATGGGGGGGGTATTGGCCCTATTTCGCTTTTGACCCCGCGAGAAAAAAAGCGGGACAAAGCGGTATACGGGTGACCCCGTCTGCCGCTTTCTTCTTTAGGCGCGTCCGGAAGTCCGCAAGGCCAAGGCGTAGGTGTCAACTCCAAGACGGGTAGGTGTCTAATGGCTCGACTGAATCTGGTAGCGGCGACGAAGGAAGTCCCGCAGAAGCAAAAATCCCCCCGCGTCCGCGCTCCGCGGCCGGTCATCGTCATGCCTTCGAATGACGACTACAAGGATCACTTCATCAACAAGAACGGGCTGGTCTATGCGGGCAGCCATGTGATCATCGACCTGTGGGAAGCCACGGGCCTGGACGATCGCGAGCGGATCGAAAATGCGCTGATCGACGCCGTCACGGCGGCGGGCGCGACCCTGCTGCACATCCACCTTCACAAGTTCGAAGATGGCGGCGGCATTTCCGGCGTGGCGGTGCTGGCGGAAAGCCACATCTCCGTCCACACCTGGCCGGAGAAGGGCTTTGCGGCCTTTGACGTGTTCATGTGCGGCGACGCCCAGCCCATGAAGGCCCTCGAGGTCTTCAAGAAGGCCTTCGCGCCGGGCCGCGTCGTGGTTGGCGAGCACAAGCGCGGCGTCGTCTAAGACGCCCCTTGTCGTTTGCCCGCGGAACGCACCCGTCAAGCGGTGCGGGTCTCGCGCGAACCAACGCTCGCGGAACGCAACACTGACTAAAAAGGCGGGACTATCGGTCCCGCCTTTTTTCTTGGCTTCAGGTCGAAGGCAGCTTGCTGTCGTCCAGCACTGGTTTGGAGCCGGGCGGCGGCATGGCGGCGCGATACGCGTAGAACGCGGCAACAGCCAGCACGGCGGCGATCACGATGCCGACGACCCAGCGCGCGGTGCGGCTGCGTGTTTCATTCTCGTGGTGGAAATCCTGCAGGTTGCTCATGGCAATCTCCGAAGGTGTCCGCACAGCCTAGCAGGCGGGTGGCGGTTCCAGAATGGATTTGCCGTCATCTTCGCTTATTGCAGGCCACTTTTGATATCGGTCCAGGCGCCGACGATCTTTTCCTTGTCCTTCAACCGGCGCTGGAAAATGCCGCTTTTCAGGAAGGCTTCCAGGTCGCGGCTGATGCCCAGATTGGCGAACACCGAATCCGGCACCTTGCCCATGGCGCCGACATTGGCGGGCTCATCCCCGATATGTTCGATGGTGTAGACAGCGGCATCGTCGGACAGAGACGAATCGATCAGCGCCAGCGCCTTGGCCTCGTCGGCCGGGTCCTTGTGCACCACCAGGCCGCAGACATAGGTGAAGATGCCGCCGGGTGGCGTCAGGTACGCCACCGGCTTGCCCTCCCGGTGCAGCGAGGCAAAGGTGGTGCGCCAACTCATGGCGGCAACCAGCTCGCCCGACGCCAGTCCCTGCGCCAGCGCGGTGTCGTCGCTGGAGACGAAGCGCAGGTGCGGCACCAGCTCGCGCAGCTTGGCTTGCACGCGCGTCCAGTCGGCATCCGACATGGTGTAGGCGTCGATGCCGGCCATGCGGGCGATAAAGGGCACGGTGTCGTCCACCCCGTCCATCACCGAGACGCGGCCCTTGTATTTGGGATCGAACAGGATGTCCCAGCTTTGCGACCTGGCATATTCCGGCGCCAGGTCGGTGCGGATGGTCAGCGAGGTATTGCCCCAGTAATGCGGCACGAACCAGACCTTGCCCGGTCCCGCCGAAATCCCCGGCAGGTTGCGCAAGGTGGGTGAGATCTTGTTCCAGTTCTTCAGCCTGGCGGTCTCGATCGGCTGGATCAGCCCGGCTTCCTTCCAGCGCGGAAATTCGTAATAGCAGGGGCCCATCACGTCGGGCTTGAAGCCGGCGCGCATCTTGGAAAAGGCTTCGTCTTCGTCGGCGAAGATGGTGATGGCGGGTTTTTCGCCATACTGCTTTTCATAGTCGGCCAGGAAGGCCGGCTCCATGTAATCCTGCCACTGGAACAGCGTGACCGGCTTGGAGGTCGGCTTGCCGCAGCCGCCCAGCGCCAGAAGCGCGGCGAGCGCGCCGCCGATGAACCCATTCGCTTTCACACCCAACCCCGCACGACACTGCGGCGTCAGGTTAGCGGAACGCGCAAGACTTTAAAGCGCGTTCGACATCCAGGTCGGCTGCGGCGGTGCGCCGAAGCCCAGGGTCAGGTTGATGCCGGCCGTGGTCTGGCGGCCGCGCTCCCCCTGGGTGTAGGAGACCGCCGACTGGCGCACGCCCAGCGCCAGGTCGACGCCCGCCGTGGGGGTGTAGTGCAGGTCCAACCCCGCCAGCAGGCCATCGGCGGCATAGCGGTCGATCACATAACCGGCATAGGCGCTGAACCAGAAGTCCTGGAAGAAGCGGCTGGACAGGTTGGCGGTGACGGCGTGGTTTTCCATGTTGCGGATGCCCAGCGGCACATAGGGCGTCGGCGCCGTGCCGGTGCGGCTGTCGGTACTCATGGTGTATTCGCCATGCCCGTCATAGGAGACACCCGCCAACAGCCCGTCCCAGACATCGGCGTCCCAGCGCAGGTTGCCGTCCCAGCCGGCGGTGCGCGCCACATCGGCGTCGCCATGCACGCCATAGCGGGTGTAATGGCCGGCCAGGCTTCCCGAAAAGCCCCAGGCCAGCAGCTGCGAATAGCCCGCCGTGACCTTGTCGGTGTCGGCGCGGCTGGCCACCGCCGTCGGCGTGGCGAGATAGGGCGCGTGATAGTCGATGGTCAGATAGCCAAAGCCCTGGGGCGTGCCCGAATACAGCCCCAGCTTGCCGCCGGTGACGTCATTGCCCTGGCTGGCTTCGAGCCGCAACTCGCTGTCGCGGCCCAGCTCGAACGCGAAGCCCCCATGTCCCGTCACCAGATCCTTGGAGGTATTGGCGATGGTGCCGTCGGCCAGGCGCACATTCCTGCCGGTGACATCGGTGAGCCGGACATTGCCGATAAAGGCAATGCCGGGCGCAAAGCTGACCTTGGCGTCCAGCGCGGTGGCGATCATCACATCGCCGCCATGATACCAGTTGGTATCGTTGGTCAGGCTGACGCTGGATTCGCTCTGCATGGCGGCACGACCATAGGCGGTGGTCCACATCGGATCGGCGCGGTGAACCGCCAGTTCGCGCGCTTCATAGGCACGCAGGGCGCCATAATCGGCATAGCTGTGGAAGGGCCGGTAAGCGTCCTGCGGCGGAACGTACGGCGCTTGCGGCGGCGGATTGCCATAGACGCCGCCGCGCATCGGCGGCGGGGCGTTCTGCGCCACCTGCTGCGCGGGATCGCGCGCCACGATGCGCAGCGAAAAGCCGTCGGGCTCGGCGCGGGTCAGGAAGGTGACGGGGCGCGGTGAGCGAATAACGCCATTGTCGAAATTGGCATAGGCCATCGAGACCCATTGCGGCAGGTCGCTGGACAGGCGGTCGAACACCGCGCCGTCCACCGGTGCCTGGAAATCGATGGAAAGGGCGTTCTGGGCGTCATCGGCATGGACGCTGCGCAGCGGCAAGCCGTGAAAGCGAACTTCGATGCCGTTCTGGTCCTGGCCGACGATCTGATAGCCGGGGGTTTGGGCCAAGGCCGGGCCGCCAAGCGCCAGCAGCGCCAAGGCGGCCAATCCCCCAATCCGTCCCCACAGCATTTTCGTCCCCTTTTGCCCCGCTTCGGGAGCAGGCGCAGCTTCGTTAACCGTGGTAAACAAGTGGTAAACGCTCATAGCCGGGCCAACCTCAGCTCCATGGAGGCGCCGCTGGCCCCTTCGCTGGCCAGCCGCATCGCCCCGCCCATGCGCCGTGCCAGCTCCATGGCGATGGCCAGCCCGAGGCCCGCGCCGGTCACGGCGCCGTTGCCGCCATGGGGCCGGTCGAAGCGCTGGAATGGCTTGCCGGCCTTGCCATGCTCGGCGCTGGTGAAGCCCATGCCGCTGTCGGACAAAGTGATGATCCCGGCGCCTTCCTCGAACCGCACATCGGCGCGCACGAAGCCGCCTTCGCCCGTGTATGTCAGGGCGTTGGACAACAGATTGGACAGGATGCGCTTGACCGCCAGCGCATCGGCCCGCACCGCGCCCGGCTCGCAGACGCCGACCGACAGCGCGATGCGGCGCGAAAAGGCGCGGCCCTGATGTTCGTCGATGCAGGCGCCCGTCAGCGCCGCCAGGTCCACCGCTTCGGTGGCCAGCGGAAAACGTCCCGCTTCGATATTGGCGAATTCCAGTATGTCGCCGATCTTGGCATGCAGGTTGCGGCCGGCATCGCCGATGTCCCTGGCATATTCGCTGTATTTGGGATGACCGGCGGGACCGTACAGACCTTCGGCGATGACTTCGGAAAATCCGATCACCGCATTCAGCGGCGTGCGCAGTTCATGGCTCATATGGGCGATGAATTCGGATTTGGAGCGCAGGGCTTCGGCGGCGCCGCGTTCCGCATTGGCCAGCCGCACCATCAGCCGGGCTTCCACGGGGCGTGCGGATTTGAGCGCCCGCACCGCCCGCGCGGTTTTTTCCTGGCTCTCGAAAACACCCAGGAACAAGGCGGCCAGCCAGCCGCCCGCAAGCGCCGGTCCCAGGATCACGAACAAGGTGAGCGGCAGCACGCCACCCCAGCCTTGCGCATCGACATTGGCCACCGCGAACAGTGGCCAGCCGGGAACGGGCGCGGCGATGGCGCCGGGCCGGGTGCTGGTGCCCGCAAGATTTCTGGCGTCGAACAGCACGGCGATGGTTTGCGCGCCCCGGTGCACGGCAAGGCCGCCGGAGATTAATGCACGCCCGCCGGTGAAGGTGGGCGCGGTCACTGTCGTTGTGGCCGTTGCGTTCAGGCGCGACAGCAGCGCGCCTTTCGCGTCAAACACCGCGATATCGCGGATGGCGGGTTCGGCGCGGGCAAGGTCGGCGCTGCGAACCTGCTGCGGCGCGCCTGCGAAGATTTCGCCCATGCGGGCGAAGCGGTCCAGCGTTCCGCCCACAGCCTTTGCCCGGTCGGTGGCGCCGCGCTGCGCGAAAGCGGTGGCCTGTTCCAGGACGTGGGCGCGGTCCAGCCGCATCTGTACCAGCGCGGCGGCGGCAAAGCTGCCGCAGACCAGGATAATGCAGGCGGGAACGACAAAACGGATGTTGCGGAACATGGGGATGACAAAAGGGCGCTTGGCAAACGGAAGGCGGGCCGCGCGCGCGGCATCCAGCCAGTTCCCCAGCAGATTCGAAGGGCGTGCCGCCGCCTCGGCCATGATCCCCACCTGCGCGGTGATTCGCGCTTGCGCGATTATGGGAGCCGCAGACACAGCCGTCATGCAGTTATTGAGGAATCAGGCAAACGATTTGGTGGCTAGACTGTACCGGCCCTTCGCTTGCGCTCCGGGCGTTCGTTGCTCGAAATGGTCCGTTGGACCATTTCGTTCGGCTTCGCCGAACCGCGCCTCACCCAAGCATCTTGCCGGTGATCTCGAATAGGTTGGGTGAGATGCCGCTCAGGCCATGGATGGCTTCAAGCTCGGCACGCATCAGGGCCTGGCGGGCCTCGTCATAGCGCCGCCAGCTTTCGAAGACGCCCGCCATGCGCGCCGCGACCTGGGGATTGAGCGGGTCAAGCGTGCGGATCACTTCGCCCACCAGCCGGTAGCCAGAACCGTCCGCACTGTGGAACCGCAGGTGATTGCCGCCAAAGGCGCCGACCAGCGCCCGCACGCGGTTGGGATTCTTGATGTCGAAGGCCGGATGCTTCATCAGCGCCCGCACCGTGCCCGCCGTCTCGGGCAGCGGCGATCCAGCCTGCAGGCCCATCCACTTGTCCAGCACCAGCGGGTCGTTCTTGAAGCGGTCGTGGAAGTGCGTGAAAGCGTCGTCGCGCAGCGGGCTTTCCATCCGCGTCAGCGCCGCCAGCCCCGCGATCATGTCGGTCATATTGTCTGCCGACCTATAGTGCGCATGCGCCAGGCCCGCCGCGGCTTCGTCGTCGGCGGCGGTAAGATAGCGCAGGCAGGCATTGCGCAAGGCGCGCTTGCCAGCCGAGGCGGCATCGGGACTGAAGTCGCCCGCATCGCGCATATATTCGTAAAGCTGGCCCAGCCGGGGGCGATGCGCCAGCGCGATGGCGCGCACCAGCGCCAGCCGGGCATTGTGAATGCCTTCGGGATCGACCGGCGTCTTGCGGGCGGCCAGTTCATTCTCGGTCGGCGGCATCAGCATCTGAGCGGCGAAGGCAGGGTCTTCCTCGGCCTTCGCCAAGACATCGCCGATGGCGGCGATATAATCGGTGTCGGCATCGGCACGCGCCTTGCCCGCCACTTCCAGCATGATCTCGGCGGCCAATATCTGTCCCGCTTCCCAGCGGTTGAAGGCGTCGCTGTCGCGGCCCATCAAGGTGGCGCGCTCGTGACGGCCATGCGGGGTGCGGAAGACAACGGGCGCCGAGAAATCGCGGCCCAGCGACAGCAGCGGTTCTTCCTCCACGCCGACGAAAACGAAGCGCTGGAAGGCGTCGGTCAGTTCCAGCACGCGGGTTTGCGGTCCCGTCTGGTTTTCGCCGTCCAAGGTCAGGGGCAGGGCGGCGCCGTCCGCGCCCACCAGCCCGATGCGCACTGGCACATGCATGGGCTTTTTCTCGGGCTGGCCCGGTGTCGGCTCTAGGCTCTGCGTCAGGTCGAGCGAATAGGTTTTGGCATGGGCGTCATAAGCGCCACGCGCCTCGATCACCGGCGTGCCCGCCTGGGCGTACCACAGGCGGAACTGGGTCAGATCGCGGCCCGATGAATCCTCGAAACACTTCACCCAGTCTTCCACCGTGGCGGCCTGGCCGTCATGGCGTTCGAAATACAGGTCCGTCGCCTTGCGATAGCCGTCGTCGCCCACCAGCGTCTTCAACATGCCGATCACCTCGGCGCCCTTGTCGTAGATGGTGGCGGTGTAGAAATTGTTGATCTCGATATAGCTCTGCGG
>Ga0068858_100003756_pt1 | contig 15026 bp, 13 predicted proteins | sample KBSSwiS12_FD_66589 | JGI IMG/M metagenome (GOLD analysis project Ga0068858, IMG submission 66589) | Switchgrass rhizosphere microbial communities from Kellogg Biological Station, Michigan, USA - KBS Switchgrass S1-2 | ecosystem: Host-associated > Plants > Roots > Rhizosphere > Soil ... | reverse complement strand
TAGTGGCTGGTCCCCGCCTGGAGCGCCTTGCCGTCCTGCATCATCGCTTCAATCGAATAGGTCGCGACCGCACCCGGGAAGCGCTCGTTCTCGGGCTTTTCACCGGCGATCACCGGCATCGCCAGCACGTCCTCGGCAAAGGAGCGATACATCTCGAGCGCACGCAGCGTCTCGACCATCGCGTCCTCGCGGTCGGCGTGAGCGGTGTGGCCCTCCTGCCAGAGGAACTCGCTGGTGCGCAGGAACATGCGGGTGCGCATTTCCCAGCGGACCACGTTGGCCCACTGGTTGGTGAGCAGCGGCAGATCGCGCCACGATTGCACCCAGCGCGCCATGGCCGCGCCGATCACGGTTTCGGACGTCGGGCGCACGACCAGCGGCTCTTCCAGCTTCGCTTCGGGATCCGGAACGAGGCCGCCCTTGCCGTCCGCCACGAGGCGGTGATGGGTGACGACCGCCATCTCCTTGGCGAAGCCCTCGACGTGCTCGGCTTCCTTGGCGAAGTAGGACAAGGGGATGAACAGCGGGAAGTAGCAGTTGGACACCCCAGCTTCCTTGATCCGCGAGTCCATGATCTGCTGGATGCGCTCCCAGATGCCGTAGCCCCACGGCTTGATCACCATGCAGCCGCGCACGCCGCTCTCCTCGGCCATTTCGGCCTCGGAGATGACCTCTTGGTACCACGCGGCAAAATCGCCCTCGCGGGTGGTTGATAGGGCGTGCTTGATCTTGGATGGCTGGTTCATGGCCGCGCTGTTAGCGGCTCAGGCGCACCGGGCCAAGCCGGGGATTACTTCCCCAGCTCGTCCAGCTTCTTCTGCATCGCCACCATCTGGGCCTTCAGCGCATCGAGCGCATCGTCCTTGTCCGCGGCGGCGGGCTTTTCCGCCGGCTTCTCCCCGGCATGGCCCTGCTCCACCCCCGGCAGGAAGGCGGCGGCGGCGGCCTTGAACATTTCCATGTTGCGCTGCGCAATCGCGGCCAGCGGATTATTGCCGAGGCTCTCCTCGAAGGCCTTGCGCAGCTTGAGCTGGTTGTCGCGGAAATGATCCATCGAGGCTTCGAGGTAGTGCGGCAGCAGCGACTGCATCGAATTGCCGTACATCGCGATCAGCTGGCGCAGGAAGTTGACCGGCAGGATCTGTTCCCCGCTCGAAGCCTCTTCCTCCATGATGATCTGGGTGAGGATCTGGTGCGTGATATCGGCCCCGCTCTTCGCGTCGACGACCTGGAACTCCACTTCCTCCCGGGTCATCTTGGCGAGGTGATCGAGCGTGATGTAGCTCGACGACCGCGTATTGTAGAGCCGCCGGTTGGCGTACTTCTTGATGATGACGACGTCACCCGCCGCGCCCTTGCCAGCCATTTCGCGCCTTCCCCCGATGTTCGACTCGGTAAACACGGAGCTTAGCCGCTTCTATGTGCGATGCAACAAGACCTTGCTGCGCAGCACAAGTGCGGAATTTGCCTAGGAAAGCCGCCCGAAACGGCGGCCCATCAGGGTCAGCAACTCGTATTGCGAAAGGCCGGTTTCCGCGGATGCTGCGGGCAGCAGGTAGTCGAGAGATATCCAGTCGCCCTCGCGCAGTTCGGGCGCGGCGCCAAGGTCGATGACCGTCATGTCCATCGAGACGCGGCCCAGCACCGGCAAGGCCGCTCCGCGATCGCTACGGCCGATGCCCTTGCCCGACCAGCAGCGCAGGAACCCGTCGGCATAGCCCAGCGCGATCACCCCGATGCGCATCGGTGCCGGCGCGGTGAAGGTCGCGTTGTAGCCGACGGTGTCGCCCGCCCCGATCTCGCGCACCTGCAGGATCGCCGCTTCCGGGTGCACAACCGGGCGGATGTGCGCCGCCAACGCGGGGCACGGCACGCCGCCGTAGAGCGACAGGCCGGGTCGCGTCAGGTCGCCGTGATAGCCAGCGCCGAGCATGATCCCGGCGCTGTTCGCCAGGCTCGCACGGCGGTGCGGCAGGCGCTGGCGGGCGGCCATCCAGCGCTCCTGCTGACGCGAATTGAGCGGGGTGTCGTCCTCCGCCGAAGCGAGGTGCGAGAGCAGGATGTCGATGTCGAGGCCAGCGAGACGCGCATCGCCGAGCGCCTCGAGCGGGAGTCCGAGCCGGTTGATGCCGGTGTCCACCATCACGTGGCAGGGCCCTCCGCCCGCGGCCAGCCAGCGCTCGACCTGCGGCACCGAGTTCAGGACCGGCCGCACCCCGGTGCTGCGCGCCCACTGCGCTTCCTCGGCAGTCGATGGCCCATGCAGCATGGCAAGCTGCTCGCCCGCCACGCAGTCCAGCAGTTCGGCCGCTTCCAGCCAGTGCGCCACGAAAAAGTCCGCGCATCCCGCCGCAGCTAGCACCGCCGTAGCCCGCCGCGCCCCGACGCCATAGCCATCGGCCTTGACCGCCGCCCCGGCCCGCGCGGCGCCCGACAGCACATCGAGTGCGCGCCAGTTGGCGGCCAGCGCATCTGCATCGAAGGCGAGCCGCAACGGAGCGGGGGGAACAGGCAGCACGGGAGGCAAGAACTTAGTCGCTTTCATCACCGAAGTCGCGCGGCGGCCCGCCCTTGAGTCCCCAAGCCGCTACGAGGAACGCCATGAGCACAACACCCCAAGTGTACCACAGGCCCGAGTAAGGGTTGCCGGTCTTGGCGACGATGTAGGTCGAGATCAGCGGGAGGAAGCCGCCGAAGTAGCCGGTGCCGATGTGATAGGGGATCGACATCGAGGAATAGCGCACCCGCGCCGGGAACATCTCCGCCAGCAGCGCGGCGACCGGCCCGTAGGATGCCCCGGAGAGCGCCATCAGCACGAGCAGTGCGCCAATCGTCAGCACGGCCTGACCCAGCGCCGGCTTCACCTTGGGCGCGGAGAACGCGGGAATTCCGGCCAGCTGCTCGATCTGTGCCTTGCGCGCCTTGGCGTCCGCCCAGTCGAGCCCGGACAGGTCGAGGCTGCGGTCGCCGACCGCGAGGCCGAGGCGGGACGCAGGCGCCAGTGTGTAGGCGATGCCCGCGCCGGTGAAGTCACCCATCAGCCTGCCGCAGTTCGTAGCCTGGACCTTGGCGAACGCGTCGTAGCTGCAATCCGGGCCGGAAATCGTCCACGGCGCACTGCCGCCCGCCCGCTCCCCCGCAGACCCGATCACCCAGAACACCTGGAACAGCAGGAGCAAGGTCAGCACATAGCCCATGATGATCGGCTTCTTGCGCCCCCACTTGTCGGAGAGGTGCCCGAACAGCACGTAGAAGCCGGTGCCGATCAGCGCGGCAATGCCGACGATGATTTCCGCCGTCGTGTCCTCGACATGCATGGTCGCCTTGATGAAGGCGAGGCCCGAGAACATCGCCGTGTACCAGATCACCGTCAGACCCGCGGCGATGCCGAACAGCGCGACGAAGATGCGCCGCTTGTTGCCGGGATAGGTAAAGCTCTCCACGAACGGATTGCCGGCAATCTCGCCCTCTTCCTGCATCGCCACGAATACCGGGCTTTCCGACAGCTTCAGCCGCATCCACAGCGAGATCGCCAGCAGCGCGAGACTGACGAGGAACGGCACGCGCCAACCCCAAGCGGTCCACGTCTCGGGCGTCATGGTCGCCTTGCACGCCAGCACGACCAGCAAGCTCAGCACGAACCCGCCGACCACGCCGGCCTGGATGTAGCTCGTGTAATAGCCCCGCCGCTCGAACGGGGCGTGCTCGGCGACATAGACCGCCGCGCCGCCGTATTCACCGCCCAGCGCAAGGCCCTGAAGGATGCGCAGGACGAGCACGATGCCCGGCGCCCACCAGCCGATCGTTTCGGCCGAGGGGATCAGGCCCACCCCCGCCGTGGCGATGCCCATCAGCACGACGGTCACGAGGAAAGTGTACTTGCGCCCGAGCCGGTCACCCAGGAAGCCGAACAGCACCGCGCCAAGCGGGCGGAACCCGAAGCCCACGGCGAAGACCAGCCAGAACAGCAGCATCTCGAGCGTGGCATTGCCCGCAGGGAAAAAGGTCTTGGAGAGGATCGCGCCGAGCGTGCCGTAGATGAAGAAATCGTACCACTCGAACACCGTGCCCGCCGACGAGGCAGCAATGATGAGGCGCATGTCGGCGCGCGACGGTTCGAGATGCTGCTCGGGCGTGCCCGCTGGCTGCGCGATGCTGGCATTCATCTGGCGATCTCTCCCCCTCGCTTGAGGCTCCAGCGTGTAGCGGGGGATTCAGCCAGGTGGAAGGGCATCGAGCGCCGCCCGCCACGGCAGCAGCATGGCCCCGTGCCGCGCCGGATATTCGCGCGCGGCGGCCAGGGCGGAGAGCCCCGGCCAGTCCGGCACTGGCGCATTGCCTGCGAGCCACGCTTCGACCGCCGCCTGGGCCTCCGCAATCTCGCGCCGCGTCCGGCCGAGTGCAGCGTCGACAAAGATCGCGGCGCTCGCCTGCCCCACCGCGCAGGCCTGGGGGCGCAAGCCGAGCGCGGCGATCCGATCCGCCTCATCGAGCCGTAGCGAGATCGCCAGCGTGCTCCCGCAGCTTGGCGACCGGGCCTGCCCGATCAGTGGCATCGCCGGATCGAATGGATGCGCGGCCAGCGACGTCGCGAGCGCCAGCACTTCGGGGGTATAGAGCCTGGCCGCCGAGGCCATCGTCACTTGTCCTTGGCGATGCGCTTGCGTTCGGCCTCGGCGGCCTTGGCGCGCCGCTCGCCCAGCAACTTGACCAGTCCGTCGCTGCTGGCGTTGATGAAGGGGTAGGTTCGCGACTGGGTGATCCAGTCCGGCCGGCCGTTGACGCCCCACACCGTGTCGTAGCCGAGCACGAGGATCGAAAAGCCGAGCACGGCCATCAGCATGCCCTTGACCGCCCCGAACCCGAAGCCGATCACCCGGTCCACCGGCCCGAGCAGCGATCCCCGGCTGGCGCGGCCCATCTGGTTGGCCAGCAGCTTGACCAGCGCATAGGGCACCAGCAACAACAGCGCGAAGGCGAGGACAGCGGCGGCGCCGAAGCGGCTGCCGGTATAGTCCTCCAGCATGTGGGTAACGGCCGGGTGGGCATAGTGGATCGCCACCAACGCCACCACCCATGCGAACAGGGCCAGCACCTCCTGCACGAACCCGCGCAGAAGGCCGGTTATCGCGCCGGTTGCCACCAGCACGAGGACCCCGATGTCGAACCCCGTCATTGTCAGGGACCTTACGGTTCGCCCACCACGCGGTCAACGAGACGCGAGAGCATGGAAATCCCGTGTCGCCGCACGTCCGGCACGTCCGGACTGCTTTCCAGTGGAGCGTAAGCATCGCGAAAGCCAAGCTTTCCCGCTTCGCGCAGGCGAATGCCCGAGTGCGCGACCGGCCGCACCTCGCCGGCCAGGGATACTTCCCCGAACCAGGTCGACCCAGTCGGCAAGGGCTTGTCGGCCAGCGCCGAGACCAGCGCCGCCGCCACGGCCAGGTCGGCAGCCGGATCGGCCAGGCGGTAGCCCCCGGCTACGTTGAGGTAGACTTCCGCCGACGAAAAATTGAGCCCGCAGCGCGCCTCCAGTACCGCCAGCAGCATCGCCAGCCGCCCGCTGTCCCAGCCGACCACCGCGCGGCGGGGGGTCGCCCCGCTCTGCAGCCGCACGATCAGCGCCTGGATCTCGATCAGGACCGGCCGCGTCCCCTCCATCGCCGGGAACACCGCGCTTCCCGGCACCGGATCGTCCCGGCCCGACAGGAACAGGCTCGACGGATTGCTCACTTCCTCGAGCCCGGCGCCCTCCATCGCGAACACGCCGATCTCGTCCACCGGGCCGAAGCGGTTCTTGAGGCTGCGCAGGATGCGGTACTGGTGGCTGCGCTCGCCCTCGAAGGCCATCACCACGTCGACCATGTGCTCGAGCACGCGCGGCCCCGCGATCGAGCCGTCCTTGGTGACATGGCCGACCAGCACCAGCGCGCAGCCGCTCTCCTTGGCGAAGCGGATCAGCTCGAAGGCGCAGCCGCGGACCTGACTGACCGTGCCCGGCGCGCCCTCGATCTGGTCGGAATGCATGGTCTGGATCGAATCGATCACCAGCAGCGCCGGCGCGTCCATCTCGCCCAGTGTCGTCAGGATATCGCGCACGCTGGTGGCCGAGGCGAGCTGGACCGGCGCGCCGGCGACGCCCAGCCGCTCCGCCCTGAGTCGCACCTGCCCGGCCGCTTCCTCGCCGCTGATGTAGACCACCGGCCCGCCGCCTTGCGCGATCCGCGCCGAGGCCTGGAGCAGGAGGGTGGACTTCCCGATCCCCGGATCGCCGCCCATGAGGATCGCCGAACCCGGCACCAGCCCGCCGCCCAATGCGCGGTCGAATTCCGCGAGGCCCGTCGAGCGGCGCTGCAGCACCTGCCCCGCGCCGTCGAGCAGCTCGAACGAAATCGCTCGCCCGCCCGAGGACAAGTCATGCTTGGCCGAAAACACCGTCTGCGGCGCGTCCTCGGTCAGGGTGTTCCACTCGCCGCAATCGGCGCACTGCCCCTGCCAGCGCGAGGTCAGTGAGCCACAGGCGGAACAGACATAGCGGCGCTTGGGTTTGGCCATGGTTGGGGATGTAAACGGAACGGAATGAGAACGCAATTGCCACGGCGCAAGAACCCGTCCACATTTGTTCGCATGCGGCAAAAGGAACTGCGCGTTGCTCTCGTCTGCTACGGCGGCATCAGCCTCGCCGTCTACATGCACGGGGTCACCAAGGAGCTGTGGAAGCTCGTCCGCGCCAGCCGCGCCTTCCACTCGGACGAGCCGTGTCCCGCCAATGGCTCCGACACCGAGCATGTCTATCGCCGCCTGTTCGAGCACGCCCAGCAGCAACACGGGATGCGCCTGCGCGTGCTGGCGGATATCGTGGCGGGTGCCAGTGCGGGCGGGATCAACGGCGTATTCCTCGCGCAGGCGATCCATTCCGGGCAAAGCCTTGAGCCGCTGACCGAACTGTGGCTCCAGCGCGCCGATGTCGACGTGCTGATCGATCCCTCGGCAAAGCCGTGGTGGCGCTTCGCCAAGTTCTGGGCCGCGCCGATCATTTGGTTCGTACTGAGCCGCCCCGGCAACGTCGTGGCGCAGAGCGTCGCGCGCGGGACCCGCCGCGAGGTGCGCGCCAAGCTCTCGCGGCTCATCCGCTCGCGCTGGTTCGAGCCGCCGTTCGGAGGGCTCGGCTTCGCCCGCCTGATCGCCGATGCGCTCGAAGCCATGGCGAAGAGCATCACCTGCCCGCCGCTGCTGCCCCCCGGCTACCCGCTCGACCTGTTCGTCACGGCCACCGACTTCAAGGGGCATACGGAGACCCTGCGGCTCCACTCGCCGCGGCTGGTCGAGGAATCCGAGCATCGCCTGTCGATCGGCTTCCGCGCGCTCGTGCCGACCGAGCCGGGCCGCGATCTCGCCGATCCGCTGGAACTGGTGTTCGCCGCGCGGGCCACGGCGAGCTTCCCGGGCGCATTCCCCGCCCTGCGCTTCGCAGAGATTGACGAGCTCGCCAGCGAACGCGGGCGCACATGGCCTGGCCGGGCCGAGTTCGCCCGCCGCACCATGCCCGAACACGCGGCCACCGGCGAGATCGAGGCGGTATCGCTGATTGACGGTTCCGTGCTGGTCAACGCGCCCTTCGCGGAAGCCATGGCCGTCCTGCGCGACCGCCCCGCTCAGCGCGAGGTCGATCGCCGCTTTGTCTATATCGATCCCCGGCCCGACAAAGTCGGCGGGCTCGAGCGGGGGGATCCGCGACCGCCGGGCTGGTTCTCGGTGATCTTCGGCTCGCTCTCCTCGATCCCGCGCGAACAGCCGATCCGCGACAACCTCGAAGTGCTCTCGGCCCAATCGCGCGAGATGGCGCGGCTGCGCTCGATCGTCGCCGCGCTGCGCCCCGAGGTCGACGAGGCGGTGGAAAAGGCCCTCGGCCACACGCTGTTCCTCGACCGGCCGACGGTGAAGCGCCTCAAGGCCTGGCGCGACAAGGCGCACGAGGCCGCGCGGCGCAATGCCGGGTTCGCCTGGCGCGCCTACCTCGAGGTCAAGATCGCCGGGATCGTCGACACCATCGCCACGCTGGTCTGCCAGGCCGCACCCGAGCAGGGGCACGACAGCGTGGTCGAGGCCCTCGAAGGCCATCTTCAGCGACAGGGCCTCGGCCGGCTCGCCGCCGGCGGCGGGCATGTCAGCGCCGACGCGGTCGAGTTCCTGCGCACGCACGATCTTGCCTTTCGCATCCGCCGCCTGCGCCTGCTGGCCCGCCGGTTGAGTCAGGACTGGGACGGCGATCCCGAGGTGTCGGACGAGGCTCGTCACGAAGCGCGCGACGCGGTCTACCGCGCCCTGTCGCTCTACTTCGACCGCGAACCCCTGCCCCTCCTGGGCGAGGATTTCGCCGCCGCGGCCGGGAAGGTGCTGACCAATCCGGCCGAAGTATTCGATATCCTCGCCAAGCGCCGCCAGCTGCCCGCGACCGACCTCGTCGTCGATGCCCTGCTGGCCGAAGCCATGGCGACAATGGGCCCGGCGCTGCGCCGCAAGGTCCTGCTGGCTTACCTCGGCTTTCCTTACTTCGACGCCGTGACCCTCCCCCTGCTGCGCGGCGAGGGCTTGACCGAGTTCGATCCGGTGAAGGTCGATCGGATCTCCCCGGACGACTGCTCGTCGATCCGGTCCGGGGGCACGCACGAGACTTTACGGGGGGTCGAATTCTACAACTTCGGCGCATTCTTCTCCCGCGCCTACCGCGAGAACGACTACCTCTGGGGCCGTCTCCACGGCGCCGAACGGATGATCGACCTCGTCGCCTCGGCGCTGCCCGGCGCCGAGCCGATGACGCCCCAGGAGCTGAAGGCGTTCAAGCGCGAGGCGTTCCTGGCCATCCTGCAGGAAGAGGAGGGGCGGCTGAAGGCGGATCCCACGTTGGTGCCGGGGCTGCGCGAGGAAGTGATGCGGGCGATGGCATGAGCGATCAGGTGGCAGCCTGAACTCCTTCGCCCATGCGCCGGGGCGACGGTGGTCAGCAGGCTGGACCGAAAAAGCAGATTGGCCCTCAGCCCTACTCCGTCAAATCGCTCCACGCGTCCTTGATCCGGTCGAAGAACCCGCGGCTCTGCGGGCATTCCTCGCCCGTTTCGGTCGCCTGCAGCTCGCGCAGCAGTTCCTTCTGCCGCGCGGTGAGGCGGGTGGGGGTCTCGACCATGATCTCGATCACCATGTCGCCGCGCCCGCGCCCCTGCAGCACTGGCATGCCCGCGCCACGCTGGCGCAGCTGCTTGCCCGACTGGATGCCGGCGGGAATGCTGATCCCGAGCCGCGCCCCGTCCAGCCCCGGAATCTCGATCTCGCCGCCGAGTGCCGCAGTGGTGAAGGTGATCGGCACGCGCGTCAGCAGCGTCGTCCCGTCGCGCTCGAACACATTGTGACGCTTCACGTGGATGAAAATGTAGAGGTCGCCCGCAGGCGCGCCGAACGGGCCGGCTTCGCCCTTTCCGGACAGGCGAATGCGCGTGCCGGTGTCGACGCCGGCGGGAATCTGCACGTCGAGCGTCTGGGGCTGATCGACCCGGCCTTCGCCGCCGCAAGCACGGCAAGGCTTTTCGATCACCTCGCCGCGGCCGTGGCAGGTCGGGCAAGTCCGTTCGACCATGAAGAAGCCCTGCTGCGCACGGACCTTGCCGTGGCCGCCGCACAGGTTGCAGCGCCGCGTTCCGGTCCCCGGAGTCGCGCCCGAGCCTGCGCAGGGCTCGCAACTGGTCGAGACCTCGATTTCGATCGTCGCGTTCTTGCCGTGGAACGCCTCGTCGAGGCTGATCTCCATGTCGTAGCGCAGGTCCGCTCCGCGCCGCGCCTGGCGCTGGCCGCCACCGAAGGCATTGCCGAAGATCGTCTCGAAGATATCGCCGATGTCGGAGAAGCCCTCGCCGCCACCCTGGAATCCGCCGCCCTGCTGGAAGGCGGCATGGCCAAAGCGGTCATAGGCGGCGCGCTTCTGCGGATCCTTTAGGCACTCATAGGCCTCGTTGATCTGCTTGAAGCGGTTTTCCGAATCCTGGCACCCCGGATTCTTGTCCGGGTGGAACTTCATCGCCAGCTTGCGGTACGCGCTCTTGAGCGTGGCATCGTCGGCCCCGCGCTCAACTTCAAGCAGTTCGTAATAGTCGATTTCGGCTGACATGACCCGCCCCTAACGCGTCCCGCCGCCCACGAACATACGCGAGCGGCGGAAGCTGTGCATTGCCGATCAGGCCTTGTGGTCGTCGACTTCCGAGAACTCGGCGTCGACCACGTCGTCGTCACCCGCGGGAGCTTCCGCGCCCGGAGAAGCCGCCGCAGCCTGCTCCTTCTCGTAGATCGCCTGGCCCATCTTCATGGCCTTCTCGGTCAGGGCCTGGGTCTTGGCGGTCATCTGGTCGGCATCGCCGCTCTCGATCGCGGCCTTGGCCTCGGCGATGGCGGCCTCGATCTCGCCCTTGAGCCCGGCGTCGATCTTGTCGCCGTTCTCTTCGAGCTGGCGCTCGGTGGCATGGACCAGGCTGTCGGCATTGTTGCGCGCCTCGGCCGCTTCACGCCGCTTCTTGTCCTCTTCGGCAAACTTCTCGGCATCGCGCACCATCTGGTCGATGTCGGCGTCGCTGAGACCGCCCGAGGCCTGGATGCGGATCTGCTGCTCCTTGCCGGTGCCCTTGTCCTTGGCGCTGACGTTCACGATGCCGTTGGCGTCGATATCGAAGGTCACCTCGATCTGCGGCACCCCGCGCCGCGCCGGCGGAATGCCGACGAGGTCGAACTGGCCAAGTAGCTTGTTGTCCTGCGCCATCTCGCGCTCGCCCTGGAAGACCCGGATCGTCACCGCCTGCTGGTTGTCCTCGGCGGTCGAGTAGATCTGGCTCTTCTTGGTCGGGATCGTGGTATTGCGGTCGATCATCTTGGTCATGATCCCGCCCAGCGTCTCGATGCCCAGCGATAGCGGGGTCACGTCGAGCAGCAGCACGTCCTTGACGTCGCCCTGCAGCACGCCGGCCTGGATCGCCGCGCCCATGGCGACGACTTCGTCCGGGTTCACGCCGGTGTGCGGGTCCTTGCCGAAGAAGTCCTTCACCGCCTCGCGGACCTTGGGCATGCGGGTCATGCCGCCGACGAGCACGACTTCATCGATGTCCGAAGCCTTGAGGCCGGCATCGGCCAGCGCCTTCTGGCACGGCGCGATGGTGCGCTTGATCAGGTCGGCCACCATGCGTTCGAGGTCGGCGCGGGTGATCGTCTCGACCAGATGCAGCGGGGTGGTGGCCCCGCCTTCCATGCGCGCGGTGATGAACGGCAGGTTGATTTCGGTGGTCTGCGCGCTCGACAGCTCGATCTTGGCCTTTTCGGCGGCTTCCTTTAGCCGCTGGAGGGCCAGCTTGTCGGTGCGGAGATCCATGTTCTCCTTCTTCTTGAACTGGTCAGCAAGGTATTCGACCAGCTTGGAGTCGAAGTCCTCGCCGCCCAGGAAGGTATCGCCGTTGGTCGACTTCACCTCGAACACGCCGTCACCGATCTCGAGGATCGAGACGTCGAAGGTGCCGCCGCCAAGGTCGTAGACCGCGATGGTCTTGCCGTCGTTCTTCTCGAGACCATAGGCCAGCGCCGCCGCGGTCGGCTCGTTGATGATGCGCAGCACTTCGAGGCCCGCGATCTGGCCGGCGTCCTTGGTCGCCTGGCGCTGGGCGTCGTTGAAGTAGGCCGGAACCGTGATCACGGCCTGAGTCACCGTCTCACCGAGGTAGCTCTCGGCGGTTTCCTTCATCTTCTGCAGGATGAAGGCGGAAATCTGGCTGGGCGAGTAGTCCTGCCCGCCGGCCTGGACCCAGGCGTCGCCGTTCTTGCCCTTGACGATGTGATAGGGCACCAACTCGGTGTCCTTCTGGGTGACCGGATCGTCGAACCGGCGGCCGATAAGGCGCTTCACCGCGAAGATCGTGTTGTCGCCGTTCGTCACCGCCTGGCGCTTCGCCGGCTGGCCGATCAGGCGCTCGCCGTCCTTGGTGAAGGCGACGATCGAGGGCGTGGTGCGCGCCCCTTCCGAATTCTCGATGACCTTAGGCTTGCCGCCGTCCATCACGGCGACGCAGCTGTTGGTGGTGCCAAGGTCGATACCGATGACTTTACCCATTATACCCCATTCCTCACGTCGAATGTTGACACCGCGCGGCGGGGCTCCCCGAGACCGGGCAAGCCCCTTCGGCGGCTCTATGACTGGCGGCGATATAGGAGCGGTTTCGCTTGGCACAAGTGTTCGCCCATACTAGTTCCGCGGCGGGTCGTGGCTCCCGATCAAGCCGTCCGAAAAGGCAAGCGAATGAACCGGTCTGTGCGTATTCTCCCCCTCGCCTGCGCCATTGCGCTCGCCGCCTGCAGCGGCCCGAAGGGCAATAGTCCCGATGTGGAACCAACCGGTACCCCCGCCGCTGCCGCGCCCGAAACCAAGCCCGGCCTGTCGCTCAGCGGCGGCAAGCTGGTCCTCCCGGCGGTCAGCGGCAATCCCGCCGCGGCCTATTTCACCCTCGTCAACGGCTCGCCCAAGCCGGTGACGGTCGCCGCCGTCGATGTCGCCGGCGCCGGCATGGCCATGCTCCACGAAACGAAGGACATGGGCGGCCATGCATCGATGGCCGAGATGGCGGGCCCCGAGTTGAAGCCAGGCGAGACGCTTACTCTCGCGCGCGGCGGCAAGCACGTGATGATCGACGGCGTCCCGGCCTCCTGGAAGCCGGGCGGCACGGCCGAGCTCACCCTCACGTTTGCCGACGGCGACAGGCTCTCTGCCCCGCTCGCCATCGAGGCGCCGGGCGGCGAATGACCGCCACCGCCTGTCTCCTCCCGCCTGGCGGTGAGCGCCCGCTCACCGCCGGCGAGACGGAGCTGGTCCGGGCTGTCTTCGGCAGCGCGGTCGACCCGGCCCCGGTGCGCATCCGCCGCCGCCGCTGGTTCCCGTTCCAGCCGCGCGGCACGGTCATGGCCCCGTGCGGCCACATCCATTTCCACCCGGAAGGCCGGCGCTATTCCGATGATTTCGCGACCGAAGGCGCCGACTTGCGCGGCCTGTTCGTCCACGAGATGACTCATGTCTGGCAATCCCAGACCCGCGGCAAGCTCTGGCTCCCCCTCATGCGCCACCCGTTCTGTCGCTATGACTATGAACTGCAGGAAGGATGGCCGCTGGAGCGCTACGGTATCGAGCAACAGGCGGAGATCGTGCGGCACGCGTATCATGCGCGGCTCGGCGAACCCATTCCCGGCGGACTGCCGTTCGAATGGCTCGCCGAGCGACTGCGCGAAGTTCAGCAGCGCACCTCATATTCGCGCCCGTCGCGGCTGACGCGGTAGCAGCGCCCGTCCTTCTTGACGAGCGAACCCACGGCCGCACCCGCGGCAGCGCCGATCACCGCGCCCGTACCGCCGCCAACCAATGCACCACCGAGGCCGCCGACTGCTGCACCCTCGACACCGTAATTGCTCGCACAGCCACTCAGCGCCAGCGCGCCCGCGGCGGTTGCGGGAAGGATAAATCGTGAAATCATCGGTCGTCTCCATTGCCCTGTCCCGAAGGAAATGAGCAACGGAGACCCGAAGTTCCCGCGCACGCCGACCGGCGCCCGCCCTCGGCCCTCAGTCCGGCTTCTTCGCCACCGCCACCATCGCGGGCCGCAGCAGGCGGTCCTTGATCATGTAGCCGGCCTGCAGTTCCTGCAGCACGGTCCCCGGCTCGGCATCGGCCGAGGGCACCTCGAGCATGGCCTGGTGCTGGTTCGGATCGAGCGGCAGGCCCATCGCGGCAATGCGGCTGATGCCGTGTCCGGCAAAGACCTTGTCGATCTCGCGCGAGGTTGCCTCGATGCCAGCGACGAGGTTGCGGAACCGCTCCTCCTCGCGCAGTTCGGCGGGGATGGATTCCAGCGCCCGGGCGAGATTGTCGGCGACCGACAGCATGTCGCGGGCAAAGCCCGTCGCCGCATAGGCGCGGGCGTCGGCCACTTCCTTTTCCATGCGTCGGCGCACGTTCTGCGTCTCGGCCTTGGCGTAGAGGACGTCCTGCTCGGCCGTCTCGAGCTTCTCGCGCAGCAGCGCGGCCTCGTCACCCGAGGCATCGCCGCTCACTTCGGCCCCGCCGAGATCGAGCACAGTTTCCCCTTCGGCGCTTCCGTTGTCCGCGCCCGTACCGGCCGCCTCGTCCTGAGCCTGCGTCGTTTCTTCGATCATGATCCTGAATGTACCCGATTACCCGATAAGCTTGCCCAGCGCCATGTTACTGAGCGCCTGGGCGGTGAAGTCCACCATGGGGACTAGCCGCGCATAATTCAATCGCGTCGGGCCGATAACCCCCACCACTCCGACGACCCGACCCTCGCGGTCACGATAGGGCGAGGCGATGACCGCCGAGCCCGAGAGCGCGAACAGCCGGTTCTCCGCGCCGATGAAGATCCGCGTCGCCTCGGCCTCGCGCGCCGCATCGAGCAGCGCGGCGACCGACTGCTTGTTCTCGAGATCGTCGAGCAGCGAGCGGACCCGCTCGAGATCGCCAAGCGCGGTCTCGTCCAGCAGGTTGGCCTGTCCGCGCACGATCAGCACCGGACGCGACAGCGCATCCTCGCTCCACACCGCAAGTCCGCGTTCAACGAGGTCGCGGCTCGCCGTGTCGAGCGCGCTCTGTCCGGCGGCGATCTCCGTCCCCACCGCCCGCGCCGCCTCTGCCAGCGTGCGCCCGGCCAGGCGGGCGGTCAGGTAATTGGAAGCCTGCTGCAGGCTGGCGGCTGGCGTTCCCGGGGGCAGCGGGATCACCCGATTTTCGATTCCCCCATCCTCGCTGACCAGCACCGCCAGCGCCTGCGCGGGCCCGAGGGGCACCAGCTGCAACTGGCTCAGCCGCACCTCCCGCCGCGGGACCATCACCACCCCGGCCGCTGCCGACAGCTCCGACAGCACCGCGCTCGTCGCCGCCAGCGCCTGCTCGATCGGGCCGGGCTCCGCCAAGCGTCGCTCGATCGCGGCCCGCTCGTCGGCGG
>Ga0068858_100003753_pt1 | contig 15035 bp, 13 predicted proteins | sample KBSSwiS12_FD_66589 | JGI IMG/M metagenome (GOLD analysis project Ga0068858, IMG submission 66589) | Switchgrass rhizosphere microbial communities from Kellogg Biological Station, Michigan, USA - KBS Switchgrass S1-2 | ecosystem: Host-associated > Plants > Roots > Rhizosphere > Soil ... | reverse complement strand
TCGCCGATGGAGCCGCGATCGGTCGTCGCCCGCTTCGACGAAGCGAGCGGCCGGATCGAGGTGCGCATCAGCAACCAGATGCCGACGGCCGTGGCCGGCGGCATCGCGGCCACGCTGCCCGACCTGGCGCCGCCGCAGGTGCACGTGCTGGTCGGCGACGTCGGCGGCGGCTTCGGCATGAAGACCGGCCCGTATCCGGAAGACCTGGTCGTCGCCTACGCGGCGCGGGCGCTGAAGCGCCCGGTGCGCTGGCAGGCCGACCGCAGCGAGGAGTTCCTCTCGGCGTACCACGGCCGCGATGTCGCGAGCCGGGCGGAGCTCGCGCTCGACGCCGACGGCCGGGTGCTGGCGCTGCGCGTGAACTCGCTCGCCAACGTCGGCGCCTATGCCACGCCGGCCGGCGTCGCGATCCAGCTGCTGATCGGCCCGTGGGTCTCGACCAGCATCTACGACCTGAAGACGATCGACCTGCACTACACCGCCGTGCTCACCCACACCACGCCCACCGGCCCGTACCGTGGCGCCGGCCGGCCCGAGGCGATCTACCTGATCGAGCGGCTGATGGACGCGGCGGCACGCGAGATGAAGATGGATCCGGCGGCGCTGCGCCGGCGCAACCTCATCCGCCCCGAACAGATGCCCTACACCAACGCGATGGGCCAGACCTACGACAGCGGCTCGTTCGAGAAGATCATGGACCAGGGCCTGGCGCTCGCCGACTGGAACGGCTACGCCGCGCGCCGCGAGGCGTCGAAGAAGCGCGGCAAGCTGCGCGGCCGGGGCATCGCCACTTTCCTCGAATGGACCAGCGGCATGGCCTTCGAGGAGAAGGTCTCGATCGACGTCACGCCCGACGGCTTCATCGAGATCTACTCGGCGACGCAGCAGATGGGCCAGGGCATCCAGACTAGCTACGCCCAGCTCGCGGTCGACGTGTTCGGCGTGCCGATCGAGAAGGTGCGCATCGTCCAGGGCGACACCGATCGCGGCAACGGTTTCGGCAGCGCCGGCTCGCGCTCGCTCTTCACCGGCGGCTCGGCGGTGAAGGTCGGGGCCGAGCGCACCGTGGAGCATGCCAAGGACCTCGCCGCCGAGGCGCTCGAGGCCGCCGCCGCCGACATCGAGTATCGCGCCGGCCGTTTCTCGGTGGTCGGCACCGACCTCGGCATCGACCTGTTCGCGCTGGCCGGCAAGCAGGCCGAGGCGCGCATCCACGTCGATGCAACGGCCACGGCGGGCGGCCCGACCTGGCCGAACGCCTGCCATGTCTGCGAGGTCGAGATCGATCCCGACAGCGGCGACGTGCAGGTCGTCTCCTACGCTTCGGTCAACGACATCGGCCGGGTGGTGAGCCCGGCCATCGTCGGCGGCCAGGTCGACGGCGGCGCGGTCCAGGGCATCGGCCAGGCGCTCTGCGAGCGGATCGTCTACGACGAAGGCAGCAGCCAGCTCGTGACCGGCAGCTTCATGGACTATGCGATGCCGCGGGCCGAGGGGCTGCCGGACTTCCGCACCCGCTTCGACACCTCGATTCCCTGCCTGACCAACCCGCTCGGGGTCAAGGGCGTCGGCGAGCTCGGCACCATCGGCGCGACACCGGCGACGATGAACGCGGTCGCCGATGCGCTCGCCCACGCCGGCGCGCGCCGCGGCGCCGACGAGATCCAGATGCCGGCGACCTCGGAGCGCGTCTGGCAGGCGCTCCAGGCTGGGGTCTGATCGGAGCGCCACCCGATTCCGTCTCTCGAGTGAGGTCCCCATGATCGAACCGCATGACCGCGTCCGCCATCCCGCGCTCTTGATCGTCGACATGCAGAACGACTTCGTCCGCGTCGGCGCGGCGCTCGAGGTCGTCGACGCGCGGGCCACGATTCCTGCCAACCAGGCACTGATCCGGCTCTTCCGCGAGAGGAAGCTTCCCATCGTCTACACCAAGTTCATCACCTTCCCGGCACCGGTGCTGCTCTGGGAGTGGTCGCCGCAGGCGCTGCCGCCGACCAAGTGCTGCTGGAAAGGCCACAAGCGCTTCTATCCCGACATCGGCCGCGAGCAGGAGTGCACCGACGTCATCGACGAGCTGGCGCCCCTTCCCGGCGAATTCCAGGTGGAGAAGTACAACTACGGCGCCTTCCACGCGACCCAGCTCGAGCCGACGCTGCGCTCGCTCGGTGTCGAATCGCTGGTGGTCACGGGCACGGTGACGCAGATCTGCGTCGAGGAAACGGCGCGCCAGGCCTTCCACCACGGCTTCCGAACCACGCTGGTGAAAGACGCGGTCTCGTCGTTCGCGCCCGACCTGCACGCCGCCACGCTCAAGAACTTCGCCAGCAAGTTCGGCTGGGTCGAAGACAGCGACACCGTGATGCGCCAGCTCGGCTGATGGCGCTCGCGGCCGCGTCGGTCCCGGCGCTGCAGTCGCTGGCGCACCGCGCCGGCATCTATGGGCTGCTCGCGGTCGTGCTCGCCGCCGCGCTGCTGTTCGTTCCGGGCTTCGCTTCGCCGACCAACCTGGCGAACGTCGTCACCCAGTCGGCCGCGCTGGGACTGGTGGCGATCGGCCAGACCTTCGTCATCGCCGGCGGGCTGATCGACCTCTCGGTCGGCCAGCTGCTCGGCCTCTCGGTCGTGCTGAGCTGCGCCATCACCGACGGCCGCTCCGAGCTGCTGCTGCCGGTGCTCATGGCGATGGTGGCGCTGGGCGCCGCTGTCGGCGTAGCGCACGGCGCGCTCGTCAACCGCTTTCGGATCGAGCCGCTGATCCTGACCTTCGGCACCTTGAGCATCCTGCAGGGGGCGATCTTCGCGTACACCGACCAGAGCGTCGGCCGGGCGCCGGTCGAGCTGGTCTGGCTGGCCAACGGCCGGCTGCTCGGCCTGCCGGTGGCCGGCCTGGTGCTGCTGGGCTTTGCCGCCTTCGCCCACCTGCTGCTGCGCCACACCCGCTTCGGCCTGCGCCTGCTCGCCACCGGTGGCGACGCCGAAAGCGCCCGCCGCGCCGGTGTCGACGTCGCGCGCGTGCGCCTGCTCGCCTTCGTGCTCTCGGGCGTGGGCGCCACGCTCGCCGGGCTGCTCGTCGCCGGCCGGCTCGGCACCGGCTATCCGAATGCCGGCCAGGGCTTCGAGCTCGATGCCATCGTCGCCGCGGTCCTCGGCGGCACCTCGCTCGCGGGCGGGCGGGGCACGATCGCCGGCACGGTGGCGGCAGTGATCCTGCTCGGCGTGATTTCGAACGTGCTCAACCTGCTCGAGGTCTCGGCCTTCGTCCAGACCTTCGCCAAGGGCTTGATCGTGGTCACGGCGATCGTCGCGACCGGGGCCCGCACCGGCCGGGGCCCGTTGGCGGCGACACGCCTGCCGGCCGCCGGTCCGGACGCCGGATGAGCCCTCTTGCCGCGTCCCCCTGGTCCTCCGCCGGCGAGCTGCTTTCGCGCTGGGCGATCCTGTGCGTGCTCGCCGTGCTCTACCTGGTGGCGATCGCCCTATCCGATGCCTTCCTCGAGCCGGTCTACGTCGGCAACATCCTGCGCCAGGCGGCACCGGTCGGCATCGCCGCGATCGGCACGACCCTGGTGATGATCCTCGGCTGCATCGACCTCTCGATCGGCGCGATCATCTCGTTCTCGGCCGTGCTCTGCGCGGTGCTGATGGCCGGCGACGCCCGCAACGTGCCGCTGGCCGTGGCCGTGACGGTCGCCGTCGGCGCGGCCTTCGGCGCGGTCAACGGCCTGCTGGTGGTCTTCAACCGGTCCTCGTCGTTCATCCTGACCCTGGGCACGGCGCTGGCGATCTACGGCCTGACGCAGATCTTTTCCGGCGGCACGGCGCGCGGCATGGTGGCGCCGGACTTCCGCGAGTTCTTCAACCACCGCCTCGGCGACGTCCTGCCGGTCCTCGCCCTGAGCCTGCTGCTCCTCGCCGCGGCGGTCGAGATTCTGCTGCGCACGACCCGCTTCGGCCGGCAGATCTACCTGATCGGCAGCAACCGAGAAGCCGCGCGCCTCTCCGGCCTGCCGGTGGCCGCGGTGACCTTCGCCTGCTACGTGATCTCGGGGGCGTTCGCCGCGCTCGGCGGCATCGCCGTGCTGGCGCGCTCGGGTGTCTCCAGCACCTTCACCGGCCGCGGCTTCGAGTTCGATGCGCTGGCGGCCATCGTCCTGGGCGGCACGCTCTTCAGCGGCGGTCGCGGCACGGTGGTGGGCACGGTGGCGGGTACGCTCGTCTTGTTCATTGCCTTCAACCTGGTCAATATCTTGGGCTTCAACTACAACCTGCAACTGGTGCTGAAGGGCGCGATCATCGTCGTGGCGTCGGCGGCTTACGCCCGCCTCGGCCGGGATCGCTGAGTCAACCGAGGAGAACGAGATGAGATTGCTGTTCCTGTCGAAGGCGCTGGCCTGCGTGGCCGTCCTGAGCGCTGCCTTGCTGCCCGCGGCGGCCGGCGCGCAGACCACGGACCGTGCCCTGCAGAAGAAGCAGATGGCAGAGGTGGTCGACACCAAGAAGTTCAAGAAGCCGGGGCCGTACACGATCGGCGTGGCCGCCGGCTACATGAGCAACTCCTGGGTCGTGTTCTGCCTGCAGCACATCCGCTACGAGGCCTCGCTGCACAAGGACGTGAAGGACGTGATCGTGACCGACGCGGCCTTCAACCCGAGCAAGCAGGTCGCCGACATCGAGGACCTGGTCGCCAAGAACGTGAGCCTCATCATCTACTGGCCGGTCGACGAGAAGGCGATCCAGCCGGCGCTCGAGAAGGCCGTGGCCAAGGGGATTCCCACGGTCAACGCGGGCGGCGGCTTCAGCTACTCCGCGGGCACGGTGTCGAACGCCTTCATCGACCAGTGGGCGCTCGGCGAGGAGGGTGCGCGCCATTTCGTGAAGGACCTCGGCGGCAAGGGCAAGATCTTCGCGATGCTGCCGATCGCCGGCACCACCGCGGCGGTCGACCAGCTCGCGGCGCTGAAGACGGTGCTCAAGGACCATCCCAACGTCGAGCTGCTGTCGGCCGAGTACGGCGACTGGAACCGCGCCAAGGCGAAGCAGATCAGCGAGAACCTGCTGCAGCGTTATCCGAAGATCGACGGCGTGTTCTCGCCCGCGGGCCAGATGTCGATGGGCGTCGCCGAGGCTTTCGAGGACGCGGGCCGGATGAAGGGCCTGACGATGTCGCCCGGCGACGAGTACAACGGCTGGATGAAGTGGGTGGTCAAGAACCAGAAGGGCGGCGCCGTCACCTTCCCCACGCGCGCCGGCCAGGAGGCGACCAAGCTCGGCCTGAAGATCCTCGCCGGCGAGCCCGTGCCGCGCGGCCTGGTGATCCCGTCCGAATACATCGCGCCCAAGGATGCGGCGAAGTTCGCCGAGATGAACAAGCCCGACGACTGGTGGGCCAGCAAGCTGCCCGAGCAGTTCAAGCCGAAGTGACCGAAGAGGGCCGGGCGGTCCCGGGCTCGCCCCCGCCGCTGCTCGAGCTCCGCGGCCTGGGAAAGCGCTTCGCCGCCGTCGCGGCGCTCGAAGCGGTGGATTTCGTCGCAGACCGCGGCGAAGTCCACGCCTTGACCGGGGCCAACGGCGCAGGCAAGTCGACCCTGATGAACTTGCTCGCCGGCGTGCATGCGCCGAGCGCGGGCGAGATCCTGATCGACGGCGCTCCCGTGCGCTTCGCCTCGCCGGCCGAGGCGCGTGCCGCCGGAGTCGCCGCGGTGTACCAGGAGCTGGCGGTGCTGCCCGAACTCAGCGTCGCCGAGAACATCTGGCTCGGGCGCGAGCCGCGGACCCGCGCCGGGCTGCTCGATCGGCGGGCGCTGCAGGCCGAGACGGCGCGGCTGCTCCAGGCCTATCGCCTGCCGCTGGACCCTGCCGCCGTTGCCGGGACGCTGAGCGTCGCCGCGCGTCAGCTGGTCGAGATCGCCCGGGCGCTGTCGATCTCGGCACGCATCCTCACGCTGGACGAGCCGACCGCGGTGCTCTCGGCCGAGGAAAGAATGCGTCTGTTCGACACCGTCGGCGAGCTGAAGCGGCGCGGCCTGCTGGTGCTGTTCGTCTCGCATCGCCTGGACGAAGTGTTCGAGATCGCCGACCGGGTGACCGTGCTGCGCAACGGCAGGCGCGTGTTCGCCGCAGCCATCGCGGACGTCACCCGAAGCGAGCTGGTGCGCCACATGGTCGGCCACGCGGTCGACGACCGGACGCGGGCCGAGCCGCTCGCGCTTTCCGGCTCGCCGCCGCTGACGATCCGCGTCCATGCGCCGCCGGCGCCGTTCGACCTCAGGCTCGAGCGCGGCGAGATCGTCGGCCTCGGCGGCCTGGTCGGCAGCGGACGGACCCGCCTCGCGCGCCGGCTCGCCGGTCTGGAAGAGGGCACCACCGTCGACTACCGGATCGGCGAGCAGCGATTCAGTGTCCGCACGCCGGTGCAGGCGGTTGCCCGGGGCATCGTCTATCTGACCGAGGACCGCAAGCGCGAGGGCTTGTTCGCCGGCCTGTCGGTGCTGCGCAATGCCAGCGCGGCGATGCTCGGCAGCCTATCGAGGCTCGGCTTCGTCGATGGCGGCGAAGAGCGGCGGCGAGTGGCGCCGACGCTCGAACGCCTGAAGCTGGTGGCGGCGTCGCTGCGCACGCCGGTACGCGCTCTGAGCGGCGGCAACCAGCAGAAGGTGCTGTTCGGCCGTGGCCTGCTGGCCCGACCGCTGCTGCTGATCTGCGACGAGCCCACACGCGGCGTCGACGTCGGCGCGCGCGAGGAGATCTACGCCATCATCGACACGCTCTCGAAGCAGGGCGTGACGATCGTGCTGGTCTCCTCGGACCTGAAGGAGCTGCTGGCGCTCTGCCATCGCATCCTCGTTGTCCGCGACGCGGCCGTCGTCGCCGAGCTGCCGGCCAGCTCGAGCGAGCTCGAGATCGTCGATGCGGCGGTGGTCCGCGCACCGGCGGCCGCGGCATGAGGCGTATCCTGCCGCACCCGGGGATCGGGCGGCTCCTGCTCGGCGCGATCGCCGCGGTCCTGTGTCTCGCCAGCGTCGCCCGAGCCCAGGACGAGGTGCCCTTCATCACCACGCCCGACAAGGTGACCCTGGCGATGCTCGAGCTCGCCGGCGTCGGCCCCGCCGATCATGTGATCGACCTGGGCTCCGGCGATGGCCGCATCGTCATCACCGCCGCCCGCCGCTTCGGTGCCCGTGGCCTCGGCGTCGAGATCGTGCCGGAGCTGGTGAAGAGGAGCCGCGAGCTGGCGCGCGCCGCCGGGGTGCAGGAGAAGGTCGAGTTCCGCGAGCAGGACCTGTTCGCCACCGACCTCGGCCGCGCCAGCGTGGTGACGATGTACCTGCTGCCTGCCGTCAACCTGCAGCTGCGGCCGCGCCTCCTGGCGCTGGCTCCGGGCACCCGCGTCGTTTCCCACGACTGGGACATGGGCGACTGGCTGCCCGACCGCAGCCTCGTCGTCGACGTGCCCGACAAGGCGGTCGGCAGGGAGAAGGTGTCGCGCATCCATCTGTGGATCGTGCCGGTCGCGGCCGCCGGCACCTGGTGCGCGGCGGGCAGCCGGCTCGAGATCACGCAGCGCTTCCAGGCCTTCTCGGCCACGCTGACGACGGCGGCGAGCCCGGTTCCGTTCGTCTTCGACGGCCGTATCGAGGGCTCGACCTTGCGCGCCCAGGGACTGCAAGCGTTCGAGCTGACGATCGAAGGCGACGCGCTGCGCACGCGGCGCGCCGACATCGCGACCCCACCGGGCTGGCCGGCCGAGGCGCAGTTCCAGCGTGCAACTTCGAGGAGCTGCTGATGAAGGTTCTCAAGCGGGGAATGTCCGGTGCCGCGGTGTCGGCGCTGCAGCAGGCGCTGCTCGACAAGGGCTTCGATCCCGGCCTGATCGACGGCGCCTTCGGCGGCGGCACCGAGGCGGCCGTCATCGCTTTCCAGAAGAGCGAAGGCCTGCTGGCCGACGGCATCGCCGGGCCGCGGACGCTCCACGCGCTGGCGCTCGTCGCCAGCCCAGCCCTGCCCGACGCCACCGGCACGGTCACGGTCGAGATGGTGAGCCAGATGTTCCCGTTCACCGCGATCTGCAACATCAAGGCACAGCTGCCGTTCGTGCTCGCCGCGCTGAAGGGGCGAAGCCTGCACGACCGGGCCATGGTGCTGATGGCGCTGGCGACGATCCGCGCCGAGGCCGAGCCTTTCCTGCCGATCGACGAGGGCCGCTCGAAGTTCAACACCTCGCCCAACGGCCATCCGTTCGACCTCTACGACAACCGCCGTGATCTCGGCAACCGCGGCCGGCCCGACGGCGACCGCTACAAGGGCCGCGGCTTCGTCCAGCTCACCGGGCGCGACAACTACCGGCGCTACGGCCCCAAGCTGATGACGCCGGTCAACCTCGAGACCCGGCCGCAGCTCGCGTCCTCGTCCGCGGTCGCCGCCGACCTGCTGGCGCTCTTCCTCGGCGACCGCGAGCTGCAGATCAAGGACGCGCTGCTGCACGACAACCTGATGGCGGCGCGCCGCCTGGTGAACGGCGGCAGCCACGGCCTGGCGCCGTTCAGCGACGCCTACCGGCGCGGCGACGCGATCCTGCCGCGGGCGCTGTAGCGCGCGGCGCCGACGCCCGCCACGGGCCGAGCCGCGGCTCAGTAGTGGATGGCGCGCGGCACGCCGCCGCCGGCAGCGATCGCGTCGCCGTTGATCGCCACCGATTTCGGCGAGGCGAGGAAGGCGACGACATCGGCGACCTCGGCCGCATCCACCAGGTGGCGGATCGAGTTGCCCTCGGCCATGCGCTGCAGGATCACGTCTTCGCCCACGCCCTGCGCCTGGGCCTGTGCCGCGACCAGCGTGGCGGTGCGCTCGGTGCGGGTGAGGCCGGGATGGACGACGGTGACGTTGATGCCGTTTGGCCCGAGCTCGTCGGCGAGGTTCTTGGTCAGGGCGGCGACGGCGACGTTGCGGATGCTGCCGACGGTGTTGCCGCTCTGCCGCGTCGCCAGGCCGCTGATGTTGACGATCCGGCCCCAGCCGCGCGCCTGCATCTGCGGCGCGACGGCGCGGGCGGTGCGGATGTAGCCCATGACCTTGATGTCGATCTCATGCTGGAGGAAGGCGGCGTCGAGTTCGGCGAGCTTCGGCGGCGCCGCGTAGCCGCCCGGCTCGGCGGCGGCGTTGACCAGGATGTCGATGCTGCCGCCGAGCAGCGCGGCGGCTTCGGCCACGGCGCGCTCGACCTGCGCGTCGTCACCGGTGTCGGCGACGACCGCAACCACCCGGCCGCCGAAGGCCGCGCTCAGCTCGGCCGCCGCCGCGGCGAGGCGCTCCCGATCGCGGGCGAGGAGGGCGACTTCCGCGCCTTCGCGCGCCAGGGCGCGGGCCACCGCCTTGCCGATGCCGCGGCTGCCGCCGCTGACCAATGCGCGCTTGCCCTTGAGCTCGAGATCCATGCAACTCCCCGCAAGTCCGGATGCGGGGATGCTAGTCGTGGATGCCCGCCTCGGCGCGGGTCGGGCGATGCGGGCCCGTGCGCTCGCTCAGCGCGGATCGGGCGCGAAGCCGGGGAAGGGCTGGGGCAGTGCCGGCGGCTGCGGCCGGGCAATGACGCCGGCGGCCACCAGGTTGGCATGGCTGTCGTAGCGCACCTGCACGATCTCGTTCGGCTGCGCGCTGGCGCGCTCGAAGGTGGTCTGGGTCGTCGGCGAGTATTCGCGCTCGCCATGGCCGGTGCCGAGCTTTTCCGCCTTGGCCAGCGACTCGCGGTCGCGCAGCGCCGGGGGCGCGGCCGGCGCGGCGGCCGAGCGCTCGCTGGCGGCGTCGGCCGCGCTGCCGGCGCCCTGGGCGCGGCGCTCCGGCTCCTGCAGGGTCGGGCCGTCGAGCCGGCCGCTGGTCACCGGCGGCTGCGACTCGTACGGCCGCTGTGCCGGCTGGACCACGCGCTCGCGGAAGATCGCGGCGCCGATCACGCCGACGTTGTCGGGCCGGTCGGTGCGAGCGGCGTAGGAATCGGGCAGGGCGGTGAAGTAGAACGCCGCCGCTTCCGAATAGCTCTTGCGCCAGCCGGTGATCTCCGCCGAGGCCCAGGGCCCGAGCACGTACCCGGTCTGTCCGGTGGCCGCGGTCTCGCCGCTGACGACGTTGACCCCGTCCACCGAAAGCACCACCAGCACCCGGCCGCCGGTGCGGTTGCTGAGGCGCAGCGCGTAACGGTCGCCGGGACGGCCGGCGACCCAGCTCGTGCCGCGATATCGCCAGGTCGAGAGCACGTCGCCGCGGCTGCGGTCGACGACCTGGAGGTCGACCAGGTTGCCGGTGGCATGGGCGGGCAGGGCGGTGCAGGCGCTGGTCGCCGCGACGGCGAGCAGGGTGAGCAAGAGGCGCCGGGTGGGCATGTCGATCTCCGTGATCGGAAGTGGGGACATGCGTTGAACGGCCGGCGCCGCCGAACGGGGTGAAACGCGGCGCCGGGCGGTGCCAGGCGGCGCCTTTCGTTGCCGGCGCTGACTCAGCGGCGGGCCGAGGCCGCCGAGGCCGCCGCCAGGGTCGCTGCGAGCCGGTCGATGGCAACCGGCTTGGTCAGGTGCTCCTGGAAGCCGGCGGCCCGGGTGGTGTCGCGGTCGTGCTGCTGGCCGTAGCCGGTGAGCGCCGCCACGTAGACCGTCTCGCCGAAGATCGCGCGCAGCATCGGCAGCAGGCTGATGCCGTCGCCATCCGGCATGTTGATGTCGAGGAAGACGACGTCGGGGCGGAAGGTCTGCACCGTGTCGAGCGCCGCGCGGGCGCCGTAGGCGGCGCGCGACTCGTGGCCGAGGGCGCCGAGGAGCGAGGTCAGCATGTCGGCCGCGTCCCGGTTGTCGTCGACCACCAGCACCTGCAGTGCCCCGGCATCCTTGGCGCTGGTGCTCGCTGCGGGCTCCGCCGCCGGCGCGGTGGCGGCGCCGGCGCCCGGCAGGCGGATCCGGAACGTGCTGCCGTGGCCGACGCCGAGGCTTTCGACGCTGAGCTGTCCGCCGTGCTGCTCGACCAGCGCCCGAGCCAGCGCCAGGCCGATGCCCAGGCCCGGATCGTTCATGCCGGTGGACGGGCGCTCCTGGGTGAAGAGGTCGAAGATGCGTTCCTGCGCCTCGGGCGCCACGCCGCGCCCGTTGTCCTTCACCGAGGTGACGACGATGCCGTCGACGACCGCGACCTTCAGCTCGATGCGGCCCTTGTCCGGCGTGTACTTGGCGGCGTTGGTCAGGAGGTTGAGCAGAGCCTGGGTCAGCCGGGTCGGGTCGCCGCGCAAGGCAATCGCCGCCTCCGGCACATCGATGACGAGCTCGTGGCCGTGGCGATCGATGGCGTCGCGGGCCGATTCGACGCTGAGCCCGATGACCTGGCGATAGTCGATGAGCTCGTCGCGCAGCCAGATCTTGCCGGTGGCGATGCGGCCGACGTCGAGCAGGTCGTCGACGAGGTGGGTGAGGTGGCCGAGCTGCCGGTCGATGATGCTGGTGGCCTGCAGCCGCGACGCCTCGGTCAGGCCGGGTTCCTGCATCAGCGAGACCGCGTTCCTGATCGGCGCCAGCGGGTTGCGCAGCTCGTGGGCGAGCGTGGCGATGAACTCCTGCATCCGTCGCCCGGCCTGCTCGACCTCGTCGATGCGGCGCTGCTCGCTCAGGTCGCGGGTCACCTTGGCGAAGCCGCGCAGCCGGCCTTCGCTGTCGTGCACCGGTGTCAGCACGGCGTTGGCCCAGAAGACGCTGCCGTCCTTGCGCACCCGCCAGCCGGTGCTCTCGGCGCGGCCCCGGGTGCGGGCGACGTCCAGCTCGGCCTGCGGCTTGCCCTCGAGGATGTCCTGGGCGGTGAAGAACATCCGGAAGTTCTTGCCCAGCACCTCGCTGGCGGCGTAGCCCTTGATCGCCTCGGCGCCGCTGTTCCAGGTGAGGATCGTGCCCTCGGGGCCGAGCATGAAGATCGCGTAGTCCTGCACCGATTCGAGCAGCAGCCGGAACTGCTGCTCGCTCTGCCGCAGGGCCTCCTCGCGCAGGCGCTTGTCGCTGAGGTCGCGCGTGACCTTGGCGTAGCCCTCGAGGCCGCCGTCCGGCCCCCGCAGGGCGGTGAGGACGACGCTGGCCCAGAAGGTGCTGCCGTCCTTGCGCACCCGCCAGCCTTCCTCCTCGTAGCGGCCGGTCTCGGCCGCGACCTCCAGCTCGTGCTGTGGCCAGTGCGCCGCGATCGCCTCGGGCGGATAGAAGATGTCGAACCGGCGGCCGATGATCTCCTTGGCGGTGTAGCCCTTGAGCCGTTCGGCGCCGGCGTTCCAGGTGAGGACCGTGCCGTCAGGGTCGAGCATGAAGATCGCGTAGTCGAGGACGCTTTCGACCAGCAGGCGGAAACGATGCTCCTGGAATTCGTCGTCGACGGGTGGGGAGGTCCGCATCCTTCGAGAATAGCGTTCCGCGCTATAGGCCTGCGCCCCAGCGGTATTGCCCGACCACGCCGACGGTGTCGAAGTCGGAGCCGGTGCGGGCGCTGACGCCGCTGCTGGCGTTGAACTTGATCGAGAAGTAGCGGTCGATCGGCACCGCCACGGTCAGGCCGACGCGGCTGTTGCCGAGAGCGTCGTCCTTGCGCACGCCGTTGGCCGTGGTGCGCCCGCCGCTGTAGAAGGTGGATCCGAACGAGGCCCAGACGCCGCCGGGAAAGTTGTAGCTGACGTTGGCCTGGATCGAGTACAGCGGATCCTTCTCGACGGTCTGCTCGCCGAAGAAGTCGTGGTTGGTGGTGAAGAAGGTCACGCCGGCGGTGAGGTCGGCCGTGAATGATCCGAAGGACTTGGAGAACCCGATGTCGGGCTTCAGGCTCCAGCGGTTCGTTCCGAGGTTGACCGCGCGGCTCGCGTCGTACTGGCCCACGGGCACGCCCACCTGCAAGCTGCCGCCGATGACGAGATCCGGCTCGAAGCCGCGGAACTCCTGCAAGTTGAGCGACGGGGCGCCGTAGAAGTTGACGGCGAGGCGAAGGCGCGGGTCGCCGAGGCCGCTGACGTCGCGCTGCACCGGCTGGCCGGCGAACAGGCCGGCTCCCGACAGGCCGGAGTAGGGCACGACGACGTCGACCTTCCCGGACCGGCCCCAGAAGTCGATCGAATGCACGTAGGCCAGGAGGCCGGTGTTGATCTTGAAGTGGGCGTCGTCCACCGGCAGCGAAGGGTCCGTTGCCAGGCCGCCCTTCGAATAGGCATAGCCGATGGCCAGGAAATTGAGGCCGGTCGGCAGGTTGGAGTAAGCCCTCGGCTCGAGCTCCTGCGCCGGGGCCGCTCCCGGCCAAAGCAGGCAGGCGGCGCCGAGGAGGACGGCCGATGTCGATCGTGCACCGGGCGGCGGCGCGGGCTTCTTCTTCAGCAACGGATGAGCTTCGCGAGAGGGTGGACCTTCGTCATCATAGAAGCGGGCGATGGATGCGCGCGGCTTCGGGACCTGCCCGAAAGTGAAGCCGCCGTGCGCTTTCGACGGCGGCGGGCGGAACCCGTCAGCGGGTCGGGCGGGTCGCTTCGCGGGGCACCTCGTTCAGGCCGACCTGCGCGCGCGCCAGGTCCTCGGCCACCCACTCGGGCGCGAGCGCCCGCAAGGCGTCGTTGGACGCGAGCTCGAGGGCCGTGCCGCTCGCCGTGAGGTAGTCCACGTCGGACAGGAGCGCGATCAGCCGTGCCGAGAAGCGGTCGCACCATTCGGAATCGGAGGCGATGAACTCGGCGCCCGCCTGGTCCCAGCGCGATCGCCACGGCCTGGTTCGGGTGAAACGGTCTTCTTTCTGGCTCACGGCGGCTTGCTTCGACGAGGGACTTCGGACTCTACGTCCCGGCCGAGGCGCAGCCATAGTCAAACCTACGTAGGAAGCCCGGGCGGCGAGTCATGCCGCCGCCGCTGGCGGCTGACAATGATGCAAATGCATCACGAAGGCGAGCGCCGGGCCTCAGCTGCCCATGCCGGATCGCGAGCGGCTGCTGCGTGCCGTGTTCTACTCGCCTACGGCCGGCTCTCGGGCGGGCCGACGGAGGCTTCTGGAATTGGAACCAAGCTGTCCACGTGATGAATGGCTCCGACGATTCGCCCTTCGCCTGAAGGAGCTGCAGCCGCTCTTGAGTGAACTCCAGTGTGGAGACGTCGCCGCCGCCGCCTTCCAAAGCTCCAATGACCTGGAGCCTGAAGACGCCGCAACTGTCTTCAGCGAAATTCTGGATGCAAGCGTTCCACTGAACGACCTGAACCGGGGGCTCTTGAAGCCGGACCCCTAGCGATCACCGGCGCAGGAACAGCCCGGAGACGTCGACGGGTGACGGCATAGCTGCGCCAGACATGCTCAGCTCGCCTTCGAGTCACATGACGACATGCACGTTCGCCACGACCCACCTGATCACGGCGACAAGGACGAGCCCCACGAAGAGGCCGCGCGCGATGCTTGCCACGTTCATGGCTCGCGGCGCCTGCGCTCGGAGGCGGGCGGAGACGGAGTGAACACCGCATCGATCAGCCGGACCCGTCGAGCACGCTCGACAGGCTCCAAGAGAAGCATTGCGTCATAGAGTCGGTGGGCAAGGGTCAGTCTCTTGCGTATCGAATGTTCGCCGCCTACGGCAGCAATCGCCCCAGCCTGGCGCAGCGCCGTCCGCATCTCATCTTCCGAATGGATGTTCATGTTCTTGGTCTCCGGGGATCCTGCGAGAAGGATGCGGGAAGTAACGAATCGTGACCATCGCCCGGCACCCCCTATCCACGTGGCGTGATGGACGGACGGCAGAGTCGCCGGCGCGCATCCGAGACGGGTCGGAGGTCGAGGGCTTCCGACGCTATGGCGACTTACGCTTGCCCTTCCACGGCGTATGCCGACCCGGCTCCTCAGCCGCCTCCGCGGCATCGCGTTGGAGTGCGGCGCTGGTGTCGTCAGCCCATGTCCGGGGCGGCGGTGGCGGGCCAATCGCGCCGATGTTGCGACCCGGGCGGGCCTCGGGAGGGGTCGGTTTCGGCAACCTGGCCAGGTACACGGCCTTGCAGCCGACGCAGGCGACA
>Ga0068858_100003751_pt1 | contig 15039 bp, 16 predicted proteins | sample KBSSwiS12_FD_66589 | JGI IMG/M metagenome (GOLD analysis project Ga0068858, IMG submission 66589) | Switchgrass rhizosphere microbial communities from Kellogg Biological Station, Michigan, USA - KBS Switchgrass S1-2 | ecosystem: Host-associated > Plants > Roots > Rhizosphere > Soil ... | reverse complement strand
GACGAGGGCACGGTCAAAACCGCCGAGGACGTTGACGCTGCCCTTGCCATGCTGGCGCACACCGCCAGCGCAGCCGGTGCCGCGACGGCACTGCTATGGGCCGGGCTGGATGATTCGCAACGCGATCGGCTGGCCGGGACCGGCATCGCCACGATTATCGCCAAGCCGATCGCCGGACCCGCGCTTGCGGCCTTGCTTTACCCCATGCAGGCGTGCGACGATTTGGCACCGAACCATCTTGCCACGCACGCGGCATGATCCGATAATGTCTCGTCGCCAACAAGGGAAAATGCCTCATGCCGCCCGCCATAAGGTGCTTCGGCCATGAACATCCTTTTCATTGAGGATGATCCGATGAATCGCCGCGTCGTCAGCGATATGCTCGACGTCGCGGGCGCGGTGATGACCGGTGCGGAAAGCGCGGAGATCGGCCTCAAGCTGATCGACGAGCAGGATTTCAACATCGTTCTGCTCGATCTTCGCATGCCCGGCATGGACGGATTCGAAGCATTGGAGCGGATTCGCGCGCGCGGGGACGCCAAGGCACAATTGCCGGTGATCGTCGTGACCGCCGACATCGCGCCGGATCTGCGCGATCGCTGCCTCGCGCTGGGTGCCGATGAGGTAATGTTCAAGCCGGTGGCGATGGATTCGTTGTTCGACGCGATCGGCCGGATGCTGGCCAAGCCCGGCGCCGGGATGATCGGATAGCGATGCGACGAAAATCACCTCGCGTGGCAAAACCTCGCGTGGCGATATTCGGCCTTATCGGTGCCGTTTTATCCAGCGGCGGCGACAACAGTATCCGATTTGGCTGCAACCTCTTTCTATGATCTTGCGAACACACCATAATGCACTTGCTGCCTTGTGGAGTGCGACTTGCCTGATGTGATCCTCGACCAGTTGCTGGGCACGATGAACGTCGCGGTCGAGGCGTTTGCCATTTGCGAGGTGCGGCGCGGCCTCCGGTTGATTGGCGGGGCGAGTGCGATCGAGGTGCACTATGTGCTGTCAGGCACCCTGTTTCTCACAGTGGCTGATCGACCGACGATATGCTGTCGCCCGGGCAGCATCGTCATCGTTCCGGCTGGCCTCCGCCAGGTTATCGCCGCCGATGATGCGCCGGGGGTGGACGTCCCTGCCGCCGACAATTGCGCGCCGACGCGCAGCGGCATGTTGCTGTTCGACGCGGCGGACGGCGGGCCGGGTGACCTCCGCCTGGTATGCGGTGTGATCGCGGCCAACATTTCCGGTTCGTTCAGGTTGCTCGACGCGATCAAGCAGCCGCTGGTCGAGGATTTGAGCGATGTGGCGATGGTGCGCCACAGCTTTGCCGCCATGCTCGATGAAGTCGGCGGCGACGGTCTGGGCACCCGTGCCTTGACCAGCGCGCTGATGAAAGCGTGCCTGATCGTTCTGTTACGCCGCCATTTCGCGCGTGACGAACGATCGAGCGTGTTGGGCGGCCTGCGCGACCCGCGTCTCGGCAAGGCGGTCTCCACGGTGCTCGACCGTCCCGCCGCCGCGCACAGCGTCGCCAGTCTGGCGCGCGCCGCCGGCATGAGTCGCTCGGCCTTCGCGCGCGAGTTCGCCAACCATCTCGCGACGAGCCCGATGGCGTTCGTCGCGCGCACGCGGCTCCATCACGCCGCCGAATTGCTCACCGGGACCCGTCTGCCGGTCAAGGTCATCGCCGCGAGCGTCGGTTTCGCCAGCCGCAGCCATTTCAGCCGCGCGTTCAGCGCCGCTTATGGTGCGGACCCGAGCGGCTTCCGCAAGGAAGCGGAACAGGGCGAGCGATCAGCCAATGCGACGAGAGACGTCGCCGGGCCAGACTAGCCGTCTGATGGCCTGAGCACGCTGGCCAGCGACGTCGTCGCGCTGCCGCGCCGCGCCGGCTTCGGTTGGCTCGGCGCTGGCGCCCAGCCGGTCAGATAGATGATCTCGAAGCGTTCGGCGGTTCGCCCGTCCGCGTCGGCGCGGTCGGCAAATGCCTGCGCCAGCCGCACCAGCGTGTCGCGCCCCAAGGGGCGCCGGTCACGCAGGATGTTGCTCGCACCCATTCCGCGCAGGTCGCCGAGCAGGCGGCCAAGGTCGGCATAGCGCACGGTCAGCGTTTCGACATCGGCCACCGGCAGCGCGAATCCGGCGCGTACCAGCAGGTCGCCGGCCGAGCGCACGTCGATCTGGGGATGGATGCGCGCCGCCGGCCGGTCGCCCTCGGCCTCGCGCAACGCCGCGCGCAGCGTCGCCAGGCTACCGGCACCGGTAAAGGCCGCGAGGAACAGCCCGTCCGGCCGCAACGCCCGGCGCGCCAGGGCCAGCGCGCCGGGCAGATCGTTGACGCTGTCGAGCACCCCGGCCGAAACGATCAGGTCGAACGTGCCATCGGCGAAGATCGGCTCGTCTTCGTCGGCCTGGATACCGCCCGCCGCGGCGGCAAAGCGCGCGCCGGCATCGACACGCGCGATCGTCGCGCCCGGCGGCGGCGGAAAGCTGCCATCGTGACAGCCCAGATCGAGCACATTCCCGAACGACTGCGTCACGCTGTCGAGCCGCTCGGCAATCCCGTCGAGCATCGCCGCGCGCAGGAAATCATGCCCGGCGAAATGCGGTTGGGCGCGGTCGCGGCGCAGGCGTCGCGCGGCGCGGTCGAAGATGTCGGGCGTGTCCACGGCGCGGCTTGTGCCGCCGCGCGCCGCGCGCGACAAGCGGTTGTGCTGCGAATAACCGCCCCGCTGCGTTTGATCGCCGATCTCGCTTTGCCGCCGCGCTGCCCGGGCTGTGGCGCGGTGACGACCGCGGATCACCGCTTCTGCGCCGCGTGTTGGGACGGCATGCGCTTTCTCGCGCCGCCGTGGTGCGCCACCTGTCACGCGCCGTTCGATTATGATCGCGGTCCCGATGCGCGTTGCGCCGCTTGCGAGCAGCGCTCGCCGCGTCATGCCGGTATCCTCGCCGCCGTCGCCTATGGCGATGTCGCGCGCACCGTTGCGCTACGGCTCAAATATGGCGGTCGCATCGCCTTTGCCGAGACGGTCGCCCGGCAGATGACGCGGCTGCTGCCGGACGATGCCGAGCTGCTCGTGCCGGTGCCGCTGCACCGCTGGCGGTTGTGGTCGCGCGGCTTCAACCAGGCGGCGCTGATCGCCCAGGCGCTGGGCCGCGTCGCCGGGGTGGCGCACGATCCGTTCGTCCTGCGTCGCGCCAAGGCGACCGCGCCGCTGCGCGGGATGGGCGCCAAGGCGCGTGCTCGTGCCGTCGCCGGCGTCTTCGCCATCGCGCCCGATCGCCGTGAGCGGTTGCGCGGGCGGCATGTCGTGCTGGTCGATGACATTCACACCAGCGGCGCGACGAGCGACGCCTGCACGCGGCTGTTGCTGCGGGCCGGCGCGGCGCGGGTGACGATTTTGTGCTGGGCGCGGGTGCTGGCGAACGAGGCTGACGATTGACAAGCGCGGCGCCAGTCCACACCTTTGACGGCATGGCAAAGGTCGAAGTCTATACCAAAGCTTTCTGTCCCTATTGCGCGCGGGCGATGAACCTGCTGGCCGGCAAGGGCGTCGAGATCGAGGAATTCGACCTCACCATGGGTGGGCCGAAGCGCGCTGAGATGCTCCAGCGCTCGAACGGCCGCACCACCGTGCCGCAGATCTTCATCGACGGGCGGCATATCGGCGGGTCGGACGATCTCGCGGCGCTCGATCGCGACGGCAAGCTGGATCCGCTGCTCGCGGCATGAAGATCGCGCTGCTCCAGATGACGACCGGAATCGATCCGGTGGCGAACGCGCATGCGCTGGTTGCCGGCATCGCCGATGCGGCGGCGGGCGGGGCGGGAATGTTGTTCACGCCGGAAATGTCGGGCCTGCTCGACCGGGACCGTGCCCGCGCCGCGCCGTCCTTGCACGAAGAAGCGGACGACCCGGTGCTGCAGGCGGTGCGCGCGGCGGCTGCCGAGCACCACATCTGGGTCCATCTCGGTTCGCTCGCGGTGCGCGGGCCCGACGGCCGGCTGGCCAATCGCGGATTCGTGATCGATGACAGCGGCACGATCCGCGCGCGCTATGACAAGCTCCATCTGTTCGATGTCGACCTGCCGACCGGTGAGAGCTGGCGCGAATCCGCCGCCTATGCGCCGGGCCAGGGGGCGGTGGTGGTCGAAACGCCAGCCGGTACGCTCGGCCTGTCGATCTGCTACGATCTGCGGTTCGCGGCGCTCTATGGCGCGCTGAGCGCCGCCGGCGCGACGATCCTGGCCATCCCCGCCGCCTTCACCCGCCCGACCGGCGCGGCGCACTGGCATGTGCTGATGCGCGCCCGTGCGATCGAATCCGCCGCCTGGGTGGTCGCGGCGGCGCAGGCCGGCGTGCATGAGGATGGTCGCGCGACCTATGGTCATTCGCTGGTGGTCGATCCCTGGGGCGAGATCGTGCTCGACATGGGTGATGCCGCCGGCCTGGGCTTTGCCGAGATCGATCCGGCGCGCGTCGCCGATGTGCGCGCGCGCATCCCGGTGCTGGCGCATCGCCGCGCCATTCCCGACGTGGTGCGGGCGTCATGATCGTGTTCGATCTGCGTTGTAGCGGCGCCCATGTGTTCGAGGCGTGGTTCGCGTCGAGCACGGCTTATGAGGAGCAACGCGCACGCGGCTTGCTGGTCTGCCCGGTCTGCGGCGATGGCGATATCGGCAAGGCGGTGATGGCGCCCAATGTCGCCCCCAAGGGCAATAGCCGCCCTTCGGTGGTGCCCGAGCCGTCGAATGCGGCGCCCTCCGCCGAGCCGCCGTCGCCCGCGGCGATCAAGGCAGCGATGCAGGCGATCGCCGCGATGCAGGCGAAAATGCTCGAAAAGTCCGAATGGGTCGGTCGCGCCTTTGCCGACCGCGCCCGCGCGATGCACGCCGGGGAGGCCGAGCCGGCGCCGATTCACGGCCAGACCACGCGGGCGGAGGCCGAGGCGCTGGTGGAGGAGGGGGTGCCGGTGGCGCCGCTGCTGGTGCCGGTCGTGCCGCCGGAAGCGCTGAATTAGCCGACGGACGATTGACCGGCGGCTGGGCCGGCGATACCGGTCGCCGCAATGCCCCCGTAGCTCAGCCGGATAGAGCGACGGTTTCCTAAACCGTAGGCCGCGTGTTCGAATCTCGCCGGGGGCACCATTTCTCGACAGTGCCGCGCGCTAGCGCAAAGTGGTTGGCGGCGGGCTTCGGCGAAGGATCGACCGAAGCCCGCGACACCTTTCTGCTTACGCCTTGACGTGCGCTGCGATGTGCTTGTTCATTTCGAACATCGTCACCGAATCCTTCCCGAAGACCTTCTTCAGCTTCTCGTCGGCGAGAATCTCGCGCTTGTTGGCGGGGTTCTGCAGATTGTTGGACTTGATGTAATCCCACACCTTGCTGATCACCTGGCTGCGCGGCAGCTTGTCGTTGCCGACGATCGCGCCGAGTTCGGCAGAGGGCTGAACCGGTGCATGGATGCCGCCGGTCTTCGCGGGGGTAGTAGCCATAAGTCGTCCTTCCTGTTGGATCCGTACCAGGCCGTTTATCGGCCTTACGCCTCATGAAGCGTGGAACGCTTGTGCGCCGCCTTTTTGCGCTTGTCACGCCTAACAATGACCGTTCAGGCTACTTTTGTCGCAGCAAATCAGCATGTCGTGGCCGCTTGCCCGCCCTTCTTGCGTCCGACGGGTCAACCTGACGAATCGTAACGACGATGGTTGCCCTGCCCGGCCAATGAAAACGGCCCCCGCTCCGGTGGGAACGGGGGCCGCGTGTCACGGTGTCGAGGGGCCGATCAGAAGCTCTTGCGCACCGTCACGCCCCAGGTGCGGGGTTCGTTCGGATAGCCGCTATAGCTGCCCGACTGTGCCACCGTCGGGAAGGTCGAGAGCAGATACTTGTCGTTGTTGAGGTTGCGCGCCCAGATCATCAGCTCGAGCTGATCATTGGTGTCCTGGATCGCGAAGCTGGCATTGATCTGGCTCTGGCCCCAAGTCGAGAACTGCGGCGGAGTGGTTTCGGTCAGCTGCGTATTGCTGGTATAGTCATACTCGCCGCGCAGGTAGAAACCCCAGCCATTGCCGAAACTGTGGTTGATCGTCGCCGAGGCGCTGCCGCTCCAGGTCGGAATGCCGGCCGGACGCTTGCCCGTCAGATTGCGGCTTCTACGGCCGGTGGCCGCATCGAGCGTGCAATTGGTGGGATCGTAGTCGACGCAGGCCGCGCTGGTAAAGCTGTCATATTTCGGATCGAGATACGTCACCGCGCCGGTCAGCGAAAGCCACGGCAGGGGCCGGTACGCGGCATCCCCCTCGAAACCACGCACGGATTCGCTACCGGCGTTGATCAGGTCGAAGCCCAGGCCGTTGAACGGGTTGCTCTGAAAGCCTTTGATCGTCTGCTTGAATACCGCGAGGTTGAAATAACCGCCACGGAACTTGGCCTTTAGACCAGCTTCGTAAACGGTGACATTCTCCGGCGCGGCAGAACGTCCGACACCGTTGAGTGGCGGACGACTATCCGACGAGAGGTTGAAGGCGCCGGCCTTCCAGCCTGTTGAATAGCTGGCATAAACATTGACCGCGCCAAGATCATAGGCCGCTCGGGCGGCGTAAGTAACCTTGTCACCTGACAATATGCCCGACTCAGTCGCGTTCGGGAAATTGACCGGCCCATGCGGCCCTGTTCCCAGAACATTGCCATAGAAGAACTGCAACGCATTAAGGGCGAAGGGATTAACCCCTGCCGCCGATGTTGGGCACGGTGACGAGCCCGGCCCCGGCAGAGAACCTCCGAGTGACGAGCCGAACAGGTTCACCGGCACCTTGCCACCGGTGCTCGTCGGGTTGAAGCCCTTCTGCAGCAAGCACAGCGCGAGGCCTTGCGAGGCGGGGTTCGCTGTAAAAGCCGCGAAAGGTATAGCGGCAAAGGTCGCCTGGTTGTCGAGGTTGAGCATCGAGAAGCGGTCGGTCAGGACGACGTTGGATATCGCTGCCTTGCGATCGTTCATATAGGCGATGCCGCCGGTGATCGTCAGCCGGTCGGTGATCTTGTAATCGGCTTGACCGAAGAGAGAATAGGACCGCTGACTCATGTGGTAATGGTCGGAGATTCCCGTGCCGGCCGCGAAATAAGTGGAGCCCGGTACGACATTCGGCACGCCGGTTGCTGCCTGCAGCCCTTCCAGCGCACTCAGCAGGCCGGCCGGGCCCCCGGTCAACGCGTTGACATACGCCCGGGCATCCTTGCCGTAGAGGATGTCGCGCCCGGTATCGAGCTTCTCATCCTGGTAGAAGCCGCCGATCAGCCACGAGAACGGGCCGGTGCCTTCAGAAGCGAGGCGAAATTCCTGCGTGAAGGTCTTGATGTGGTTGGCGCTGGTCAGATTTGAGATATCGGCGCCGGTAAAGTCGACGTCGAGCGTCGTTTGGTTGACCTGGTCGCGATAGGCGGTGATCGATGTCAGCTTGGCAAAGCCCAGGCTCCAGTCGATCTGGCCGGAAACGCCCTTGCCGACCAGGCGGTTATGGGGATCGGTGTTGTAAACCAGGTTGCGGTCGAAAACGTTGGTCGACACCCCGGTGGCCGGGTCGAAGGCGTTAACGCCAAAACCGAGTGCTTTGATGGCGCGCGTCGCGGGGCCGACGAACACCGTCTCCGCGCCGCAGCACACTTCCTTGATGACGTTATAGTCGGCGAGGATCCGCAGCGAGAAATCGGACGAAGGCTGGAACAGGATGTCGCCGCGGATCGACCAGCGATTGCGTTCATTGACGTCACGCTTGGTCGTCACGTTGTTGAAATAGCCATCGCGCTCGTTGATGCTGCCTGACAGGCGGAAGGCGAGGCTGTCGGAGATCGGGCCGGTGATCGTGCCGCGTGGGTTGATCAGCCCGAGGCTGCCGACGCTGACCTCGGCCTTGCCGTGCCATTCGAATTCCGGGCGCTTGGTGACGATGCTGATCGCGCCGGCCGACACGTTCTTGCCGAACAGGGTCGATTGCGGGCCGCGCAGCACCTCGATGCGCTCGATCTCGGGAAGATCGTCGAGCGCCGCCGCGGAGCGCGAGCGGTACACGCCGTCGATGAACACGCCGACCGAACTCTCGATGCCGTCATTGCCATTGCCGTTGCCGAAACCGCGGATCGTAAAGTTGGTCTGGCCGGCGCTCTGGAACTGGGTGACCTTCAGCGACGGCACCACCGACTGGAGATCGATGAGGTCGACGATGCGCGCGCGCTCGACGGTTTCGGCGCCCGTCACTGACACCGAGATCGGCACGTCTTGCAGAGTCTGTTCGCGCTTGGTGGCGGTGACGACGATGTCGTTGCTATAGTCGTCGCTCGCCGCCGGGGGCGGGGGAGGCGTGGTTTGTGCCATCGCCGGCACGGCGGTGAACATTGCGATTGCCGAGGCGGCGAGCAGCTCGTATTTTTTCATGGTGACATCCCCTTCTGCTTCGCCGCCGGTCTTCTGCCAGTTCAGCGTGTTCGTAAACTTGGTATGGTTTTTTAGCGTGCCGGCGAATCCATCGTCAATGCGTATTCGGCGGAATTCAGCGGGGTTGCGCACTTGTTGCCCAAATGAGACAGTTTCAAAATCGAACTTGAATTTGGCTGCGACTTCCCGACATCCCAATCCCTGAAGCCGTAACGTCATGCGGCTGCCCGATCGAAGGATCACTACATGGTACATCGTCCCGCCGGACCGGAAAATGGCGACCTCGTCGGCGAGCTGCCCAAAATTCCCGTGCCGGAAGATGTCGCCGAGGCCATCCGCACGCTGATTCGCTGGTCGGGCGATGATCCCACGCGGGAAGGCCTGCTCGACACGCCGCAGCGCGTGGCGCGCGCCTGGAGGGAATATTGCGCCGGCTACAAGGACGATCCGGCGCGCCATCTGTCGCGCATCTTCGAGGAAGTCGGCGGTTATGATGATATCGTCCTGCTCAGGGATATTCCGTTCCAGTCGCATTGCGAACATCACATGGCGCCGATCATCGGCAAGGCGCACATCGCCTATCTGCCGTCCAACCGGGTCGTCGGTATCTCCAAGCTGGCCCGTGTGCTGCACGGTTATGCCCGCCGCCTTCAGGTGCAGGAGCGGCTCACCGCCGAGGTCGCCAATTGCATCTGGGATCATCTCAAGCCGCTCGGCGTGGCGGTGGTGATCGAGGCGAGCCATGCCTGTATGACGGCGCGCGGCGTGCGCACCCCCGGCGTGGCAATGACCACCAGCCGCATGATGGGCGTGTTCCGCGACGACGACCGCAGTCGCAAGGAAGTCCTCGCGTTGATGGGCCTGTGAACCGTGGCTGACGCCGGCACGGTGCTGGTGACGGGCGCCGCGCGGCGCATCGGCGCGGTGATCGCCCGCCATCTCGCGGGTGAGGGCTGGCGTGTCGCGATCCATTATCACGAGCATGCCGACGAGGCGCTCGCGCTGGCCGATGCCCTGCCGGGGGGCGCCGTGGCGTTGCCCGGCGATCTCGCCGATCCTGCGGCGCCCGCCGCCTTGGTCGCGTCGGCCAGGGCGGCGTTCGGCGCGCCGCTCGTCGCGTTGGTCAACAACGCCTCGCTGTTCCGCTTCGACACCCCGCCGCTGATCGATCCGGCACTGCTCGGCGAACATCACGCGGTCAATCTCGTCGCGCCGGCGCTGCTCGCCGCGGCGCTGGCGCTGCAGGATGATCTGGCCGACGGGGCGGTGGTCAATCTGCTCGACCAGAAACTCGCCAACCCCAATCCCGATTTCTTCTCCTACAGCAGCGCCAGGTTCGCGCTCGGCGGCGCCACGGTGATGCTCGCCCAGGCGCTCGGCCCGCGGATCCGCGTCAATGCCGTGTCACCGGGCATCACGCTGCCCAGCGGCGACCAGACCGAGGAGCAGTTCCGCGCCGTCGCCAACCGCAACCTGTTGCGTCGCCCGGTCGCGATCGACGACATCGCCCGCGCGGTCGCCTGGCTGCTCCGTGCGCGAGGCGTCACCGGACAGAATCTGTTCGTCGATTGTGGCCAGCGCTTCCTGCCCAGCGCGCGCGACGTGATGTTCGAGGCCACCCATGGCTGAGGCGCGCTACGCCCTGATCCTCGACGGGCTCTCGCTGACCATGGGGCTCGGCATCCATGCGCATGAACAGACGCCGCAGCGCGTGCTGGTCGATGTGCGGCTCGATTGCGTCTACCCCGTCGCACCGCGCGACGACCGCATCGCCGAGGCGCTCGACTATGACGCGATCCATCGCGGCATCGGCGACCTCGCCGCGTCGCGCCACTTCCATCTGCAGGAGACGCTGTGCGAGGCGATCGCCGCCTTGTGCCTCGCCGATCCGCGCGTCGAGCGTGTCACGGTGCGCTCGTGCAAGCCCGACATCTTCCCCGACGCGCGGGTCGGCTGTGAGATCACCCGCAGCCGCTAACCCCGATTGGCCGCGCTGAGCACCGCCCGCACCGAGGCGGTCGCGATATCGGTATCAATGCCGACGCCGAACACCGTCCGCCCGTCGGCCGTGCGGCATTCGACATAAGCCGCGGCGCGCGCGTCGGCGCCGTGCCCGATGGCGTGCTCGCTATAGTCGACCACATCGAGCCATGGCCCGGTATTCTCGGCAAGCGCCGCGATCACGCCCGAGATCAGGCCGTTGCCGCGCCCCGAGATCGAGTGTTCGACGCCTTTGATCGCGACCCGCCCGACGAACAGCCGGTCGCCGGCCGTGCCGCTCTCATGATAGTCGAGCAGCACGAAGCGGTCGTCCTCTCCGGGCAGGTAGGTTGCTTCAAACAGGCGCCAGATATCGGCGGCGTTCAATTCGCTGCTGGTCGAATCCGCCAGCTGCTGGACGTGGCGGCTGAAATCGGCCTGCAGCCGCTTGGGCAGCTTCAACCCCTTGTCCTGTTCGATCACCCAGGCGACGCCGCCCTTGCCCGATTGCGAATTGACCCGGATCACCGCCTCGTAGGACCGCCCGAGATCGGCCGGGTCGATCGGCAGATAGGGTACTTCCCAGAACTGGTCGTTGCGCGTTTCCTGCGCCGCGAAGCCCTTCTTGATCGCGTCCTGGTGGCTGCCCGAAAAGGCCGTGAACACCAGTTCGCCGGCATAGGGCGTGCGCGGATGCACCGGCAGGCTGGTGCAATAATTCACCGTCCCGACGATCTCGTCGATGTCCGAGAAATCGAGCTTGGGATCAACACCTTGCGTGTACATGTTGAGGGCGACCGTCACCAGGTCGCAATTGCCGGTGCGCTCGCCATTGCCGAGCAGGCAGCCCTCGACCCGGTCCGCGCCGGCCATCATGCCCAGCTCCGCCGCCGCCACGCCGGTGCCTCGGTCATTGTGGGTGTGCAGCGAGATCACCACGCTGTCGCGGTTCGGGATGTTGCGGCCGAACCATTCGATCTGGTCGGCATAGATATTGGGCGTGGCGCACTCGACCGTGGCGGGCAGGTTGAAGATGATCGGGCGCTCCGGCGTGGGCTTGAGCACGTCCATCACCGCGGCGCACACCTCGACCGAGAAGTCGAGTTCGGCGGTCGAGAAGGTTTCCGGGCTATATTCGAAATGCCAGTCGGTGTCGGGCTGGGCGGCGGCCTGGTCGCGCAGGATCATCGCGCCCTCGACCGCGATCGCCTTGACCTCCTCGCGGCTCATCCCGAACACGATGCGGCGCCACGCCGGCGAGACCGCGTTATAGAGGTGCACGATCGCCTGCTTCGCGCCCTTCAGCGAGGCGAAGCTGGTCTCGATCAGGTCGCGGCGCGACTGGGTGAGGACCTGGATCGTCACGTCGTCGGGGATGCAGCCACTGGTCACCAGACCGGAGATGAAGTCGAACTCGGTCGCGCCCGCGCTGGGGAAGCCGACCTCGATCTCCTTCAACCCCACCTTGACCAGCAGGTCGAAGAAGCGCGCCTTCTTCTCCACGTCCATCGGGTCGATCAGCGCCTGGTTGCCGTCGCGCAAATCGGTCGAAAGCCAGCGCGGCGGGCGCGTAATGGTGCGCGACGGCCATTGGCGGTCGGGCAGGTCGATCTGGGGAAAGGGACGATATTTGACGGAAGGATCGCGCAGCATGGCTCGGGTCTCGCGGCTCGAGGGGGTTTCAGGTCGATATGGCCCTTAGGCGGGTCGCGCACGCTCCTGGCGCACGCCGATCGTCGCGCCTAAGGGCGCGTAAGTCGAAGCAGCGAGAGGCGAAGCGCCAGCGTCATGCGAAATGCGTTAGCGCGAGCGGGTTAACGATGTCTACCCCGTAAAGGACCTAACCCAGATCCGCGAAGAGACTGTCGATGCGGCTGTGGGGAAGAAACCACAGGATCGCGACGATCACCGCGCATCCGATCCCGAGCCATGGCGAGACGAAAGTCAGGGGCAAGCCGGTCAGATAGATCAGTGTTGCCGCGGCGCCTTTGCGCGTCGTCGCTGTGTGATAGGCCTGCGCGTCCGCACCCTGCTTTCCGGTGCGCCGGATCACCGATTGCAGCCAGACATAGGCCAGTGCCGGAAGCAGCATCGTCGCAAGATACACCCAGGCCGCCTCGCGGCTGAAATGATGCTCGCCGAGATAGGAGGTCGAGAAAGGCACCAGCGAGAGCGCGAACAGCAGCAGCATATTGGCCCAGACCAGCCCGTTGGTCACGCGGGTCGCATGGCTGAACAGCCGATGATGGTTGACCCAGTAGATCGCGACATAGGCATAGCTCAACACATAGGCCAGAAACACCGGCCATAACGACCACAGCTTGACGATGCCCTCGGCAACGGGCGGGCGCAGTTCGAGCACCATGATCGTGACGATGATCGCGATCACGCCGTCGGAAAACGCCTCGACCCGCCCGACGCCGGGCCGCCCCTCGACGTCTCCTTCGCCGTCCGGCGTCACTGCGCCTCGAACGCGGCGTTGATCGTCAGGTCGACGCGGTCGGAAACCAGCGGTATGCCCGACTTCACGCCGAAATCGCTGCGCTTGATCGTCGCCGTGGCGGTGAAGCCGATCGCGGCCTTCTTGTCGCCCCAGAATTCACGCCCGGCGCCGACCAGACGGGCGTGCAGCACCACCGGCCGGGTGATCCCCTTGAGCGTGAGATTGCCCACGATCGTCGCGGTCAGGCCCTTTACCGTGACGCGCGTCGAGACAAACTTTCCTTCGGGGTATTTCGCCGCGTCGAAAAAGTCAGGCTTGACCAGCTCCGCATCGAGCGCGGGCGTGGTGGTCAGGACCTTGGCGATCGGAAAGCTGATCTCGACCCGGTCGCGCGCCGGGTTCTTCGGATCGAGCACGAGGGTGCCGGTCGGCTGGACGAATTGCCCGGTGTAGAGGCTGAAACCGAGATGCGAGACGCTGAACAGTAGCTGGGTGTGATCGCTGTCGACCTTGTAGGTGCCGGCGACGGCGCGCGCCGCGATCGGCGCGCCGGGCGCGGTGGTCGGCATCTTCATTTCCTGCGCGAGCAGGGGTCCGGCGGCGGCGAGGGCCAACAGGCTGGCAATGACAAAGCGCATCGATCATCTCCCGGGTAAGAAGAGGTTTTTTGCGCTATCCGCCGCCGGCGTCAAATGCCAATGTCGCAACCGTCGCCTTGCTTGGATCGAGTGCTGCCCCGCCCTCCGCCCAGTCGCGGTCGCGCAGATTGGCGTTGCGCATGCCGCGTGCCGCGAAACGCCGGGCGAGGAAGTCGTAGAAGAACCAGTCCTTCAGCGCATAGGGCGTGAGATGGTACATCAGCCGCTCGAACAGCGACCAGCGGACATGCGCGTTGCGGCCGCGCCGCGCCGAAGGCATGCACCAGAAATCGGCATGGTAGCGCGAGCGCCCGAACTTGAAGACGCGCTGCATCAGCTCATGGTCGTCGAGCACCCAGGGCCAGTTCTCCGATCGCGGCCCGCCGGCGGCGCGCAAGATCTCGGTGCGAAAGCTCTGGCCGTACGTGCCGGTATGCGTCTGGCGCGACATCAGCGCCGCCATGTTGCGTTTGTGGACGCGCGTCAGCCAGCCATACCAATGGTTCGCGGGCGCATAGATATCGACCGCCATCGCCGCGACCACGCCGGGCTGGTCTAACAGGCTTTCGGCGCGCTCGAGATAATCGGCCGGATACCAGGTGTCGGCGTTCCACAGCGCGACGAACGGCGTCTCGACATGTGCCAGCCCGGCCTCCAGCGCGTGGCTTGGCCCGGGCTCCGCCTCGAACACATATTCCACGGCGATGTCCGGCCGGTCGGCCAGCATCGCCCGGCACAGCTCCTCGCTGCGGTCGTCCGAGGCATTGTTGACCAGGATCAGCCGGAAGGCCGGGCCGCGCAACGCCAGCGCGCACGCCACGGTGCGCTCGATAAACGGTTCTTCATTGTAGTAGGGAACGACGATCGACCAGCGCGGCAACCCGGCGACTTCCTGCATCCACTGTTTTCCTGCGACCATGTGATTGTGATTCGGCGTTACGTCAGCCGCCCCAACATGTCGCAATATTTCAACATGTCGCGGCATGGCATCGACGAGATGATGCCATGCCGCGACAGGAACCTCAGTTGCGTTCCTTGTCGACCAGCTTGTTGGCGCCGATCCACGGCATCATCGCGCGCAATTCGGCACCGACCTTCTCGATCGGGTGCGCCGCTGCCGCCTTGCGTGACGCCTTCAGCTCGGGCTGGCCGGCGCGGTTGTCGAGCACGAAGTTCTTCACGAACCGCCCGCCCTGGATGTCGGCCAGCACGCGCTTCATCTCGGCCTTGGTTTCGGCGGTGATGATCCGCGGACCCGTCGTGATGTCGCCATATTCGGCGGTGTTCGAGATCGAATAGCGCATGTTGGCGATGCCGCCTTCATAGAGCAGGTCGACGATCAGCTTGGTCTCGTGCAGGCACTCGAAATAGGCCATTTCGGGCGCATAGCCGGCCTCGACCAGCGTCTCGAACCCGGCCTGGATCAGGTGGGTGATGCCGCCGCAGAGCACGGCCTGCTCGCCGAACAGGTCGGTCTCGCATTCCTCGCGGAAGTTGGTCTCGATGATGCCCGAACGGCCGCCGCCGACGCCCGAGGC
>Ga0068858_100003749_pt1 | contig 15041 bp, 16 predicted proteins | sample KBSSwiS12_FD_66589 | JGI IMG/M metagenome (GOLD analysis project Ga0068858, IMG submission 66589) | Switchgrass rhizosphere microbial communities from Kellogg Biological Station, Michigan, USA - KBS Switchgrass S1-2 | ecosystem: Host-associated > Plants > Roots > Rhizosphere > Soil ... | reverse complement strand
TTCCATACTCATGCTTTTCCTCCGTGAAACTCTCTGTCCTTTGGGGGTTAGAGCTTTTTAACACCTTAAACCACAGAGAAGACAGGGTTTCACAGAGGCAACCACGGATGGCTACGGGTAATCTCCATCTAGGTGTTTTGTACAAGCACTTCGGTAATCTCCTGCAAATTGGAAACTCGTAACATACTGATACATCGCTATGAATCTACTCCCCCAACACGCGCAACAGCGCGCGACGCGCATTCAGCTTGGCGAAGGCATCCCCGCGGTCCTGCGTAGTCCTGAAGGTGGATGCAACCAGGCTTCCCTTAAAACGGTTTCTCTTACCGGTGGCCTCCTTTCTGTCCTAGAACAACTGGATGAGGGATCTTCTCAAAAGGTGATGTTCGTGACCCACACCGGCTCGGTGCTGGGGACCGCCAAAATGCTGGCTCCAGTAAGCAGCCATTTGCAGCCGTTCCAATTTGTATCGCTTCATCCAAACGACAAACGCAAGTTGGGAGAGGCGATCCGCACCTGCCTTGAGCCGGACGACAGCCGAACCCAGTGGATCGAAAAATACAGAGTGGCGGCAGAGAAACATAGCCGACACAAACAAGACCGCACCAAAAAGATTTTAACCATTGGTTCGATGGTGGCCCTCGGCCTGGTTGGGCTTTTTTATTACTGGCACATCTGAAGTGGAGGAGCAGTTGGAATCGTTAGGGACAAAGCACGGGACAGACGTAAAGACCGCCGCGACCGTCGAGGCACTGGTGCAGTTACTGCGCGGGCGTCCCTATGACGAAATCCGCAAACGCATGTATGACAGTCCGCCGGGAAGCCCATGGTGGACTGCTTGCAAAATTGAACTGGAAATTCGTAATGCCGAGCGAACCGCGTCATCTTCGACTGAAACGTCGCGCGTCCTAGACAAGATGAAGGTCTGTACTGAGCAGTTGAACGCTTCCACAGACAAATTTCATCAGGCGACGCAGGAGATGACCTCGCTGCTGAAAGGCACTAACGACTCCTTTCGCCGGATGGAAATAGCGACCTACATCATCATCGCCAACACCATCGTGCAGTTGTTTTACGTAAGTTTCTACTTCTTCGCACACCGCTAATTTTCCACACAACCCTTACACTTTGATCCCCGCTCTGCTGCGAATTTTAGTGTTAAACTTTTGAGTTCCATCCGAACTCGAGGACTCATATGCCCGAAAAAATTCCCGTACGACACACCTTGAACGAAACCCAGGCAAGCCAGCTAGCGAACGTAACCAAAACTGCTCCGATGATGACGGAGATCACGCCGCGCTGGCTAGTGCCTTTCCTGCAATGGGTGCCGGTCGAAGCCGGTACGTATCGCGTGAACAAGGTCGTCCCCTCGACCCCCAACGGGCGCACCGTGGAGTGCACGCCGGGACAGGAAGTGGACCTGCCGGAGATTTATGTGGACTACGAAGAGAAGCCGCGCGAGTACACCTTGTGCGCGGTGACCACGGTACTTGACCTGCAGACCCGCATCTCGGATATGTATCGCTCGCCGCACGATCAGATCAAAGAGCAATTGCGCTTGATTATTGAGAAGGTAAAGGAGCGGCAGGAAAGTGAGCTTATCAACAACTCAGGATATGGACTGCTTGCCAACGTCGACGATGAGATGCGGGTGAAGACACGCAAGGGCGCACCCACGCCCGACGACCTGGATGAATTGATCGCGAAGGTATGGAAAGAGCCAGCGTTTTTCCTGGCGCATCCCCGCGCAATTGCTGCCTTCGGGCGCGAGTGCACCCGTCGCGGAGTTCCTCCACCGACGGTCAATATTTTCGGTTCACCGTTTTTGACCTGGCGCGGCCTTCCGCTTGTTCCCACCGACAAGCTGGAGGTCAAAGGGAATAAGACCAATATTCTCTTGTTGCGCACCGGAGAAAAGAAGCAAGGCGTGGTCGGGCTGTTCCAGCCAGGAATTCCGGGAGAGGTCATGCCCAGTCTTTCCGTACGTTTCATGGGGATCAATCACAAGGCCATTGCTTCGTATCTGATTTCGCTCTACTGCTCGCTGGCAATTCTCACTGAAGATGCTCTTGGCGTGCTCGAGAACGTCAGCGTGGACCAGTACCATGAATACAAGTGATCCCGGCTCGGTCAATATTCCAGCACCTGAGGCGAGTGAAGTGAAAGTCCCGGCGGATTTGCAGGGCGTGATCGATCCGTCGGTGATCTCTAAGCTTGCCAATGAGTTTTTCTCGGCGCTGCCGAAGCCGCCGGGAATGCCGGCGATGCCTTCTCAGCCACCGACTCCTACAGCTGCACATGTGCCCACTCCGCCGGTTGCCGCGAATGTTCCGGCATCGGGAGCTGTCTCGCCGCCGGCAACAATTTTTCCTGAGAATGCGGCGCCCGGAGCAGCTCTGTATTTTCTGGATCGTGAGGCGGCGACGTCGCACACTGCGACTCCATCATTTCCTTCGGCAGCTGAGCTGTTTTCCTTTCCTGCTGTCCCGGGAACGCCATCTATTTCTGATGTGCCGGCTTTGCCCGCGCCAGTTCCATCATTGAGCGAAGCCGAGCTGGGCGCTATACCTAATTCGTTGGCGGATGTTACGCCCTTGCGCGCGTCGGCTTACACGGCGGCAAATCCGCCGGCGATGCCTGGAAGCAGCGCATATTTTCTGGAGGGTGCGAAGAGTTCTCCATTATCGGGAGCTCCCGCTTTTCCTGCCGCAAATGATTTTTTTTCGTTCTCCAGTGTTCCTGGAGCACAAGCCGCGCCGGCGATTCCGGATCTGCCTTCATCCGCGCCCAAGCTTCCGCCGGTGCCCGCGCCTGAGGCACCTGAGGTCGCCATTCCGGTAAACGACAAAACCAAAGCGCCCACGGGAGTTGAGCCCAAACTCGATACATTCGATTTCCGTCCGGAGTTGGTGCCCAGTATCGCTTCATCCAAGCGACTGTTCGATCCGCATGTGATCAAGCAGGACTTTCCGATTCTTCAGGAGCGGATCAATGGAAGGCAGATCGTCTGGCTGGACAACGCGGCTACGACGCAGAAGCCGAAGGTTGTGATTGACCGGCTTTCCGAGTTTTATAAACACGAAAATTCCAACATCCATCGTGCAGCCCACACGCTCGCAGCGCGCTCGACCGACGCTTACGAAGGTGCCCGCGAAAAAGTCCGCCGCTTTTTGAATGCCAGTTCGACCCGCGAGATTGTTTTTGTCCGTGGTGCAACCGAGGGGATCAACCTGATCGCCAAGAGCTGGGGGCATCGCAATATCCAGAAAGACGATGAGATTGTAATCACATGGTTGGAGCACCACGCCAACATCGTGCCGTGGCAACAGTTGGCTGCTGAAAAAGGCGCCAAGCTGCGGGTTGCACCGGTCGACAACGACGGTCAGATCATTCTCGAGGAATACGAAAAACTGCTCGGTCCGCGCACCCGGATGGTTTCCTTTAGTGCGGTTTCGAATGCATTGGGAACCGTTACTCCAGCCAAGCAAATGATTGAAATGGCGCACCGTCATGGCGCGAAGGTGGTGCTCGACGCCGCCCAATCTGTAGCCCATCTCGGAGCAGATGTGCAGGCTCTCGATTGCGATTACCTTGTATTTTCCGGCCACAAGATTTTCGCGCCCACCGGAATTGGCGTGGTTTTCGGCAAGGCCGACATTCTCGACAACACACCGCCGTGGCAGGGCGGAGGAAACATGATCGCCGATGTTACCTTCGAAAAAACTGTCTATCAGGCAGCTCCGGCACGATTTGAGGCGGGAACTGGAAACATTGCCGACGCAGTCGGCTTGGGAACAGCGCTCGACTATCTCGAAGAAATCGGCATGGAGAACATCGCCCACTACGAGCACGAGCTACTGGAATATGGAACGCACGGGCTGCTTAGTGTCCCCGGCCTCCGTCTGATTGGCACGGCAAAGGAAAAAGCCGGAGTACTTTCTTTTGTCCTCGATGATGTTCCGCCGGAAGAAGTGGGCAAGGCGCTGGATCAGGAAGGAATCGCAGTTCGCGCCGGACATCACTGTGCGCAGCCTATCTTGCGGCGATTTGGTGTCGAGAAAACCGTCCGACCCTCGCTGGCGCTTTACAACACCCGAGAAGATATTGATGCTCTGGTAGCTACTCTGTTGCGAATCCAGGCCAGTCACGGAAAAGTTTAAAGGTATCAAAGATTTTCTCTGTGCACTGCGAGCCCTCAGTGTTCTGTTGCTTTTTAAGGTTTGGTTTTCTCCGGGCACAAAAATCTTAAACGTGGAGTTTGCGGAGAAAGCCGCAGCGAACTGCAAAATCTGCTTAAATGGTTTACAGAGCTCTCGCGTGATCGATATTCACAGCCACATCCTTGCCGAAGTAGACGACGGTGCAAAAACCTGGGACATTTCTCAGGAAATGTGCCGCATGGCCGCAGCCGATGGCATCGAGCACATGGTGGCCACCCCGCACGCGAATGATCACTACAAATACGATCGCGAATACCTGAAAACGCGGCTCAACGAATTGCGCGTACGGAACGCCGGCAAACCCCAACTCAGCCTGGGTTGCGACTTCCATCTTTCTGACGAAAATGTTCAGGATGCCCTGCTCCGCCCAGACTGGTATTGCATCGAAGGCGGACGCTATCTGCTGGTGGAGTTCAGCAACTTCAGCATACCGTCGCAGGTTGAGGAGTATTTTACAAAACTTGGCGACCAAGAAATTCGTCCCATCATCACGCATCCGGAACGCAATCCGATTTTGCAGCAGGACCCACAGCGGGTTTTGAAATGGGTGGAGTTGGGATGTGCGGTGCAGGTCACGGCTTCCGCCATGACTGGCTACTGGGGAGAAAGGGTTTGGCGAATTGCGAACTGGTTGCTGGAGCGGGATGCCGTGCATTTCCTGGCAACCGATGCACATGATACCAAGCATCGCGTGCCGATTCTTTCCACCGCCCGCAAAGAGGTGGCCGAAATGGTTGGAGCGGATATCGCTAAAGCTCTGGTGGACGACAATCCCCGGGCCGTCATCACTGGTCAGCCCTTGCCATATTTCCCTGATCCTGTGATGCGGGGATAGTTTCGAGTTCTGAGATTGTAGTTCGCGGTTCTCAGTTATTGCTTAGGATCGGCCGGTGCATCTTGTCTGGGCGTTGCCGGAGCGGTTGAGGTCATCGCGCTTTCAGGATTCAACAGGTGGTCGTTGCTTGGTCCCAAGCCCAACTTGATCAAAGCCCGTGAATCGGGAACCACCTTACTCTGCCATCCGTTGTCAGCCTGGAATTTCTGCAAAGCCTGCTGCGTGCTGGCATCCCACTTGCCCGTGGCTTTGCTCAAGTAGTGCTCGCGAACGAGCGCATCCTGGATAGCCTGCACACGTTGCGCATCCATTTTTTGCTGACCACGGGGACGACGTTTGTGGTGCGATTTCTTGCTGGCAGTTTTCTTGGTGGGCGATGGACTGGTAGTGGAAGTCTGCGCCGGAGAGAACGTTGCCGCCGCCAGCAGGGCAATCCCTGCAAGCCATAACATTGCGGTACGGCAACGATTCGGGTGCATACTCAAATGCCACAAAAAAACCGGCACTGAAAATGATCTCTGATCGAGCTTTTCAGTGCCAGCCTAATCGTATGGAACTAGGTTACGGAAGGGTTCCGGCCAAAAAGATGGTACCGTTACCCTGACGACCCCCGCCACGTTGACGGACAAGGAAAACTACGTCCTGACCGCTCTTCAGCGCAGCCTGTACCTTGTTGAACTCTTCTACAGTATTCACGACCTGGCGGTTCACTTCGAGAATTACGTCGCCGCGAGCCACGCCGATATCATCTGCGAAGGAACTGGCTTTCACATCCTGCACGATGACACCTTTGTTGGCAGGAATCTCCAACCGGTCGGCGATGTCAGCCGTCACGTTCTGCACCGTGATGCCCAGCTTGGTTTCCTTCGGCCCCAAGTCTTCTTCACCCTCATCGTCGTCTCCGAGACGGGCAGCAAACAACTTGGCGCGATCTGCGACCGTGACCGAAGCCTCCTGCTTGTTGTTATTGCGGATGAAACCAAGATTTACTTTCGATCCCGGTTTGCGGCTGGCAATATCGGCAACCAGTTCATCGCCATTCTTTACCGACTTGCCATCTACGGTTGTAATCGTGTCACCGACCTTGAGACCGGCTTGATCCGCCGGGCTACCCGCTACTACGTTCGATACGGTCACACCGCCGGGTACGCCGTACACTCGCGCAATCGCTGGATTCTCCTGTGCGGTGAACATGATTCCGATCGAACCACGGGCTACGCGGTGGTCCGGATTAAATACGATCGCATTGTAAACGTCGCGAATGGTCGCCGAAGGCAAGGCAAAACCGACTCCTGCGTAGGCGTTGGTGTCGGTGAGGATCGCCGTATTAATTCCGATGACTTCACCCGCCATATTCACCAGCGGCCCCCCCGAGTTTCCGGGGTTGATCGCCGCGTCAGTCTGAATAAAGGTTTGGAATTGCCGTCCAGGGACGATATTACGTCCTTTGGCCGAGACGATTCCAGCGGTCACCGTGGCTTGTAATCCGAAAGGGCTGCCGATCGCCAATACCCAATCGCCCACCTGCATGCTGTCGGAATTGCCGAGTTTGGCTACCGGCAAGGGGCCGGTGGATTCAATCTTGATCACCGCCAAATCAGTTTCCTGATCCATGCCAATCACCTTTGCGTCATGCAACACGCTCGGTGGATCATCCTGCAGGCGAACACGAATGCGGTCTGCTTTCTCGACTACGTGACGGTTGGTAACGATGTAGCCCTTGGAATCGACAATCACCCCGGATCCAAGCGAGCGCTGATGCAGATCGCCGCCACCACTATCCCCGCCCTGTCCGCCGAAAAAGCGATCAAAGAAATCATCGAATGGGCTGGCATCTGGATCGGATGGCTGTGCCTGTCCGCGACGACGGCGCGGCGCTTTGATAGTGGACTCAGTATTGATGTTGACCACGCTGGGCTCGAGCTTGTTGGCAATCTGCGAGAACTGATTGGAGAGTTGCTGCGGGGAAGGAATCGTCAGCGGTGTGGCGTCAGACGTCGATACTTTTTTCGCCTCCTGCCCTCTGACACCCGAAGAAACAACGGTCCCAATCAAAATCCCTACGGCCAAAGTGGCCAGGATGAAAAATATGGATGCCAGGCGATGGGCCCGAAAACCCCTCCACATAGCGCTCACGCGCGAATCCATAAGATGACTTCCTCCGATGTTTATGACTTTTTAAATTATAGGCCAAAGGCGGGCGCTACGTCGTAGATCCATAAGTACTGTTTTGTTAGACGCATAAAGGCCGCAAAGGTGTTGCTGGCGCGAGAAAGCTCCCGAGCAAAAATTAAGGGCAGGTGGTTGGGCCTGCCCCGTGGGGTTCCTCAAAATCTCTGGCCGGAGGACCAAGAATCAGAGGACGAATTTAGAAACACAGTAGCGCCGGCTGGAAACCGGTACAATCGTTGAAAAATACTAGTTCCCAGAAAATGCGGTTAACCCCTTTGCTTCGAGGCAGTCATAGGCTTTTCCGGCCTTAAGATTCTTGAATTCTTCTAGTCTGCCGCTGGGCCATTCGACCGTCATGCGCTCAACTGTATCGTTCTTTCCCAACCCGAATGTGAGTGGGAGTTCGGACTGCGAAAGATAACTCGAACCAGCCTTCACCATGCGCGATTGGCTGACGCCTCCATAGAAAATTCGCACGACCGCACCGATACCGTCGCGATTGGATTTGGTTCCCTGCAGCCGCAGGCGGAGGCTGTGATTGCCGGAGAGTTGGTCGTTGCGATAAAGAAACGCCGGGCCGTTATTGGTGGTGATGAGCAAATCCTGATCGCCATCGCGGTCAAAATCGCCGTATGCAAGGCCGCGTCCAACTTTCGGGCTGTCGAATCCGCCGCCTGCGGCTGCAGCAACGTCAGTGAATTTCGCATGCCCGTCATTTAAAAACAATTGTGGAGGCTGCGCATATCCAACATTGCCGCGGATATTGCGGACGGTGTCATCGATGTGGCCGTTGGCCACCGCCAGATCAAGGTAGCCGTCGAGATTGGCATCGAAAAACGTGCAGCCGAATCCCAGCCGGTCTTTGGAGGCTAGACCAACTCCGTTCTGGGTCGCGATATCGGTAAAGCCCTGTTTGCCTGAGGCGCGGTACAGGCCGATCATTTCATTGTCGAAGTTGGTGATCGCAATTCCGGGTGCGCCGGAGTTTTCGAAATCGGCGATGTCCACTCCCATCCCGGCGCGAGGTTTACCTTCCGTGCTGTAAGCAAGCCCGGCTTCAACCGCGATATCTTTAAACTTTCCGTTCTGTTGGTTACGGTAGAGCTTGTTGGGCTGTGTATCATTGGCGACGACCAGATCAAGCCAACCCTGGTGGTCGTAGTCAAACATTGCCACGCCGAGAGATTTTGAACTGCTGTCGAATATCCCACTCGCCGCGGTGACATCTTCGAATGTTCCATTGCCGCGATTGTGAAAGAGCCAGCAGGTATCGCCGCGATAGGCTTCAGGCGTGCAATACGACTTGTGTTTGCCGTCGAGGCTGCAAAACACGTCGTGCTCGGGGGACCACTTTACGTAGTTGCAAACAAATAGATCGAGCAGCCCGTCGCGGTCGTAATCAAACCAAATTGCGGAGGTACTGAAACCCATGTGCCCGGCGAGTCCGCTGGTTTTCGTAACGTCAATAAAAGTTCCTTTGCCGGTGTTCTTGAACAATCGGCTCTGGCCGACACAGGTGATAAAAATATCGGGAAAGCCATCGTTGTCGTAGTCGCCAGCCGCGACTCCCATGCCGTACATCTCAATATCCAGTCCCGCCTTGCGAGTGACATCGGTAAAGGTCCCATTGCGATTATTTCGATAGAGCTTCAGCGTGCTGCGAGTGCGTTTGTGCCCGGGCCAATCGGTGCCGTTAACCAACAGTATGTCCTGCCAACCATCTCCGTCGTAGTCGAGAAAAGCACAGCCGGAGCCTAAAGTCTCGGGCAGAAATTTTCCGCCGAAGGCGCCGCTATTGTGCTGGAACAGAAGGCCCGACGAGGAAGTGACATCAACCAAACGAAAGCCAGGATTGGCGGGAGCGGCGAAGGCGTCGAAAAGGCCGAGGTAGGCGGCGGAGACAAGACCTCCGCTTCCCAAAAGGAATGATCGGCGGTTCACGGAAGAGTTACCAACCCGTTGCGGATGGCGTAAACGACCAGCTCAGCCGTTTTGTGTATACCGAGAGCATCCATAATATTGGCTCGATGAGCGGCTACAGTATTCACACTCAAACTGAGTTCGGCTGCAATTTCTTTATTGGATTTTCCGTCGACGATATAGCGCAAAATCTCTAACTCGCGAGCGGTGAGTCCATAATCACGTTCGCCTCTGAGGCCGGCTTCCAAATTTAACTTGTGATCTAAAACGGTTTCACCCGCAGCAACCTTGCGTATCGCAGCGCCCAAATCCAGATCCATGGCATTTTTGAGAATGTATCCGCGCGCCCCTGCATCCACCGCCTGCCTTACCAGAGTCTCCTCCTCATGCATGCTGAGCATGAGAATCAGCGTCTCCGGTTGTTGCTTCAAAATTTTGCGAGTCGCTTCCAGGCCGTTCATCCCGGGAAGGGCGCAGTCCATCAAAATGACTTTGGGGCGAAGCTTCTGCGCGAGACTCACAGCTTCCTCGCCATTGCTGGCCTCCCCGGCGACATCGATATCCGCTTCGTCTTCGAGAATGCGGCGGAAGCCACGGCGCACCAGGCTGTGATCATCCACCAGCAGGACGGAAATTTTATCCGGCATGAGTTTGTTTTGTTCCTTTCGGTACAATCAGGCGGATCAACGTGCCGCCCTCGGTGGGACGAGTGAACGTAATGGTCCCGCCTAAAATTTCTGCGCGTTCGCGCATGGCTACCAATCCAATTCCCTGACGATTCTCCCCGAGCGAAAATCCTTTGCCGTGATCTTCAATTTCGAGTTCCAGAGTCTCGAGTTGCGAACGTAAGCGCACCCAAGCCTGCTTTGCTCCAGAGTGCCGCGTCATATTATTCAAAGCTTCCTGTACCACCCGATACACGTGCACCGCCGCGCTGCCGTCCACGGCGATTGGCATACCGGATTTCTCGTAGGATATGCGAATCCCGGCCTGTCTTTCTACCGTGGGCAAATACCAGTCCAGTGTGCTCTCAAGGCCCAGTTCGTCGAGCATCACGGGATGCAGGGCTTGCGAAAGGCTGCGCACTTTGTCCAGCGTGTTCTGAGTAACCTCGCGAACTTCCTGCAATTCTTGAGTGATGGGAGATCCTTGGGGAAGATGCTTGTCCGCTCTGCGCAGCATGGAACCGATCGCTGTCAGAATCTGGCCAAATTCATCGTGCAGTTCGCGTGAGATGTAGCGCAAAGTCGATTCCTGGGTGGAAATCAGCTTTTGCGCCAGATCACTGCGCTGCTCGGAAAGCATGGCCAAACGAGCAAACAACTGCCGATTCGAAACTATGAGGTAAAGACTGGTGAGGGCTATGGCGATCAAAGTGGCGGTAAGAAACAAGTACACCTGATGCTGCACACGGTCATAAATCTGGCTGATGTTCTGTGCCGCCTGTTCCTCACTTTCATTGTTCTGCACCAGCAATCGCGCGACGGCATTGCTGAGACTCGCCTGGCGTGCCTGTAGAGAAAGCCGTATCTGTTCCCGAGCTTCTTTGTCCTTGCCACTCTGCGCCAAGGCGAACATCCGCTCCACTGCATCCCAAAACTGGGTCATGGAGTTTCCCAAATATTGGCGCTGTTCCGGAGTTCGCCCAGCTACCGCGACTTGCTCTTCGAGTTTTAGAGCATCATCCAAATCCTCGCGGATACGTTGAAACTGTGCCGTCCAGGCCGTCAGCGGATAGGGGTCACCGCTATCAAGCATGTCGCGCATTGCCAATCCGAGCGAATTGAGGTCATTTTGAATGCGCAAAAGTTGAAGGGAATCTTTACGATTGCGCGCCACCAGATTGTTCTGCATCTCCCGCAGGCCGGAGATCTGCCGGGTGATGTACCAGGAATAGGCCACCACCGCCGCCAAAGTGATGATCAGACCGAGAAACAGCCCTAGGGTTGGAGAGGGTCGAGGCGCGAGGCGGCGCAGCACGCTCCGAGGATACAACGGAGGTAGTTTTTGCAGAATAGTGGATTTGAATGAGGGAAACTTATCCTCTTGAACCGGCAAGAAAAAGGGTGTACACCTGAACCAATCGCGTTATCAATTCCCCGCTGCTTGGGGGATTTCGCAACTGGAGTGGGAGGTAGCGATGCTCTCCAAATGCGTAAACCCAGCCTGTTCGAACGGCTTTCGCTATCTTCACGAAGGAAAAGTATTCCGCCTGGAGCGCGACCCCCTGCCAGCTGAATTATCCGGGAATCACGCGCATAACTTTGAATATTTTTGGCTGTGTCCGGTTTGTTCGAGTTTTTTAACGGTGGTATTTGAAGATCCGGTGGTCAAAGTCCAACCGCTTCATCTCTTGCTGCCACCCAATTCGATTCGCCTTGTAACCGTCGAAACCAGGCGTGCAAACTGATTATTTCTTCGCGGGCGGTCCACTTAAGTCCTGAGGAAAAGCCTTGAAAACCACATCGCGGGTTTTGGTGGTGGTTTTCTGTTGTGAATCAATATTGGATTGGATCAATGTGCCTTTTAAAACGTAATAGGCTTCATCTCCGGGCTTTTTGCCGTCTCCTCGCTCGATCATCCCTTTAAAGTCGTACGAGACTCCGTGCACCGTCTTGGTGTTGAAGGTCAGGTTCTTCCCGTCTAAGTTTGCCTCTTTGAAGAAATGATCGAGGAACAAACCACGATCGGTTGCCGTGTCTCCAAAACGTTGGATGAAGCCTGTGACCTTGCCTTCGTCCTCAATGTTCAATTGCAGCAGCTCTCCATCCTGGAGAAAGGTGTACGCACCGGAGTAATCATCTGCCGGCTTGGCCGGAGGCGGCGGAGTCTGTTGTTTCCCGGTCTGGGCAAACAGGTTGAGGTTTAGCAGCAGCGTGGACAGGACGAGAAGCATCTTCATAGAAGTATAGGGATTATGGCAGATTCGTCGGTGGTTAGGATGGAAAACCGCAGGCTGCGAATGCTAGCATCTTCGCCATGCGAAAACTGACAGTTGCTTTTCTGCTGGTAGCTTGCTCCTGGGTACAGGCCCCAGCCCAGACCCCCAAAAAAATCTACACCTACGCCACGCAGGAAGGCTTTGTCGACAGTCATGGTGCGCTGATCTACTACATGTCGGTTGGGCAGGGAACGCCGCTGATGATCATCCATGGCGGCCCTGGAGCCTCGCATGAATACTTTCTTCCCCATCTGTTGCCCTTGATGCGCACCAACCGCCTCGTCTTCATTGACGAACGCGGTTCGGGAAAATCCTCGAAACTCGAGGACTCTCACCAGTACACCGTAGCCCACATGGTCGAGGACATTGAAACTGTTCGTCAGGCGCTAGGACTGGGAAAAATCAGTTTGCTTGGCCACTCCTTCGGCGGAGTTTTGGCAGAGGCCTACGCGCTTAAGTATCAACAACACCTTTCCCATCTGATTCTGGGAAGCACTTTCGCCAGCACAAAAGCGTTGAACGCCGCGCTCGGCAAGATGAAATCAGAAATGCCGGCGAAAGATCGCGAACGGGTGGAAGCGCTCGAAGCTGCCGGTCTGTATGGCAAAGGGGAACTATGGGAGCGCGGACGCTATCCTGAGCAATATGCCAAACTGGCATGGGGCGTTGGATATTTTCCCTATCTTTACCAGAAGAACCCCGATCCGAACTACGACCCGGTCACCGGCAACACAACCACAGCCTGGGATGTATACCGCGAAATGTGGGGATCACACGGAGAGTTCGTAGTGGATGGCAACCTCACCGAGGTTGAGTACGTCGACAAACTCTCTCAAATCAAAGTTCCGACGTTGATCATTGTCGGCGATCACGACGAAAGCGATCCCAAAATGTCAGAGGAAATGCATGCCAAAATTGGGGGGTCAAAACTGGTCATCCTGCCGCAAAGTGGCCATATGACCTTCGTGGATCAACCAGGAAAATTTCTGGCAGCGGTCAGCGGATTTGTGGCAGGTAAGTAACGGTCGGCGTCCAGATTTTGGCCGGAACTTTAGTGCTTCCATTATCAGGTTAATCCTGTATTTATTGCCGGTAATCCCTCAGACATAATGGCCGTAAGTTTCCCGAAAATTCCTCAGTGAGGCGGTTTTCTGCCATGTTCGTTGCCAGCACCATCGCTCAAAATAATTGGAAAGTCCTGTACACAAAAGCGCTTCACGAGCCGAACCGCGACCAATTGCCCGAACGGATCTGCACTGCGCAACGCGAGATTGAGCTGCGCGCACGGCAGCTTTTCCAACTCTCCGGCGACCATGTTGAAGAAGAACAGGCCCTGCGGGATGCGCTTTACGCATTACACGCATTGCAAACTTGCCTGGATCTTCACACCAATTAGTTCTCAAATCAAACCGAGGTTTGATCCCTATGCTAGCGATCGGGGATTTCTTATCGTCGCCCGGCACTATGAAATCTTGAGTTGAGGTTATGATGTTCTACGCAGGCTCGTACCAGACTGCAAGGACGCAAGAACTCAATGATCAAGTGGGTGGAACTCACTGTAGTGACCAAATCCCCGGCGGATTTCAAGTTGCTTAAAGACCTATTGGCCTCGCTCGGATTGCGACAGGGATACGCCGCTGAGAATGCCAACCGCCAGTCTGCGGAATTTTTTCCCTCGCGACTCAAGCTGGGAGTGACCAGCAAAAGGAAACAGTGGGGCAACGCTGATCTTTACCTGACCGTATCCGATCCCGATTCGACATTTGAATTAGTTCGCAGCCGCAAATGGGAAATCCACCAGGACCACTCCGGACCTGAACAATCACATCTCGGCCGGTCCTTCAGCTTTAAATTGCCTGGTGGAACTCAAGTCACCGTGTTGGGACCGCTTGTCACCGAGGGAGTCGCAGATGCCGATCACCTTGTGCTCGAAGGCAGCATGCTGGCGGCGGGGAAGCGTTTCGCGGTCGTAGTCAGCCGCTTCAATTCATTCATCACGGAGAGGCTCTTGGCCGGGACATTGGATGGATTGGTACGGAGCGGAGCGAAACTCGACCAAGACATCGCTATTGTCCGTGTCCCCGGCGCCTTTGAAATTCCCTCCGCTGCACGCACCTTGGCGGAGAGCAGGAAATATGACGCGATAGTCTGTATCGGCTGCCTTTTGCGCGGCGACACCGCGCACTATGATGTGATCGTTAACGAAGTCACACGCGGCGTTGGTCAATCTGCACAGGAAACTGGAGTTCCTCACGCCTTCGGAGTTCTGACATGTGACACTCTCGAGCAAGCCATCGATCGTGCCGGATTAAAAATGGGTAATAAGGGATTCGAGGCGGCGTTGGCAGCCGTGGAGATGGCAAATCTGAAAAAAGCGGTGGTTGGTCACTCGTCGCGAGCCGCTGGGAACAACAAAGCCAAGACAGTAAAGTCCAAAAGAAAGCGCTGAAGGCCCCCGTCGATAGCTCCGAACCTTTACACTGTCATCAGTTGGCCAGAGGCCAGCGACTAACGATCAGCGACCAAGATGGGCACACGCCGCAAATCTCGTGAACTAGTTTTACAAATGCTCTTCCAAGCCGACATGGGCCGGCAGAGTGGTGATGATGTACGGCGTACATTTTGGAGAGAACGGGACAGCGTTGAACCGGACGTGCGCGGTTTTGCAGAAGATTTGTTCCGCGTGGCCCTGGATCGCACCAGCGAGATCGATTCACTGATTGAGAGTCATGCCGAGCACTGGCGCATGGACCGCATGGCCGCCGTAGACCGAAATATTCTGCGCGCTGCCGTCGCTGAGCTGCTTGGATTCCCCTCCACACCCCGAGCGGTCGTAATTAACGAAGCTCTGGAGATCGCCCGCAGATTCTCCAGTCCCGAATCTGTGCAATTTATTAATGGTGTACTGGATAGCGTAGGAAAGTCATTGGTCGTCGGTCATTAGACGCTGGCC
>Ga0068858_100003744_pt1 | contig 15052 bp, 14 predicted proteins | sample KBSSwiS12_FD_66589 | JGI IMG/M metagenome (GOLD analysis project Ga0068858, IMG submission 66589) | Switchgrass rhizosphere microbial communities from Kellogg Biological Station, Michigan, USA - KBS Switchgrass S1-2 | ecosystem: Host-associated > Plants > Roots > Rhizosphere > Soil ... | reverse complement strand
TAGCTTCGCCCTGACCGTGGAAATAAAAATTATTCCAAGTGTCATCATCATCTTTTTCTGCTAAGAAGACTATATTTACACCTAACTCCGCCAACGTTCTAATAGCTGAACGACCAAGTATCCCGCTACTAGCTGGTGAGTTCTTCAGCTCCTCTAAAATCTTTAAGGCAAAAAGTCCAGCACCAGTCAATACATCTAGTTTCACATTGGGTAGGTGTTTTTCGTTATATAGGCGAATTGCCGCTAACTTTTTTCTATGAAAATCCAAGAAGTCTGCATATTCTGCTTCGCTGTAATCGTCTTCGTCATCTGGTGGTTCGGGAATTAAGCAATCAGTTGAAGTAAAGCAGATACCCCAGAATTCATCACACCACTGAGAGGGTTCGTTACTGTCGTCATCACCCATATCTAAGGACACTTCCAATGCCCGGATTGACGGCCGGGTATGTCTCATATCAGCAACGTTTGGGTATGACAAAAACTCCTCACCCATTTCTGCTGGTACATGGATTTTTCCACCTAGTAGAATTGGTAATAGACGAAACCACCGGCAGTCAGTTGATTCTTGTGATTGGTGGTCAATAGTTCTCGCAATGGTATCAGCTAATATGGCTGCGTCTTCTTTGTAGTCCACTTCAAGGTCAATAGCTGCCTTCCATAATTCATGGTCGGGTAAGTATTCCCCAAAGAGCATTAATGGCCTTAGGGCTTGCTGTAACGAAGGCGAGCTGGTAAGCGAGTGCATAATGACTGCCTTTTTATCGGCTGGTGCTTTTGAAATGCCAGTAAGTGTTACATCTGTAATACCTAGTCGGACGAAATGCTCAGCCACGGGCTTGAAAATATCGGTGAAAGCGTTCAGTTCTAGACCATTCCGAATCAACGCCACCCATATCATCTCAGGTAACACTTGATTCAGCCACGACCTGTTACGCATATTGGGTAGGTCTGCAAAGGCACCCTTCAATACTTTCCCTGACTGCTTGTAGCTATCAAGAGGAGAAAAATTTAAGTCCTTAAACCTGTCAAAACTGCTCATATCTGTTATTGTACTTCACCCAACAGATGTAGAGTAGCTTTCGGTTAAAAATAGACTTCTTACTCGCGCTCGTTGATAGTTGGAAGTATTACGCTAATTAGTTCGTCTGTCTGTTTTTGTGCTTCTGTTCTTGTCGGCGATATATGCTTTTTATGTCCTTTTCGAAGTCTAATCAGTGTAATAGTTAAAATAAAACACGTGATGAATACTAGCCAATTCATTGCTCTTTAACCTTATTGTTCTTACCAAGCTGGACATATTTATAGAACCAAACTGCAAACACTAGAGTTAGCACGACTGTTATAGCAAGCAGAGCACCACCGTTGAAATCAGCATCCCCATTACTCTTAGTCCCGAAAATCATACCCGCGATCCAGTTGATTAAAATAGACGCCACTATCAGAAACATAAACGATAGCACTACATCTATAACGATTTTTACTACTTTGCTTTTCATAATATCTCCTTAAGAAATAAAAAGGACACCGTACAGGTGTCTTACGCCATTCGCAGTAGGTTTTACCCAAACTGTTTGTACGGTGCCCATTTTAGGGGTAAAACCGCACAAATATGCGTGTATATAAAAACTACTGCGTAGTAACGTAAGACAAGTAATATTATAGCAAACTATTTATCTGTTCTAAGGAGATAAACATATATGGTATGTTAGTCATCTTTTGCGTTAAAACCCCGCCTACGACCTCTGGAACGCTTCCAGAGCATGAATAGCCCGTTCATCCTTTCTTGTCTCTACGTATAGAGTATCTATGTGGAAATTTTTTCCTCGGATTTCGTTCGTTGTAAATCATACTATAATAAACTTATTAACGTATACGCTGGAACTTCTAATTTACAGTATTTACGCTTAGGCATTCTTGCAAATTAACAGCGATGAATACTACCAAAGCAGCGAGCAGTTTATTTTTGTTTTCTGGTACCTAATCGGTTACTAAGTTCTGCTGCCTTTTCCATAGTTTTGCATAGAGTCCGTTCTTGGCTAGTAATTCGTTGTGTGTGCCATCTTCTATCAATTTGCCCTTGTCTAAAACGACAATTCGATCCATTTCAGATAGAGTGCTGAGCCTATGAGCGACGACGATAGCAGTCTTACCTTTAAGAACTTCCCCAAATGACCTCTTGATAATCTGTTCGCTTTCGCTGTCCAGTGCACTAGTGGCTTCGTCTAGCACCATAATGGGAGTATGTTGTAAGACGGCTCTAGCGATAGCAATTCGTTGCTTTTGACCACCACTCAGCTTTACGCCTCTTTCGCCTACAATACTGTCTATGCCATCGGGTAACTTTTCTACAAACTCTAATGCGTGGGCTGCTCGCAATGCCTTGATGATTTCATCATTACTTGCTTTGGGGTTTGACAATATTACATTATCCTTAATGCTCGTGTGGAACAGTAGTGGTTCTTGGGGTACATAAGCTATGTGTCTTCGCAAATCTGTTTGTTGCAATTCACGAACGTCAGTGTTGTTTATAAGTACTTGACCAGTCTCAACGTCATTGAAACGTAGTAGGAGCTTGGTCAAAGTACTTTTGCCAGCTCCACTGATGCCTACTACCCCAACTTTCTGTCCGTTAGGTATCAATATTGAGAAACGCTCCAATACTAATCGATGTTTTTTACCTTGGTCATAAGAGAAAGAGACATCCCTGAACTCAATCACACCATTATGGTCGTTGAACGGGATAGGCTTAGCGGGATCTTCCAATAGATTTTGTCGCTGTAGAATTTCAAAAGCTGGAATTATGCGGTCCACAATGTCGTCGTGTTCATCAAGGTCGTCAGATAACGAATAAACGCCAGTTAGGATAGTCGCCGCGTAAGTTACAACTAGCACTGCAGTTGTAAGTCCTATGTGTCCTTGACTCATACGTGTAACAGTTAGCCAGAAAAGAGTAGCAAATACTGTTACGGTAATTGCTTCGCGTGCTGCTATCAGTTTTGCTTGCATCGTATAACGTTTAGTAAACGCCAGTGATTCTTTATGTGCACCTTCACGTACTTTTTCAACATAGCTCGATTCTTGAGCTGTCGACTTGACAGCAAGGATATTTGAAACAATGTCCGCCATTCTACCTGAGTTCTGCTTATAAAGCTCTCGTGATGCTGTGCGGTAAGGGCTGATAGCGTGTGAAGCCCAAATCATGTAAGTAGCATTGGCTAGGCTAAGAACCAAGGCGACTAATCCAAGAGGAAGGTCAAGATACAGAATGACACCGATAGGAAACACAATACTCAAAATAGTTGTTGTGTAACGGTCACGCAGAGTACGAACTAGCTGAATGCAGCCATCAACGTAATGCCTCGTTGCTGCTGTCAAATAGCCTGATAGATTTGAATTGAAATACTCTATATCTACTGCCACAAGCTTTTCAAAATATTTAGCAGTCAATTCACGATATACTCTATTTTCACCTCGCATACCTATGTATTTAACAAGAGGCGTTAGTATACCTAGTAAAGAAGAAAAACACACGAAGAAAAGAACAGCGTTGCGTGCGTCATGGTACTCGTGTTTTGACAGGTGGGTGATAATAAGACTTATTGCAATCGGTAATACGATTAGCTTGCATATTCGAGTCAGGAGTTGAAGTACATAAGAAAGTCGAACCTGCCACGCACCCCCAAAAGTCTCCCAGAGGTGACGGTAAACTATCTTATACTTACCCAAAACGTCTTGCATCAATTTCCTTTTATTGGCCAGCTAAGATTGGTTTAATTTATTTACTCTGGTTGGGAACTCGTTCTTGGTTGCACTAACCATGTTGTCTGTCCAGAGAACAACCGAGTTGTGCATACTTTCATACGTAGTCCACGCGTAAGAAGGTGCAGCCCACACGTTTCCCTCAAACTTCGTGAACTGGTTAGGTTCGCCCTCAAAACCATAACCAAACAAATCGCCCCTAGTGACCATAGTCAAAATCTTCTCTTGATTAAACAGTCCGTGTGCAATGTCTACGAGTATTGCTGACTTCTTCATAGATTTAATGTGGTCGTCTGTAATCAAAGCAAGTGTCTCGGGGTTCTTTGCTGCTGTTGGGAAAATAACGTCGGCGGTAGACATAAGCTGCTCAAGTGATACTTGTTTGTAAGCGTCATTAGTAGAAGACCTAGACCAGTAAACTACATCCATACCGATACCGTTACAGGCTTCTGCAATCGCACTACCGATATGCCCTAATCCAATGATGCCAGCCGTTTTACCTTTGAGCTGAACGCCCCTATACTTCATGAAATCTTTATCGAAGTCTAATGGGTAATTGTCTTTGATAAGTCGTGGTGTCTGACGTGCAAGGTTAAACATCATCATTAAAGCCCACTCCGCAACTGCTTGTGTAGAGAAGTTCACGATTTGGCAAACTGGAATGTTGCGCTCATTAGCTACATCTTGTTCTACCCACTCAAAGCCCGTAGAAGCAATAAGAATGGCTTTGAGGTTTGGGATGTCTTTGTAGTCTGAGCTAGGTAACTTCCAACTAACATAGTCAGGGTTCAAACAGAGCAATCTTTCTTCCTCACCCTCAAAGAGTTCCTTACATTCACTAAGCGGTGCAATTTCCTTTGTAACAAAAATCTCTAGCCCACTAGCTTTAATTTTTGTGAGTAGGTCATCAGTAACTAGGTCGTCCCAAAGCGGATCAAAGATGAACGCTTTCATATTTTCTCATCCTGAAAGCCACTGGATGGCGAAACATTAACTTCGAGTAACTTCATTTGACCGTTATACTCATACTCTCCTTCGGGTGGAATAATAAATAAGTCGCCAGCTTGAACTTCGGTAGTTGTGTCGCCGAGCGTAAACGAACCAGTGCCATCAATAACATAATAGGTTCGGGTTGTATCACCTAACATTCGCTTACGCGGATGACTGCCATGAACATCAACACTTAATATATTGAAACCAACTCCTGCTTCAGATGGTACATACACATGCCCATCAAAGCCTTCTCTCTGAAAGCCCTCTGTTTCGCTTAACTGTACTCTTTTTGGTGTTGGTTGTGGGATGCCTAATTCCTCGCTCATGATTACTCCTAATAGTTACATTTTGGGTTTGGTACCAATATAAAGTCCACGCCCAGATAGACCTTGTTCATCGTGATGTAGTTCCAGACTAGCTTCTGCAAATGCTTGCTGGAACTCATCTGGGGTGTATAGCGCGAGTCTATGTTCTTCTGTGAACTCTCGTGTACCTTGTGGGCTTTCAACTATGTGGTGCATATTTAAGATAGAGGTATTGCCTTCAATACTATTGTGTGCTGTACGCGTGACCTTTAGTTGTTTTTCAGGTAACTCTCCTGTTTCAGTGTGCGGTGGTCTATTAGGGTCAAAGACACCCGGCTGAAGCCATGGCTCAATAACTAAAACACCGCCGGGCTTCAAGTGGTCAGACATATTCTTAATAGCTTTCTTCAAATCTTCGTAAGGGTGTACATAACCGATTGAGCTAAACAAGCAAGTGACTACGTCAAATTGGTGATGTAAATCAAAATCACGCATATCACCCTGTACAAAAGTCAGGTCAGGCAGTCGCTTTTTAGCAGCTTCAAGTTGTTGTTCTGAAAGGTCAACACCAGTAACTTTGTAATCATCAACCAAATACGGTAAGTGTAGGCCTGTTCCGCAGGCAATGTCTAGTAACTCGTTACCATCGGTTTTCTTGTACTGACCGATAAGACCTTTGAGTGCTTGAGCCTCTGCCTCGTAATTCTTTTTTGAATAAATGGCATCGTATACATCGGCTGTCATTAAAGTGTAAGATTTTGCTTCCATTTGTTGCGGTGTCTCCTTCTCTTGTGGTTGTGTCATTTTTGTTCCAAGAATTTAATGACATCTTCTTTTTTCCATCGCCTGATTTTGCGACCACCTATACGAATTGCTTTTAGGGTTCCGTTCTTGTCCCAGTTACGTAAGGTATTTTCGTGAACCTTTAGCAAACTAGTTACTTCTTTTAATGTTAAATACTCAGGTAGTTCGTTCTTCTCGCTCATCTACCAATATCATATAATACCTAACAACACTATGGAAGCCACAAAACAGTTAACAAATGCCAATGATTACGCGGTAGCAAGATTGCTCAATACAGTAATCCTACGAATTACTCAATTAGTACGAGAAGTCGAAGCCCTAGACCTACCGGAAGACTTTGACTACAAATTGGACGAACTCAATCGTGTGTATGTGTTGTTTGTCAGTGAACTAGAAGAAATATACAAACACAATACAAAGCTTACCGAAATTAAACCTGAACCATTTTGGGCGACATATAATATCCTAACACCTTATACATGGGAGATTCTTCGTTATCTCGATGAACCCCCTCAGAAAAAAGGACAAGCCCACATAGACCAGTTGGAACGTTTATGTATTATCGCAAAAAGCGAAAAGCCTGAATTATCACCAGAGAACCTGAAATTGTTGGAAGAAGCTCTAGTGGCTATTAAAAACTACAAAGCAGTGGTTGAGGCTGCTGAGATAGACAAAGCTAACGAGGAAGATGATGACGCCTGGTACATACCTGAGTATTGGGTGAGCTACAACAATGGTGAAATAGTTATAAATGACACGTTGTATCTCAAGAAGACCCATATCGGTTCTACCATTGACAAACTGTTAGAACAAGCTTTTAAGAACGCGAACACCCTCTTTATACCAAAATTACCCGCAACAGCCCGTAACCTAAGTACGGTGCTTAGCAGTGCTGGTTTCGATCCTGTACAAAGACAACTGTTCTTTCCTAAACTCAGCTCAACTAAAGGTGTCTTATTTCGCCCCACAGTCACATTCGAGCAGGTTCAAATAGACAAAATCGACACTACTAACCTAGACATGGTACTAAAAGCAATAGACCCCAACATCATGAATTCTAGGTAACATAAACCAAACCGAAAATATAAAAACTGAACCGAAATAACAGCTAACCGAACCCTTTAGCTACTGCATAAAACCCATTTAGCGACCACTGCTCATTTAGTTGCAATACTCGGCTTGTGATGAAAAGCAAGCCAATAGAACTTAACCAAGACGAAGCCATCAATGACGAGGCTGAGTTGGTGTTGAACGCTGACGAGGTTGAACAACTCGCCAAGTTTCTTGATGCCCTATTGGAAGCTGACTTATCAAGACTAAGCAACGAGGGTACCGGCGATGATTGATACTGTAAAACTCACAGTACCTTATCAAAGTCGCCCTGACTGGATCGGTGAGTTAAATAAAAACGCTAAATTAAACACGAATACTGGTAAATACACAGCAACTATTTACCCCAGTAAATCATATATACGCCAAGGTATCTATCTTCCTAAAGTATGGTATGAAGATTACCCAATCAAGGACGGTAGAAAATATAGTCTAAACATCGAGCTATCGTTACCTAAGTTGTATTTTGGTAACAATTACGATGAGCTAACCAATGACCTATTATCGGCGATAGTAATCAAGCTGTCGAAAACACTATATACGGTTTATGGGATATGGGTTACGCCTTCAGAGATTGAACAGTCCGTGGTAGGAAGGATTGATTACTCTAAGAACATACCTTTTACTGACTTTACGCTCGTTTCGACCATTACGAACGCGTTAAAACTAGCTGATATACAAAAAACCTATGACCTGCAAGAAAATCTATTTCGAAATGGCGGACATATTTATCATATCCACACCAATAGCCAAGACATTGCGATGTATGACAAAGTAGCCGACTTAAAGCAAGCCAAGGTATCTGAAAAACGTGCGTACAGCAAAGTAAATTATTCTCAACTTAACTTGATTGATGAACTTGAAAAACATAAGAGTCTCACAGTTGCTCGATACGAAATACGACTTAACGGTATGCGTAAGATTCGCAAAGAACTTAAAGCAGTTAACGCTGAAGAAGACCTACGCCTTTGCACCTTATTTAGCTCTGATATTTCGAAAAAGATACTCTTGCATCATTGGCAAAATATTCTTGACCGCATACCAAAATCGGAAGTAGGCGCTAATACAACGACACAGGTACTAATATCATTCAAACGGGCATACCCCGACATGAAATTTGCAGAAGCTAGTGCTCTTACGCTAATGCAACTACTTCGCACAGAAGCCAGAGATGAACGTGCAGTACGAAACGTAATTGAGGGTTTGTTTGGTACACCTCAATACTACCGTCTGAAGAAACGAACTCATAAACCATCTACAAAAACTCAACTAGCATGTCTGCTTTATATCACTGAAATCGTTACAGCCATGAAACCTGTAAGAATTAAGGACTATATTCAATAAATTGTAGGCTATTGTTAGCAAATGTTACATAAACCAAGTATAATTAAGTCATAAAATAATAAGGAAGTCCAGACATGAAATCACTAGAAGACAAGAACTACGAGGGGGTAAAAGCCTTCTTAATCGCCCGTGTATCAGACACGCGTCAGTCAGACGCACTACCTGCACAAAACCTGAAATTAAAGGAATACGAAGATAGGTTGAAGCTCAATGGCGAATACTTCTCTTTTGACGAAACTGCTTATAAAGAAGACCGCCTTAAATTTAAGGAAATCGTCGATAAAATCTATAACTACCCAGATTTTTGCATAGTCGTATTCGATAAGGTTGACAGATATACTAGGGACGCTTCTACGGAAGCTGTGATGATATTGAAGCGTCTGGTTCGTGAGGACAAGGTTGAACTACACTTTCCGTCGGATAACCTAATTTACTGCAAGAACTCGCCAGCAGCCGACAAAACCCGTTTGGGTATGGGTATGGTTTTCGGTGAGTACTATTCTTCTGCAATTAGCGACAACGTTAAAAGAAGAATCCAGCAGAAGCTTCATGATGGTGAGTTCCCGGGCAAAGCCCCCATTGGCTACAAAAATGTTGCTGAGACAGATGATATGGGCAAAATCTTGTCTAAGAATATCGTACCCGATCCCATTCGTAAGCAATACATCGAAAAAGCATATGAACTCCGACTTGAGGGCAAATCATTTCGCTTAATCGCAAAGATACTAAAGGACGATGGTCTTCGGGCTAATACCAACAAACAGGGTGTTGTTTCGCAGAGCCAAATGGAAACAATGTTAAAGAATCCATTTTATTACGGCGTAATGAAATACGATGGTGGCTTACACCCTCACAAGTACGAACCAATCATCACTAAACAGTTATTTGATAGGGTCCAAGCGGTAAATGAAACTAGAAATATTGAGCGTGATAAGACACTTACGAAGCACCTGTACACTTTCCAAGGTATCCTCAAGTGTGCAACCTGTGGTTGCTCGTACTCGTCTTATGTGAAGAAGGGGCGCGTCTATATGCGTTGCACAAAGGCAAAGGAGGGCGTTATTTGCGACCAACCACCTACTTCAGAAGAAACTCTGCTGCCTCAAGTTACAGAATTGCTTGAGAAACTAGCCGTTAGTGAGCGGAGGGTAACGCAGGTGCTGGATATTCTGAAAAAAGGACACGATGATATACAGCTATACTACCGAAACGCTATTGCTGAGACACGCGATAAGATTGAGCGGTTGAACAAAAAAATGGACATACTGTATGATGACCGTCTTGATGGGCGTATTACTAAGAACGAATATGACATATATGTAATAAAATACAAGAAAGATAAAGTAGACCTAGAGAACAAGCTGATTGAATACACTAATAACGACAAATCCTTTGTTGTAACTGCTGAATATCTGTTAAAGCTCGCCCAGAACGCAAGTAATATCTTCAATAGTTCGCAACCAGCCCAAAAGAACCGAATTTTAAGAACTTTACTTGCGAACTGCAAAATCAACCAAAAAAGACTGCAACTCAATCTGTTACAGCCTTTTCATGGATTACTTTCTTGTGCCAATTCTGAAATTGGCTCGGGGGACTGGGCTCGAACCAGCGACCTAGACGTTAACAGCGTCCCGCTCTACCACTGAGCTACCCCCGAATATTTCTATGAGACACCCTTTCAGGGTTTCTCATCGCGCCGGGCACCGGCCAAGCCGGATGCGCGGGCTGCTCTTCCCAGCAAACCAATGCTGTAAGTTACAGATAGGGATTATATTGTCTTATCTGTTATTAGTCAATTGGTTGCTGGGACATTTTCAGCCTGGACTTTTACAGCCGTCAAACGTGGTACTAAAGAGCGAACCGCATCATCCAGACCAAGCACATGCAAAGCCCCAACCAACACGTAGGCATCATCCATTTTTTTCATAGCCGGTTCAGCACTGGCCTCAAGTTCAGATAGCAAAGCATGAACCTGCTCAACCAACCATTTGGCCTCGTGCTCCAAAATTGAAGCAGCTTTGTCGCCGAGCCCAAGTTCTACGCCAACAATTTCCAAAGACCTAGCCGATCGGTCACGTTTACGCAGGTGACCACGTTTAATCAAGTTATTAACGTGCAGGGCAACCGTCGCGACTGAGGTGTAGCCTAGCCCGTTCATGATTTCGCGGTAGCTAGGACTGTAGCCATTTTCTTTAATAAAGGACTCAATGAAACCTAAAAGTTCGCGTTGTTTTTTAGTTGGGCGGACCGAATTCGCATCCATTAACGTTTCCTCCTAGGTTTAATATGCTTTTTGTGTGACTCCGGGAAAACCCAGAACCGGTACCATAAATAGTTCCAAACAGTGAAGAAGCCGCTAGAAACAAATTGGCCTAAGTATGGTGTTAAGCCGACACTCTTAAGCATAGCAACAATCAAGTAATCCAGCACGAAATCAACCAGTGTAATAAAAATGTAGCGGGCGTTAGTTTTTGCTACATGATCTTTAAGATGCGGATTCCTAAACACCCAAAAACGTTGGAGCAGGTAGTTAATAGTCCAGCCGGCCACATTAGCGGCTAGTTTGGCCCACCAAAGGCTTAGATGCAGACCTTTGTCGGCAACAAAAAATATTAAGTAGCCAGTCCAAAAATAAGCACCACCGCTGATCATATACTCAACGAATTGGATTATTAGTTTCTTGCGACGTTTTTTAGATGTTCCCATAGTAAAGGCTTAAGGTTATCTAATGGTAGCATATGGTCGTGCGCTTGGGATACAATAACCCTTATCAAAAGGATCAATTTTCAATCAATTAGATTTTGGCTTTTTACCGCACTCTTGGTTACGGCACCTCTGTCAAAATACCCGTCAATCGCGACACCGCTATTTAATTTCACCTCATTCAGGATTGGGCTTTCCCCAGTTTTATCCCTGTTATTTGTCCTAATTTCTCTTCCTTCTGTATTTAAAAGCTTTCCCGGCCTATATAAGCAGTCGAAAACCTCTTTAATTAGCATTTTAATACTAGTATTCGTATGTGTATTGGGCATGGCATCGTCTCTGTATAAGGCCCGCTCATCCCTGTTAGTCGCCTCTGTTATATTGTTACTTGCACTTCTAGTGACCGCCTGGTGGTATGTGGCGAACGAACTACCGGCGTCAAAGTATAAACAGCTGCTCAAAGCTGTTTTGCTTGCTGGCTGTACATACGGGGTAGTGGGGTTGCTGCAGTTTATGTTTGCCGGTTTTGGTCACGAAACATTTGGGCTGCTGTGCAAAAACTGCGGCTCTCAGATATTCGGCTTTCCGCGGGTAAATGGTTTTGCGGCTGAACCACAGTTTTATGCCAATGCTATGATGGTTTACTTTTTTGTAGGACTCGGCGCCTTTTATAAAACACGTTCACGTTTATCTCTAGGTTCTACGCTTTTATCTTTGCTAGCAATTGGTTTAACTTTTTCGCGTGGGGCATTTTTAGCCGTCGGTCTTGGTACCGTATTGTTCTTCGTGCTACTAAGAACGCAAAGGCAGGTTAGGTTTAAGACTTTAGTTAAGCATTTTGCAGTGCTTGTAGCGGCTTTCTTGGTAGTAGGCGGGCTTTTTATAGGCGCGGCCAGCTACAGATACCGCGGCACGCCAGACATTGCTTACAAGACCTTCCGCAGTATGGTGCAGCAGGCTTCTGTGGGCATCATTAAGTTGCCAGCCAGCAAATCCGGGACTGGCGATTTCACGCCGGCTGGCTTTATTGAGGCGTCGGGCCAGGAAAGGCTCGACGCGGCACATTTGAGTCTTAAAGCCTGGGGGTACAACAGCTATACGCGCCTTGTTGGAGTAGGCGCTGGCAACCTGGGGCCTTTTGTAGTCAAGAATATCAGACCCAACGCTCCTAATAATTTAACCGTCTATATTTTCTACGTACTACTGCTCAGTGAACTTGGCCTTATTGGCTTGGGCGCTTTCGTGGTCTTGCACGTCACGATTTTAGGTAGCTACATTAAGCGTATTTGGGGGCATAAAAATACCGCAATTTATACCGGTTTATTCTGCTTGGGCGCGGCATTTTTGATCCAGTACTGTTTTTTTGGCAGCTATATTAATGTGCCTTACATTTGGCTCTGGTTTGGCATCTTGCTTGGTGCGGGACGAAAAGAGGTAAAAGCGCTATAATGTTGGCACTCGTATGAAGAATAACGCTTCCTTACTTTATGGCTTTTTCCTGGTAATTGGTGATTTCTTGGCTTTAGTAGCGGCCTTCGTAGTGGCATTCATTTTACGCGTTACACTTGATAGCCGCCCAACCGTTGCCCGTATCACGTCACAACAATATTTAAAGATATTCTTACTTCTGCTGCCATTTTGGCTGATAATTTTCGCCTTGCTCGCTCTTTATAACAAGAACACTTACGAAAATAGGTTTTCGGAATTTGCCCGTCTGATTATTGGCTCATTCATTGGCATTTTATTTATCATTAGCTATAGCTATATAACAGATACGACTGTCTTCCCAGCCAGAATTGTGACCGTCTATGGCTTCTTGCTTGCCCTCTGTTTCATACTTCTTTTCCGGACTATCGCCCGTGCGATCCGCCGTAGTTTGTTTAGTTATGGTTATGGCGTTAATAACGTTCTGATTGTTGGCAATACTTCTATTACGGATGCTCTTATTAGCTCCTTAGAAAACACCGACATCACCGGCTATAGAGTAGTTGGTATTGTCAGTAGCGATACAAAACATCACGGCAAAAAGCACGACCAGCATATATTTGAATCCTTTGATGAAGCAATAAAAAAACTAAAAAACGAGTCGGTGCATAGTATTATCCAGACAGAACTTTATGTAATGCCTGCCCAGAACAGCGAGATACTGACTTTTGCCCAAGAAAACCATATTGCCTACAGGTTTGTGCCTGGCAACAGCGAACTATTTGTTGGGAATATAGAAGTGGATTTGTTCCAGTCTATCCCGGTGATTGCCGTTCATCAAACCGCATTGGTTGGCTGGGGCCGGATAGTTAAGAGGCTATTTGACTTATTCTTTGGATCTATTCTGCTTGTATTAACCCTACCTATTATGGCGGCTGTCTATGTATTCCAGGTTATTTTTGATCATGGTGACCCAGTTTTTTCACAAACCCGTTTAGGGCGCTTCGGGACGAAATTCAAGATATACAAATTCCGAAGCTACCGCCATGCATATAACCGTATGACCCCCGAGGAAGGCTTCGCAAAGATGGGCAGGCCAGAACTGGCAATTGAATTCCGTAAGAATGGTGATTTCTTAGAGAATGACCCTCGTATTGGCGTAATAGGTCGCTTTTTGCGTAAAACATCCCTCGATGAACTACCTCAGCTTTTCAACGTGGTTAAAGGCGACTTAAGCCTGGTTGGTCCTAGGGCTTTGGAACCATTCGAACTCGAACAATATTCTAAAAAAAATCTGATCCTAAGCGTAAAAACTGGCATGACTGGGCTGGCTGTGATTTCAGGGTTACGCAATATACCGTTTGAGGAGCGCCGCAAGCTTGATTTGTATTATGTTCAAAACTGGAGTTTCTGGGGTGATCTAGTAATCCTAGCCCGGACATTTTCGGTCGTATTGTTTCACCGCGGGGCACGTTAAAGATGAAAGTGGCGATTGTCCACGACTGGCTGGTTGGCGGGGGAGCGGAGAAGGTTGTAGAAGAACTACACAAAATCTACCCTAACGCCCCTATTTATACCTCTTATTGCACTCCAGAATGGCGTGAACGCTTAGACGGCAAAGTCGTCACCGGTTGGCTTCAGCATCTGGGAAAAATCCGTAAATTTATACCGGTATTACGAATATGGTGGTTCACGCATTTAGATTTCACCGGCTACGACCTAGTTATAAGCAGTTCTGGAAACGGCGAAGCTTTAGGCATAAAGGTTCCAGCTGATACTTTACATGTTAACTATTGCCATACGCCTACTCATTTTTACTGGCGCTTTTATGATAAATATTTAGAAAGCCCTGGCTTTGGCATTTTTAATCCGTTAGCACGACTCGGCCTAAAGATATTAGTAAAGCCCCTGCGCGCCTGGGATTTTAAAGCTGCCCAGCGCCCCGATTATTTTATTGCCAACTCTACCCATATTAAAAACGAGATCAAAGAATTTTATAAGCGCGACGCAGTAGTTATTAACCCGCCGATTGATACGGACCGGTTTAGTAAGACTAACTCTCAGACGCGGATCGGCTTTGTGACGGCTTCCCGGCAGGTCCCCCAAAAAAGGTTCGACATTGTTATTGGGGCTTGCAATGATCTTAAACTTCCCTTGACCGTTATCGGTCGCGGACCGGAACACGAAAAAATCAAACGTATGGCAGGGGATACTGTGACCGTTCTAGATTGGCTTAGCGATGATGAGATAGCAAAACAATTTGCGTCAGCCGAGGCATTTTTGTTTGCGGCCTACGAGGACTTTGGAGTTACGCCAGTTGAAGCTTTGGCTGCTGGCACGCCTGTACTGGCCTTCAAACAAGGTGGAGCGCTAGACTACATCCAACCTGGAGTAAACGGTGACTTTTTTGATGTTCAGAGCGTACCATCACTCTGCGCCGCTCTTCAAAAATTTAAACCCTCAAATTACCAGGAGTCAGCTGTCCGGGCCTCAGCCCAAAAATTCAGCAGCGCTGAATTCAGAAAACACATTAAAGAATTTATTGACTCTGTAGCCGTTTAGCGACGTCACCGACGTTCTGAGCATAGTTCTTATTGGTTACAAGCACG
>Ga0068858_100003743_pt1 | contig 15053 bp, 15 predicted proteins | sample KBSSwiS12_FD_66589 | JGI IMG/M metagenome (GOLD analysis project Ga0068858, IMG submission 66589) | Switchgrass rhizosphere microbial communities from Kellogg Biological Station, Michigan, USA - KBS Switchgrass S1-2 | ecosystem: Host-associated > Plants > Roots > Rhizosphere > Soil ... | reverse complement strand
TACGGCGCCTTCCTGGTCAGCCTCAATGTGCCGGACAGAAGCGGCAAGATGGCGGATGTGGTGTTGGGCTACGACAAGCTTGAGGACTATACCCACGGCACCACCTATGGCGCGGTGATCGGCCGTTTTGCCAACCGCATCGGGGCTGCGCAATTCACCCTGGAGGGCAAGACCTATCACCTGAAAGCCAATGCCGGGCCCAACAATATCCATGGCGGGCCGGTGGGCTTTTCCACGCATGTCTATAGCGCCACACCGCTGGACGGGCCGTCACCGGCCTTGATCCTGCACATGGTTTCGCCCGACGGCGATCAGGGCTTTCCCGGCAATCTGGATTTCACCGTCACCTATACGCTGAAGGCCGACAACACGCTGAAGATCGAGTATCGCGCCACCACCGACAAGCCGACGGTGCTCAATCCCACCAACCATTCCTATTTCAACCTGAAAGGCGCGGGGAATGGCGATGTGCTGAACCATCGCCTGCAAGTCTTTTCCGATGCGGTGACGCCTACGGACGCCAATCACATGGCGACCGGCGAAGTGCTGAAAGTGTCAGGCACCGGTTTTGATTTCACGAGGCCCAAGGCAATCGGCAAGGACATTAATGGCCCCGATCCCGCAATCGTGGCCACGCCGGGCTATGACATCAACTTCATCGTGCGGGGCCAGATGGGAAAATTGCGTCCCGCCGCCCATGTGGTGGAACCGGAAACGGGGCGGGTGATGGATGTGTGGACCACCCAGCCCGGCATCCAGCTTTATCTGCCCAACAATGACAAGCCGATTACCGGCAAAGGCGGAGCGCAATATATCAAGCGCGGCGCTTTCTGTTTGGAGACCCAGCACTTCGCCAATGCGCCCAACATTCCGGCTTTCCCCACCACCGAGCTCAAGCCGGGAAAGATTTTTTACCAGGTGACGGAATTCCGCTTCTCTGTCGCCAAGTAGAGGGCGCCAAATAGGCAAAGAAAAAGCCTCGCGCAGGCGAGGCTTTTTGCAAAAGAAATCCGCTTAAGGGTTGGTGGCGGTGGTGGTCTGCACGCTGACGGCCTGGCCCTGGGCATTGCTGCTTCTGCCGCCCGAAGTCGCGATAGCGACGCCAATGCCTACGGCAGCGATGCCGCCCAGGATCAGCCATTCTTTGCTGCCCATGCCCACGTCCTGCGCCTGATGGACGCCGGCCGGTTTGCCGGGGGCGAGCGGATCCGCCCAGGCAGTTGGCGAAACGGTGAGACCGATAGCGATAACAAAACTGCACAGTTTGCGCATGTGATTGATTCCCCCGGGAGCGCGAATTTTTGTAATGGGCCTAATTTGCCTTGGCAGCGCTGCCAGAATCAAGGGGCAAGCTCGCAATTCGCTGCCAATTTCATGCTGCAACTGCGAACTGGCTATCCCAAGAAAAAGGGCGCCGCTGATGCGGCGCCCTTTGTTCAACGGTTCGGTTCGACCGCCCCGGTTCAACGGCCCGCTGCTCTGGTGGCCCCCTGGGGGTTTCTTCCCGCCCAAGGCCCGACTTCCGGCACCGGTTGGGTATTCCAGTCCTTGCCCAGCTCGTCCTTCACGCCACGGGCGATGGCGCCCGGCTCGCTACCCGCCTGGAAGCAAGTGAAATCAGGACGGTCGCGCCAGGCATAAGGTCCACAAAGCCGCACGCCCGCCTTGATGGCGGCGTCATGGACAATGTTGATCTCGCGCTCATAGTCGGGATCGTTCTGCTTGTAGCCGGAATGATTGCCCAGATCGCCCGAGGCCGCGAACAGCGCGGTGACACCAGGAATCTTGGCGATACGGTCGGCATCTTTCAGGCCCGCCAAAGTCTCGATCATCAGGATCAGGACCAGATTGTCATTGATGGTGTTGCGATAACCGCCCGGCACATTGGCATACAGGGCCGCGGCCTGGCCGCCGCCACTGCTGCGCCGTCCCAAGGGCGGGAAATAGGCCCAGTCGCGGGCGCGAATCGCTTCCTCATAGGACCGAACCGTGGGCACCACCAGCACCAGGGCGCCGGTGTCCAGGGCATGCTGTTCTTCACGCTCGTCGGTATAGGCGACGCGCACGCCCGGCACCGCCTTGGCATAGGGGCAGGTGGCCCACATGCGCGCAGTCTCTTCCCAGTCGCGTGGGCTGTGCTGATGCTCGGTCCAGATGAAGTCATAGCCGGCATTGGCCATGGCGCAGTAAGTCGATGGATCGGTCGCCGAGAACACCGTGCCGCCGGTCACCATACCGCCCTGCATCATCTTGATCTTCGCCGGATTCCAAATCTTGGAGCCGGGAGGCGCGTCAAACACGTGGCCGAATTTCCAGGTCTTGTCATCGAACTTGCCCTGATTGACGGCGCCTTCCGGAGCCTTGTCGATGGCATGGCTGTCTACGCCCTTAGCGGCGGCCAGCGGATATTTGTTCTGACGGGCGGCAACATCGTCTTCATTGGCCTGGCTGAGAGCCGCCCCGGTGCCAAGATAAAATGCGCCAACCCCCAACACCGCCGTGATCGCGGCCGAAACCAAAAAGCGCTTCATGCGAATTCCTTCCCCTTCCTGAGCCTTGCGGCAATTCTTGTGAGCGGCAGCTAATCAGGCGGGACCGAAGAGGTCAAACCGTTGCTTGCTTTTCTTTGGCGCTCGGCGTTCGGTTGGCGTGGCCGCCAACCTCACCCTACGCGATGCAAGCGTTTGCTTCGCGTTCGCACTCTTGATCCCCTCCGGCTGGCAAGAGGATGGCGCGGCGCAACATGGCTTTGTAAGCTGGTTCCTGGGGAGAAATTCATGAAAGCGTTTCTGATCGGCACGGTGTTGCTACTGGCCGCGACCTTGCCCGCCGAGGCCGGAATCACGGTCCAGGCCTGGGGCGGGGTGGGCGGCAAGGGTGTGGAACTGTTCACGCTAACAAACAGCCGGGGCATGGAAGCCAAGATCACAAATTACGGCGCTGTAATCACATCCATCCGCGTGCCGGGACGGGATGGCAAATTCGCCACCGTGGTGCAGGGCCTTGACCGGTTGGAGGATTATACCAGCCCCGATTACAAAGGCCGCTATGGCGCGGTGATCGGCCGTTTCGCCAACCGGATCAAAGACAACAGCTTTCAATTGGGCGGCGTCACCTATCGCATTTCCCGCGACCCTTATGCGATGCGGGAAAGCGACAACCGCCCCTATGACGAGCGGGTCTGGACGGCAAAAACCAAGGACGGCGCCGAACCGCAATTGATCCTGTCCTTGACCGACCGCGACGGCACCATGGGCTATCCCGGCACGGTCGAGGTGACGGTTACTTACACTCTCACCCGGAACAATGTGTTGCGCATCGCCTATCATGCGCGGAGCGACAAGGACACCATCTTCAATCTTACCAACCATGCCTATTTCAACATGGCGGGAGAGGGTCCGGTGCTGGATCAGTTGCTGACGGTGAATGCGCAAGCCATCACCACGGTCGATGAAAAGAATGTCCCCACCGGTGACATGCGCCCCGTGGCGGGCACGGCGTTTGATTTCCGCAAAGCCACGCCGATCGGCCTGCACATCAACGATCCCGACCCGTATATCCAGCGCGCCGGCGGCTTCGACCACAATTACGCTTTGAACGGCAAGCCGGGCAGCATGCATCTTGCGGCACGTCTGGAGGATCCCAAATCGGGCCGGGTGCTGGAGGAATGGACCACCCAGCCGGGCTTGCAGGTCTATAGCGCCAACTATGCGCCGCCGCCGATGGCCGCAGCCAAAGGCTATGCCATTCACAGCGCGGTGGCGTTGGAAGCCCAAGGCTTTCCCAATGCGCCCAACATTCCGAGTTTCCCCAGCACCTTCCTGGCGGGGAACAAATCTTACGACGAAGTGACGGAGTACCGCTTCAGCGTGGCGCCTTGATCTCAACGACCTTTGTCATCCCGGGCGCGGCGCAGCGTGAAACGGTGCGCCGTGGGTTCATAGCGACAGCGTATGGACGGATCCATGCAAGCGGCACGATGGATCCCGGATAGCCGCTTCGCGGCTTCCGGGATGACAAAGTTGGGAAAACTATCCGAACCGGGTCAGCGCGTGTAAATCGCTACACATTGGTTGTAGCTCTGCGCGAGGACGCGTTGCTGCGTGGCGGGATCGAAGCCATTTTCGGTGGCATCCTTGGTCGCCACGGCGCGGCAGAAATCCGCATTCTCAGGCGCCGCAGGAGCGACCGGCGCAGGCGCCGCAGCAGCAGCCTGTGTCGCCGCTGTGGACCGTGGCGTTGTTGCCGGCTGGGGCGCGGCCGTGCTTACCGGTACGTCAGCTTCCTCGGACGGCGAGCCGCCGAGATGGGCATAGTTGAGGGTACGATCCCAATCGGAATCGGTGCAGCCCGCCAGCAGCAGGCAAGAAATCAAAGCGAATTTTTTCATCGGCCGCGACCATAGAGGCGGGCTCGCGCTTTGCAAGAGAAGAAAAGATGACGCGGTTTTTAGCCGCCCGTCGCTTGTTGTTCAGTTGGCCGGCCCAGCCAGAACTTCCTTGACCTTGGCGGCCAGTTGCTTGAGGCCAAAAGGCTTGGGCAGGAAATGAATATTTTCCGAGGTCTGGTCGCTGCGGCGGAAGGCTTCCTCGGCGTAACCGGACATGAAAATCACCCGCAGTTCCGGTTTGAGCTCCTTGATGTGCTTGACCATGGTGGGCCCGTCCATATTGGGCATCACGACATCGGTGATCACCAGGTTGATCTTGTCGCCTTCATGTCTGACGATCTCCAGCGCTTCTTCGCCGCCGGAAGCCTCCAACACAATGTAACCGCGCAGACGCAGCGCACGCGCCGCGAAGCTTCTGACCGCTTCCTCATCCTCGACCAGAAGGACCGTGTCCTGGCCGGTGACGTCACGCGTGGCGGCGGGCGCGATCTCCACATGCACCGCCTCCGACGCTTCGACCTTGCGGCGGGGCAGATAGATTTTGAAGCTGGTGCCTTTGCCCACCTCGCTGTCGACGGTGATGAAGCCGCCGGACTGTTTGACGATGCCATAGACGGTGGCCAGCCCCAGGCCGGTGCCTTGGCCCACCGGCTTGGTGGTGAAGAAGGGATCGAAGATCTTGCTTTGAATTTCCTTCGACATGCCGGTGCCGGTATCGGCGACTTCGATGCAGACATATTCGCCCGGCGGCATGATGGCGGTGCCCAGGGCGGAAGCGGTGCCCACGGTTTGATTGGCGGTCTTAATTGTGACGCTGCCGCCCGACGGCATGGCGTCGCGCGCATTCACCACCAGATTGATGACGGCGTTTTGCACTTGCGCTTCGTCGGCATGGACCGCCCACAGATCGGGCTCGCGCTCCACCGTCAAGTTGACGGCTTCGCCCACCAAACGGCGCAAGGAATGCGCCAGCTCGCCGATCACTTCGTTCAGCGCCAGCACCTTGGGCTGCATGGTCTGCTTGCGGCTGAAGGCCAGCAATTGGCTCACCAAAGCGGCGGCGCGCAGCGCATTCTGATGCACCTCGTTGATTTCCTTGAACGAGGGATCACCCGCCTGATGGCGCATCAAGAGGAATTCGCAATTGCCGATGATCACGGTCAGCAGATTGTTGAAGTCGTGCGCCACGCCGCCGGCCAGCTGGCCCACCGCCTGCATTTTCTGCGCTTGGCTGAATTTGGTCTCCAGCGCTTTCTGTTCGGAAACATCCAGCAGATAAAGAATGGCATGGCCCCCGGCGGTGGGGGTGGCGAAAAGCTCGGCCATGCGGTCTTCGCCGCTGCCCGATTTGAGTCCGCGAAGTTCAACCGCCTTCAACCCGGCTTCGCCATTGGCGGCGCGCTGGATCAGATTCATCACCTGGCTGCGTTCGCTTTGATCCACCAGATCGCCGAATTTGCGGCCGACCAAGGAAGCACCTGCGCCAAGAAATTTCACCAACGCCGCATTGGCGTCGCTGATCACGCCGGAGGCATCGGCAAAAGCCACCCCCATGGGGGCGTCCTGGAACAGATCGCCGGCTTGCTGGCGGGGTACCGGTTCAGGCGCGGGCGCCGGGACTTCAACAATTTTCGCCACCGGTGGCGGCATGGGTTGTGACACGGTGCTGGCGGCCAGTCTGGGCGTGAACCACCAGGCGGTCTGTTTGTCCGGCAGGGGACGAACCGCGGCCACCAATTCCAGCCCCGGCATCACCACAAAAGATTCTTCACGCGCCCGCCCCTCGGCGGCATCACGCGACAGGCGATAGAGCACCGCCGCGCTGGGCTCACCGGCCAGCGCCAGCTCCGGAGGCGGCGGCGTGTCCGTTTCGCCCACACCGGCCATGCGGCGATAGACAGGATTGCAGTCCACAACCGCGCCGCCTTCGCCGGTGATGGCCCAGGCGATATTGGCCTTGGCGGCGGCCTCGGCGACCCTGAGAGCGTCTTCGGTGGCGCGTTTGGTTCTGGGCCAGACCGCAAAAAGAAAAAGACTGGCGACCAGGGCGATGCCGCCCAGCAGCGCATAACCGGCGAGCCCGGCCACTTGCGGCGCGGAGACGGTCAGGGCGGCGGCGCCCAGAGCCAGGAGAACAAACCCTAACGACGCCCAGCGCCAGGACCCTGTCGGCACGCCAACTCCCATCGCGGTCATAGATTTTGCGGTACTCATCCCGCAACAATACAAGATTTGGTTAACCAATCCTTTCTAAGTGTTAAATACCTGGAATTATTGGTTAATTCTGAACCCCGGTGAACGCTGTTCACCGGCCTTTGCGCAGGAAAAGTTAACAGCCGAATCGCGATGATCTGGGTAGCGAAAACCGACTGCAGTTAGCTGGTCCGCGCAGGCAACTTGCCCTGAAGACGCATCACATAGCCGATGACTTGCGCCACCGCCTTGAAATGCTCCGGCGGGACCGGATCGTCGATTTCGACCGCGGCGTGCAGCGCGCGGGCCAAGGGCGGATTTTCCACCACCGGCACATCATTTTCCTCCGCCACGGCGCGGATACGCAACGCCAGCGCGTCCACACCCTTGGCGACGCAAACCGGCGCCGCCATCTTGCCGCTCTCATATTTCAGCGCCACCGCAAAGTGGGTCGGGTTCATGATCACCACCGTGGCCTGCGGCACCGCCGCCATCATGCGCTTTCTGGAGCGTTCGTGGCGCAGCTGGCGGATCTTGGCCTTGATGGCGGGATCACCTTCATTCTGGCGATATTCTTCCTTGATCTCCTGCTTGGACATGCGATTGCGCGAAAGCCAGCGCATGCGCTGCCAGAAATAATCAAAGCCCGCGATCACCGCCAATGCGGCCAGCGAGGCCATCAAGACCTTGAACAGCAGGCGTGACATGTCGCCGACCACGGCCGCGGTCGATTGATTGAGCATGGCCTCCAGAAAACCGCGCTCCGGCCAAAGCTGGGTCCAGATCGCGATGCCCACGATGGCGATCTTGGCCAGGCCTTTGAGCAAATTCATCCAGCCTTCCGCGCCGAACAGACGCTTGAACCCGGCCAGCGGCGAGACTTTGGAAAAGTCCGGCACAATCTTGTCGAAGGCAATGGTGGGGCGGCTTTGCAGCACATGGCCGGCAAGCCCCGCCACCATCATCACCACAAAGAACGGCGCCAGCGTCCAGGCCAATTGCGGCAAGAGAAGATACATGACCGCCCTGAGACCTGCGCCATCCACGCTGATGGCATCGGGCTGTTGCAGGAACAGGCTCAACGAGCGCGCCAATCCGACCATTGTGTACTTGCCGAACATGGCGATGGCCAAGGTGCCGCCACCCAACAGGATAAAGGTGCTGAGCTCGGAGGATTTGACGGTGTCGCCATGCTCATGCGCCTGTTCCAGCCGTTTGGCTGTGGGATCTTCGGTCTGCTGGGATTTGTCCTGGTCATCCGCCATGGGCTTTTTCTATTGCCTATCGCTTCGCTACTTGAGGCATCACAGAAATGTCGCCATGGAGTTGGTGTAGTAGGTCAAGAACACGGTCATCAGCGAGCCGATCAAGGCCAGCAGAATCAGAAAACCGCACATGATGTTGAGCGGCACCGCGACAAAGAAAATCTGCAATTGCGGCATCAGCCGCGCCAGCACGCCCAGTCCTGCATAAACGGCAAAGCCGAACACCATAAACGGCGCCGCCAGCTGAAAGCCCAAAGCAAAGGAGGAAGAGGTCAGCTGGATCACCAATTGCGCCATGTCGGATGTGGGCAGATGGCCGGATGGCGGCAGCATGCGATAGCTGCCGGCGATGGCACCGATCGCCAGATGATGCAGGTTGGTCATGAAGATCAGGGTGGTGCCCAATAGCATCATGAAATTGCCCAGCACCGCGCCTTGGGTGTTCTGGGTGGGATCGATGGTGGTGGCATAGGCCAGGCCGGTCTGGGTGGCGATCAGAAAACCCGCCACTTGCAAGGCGCTCATGATGATGCGCGCCATGGCGCCCACCAACACGCCGGCGGTGACTTCCTGGGCGATCAGGATCAGCAGCGCCATGGTCGATTGCGGCGCGACGGCGGGATAGGCGCTTTGGACCTGCGGCGTCAGGGCAAAGGAAATTGCCAGCGCCAGAACCAGACGCACCCGGCTGGGCACGCCCATTTCTCCGATCGCCGGCAACAGCATCACCATCGAACCCACCCGGCTGAACACCAGGAGATAGGTCAGGATGATGCCGGACAGCGCAGGGAGATGAATCGTCATGGCCTTGAGACGCGATCTGTCAACCAGTTACGAAACGGGGCGTTAGGCGAGAGCCGGACCGCCCCATTTAAAAAGAGCCTCAAGTAGCGAGAGCGCCCCTTTTGGATTGTGTCCCGTTTTTCCATTCAATATGCGGCGATACGGTTCGCGATATCCGTCATCAAGCCGCTCATGGCCGCGCCGGCAAAAGGCAGCGCCAGCAGCAGCACGACAAAGACGGCGACGATCTTGGGAACAAAAACCAAGGTTTGCTCCTGGATCTGGGTCACCGCCTGAAGCAGGCCGATGCCCAAACCGACCACCAGTGCGGTCAGCATGGAGGGAGCAATGATTTCCAGCAGCACCAGGATGGAGGATCGGGCAAAATCAATAGCGCTGGCGGGGTCCATGGTAATTCCTTTTTTGTTTGTCGCGCGGCCCGGACGCGCTTCGCGCTGGCCGACGCTCCTGGGCAAAGTCGATGGCGGAAGCTAAATCGGCATGTTCATGATGGACTGATAGGCCTGCACGACCTTGTCGCGCACCGCCACCACGGTATCCAAAGTGATTTCAGCGGCGTTCACCGACTGCACCACGTCCACCAGATTGGCCTTGCCTTCGATCTGCTGGGTAGCGGCATGTTCGCCCTGGCGGATGTTGTTGATCGAATCCTTGATCGCGCCCGACAAGAAGTCGGAAAAGTTGTTGCCCGGCACATTGGCGGGCGTGATGCCGGACGATGCGGCCGGGGTGGCGATCTGGGCGGCGGCGCGATAGGCGGCGGCGGCTGCGGCGGGAATAGCCATAATCTATCCTTTCATCTCAGGTCGGCCTCCCCTGGCGTGCGCAGCACGCTTAAGGGGGAGGTGCCCGTAGCAGCACTTGCGATGCGAAGGGCGGAGGGGGTCATCAAATCACTTGTTGAGAAGATCGACGGTTTTCGCCAGCATCTGCTTGGTCGATTCCATCACCGACAAATCGGCTTCGTAGGAGCGCTGCGCTTCGCGCATGTCCATGATTTCCACCAAACTGTCGACATTGGGCAGCTTCACATAGCCCTGTTTGTCGGCATTGGGGTTGCCAGGGTCGTACTGGGCGCGGAAATCGCTCTTGTCGGGGATCGGCTTGCCGGCCTGGACCAGATTGGCTTCCAGCTCGCGGTCGAAATTGTTGTGAATGGTGGCGATCTTGCGGCGATAAGGATCGGCGCCCTTCACCGGCGAGGTGGAATTGGCGTTGGCGATATTTTCCGCAATTGTCTTCATGCGGTCGGTCTGCGCCCGCATGCCCGAGGCGGCAACCGACATGGATTTTGAGAAGTCCATCACTTTTCTCCTGTCAAAAATCGCAAGCGAATATCAGCGTCCGATAGCGGTCTTCATCATGGTCATGGCCTTGGAATAGAGATTGGCCGCGGCCTGAAATTGCGCCTGGGTGTCGGATACCTTGATCATTTCCACTTCCAGCGACACGGCATTGCCGTTGGGGTTGAATTCCTGGTCCGGGGTTTCATGATCCTCGAACTTGCCGCTGCGGCTGGAGGAAATCGCGATGTGACGCGAATTGGTGGTCATGAGCGAATTGTTTTGCGCACCCTGGCCGCCCACCAGCTGATCGAAATCCAATGGCTTCAAATCGCGCGCGACATAACGCGGCGTGTCGGAATTGGCGACGTTCTGCGCCAGCAAATCCTGGCGCTGGTTGAGCCAGGTCATGCGCTGGCGAAGCATGGTGAGCAGCGGCAAATCCTGAAGCTCCATGGCGGTAACCTTTTGTTAGCCTTGAATGCGAGCCGAGCCTGCGCCCGTTATGCTTAAGCGCGGCTTAACGCTGCGCATTTTTTGCCCGGCACGATCTGCCGCGGTTTAACCCGGGATTAAGGTTGATCGCCGTTAATCCCCCCATGGAATTCGTCGATCTTCTTCGCTACTTCGGCGCCCTGCTATTGGTTTTGGCCATGGTGGGCGGCGCCGGTCTTTTGGCGCGCCGCTTCGGCGTGCCCGGCGTCACCAAGGCCGTCAGCGTCAAACGTCTCGCTGTTGTGGAGACATTGATGGTGGGGCCGCGCCAGCGCCTGATCATCCTGCGCCGTGACAATGTCGAGCATCTGCTTCTGTCCGGTCCGGATGGCGCCTCCATTATTGAATCCGGCATTCCCGCCAAACCAGCGAGCACGCCGTGATCCTGCTGAAACGCATCCTGCCTTTTCTGCTTATCTTGGGCCTGATCCTGCCGCATGCCGCTTTTGCCGCGCCGCTGCGCATGACCCCGGCCAATCAGCCCGCGGCCGCCGCGCAAGCGGCCGCCAACGCCACCAACCCAGGCGCCAATGGCGGGCTTTCCATCGACCTGAACGGCAACGGCTTGTTCACCGACCGCATGCTGCAGATCGTGGCGCTGATCACGGTGCTGTCGATCGCGCCTTCCATCATCATCATGATGACCAGCTTTGTGCGCATTGTGGTGGTGCTGTCCCTGCTGCGAACCGCGCTGGGGCTTCAGCAGTCGCCGCCCAACAGCGTGATCGTGTCCTTGGCGATGTTCCTCACTTTGTTTGTGATGACGCCCACCCTGACCGATGCCTACAACCAAGGCATCAAGCCCATGATGAACAATCAGGTCACCACCGAGCAGGGCTTTACCCAGGCTTTGGTGCCGATGAAGAAATTCATGCTGGCGCATGTGCGCGATGCCGACCTGAAGCTGTTCTCCGACATGGCCAAGCAGAAACCCACTATCGATCCGGCCCAGGTGGCGGTGACCACCTTGGCCCCCGCCTTTATGCTGTCGGAACTCAAACGCGCTTTTGAGATCGGCTTTTTGATCTTTGTGCCCTTTTTGATCATCGACATGGCGGTAGCCTCCATCCTGATGAGCATGGGTATGATGATGCTGCCGCCGGTGATCATTTCCTTGCCCTTCAAGCTGATCTTCTTTGTGCTGGTGGACGGCTGGCGGTTGATCGCAGGCTCGCTGGTGCAGAGTTATATGCACTCGCCGCCGCCCACCTGACGCTCTTTGCTTCTCTCAGGCTTGACCCTGTCCGGGCCGCGATGGACAGTCGCGCCCAACAAGGGAGGCGGGGATGGGGTCTTTCGGAACATTTGGGATATTTGGCGCGCTGCTGCCGGTTCTGGCAGCCAGCAGCGGTCATGCCGCGGGCCATGGCGACCCAGCAGGTTGCACCTCCCTGTTGGGCAAGGTCGTTGCGCCCAACAGCGTAATCCAAAGCGCCGAATACCTGCCCGAAGGCGGCACCGTGGGTACAACCAAGGTCTCTCTGCCCTTCTGCCGCATCACCGGCATCGCCATGCCCACGAGCGATTCCCGTATCGGCTTTGAAGTCTGGCTGCCACAGGCGGCGCAGTGGAACGGCAAATTCCAAGGCGAAGGATCAGGTGGATCGGCCGGCGCCATTTCCGCCGGCGCCATGCTGGAGGCGCTGAAGGCCGGCTATGCCACCATGTCCACCGACAATGGCCATATCACCGATACCAAGCAGCCGAATGGCGGCAGTGAACAGACTTGGGCGCTGGGCCATCCGGAAAAGATGCTGGATTTCGCTTTCCGCGCCATGCACGTCTCAACCGTGGCCGCCAAGCAGGTGGTGCGCGGCTTTTACGGCCGCCCCAGCTTGCGGTCCTATTTTGTAGGCTGTTCGCAAGGAGGCCATCACGCCCTGATGGAGGCCACCCGCTATCCCGCCGATTATGACGGCATTGTCGCCGGCGCTCCGGCCTGGCACTGGGCCAATCAGATGATCAACGCCACCTGGAACAGCAGGGCGGCTTTGCAGGATGCCAGCGCCATCACGGCGCAGAGCACACAGATTCTCAACAAAGCGATCATCGCGGCCTGCGACAAGCTCGACGGCGTGGAAGACGGGCTGATTTCCGATCCGCGCCGCTGCCATTTCAATCCAGCCACGCTGCTGTGCAAATCGAGCGACGCCGCGGATGGTTGCCTGACCCAGCCCCAGATCGACGCGGCGAACCGCATCTATCAGGGGGTGCACAAATCCGACGGCACCGCGCTGTTTCAAGGCTTTGCCTTGGGGAGTGAACTCAAATGGCCGCAAATGTGGGCCAGCAAGACACCCGGCGGCTCCAGCTGGGATTTCTGGCGCTATTCGGTGTTTCAGGATCCACAATTCCACAACATCAATTTCGACTTTGACCGCGATTCCGATCGCGGCCTTTCCACCGTGCGGGCGGGTATGACCGTCGCCGAGATCTACAATGTGAAACCGGATCTGTCGGCCTTCCGCGCTCGCGGCGGCAAGCTGATCATCTATCACGGCTGGGCGGACGAGCAGGTCACGCCTTTCGCCAGCCTGGATTTCTATTCCCATATCAAGGCGCGCCAAGGACAATCGGGCACCGATGAGGTGCTGCGCATGTTCATGATGCCAGGCATTGCGCACTGCCAGGGTGGTCCCGGCGCCGGCAATATCGGTGGTGCCTCACCGGCCTTGAGCCATGATCCCGACCATGACGTGGTGGCGGCGCTGGATAGCTGGGTGACACAGCACAAGGCACCCGCCGTGCTGATCGCGGCGCATCTGGACGCCGCCAAGAAGCCCGACCTGACCCGGCCGCTCTGCGTCTTTCCGCGCGAGGCCCGCTATTCCGGCAGCGGCGATATCCATGATGCGCGCAATTTCACCTGCCAGATGCCCAGCGACATCCCTCAGAATTGAGAGATGGCGCCGGGGCGCGGCTTGACGCCCCGCCGGACCCGCTCAAAGCTAACCCCAATCCGCGCCAGACGGACAATCGGGGAGGCAGGCATGCGGTATCTGACATTGGTGTCTGTCTTGGCTTTGATGCCCGCTGCCAGTGCGGCGAAGGGCGGCCCAGAAAACATTCAGGGCGACGCCGCCAGCTGCGCCGCGCTGGCGGGCAAAACCATCGCCCCCAACACCGTGATCCAAAGCGCCGACTATCTGGCGCAGGGCGGGACGGTCGGCACCACCAAAGTCACGGCTCCATTCTGCCGCGTCATCGGCGTCGCCACGCCGGTGGCGGACTCCCATATCGGCTTTGAAGTCTGGCTGCCGCCCGCCGCCCAATGGAACGGCAAGTTTCGCGGCGAAGGCTCGGGCGGCAGCGCCGGTGCGATTTCGCCCGGTCCCATGCGCGACGCTCTCGTGATGGGTTATGCCACCATGTCCACCGACAATGGCCATCTGGACGGCCAGGGCGGCGGCTACGGCCTCAGCTGGGCCTACAAACATCCGGAAAAGATGATCGACTGGGCCTGGCGGGCGTTGCACCTGTCCACCATCGGGGCCAAGAAAACCGTCGCGGCTTTCTATGGCAAGCCGTCTTCGAAGAACTATTTCATTTCCTGTTCGGCCGGCAGCCACCACGCCATCATGGAAGCCACACGCTTTCCGTCCGACTATGACGGCATGGTCGGCGGCGCCGCACCCTGGAAATGGACCGCGCTGATGCTGGGTCATACCTGGAACAGCATGCCGGCGATGAAAGACCCCTCCGCGCTGACCGTAGAGAGCGTGGCGATCCTCAATCGCGGCATGATCAAGGCCTGCGACAAACTCGATGGGCTGGAAGACGGCATCATCGCCGATCCGCGCCGCTGCACGGTGGACCCCGTCCAGTTTCAATGCCGTGAGACCAGCAAAAGCGAATGCCTGACGCCGGTGCAGGTGGAAGCGGCGCGGCATATCTATGCCGGCGCGAAAAAATCCGACGGCACCGTGCTGATGCCGGGTCAGGTACGCGGCAGTGAAGCGGGCTGGTTTGCCCAAAGCGGCGGGGCAACGCCGGGTGGCAGCAGCTGGGACTTCTGGCGCCAGGCGGTGTTTCAGGATCTCGACTTCAAGAATGTGAATTTTGACTTCGACAAGGACACCGAACGCGCGCTCAAGACCAAAGTCGGCAACGCCACCCTGCCCGAAGTCTATGATCAGAAAGTCGACTTTGATCGTTTCCGCATCCGTGGCGGAAAATTCATCTTCTTCCAGGGCTGGGCCGATCCCGTCATCACGCCGATGATGGATGTGGATTTCTACACCCAAGTCGCCGCCCGTTATGGCCAAGAAAAGACGGATGATTTCTTCCGCTTCTTCCCGCTGGCCGGCATGGCCCATTGCAGCGGCGGTCCGGGTTTTTCCCATATCGGCGGCGCTACTGGTGCGCCCCTCAAAGAAGATGCCGATCACGATATGGTGCGGGCGCTGGACACATGGGTGACGAAAAATCAGCCGCCGTCGCTGTTCATCGGCGCCCATATCAATGAGGCCAAACAAGTGACCGCCACCCGCCCGATCTGCCGCTATCCGTTGGAGGCGCGGTATACAGGCCGTGGCGACAGCAGCCGAGCTGAAAATTTCACCTGCCGGTCTTTTGGCACTCTGGCCGAATAAATTTCTTGAAATAATCTGGGCGCGACCTTTT
>Ga0068858_100003740_pt1 | contig 15055 bp, 10 predicted proteins | sample KBSSwiS12_FD_66589 | JGI IMG/M metagenome (GOLD analysis project Ga0068858, IMG submission 66589) | Switchgrass rhizosphere microbial communities from Kellogg Biological Station, Michigan, USA - KBS Switchgrass S1-2 | ecosystem: Host-associated > Plants > Roots > Rhizosphere > Soil ... | reverse complement strand
CATCGGCGCCATGATCGAGATTTTGCCCGCCGTCTCGACCTCCTGAGCACCCCGGGGGCCTGTGCCGTCCCCCGGCGCCCCGGCGCGCGACGTGGTCACGCGCCGGGGCGGATGGCCGGCGGGTGGTACTCGGGTCCGGGCTCGCGGCTCATCAGCTCCTTGAGGGCCTCCAGCGCCGGCAGTCCCTCGTAGAGCACCCGCTCCACCTGCCGGCTGATCGGCATGTGGACGCCGAGGCTGTCGGCCAGCGCGAGCAGTGGCCGGCAGGACCGGACGCCTTCGGCCACCTGGCGCTGCTCGGCCAGTACCGCCTCCAGCGTCATCCCGCGGCCGAGCTTCTCGCCGAACGTGCGGTTGCGCGATCGCGGCGACGAGCAGGTGGCGACCAGGTCGCCGAGGCCCGCGAGCCCTGCGAACGTGCGCGGGTCCGCGCCGACCGCCACGCCGAGCCGGGTGGTCTCGGCGAGGCCGCGGGTGATCAGCGAGGCGACGCTGTTGCGCCCGAAACCCAGCCCCTCGAGCATCCCGGCGGCCAGGGCGATCACGTTCTTGCCCGCCCCTCCCAGCTCGCAGCCGATCACATCCGTGTTCGTGTACGGCCGCAGGTAGGGCGTCCAGCAGGCGGAGGCCACCAGCGCGGCCGTCGCCGCGGAGGCGCTGGCCACGACCGTGGCCGCCGGTTCCTCGGCGGCGATCTCCCCGGCCAGGTTGGGCCCACTGACGACGGCGATGCGGTCCGCGCCGACACCGGTGACCTCGCCGATCACCTCGCTCATCCGCCGGCAGCTGCCGTCCTCGACGCCCTTCATGAGGCTGACGAAGATCGCCGACGGCTCGACCAGCGGTGCCCAGGCGGCCAGCACCGTGCGCAGCGCCTGCGAGGGCACGGCGAGCACCACGAGGCTCGCCCCGGCCAGTGCCTCGGCGGGACGGTGGGTGGCTCTGACCCGGTCCGGTAACCGCACCCCCGGCAGGTAGCGCGGGTTCCGATGGTCCTTGTTGATCGCCGCCGCCAGCCCGCCGTCCCGGGTGACCAGCGTCACTCGGCGGCCCGCGTCCGCGAGTACCTTCGCGAACACCGTCCCCCACGACCCGGCGGTGAGCACCGCGGCCGCCCGCGGTGGACCGTCACTGCCGTTCGTCGTCATGCCGCCGCAGTCCCACCCACTGAACCTTTTCCATCCGTACGTCTCCTGGTCGGGCCGAGGCTGCTCACCGCCGGCAACGGAAAAGGTTCACTCGTCACCTACTCGTCGACCGTCCCGGTGGACGCCGTCCCGCCGACGCTATGTCAACGGGGCCGCGCGGGCGCCGGCGCCACCGCCGGAGTCACTGAGCCTTTTCCATCGTCCCCCCTGGCCACGGTTCGTTGGCCGAGGTCTCGGTGAGAAGGGGAGGGCTCGCTGTGGCCTGTCCGCTCCGGCGCCCCGGGTCTCTGCCTGGGAGGCAACATCCTCCGGCACGGCGTGCGGCCCGGCGTCCGCGGGGTGCCGGGGCCCGCAGAAGAACCGCGAGGTGCGGATACGTGCGCACCTCCGCGGCGGCTGGGAGGCCCCGCGCGGGCGCCGGAGGCACGCGCACCCCCGCCGGCCCGACGGTTGCCCTATCGTCGGGACGTGGCGGCCGGGCGACCCCAGGGATGGATCGTGGTGTTGCCGTTGAAGCGGCTCGGCGCCGCCAAGAGCCGCCTCGAGCATCCGGACCGGGCCGCGCTCGCCCTGGCGATGGCGACCGATACCGCGGCGGCGGCCGCGGCCGCGGGGCCCGACCTGGTCGCCGGGGTCCTGCTCGTCACCAGCGATCCCGCAGCGAGTGCCGCGATCGGCGGCGGTGATCTCGCGGCTCCTGCCGAGACCTCGGCGCCGATCCTGGCCGTGCCCGACCTGCCCGACCGTGGGCTGAACCCGGCACTGCGCCACGGCGCCCGGGTCGCCGCCAGGCGGTGGCCGGGGTACGGCGTCGCCGCGCTGTCGGCCGACCTGGCGGCGCTGCGCCCCGCCGAGCTGCGGGCCGCGCTGCTGAACGCGCCGCCCACGGGCCGGGCCGTGCTCGCGGACGCCGCCGGCACTGGCACGGTCCTGCTCTGCGCGGCGCCCGGCAGCCCACTGCGGCCGTACTTCGGCACGGACAGCCATGCCCGCCATGTCCGCACCGGCGCGCGCGACCTGACGGCCGCCCTCGGGGCCGCCCTCCCGGGCCTGCGCCGCGACGTCGACACGGTCGCCGATCTGGCCGCCGCCCGGCTGCTCGGCGTCGGGCGCGCCACCAGCGCGGTCCTCGCGACTGCCGCCGCGCATGCCGGCTGACCGGCGCGCCGCCGGGGCCGACCCGCCGCACCCAGCCAGCACCGCCAACGCTGCCGGCGCAGGCGACTCGGGTGATGGGGGTCACCCGGCGGCAGCGGCGCGGCCAGCGGCAGCGGCGCGGCCAGCGGCGGCCGCGTGGCCGGCGGCGCCCGTGCGGCCGGTGCTGCTGTCGCACGTCCACGACCCGGCGACCACCCCGATCTTCCCAGGCGACCCGCCCTTCACGATCGCCACCGCCGCGACGATCGACGCTGACGGGTTCTACCTGCGGTCGGTCAGCTCGGGCGAGCACACCGGCACCCACTGGGGCGCCCCCGCGCACTTCGACCCGGCGGGTCTGCGGGCCGACGAGCTGGCCGCCGACGACCTGTTCCTGCCCGCGGTCCGCCTGGACGTGCGGGCCGCGGCGGCGAGCGACCCGGACTACCAGGTCACGGCCGCCGATCTCGCCACGTTCGAGGCCGCCCACGGCCCGATCCCCGCCGAGGCCGCCGTGCTCGCGTGGACGGGCTGGTCGGATCGTTGGGGCACCACGGCCTACCCGAACCTCGACGATCAGGGCCGCATCCACCAGCCGGGGTTCGCCCTGGCCGCCGTCGAATGGCTGATCGAGACTGGCCGGCTGGGGCGGCGGGGGGCGCTGGGTACCGACACGTTCGGCCCCGATCCCGGACTGGACACCGGCTACGCGGTCTCGCGCGCGCTGTACCGGCACCACCGAATCTCGCTGGAGAATCTGACCAACCTCGGGAACCTGCCTCCGACGGGGGCCTGGGTGCTCGTCGGCGGCACCCGCAACCGCGCCGGCTCCGGCTCCCCGGCGACCGTCTACGGCCTCCTGCCACCCGCCTGAGCCGGACCTGCCAGATCGCTGACCTCCCGGACCGGCGAAGCCGATCTGGGAGGTCAGCGATTTCGAAGGTCGTGAGCACGGGGCCGTAGCTCGCCGCCGACGGAGCTCAGCAGAGACAGCTGACCTCGGCCGAACGCGCTCCCGCGACCTGGGCGCCTCAGAGCGCGGCTGACGGCGTCAGGCGCCGTCCCCGGGGACCAACGTGGTCGGGGAAAGCAGCGTCGTCGGAGAAAGCAGTGGACCCAGCCCGGCCAGCGGACCGGGGCGGGCGAACAGGTAGCCCTGGCCGAGCTCGCAGCCGAGCAGCGCGAGGTCGGCGCGCTGGGCTCGCCGCTCGATGCCCTCGGCGACCACCACAGCACCCAGCGACCGGGCCACGGTGATCACCGACCGGGCCAGCCGCGCCGGGCGGCCCGGTCCAAGCGGGTTCTCGATCAGTTCCCGATCCAGCTTGACGATGTTGACCGGAAGCTGGTGCAGCGCGGCCAGGGTGGTGTAGCCGGCGCCGACGTCGTCCATCGCGATCGACGGCCCGAGCGCGCGCACGGCCTCCAGCAGCCGGGCCGCCGCGCCCAGGTCGCGGATCCGGGACGTCTCCGTGATCTCGATGACCAGCCGGCTCGGCTCCAGGCCGCTCACCCCGAGCGCCCGGCGCAAGACGTCCGGCAGCGCCGGGTCGGCCAGCCGGCTGGCCGAGATGTTGACGTGCAGCCGGGGCGCCGCTTCACCAGCCCGCGCCGGCAGCTCGGCGGCGACCTCGGCGCAGGCCCTGGCGAGGACGAACTCGTCGAGCGCGGCGACGAGGCCGCCGTCCTCGGCCGCGGCGACGAAGGTCAGCGGTGGCACCGGCCCGCGGCCGGGCTCCGTCCAGCGCGCGAGCGCCTCCAGCGCGACGACGGCACCGTCACTGAGCCGCACGATCGGCTGGTAGTGCACGTCGAACCCGGCGACGTCCCAGCCGTGGTGGCGCGCGGTCCCGAGCGCGGTGGCGAGCCTCGTGCCGACGCTCGGGCCGCCGCCGGCCATGGCCATTGATCCGGCAGGCGGCGCGGCCCGCACAGCGGTCTCGGTGCCGGCCGCGAGGTCCGGCCCGGCGGCGGGACTGGTCCCCGTCCCTCTGGGGCGTCCGGCGGTCGTTCCGGGGTCCTGGAGCGCTTCAAGGTCGGTGGGGCCCGCCGTGAGCGGGACCGGCCTCGGCAGCGTCACCAGAGCGATCGCGGCGAGCAGCGGCGCGGCCAGGGCGCCTGTCGCGGCGGCGGCGCGCGCCGAGAGGACCGTCGGCGCCGGGCCGAGCCCGACGCGAATCAGCTGGGTGACGGTCCAGCCGGCGAGCACCAGCGTGAGCCGGCCGAGCCAGGCCCGTTCGGACGAGGACGCCCGCCACAGCGTCCACCCGGCCACGCCCGTCGCCGCGACGCCGGCGCCGGTCGCGCTGGCCTCGACGACCGTCACGCCGCCCTCGTCGGACAGCACCCGGGCCATGCCCGCGACCAGCGCGGCCACCAGCGGCACCAGCGCCGCCGACCGGGTGGACGCCGACGGCACCGGCAGCAGGACGGACGACGGCAACCCCACCGCCGCCGGCAGCGCCGACGGGGCGACCGGGCGCAGCGCCGGGGCCCGGTAGAGCGGCGCCACCGCGGTGCCGAGCGCCCTGTCGGCCTCCAGCAGCACCGCGGCGGCGCCGAAGGGCCCGGCCGTCCCCCTGACGCCGCACGGGCCGACGGACGTGCCGACGGGCCGGGCCGAGCCCGAGCCGTCCCCCCGCGCCGCGACGGGGTCCACGGCCTGGGAGTCCGGGGCATAGGGGTTCACGGCATCGATGTGTGTCACGGCCCGAGCCGCCTCTCTCATCCCGCACCCGTCGACCGGTCGACTCATCGGCGCGGCGTTCCTCAGGCAGGAGCGCCGCCCCGGACGAGGCCGCAGCGGTGGCACACCGCCGCCAGTCCGGCGGAGGCGGCGATGCCAGTCATGCATCCGGTCAATCACGCCTCGACACGCAGCGCATCCGCGCTGTCACTGCGCACCGTATCGGGTACCGAATGAATCGCAACCAGTCGCCAAAGCGGCGATCAGCTGGTCCATCCCGCCCCGCCTTGCCAGGACGGCATGAACCAGTTCACCGGTGCGGCGTGTCGCCACGAGGGCGGCGTGTCGCGAACGAGGACGACACGCGAACGCCCAGGTCAGAAGCTCGCGGGCCAGCACGTCCTGAGCCGAGCTGGCCGGGGTCAGGTCAGACCGACGATCTCCACGTGCTGGGTGGCGGTGAGCTGGCCGCGGCCGCTGCCCCGGTAGACGCCCGAGGTCGGCATGACGTCGTGGTAGTCGCGGCCGACGGCGATCGTCACGTACCGCCGGTCCGCGAGCCGGTTGTGGCACGGGTCGAGCGCGACAGCGGCGGCGCCCGCGCTGCCCGCCACCCGCCCGGTCCGCTCGCCGGGGGTGCCGGTTGGCGGCGGGGCCCAGCCGTCGGGCACGAGCACCTCGACCCAGGCGTGCGACTCGCCGTCGCCCACCAGGTGGCCGAGCACGTACCGGGCCGGCAGGCCGGCGGCCCGGCACAGAGCGATCATCACGTGCGCCTGGTCCTGGCAGACGCCGGCACCGCCGGCCACGGCCTGCGCGGCCGTCGTCCCCACGGTGGTCGAGCCGGGGCGGTAGGCGATGTTGTCGAAGACCCAGGCGCAGCAGCGCCGCGCGGTGGTCAGCGGATCGGGTCCGGCGAGCCGGCTCGCCAACGCGAGCAGCGTCTCGCCGGGCGTGGTCAGCGGCGTCGGGCTGAGCAGCCGCCGGCCGGTCAGGGCGCTCGCGGGCAGGGCGGGCCAGGTCGCGGCGGGGCCGCGCTCGACGACGGCGCTCACGTCGAAGTCGAGGACGCGCGGCACCTCATCGAGGGTGACCGTCGCCGTGCGCAGGCCGTCCGGCCCGCGTTCCCAGGAGACCTCGGCGCGAGCCGCCGGATCGGCGGCGTCCATACCCCCTGCCGGACCGGTGCCGGACGTCGAGACGGTGAGCTGGCCGTGCCGGGACACCTGGTCACCATGCCGGTTCGGCGGCAGCACGACCAGCCGGTGGACAAGGTCGCGCGCCGGGCCGTCGTAGCTGTAGCGCAGCCGCTGGCGAATTCGGTAGGTCACCAGGCTCGCCGCCGCGAGCGTCTCCTCGTCGACGGTCAACGGGTCGGCGCTCCAGGCCGCGCCCAGCGACGCGGGCGCCGCGGCGGCCGCCACCGGCGGCGGGACGACCGGGGCAGGGGTGGCTGGCCGCGGCCGGGGCAGCAGATCCTGCACGGCTGACGCACCGGTCCCTTCATCGACAGCGGGCACTGAGCTCGCCCGGCGGTCGACGGGTGGCGCTCCTCGGTGAGCGCGACGACGGTTCGCTGACCGCCGGGTTCCTGCACCGTCGCCCCTCGGCCAAAACCGGTGGCCCGGAGCTGACGCGAGTTGACCAGGACTGGCCGAGCGGGCGAGCCGCTCGCGAAAGAAGATGGTCCGCCAGCGGTGTTACCCCGGCGTTAACGGACCTTATCGGGACGCGCGAGGCGCGGCGCGCCGGCCCGGACGGGCGGCGTGACGACCTCCATCGGTCACCGACATAAGCTGCCTCGTTAACCTCAGGCTGGCACCATCGGACCATGGCCGAGCTGGTGGTGACGAGGTCCGAACAGCAGCCCCAACGCAAGCCGCGCAGCGCGCTGCTTGAACCACTGGAGGCGCCGCGCCCGCCGGTGCCTTCGGATCTGCCGGCGGACCGGTTCATCAACCGGGAGACCTCCTGGCTCGACTTCAACGCCCGCGTCCTGGCGCTGGCCGAGGACGTCAGCACCCCCCTGCTCGAACGGGCCAAGTTCCTCGCGATCTTCGCGAGCAACCTGGACGAGTTCTACATGGTCCGCGTCGCCGGCCTGATGCGCCGGGAGGCCACCGGGCTCGCGGTCCGCTCCGCCGACGGCCTCAGGCCGCGTGCCCAGCTCGAGCTGATCAGCCAGACCACCGCCCAGCTCACCGACCGGGCGGCGCGCTGCTTCACTGACGAGGTAGTGCCGTCCCTGGCGCACGCCGGCATCAGCATCCGACTCTGGCACCAGCTCACCGCGGACCAGCAGCACCGCCTGCACCAGTACTTCCACGAGCAGATCTTCCCGGTGCTCACCCCGCTCGCGGTCGACCCGGCGCACCCGTTCCCGTACATCAGCGGCCTGTCGCTGAACCTGGCCGTGACGGTCCGGGAGCCCGGCGACGAGGTGGAGCGCTTCGCCAGGGTCAAGGTCCCGCAGAACGTGCCACGGCTGCTCCGGGTCGACCGGCCGGGCGAGGGGCCGGACGGCCCGGCGGCCGACGGCGGCCACAGCCCGTCCGCAGCGGAGCAGGAGTCACCGTCGGGTGGCGCACCGGAGGACCAGTACGCCTGCTACGTGCCGCTGGAGGAGGTGATCGCCGCCCATCTCTCGCAGCTGTTCCCCGGCATGGAGGTGGTCGACTCGCACCTGTTCCGGGTGACCCGCAACGCCGACCTGGAGGTCGAGGAGGACGAGGCCGAGGACCTGCTGCAGGCGCTGGAGCGGGAGCTGGCCCGCCGCAGGTTCGGCCCCGCGGTGCGCCTGGAGGTCGACGCCGACATCGATGACGGCCTGCTGCGGATGCTCAGCCGGGAGCTGGAGGTCTCCCCCCGGGACGTGCACCGGCTGCACGGGCTGCTCGACCACTCGGTGCTGTGGGCGCTGTTCGACCTGGACCGGCCGGAGCTGAAGTACCCGCCGCGTGTCCCGGTGACGCATCCGAGCCTGCTGACCGACTCGGGCGAGGCGGCGGACTTCTTCACGGTCCTGAGGGAGCGGGACGTGCTGGTCCACCACCCGTATGACTCGTTCACGACGTCCGTGCAGCGGTTCATCGAGCAGGCGGCGGCCGACCCGCACGTGCTCGCGATCAAGCAGACGCTGTACCGGACGTCCGGCGACTCGCCGATCGTGGACGCGCTGATCTCGGCGGCCGAGGCAGGCAAGCAGGTGGTGGTGCTCGTCGAGATCAAGGCCAGGTTCGACGAGAGCGCCAACATCCGCTGGGCGCGGGAGCTGGAACGGGCCGGCTGCCACGTCGTCTACGGCCTGATCGGGCTGAAGACGCACACCAAGACCGCGCTGGTGGTCCGCCAGGAGCCCGACGGGCTGCGCCGCTACTGCCACGTCGGCACGGGCAACTACAACCCGAAGACCGCCCGGCTCTACGAGGACGTCGGCCTGCTGACCGCGGAGCCGGAGGTCGGGGCCGATCTGACCGACCTGTTCAACGTGCTGACCGGCTACAGCCGCCAGACCGTCTACCGGTCGCTGCTGGTAGCCCCGCAGCACATGCGCGACGGCCTCATCGAGCGGATCGAGAAGGAGGCGGCCGCGGCGCGCTCGGGCGATCGGTCCGGCATCCGGATCAAGGTGAACAGCCTGGTCGACGAACAGATCATCGACGCGCTGTACCACGCGTCCCGGGACGGTGTCCCGATCCGCTGTCTGGTACGCGGCATCTGCGCGCTGCGGCCGGGCGTGCCGGACCTGTCGGAGTCCGTCCTGGTCCGCTCGGTGCTCGGCCGCTACCTGGAGCACAGCCGCGTCTTCGAGTTCGCGGCGCAGGACGAGGTCTGGATCGGCAGCGCGGACATGATGCACCGCAACCTGGACCGCCGCGTCGAGGCACTGGTCCGGGTCACCCAGGACAGCAACCGGGTCGCCCTGCGGAGTCTGCTCGACCACGCCTTCTCGGCGGGCGTCTCGGCCTGGGAGCTACGCCCCGACGGCCAGTGGGAACGCCGCGACACCGGTCCGGACGGCACCCGCCTGTCCGACTACCAGGGCGACCTCTCCGCCTGGGCCCAGAACCGCGCCTAGGCGGTCGGCCGGAACCGGGCGCGGCGATCCACCCGAACCGGGCGCGGAGCGCCCTTGGGCGACTCCGCCTGGTCCGGGCGCTGTGCGCCCTCCCCTGCGTGCTCCGGGGCCAGGCAATATCGCAGGGGTCGCGCGCTCCACGGGCGGGCGCCGCTCGCGGAAACCAAGGTGGAGCGCCCTGCGGCCGCTCCACCTTGCTGACCCGCCAGACCAAGGCGACCAAGAGCCCGACCTCGCACCGCATCGACCCCTGCCTCATTGGTCTGCCCCATTCAGCGCAGGGAGGACGCGAAGCGTCCCGGACCTCCCAGATCGGCTTCGCCGATCCGGCAGGAACCCCGAGGCGGCGCCGCCGAAGGGCGCTCAGCGCCCGGTTCCGGCGGACCGCCAAAGGCGGAGCCGCCGACGGGCGCTCAGCGCCCGGTTCCGGCCGATCGCCTCAGCTGCTGGACGAGACGCTCGACTTGAAGTCGGAGCCCGGGCGAAACTTCGGCACGACCGAGGCCGGGACGTGCACGGGCTCGCCGGTCGCCGGGTTGCGGCCGGTCCGCTCGGCCCGCTCGACGCGCTCGAAGACGCCGAACCCGGTGATGGTCACCTTCTCGCCGGCGGAGACAGCTTCCTGGATGGCGTGGAAGACCGCGTCGACGGCCTTGGTCGCGTTCGACCGGCCACCTTCGATCTGCTGGGCAATGCGGTCAACCAACTGGGACTTGTTCACAACAACCTCCGGACACCCCCCGCGCGTGCGGGGTGGGAGCAGATCGGGCATCGCACTGCGCTGCACCGTAGGCATCTCCACTGCCGAGGGCAATTCCCGGAAGCGTGTCGCGTCACACAAACCCGCACGTCAGCGGGTTCGGGACAATCGGCAACCGGATCGCCGTCCTCCGGTGAGAGCGCGCAACCCACCACGATCGGCGCAATCATCGTGCCGATTTCCGGCCCGTTTCGGACGTTCCGTCACCATTTGGTAGCGACATGCCGCCGCCAGCGCGAGAAACGCGCGCGCTGAGCGCACAGCCCGAGACGCTGGCGGCGGGGGCACTGGCCCTACCACCCCGCGGCCGGCCGCGCGATGGGTTTCGTCAATCGGGTGCCCGGCTGGGCCACCATCGGGGGTCCTGCACCCGTCGGGCCGCCTGCCGCACTCGCGGAGGCAGCCCGGCCTCGGCGGCCCCGCTGACAGCCCGCAGACGCGATCGGCCGGGAATCGCGACCCCCGCGAGGGCTCCGCTTCCCGACCGATCCACCCACTCTCCAGCCGACCGGCGCCCCTTCCAGCCGACCCGCGCCCGCCTGGGCCGCGCCGGCCCGAGCGGCACCTCACGCCGAGCCGGCGCCGCGACAAGGACAGCGTGGATCAGGCCGGCCCGCAGATCAGGCCGAGGTCGCCGTCGTCGGCAGGAACGACGGGCGGCCGGCCTCGAACACGCTGATCGCCTCAGCGTGCCGGAGGGTGAGGCCGACGTCGTCCAAGCCCTCCATGAGCCGCCAACGGGTGAAGTCGTCGAGCTCGAACGGCGCGACGACGCCAGCGCCGCGGACCTCACGGGCACCGAGGTCGACAGTGATCTCGACGGTCGGGTCAGCCTCGACGGCGGCCAGCAGCGTCTCGACGGTCTCGGCCGGCAGGACGACGGTCAGCAGCCCGTTGCCGAGCGAGTTGCCGCGGAAGATGTCGGCGAACTTGGGCCCGATGACGGCGCGGAAGCCATAGTCCTGCAACGCCCAGACGGCGTGCTCCCTGGAGGACCCGGAGCCGAAGTTCGGCCCGGCCAGCAGGATCGTGGCTCCGGCATGGGCCGGGTCGTTGAGCACGAACGACGGATCCTGGCGCCACTCGCTGAACAGGCCGGCACCGAAGCCGGTCCGCTCGATCCGCTTCAGCCAGTCGCTGGGGATGATCTGGTCGGTATCGACGTCGCTGCGCCGCAGCGGCACCGCCCGCCCGGTGTGCGTGGTGAACGCCTCCATCAGGCGCTCTCCCTTCCTGATTCGTAAGCCGCCCGGCTTGCCCCGGTTCGGGTGCGCCGCCAGGCGCAGGGGCTACTGACAAGGTCTGAGATGTTGTTAGGTCGTGACCTTCAGCGGCACGTAAGCGCGCTGGCCGGAGGGCACGTTCGCGGAGGAGGACGCGGCGCGGAGGTCCCTCGCGAGCGCAGCGAGTGAGGGACCGTAGCGCCGCGTCCGCGCGGAGCGAACCAATGTCACTGTCAGATGTCCGCGGGAGCCGTGAGGCGGCCGGTGAGGGCCGTCGCGGCGGCGACCTGCGGCGAGACCAGGTGGGTGCGGCCGCCCTGGCCCTGGCGGCCCTCGAAGTTGCGGTTCGAGGTGGAGGCACTGCGCTCGCCCGGCCTGAGCGTGTCCGGGTTCATACCCAGACACATCGAGCAGCCGGCACTGCGCCACTCGGCACCGGCCGCGCGGAACACCTCGTCGAGCCCCTCGGCCTCTGCGTCCGCCTTGACCTGCATGGAGCCGGGCACGACGAGCACCCGCACCCCGCCGGCGACCGTGCGGCCGCGCAGGATGTCGGCCGCGGCCCGCAGGTCCGAGAGGCGCCCGTTGGTGCAGGAGCCGATGAACACCGTGTCGACGGCGACGTCGCGCAACGGGGTGCCCGCGGTCAGGCCCATGTAGGCCAGTGCCCGCTCCGCGGCGGCCCGTTCGCCCGCGTCCGCGAACGACGCCGGGTCGGGCACGGTGGCCGACAGCGGGGAGCCCTGGCCGGGGTTGGTGCCCCAGGTGACGAACGGGGCGAGGCTCGCCGCGTCGATGACGACCTCGCGGTCGTACACGGCGCCCTCATCGGTCGTCAGGGTCCTCCAGTACGCGACCGCCGCGTCCCACTCGGCCCCGGTCGGCGCGTGCGGCCGGCCCTTCAGGTACTCGAACGTCGTCTCGTCGGGCGCGATCATGCCGGCGCGGGCGCCGGCCTCGATCGACATGTTGCAGACCGTCATACGGCCTTCTATCGACAGCGCCCGGATGGCCTCACCGCGGTACTCCAGGACGTAGCCCTGGCCGCCGCCGGTCCCGATCTCGGCGATGACCGCCAGGATCAGGTCCTTGGCCGTGACGCCCGCCGGCAGCTCGCCGTCGACGGTGATCGCCATCGTCTTCGGCCGCACCTGCGGGAGGGTCTGGGTGGCCAGCACATGCTCGACCTGGCTGGTGCCGATGCCGAAGGCGAGCGCACCGAAGGCGCCGTGGGTGGCGGTGTGACTGTCGCCGCAGACGACCGTCATGCCCGGCTGGGTGAGGCCCAGCTGCGGCCCGACGACGTGCACGATGCCCTGGCCCGGGTCGTTCATCGAGTGCAGCCGCACGCCGAAGTCGGCCGCGTTCTTGCGCAGCGCCTCGACCTGCGCGCGCGAGACCGGGTCCGCGATCGGCAGCAGCGTGTCGGTGGTCGGGACGTTGTGGTCCTCGGTCGCGATGGTCAGGTCCGGCCGGCGCACCGGCCGGCCGGCCAGCCGCAGTGCCTCGAACGCCTGCGGCGAGGTGACCTCGTGCACGAGGTGCAGGTCGATGTAGAGGAGGTCCGGCTCACCGTCGGCACGGCGCACGACGTGCGCGTCCCATACCTTCTCCGCGAGTGTGCGCGCCCCGCTGTTCAAGGTCATTCCGCCACTCCTCCCTTCGGTTCGTCGCACTGGCCCGCGGAGCGCCAACGCTGCTCACACCAGCCAGTGCATGCCACTTACTGCATCCGCTTACGGGATCCACATACCGCATCCCAGTTCTTGAGATGGCAGTATCAAGCTATGGAACAGCGTAACCCCCAGACCGGGCCGGACGACGCCGGGGCGACCAGCGGCGTGGGCGTGCTGGACAAGGCGGCGCTCGTGCTGACGGCCGTCGAGGCGGGCCCGGCCTCGCTGGGCGAGCTGGTGGCCCGCACCGGGCTGTCCCGGGCGACGGCGCACCGGCTGGCGGTGGCCCTGGAGACCCACCGGTTGGTCGGCCGGGACGGCGCGGGGCGTTTCGTGGCCGGGCCGCGACTGGCCGCCGGCTCCGCGGTCGCCGCGCTGTGGCCGTTGCCGTGGCGGCTGTTGCAGGCGGCGCCCGACGTCCTCGCGGAGCTACGGGATGCCACCGGAGAGAGCACCCAGCTCTACGTCCGCCGGGACGGCGAGCGGGTCTGCGTCGCCGCGGCCGAGCACGGCAGCGGCCTGCGCGACACCGTTCCGGTCGGCGCGATCCTGCCAATGACGGCCGGCTCCGGCGCCCAGGTCCTGCTCGCCTTCGCCGGGTCCGGCGCCGCGGGCGCCGGCCGGCGGGACGCGGCGACGGCTCGGCGTGCCGGCACCGGCGCCGAGGGCCGCGTGCCGGCCGGCGCCGCGTTCGACGAGGACGTATTGGCGCAGGTCCGCGCCCGCGGGTGGGCACAGAGCGCCGGGGAGCGGGAGGCGGGCCTAGCCTCGGTCTCGGCGCCCGTCCGCGACTCGGCCGGCGCTGTGATCGCCGCGCTGTCGATGTCCGGCCCGGACGGCCGGCTGACCCGCGCGCCCGGGCAGCTGTTCGGGGCCGTCGTGGCCGCGGCGGCGGACCGCCTTTCGGCCCTCGCGGGCTACTCACCGCCGAACAACGACGGCCCGGCGGGGACCGTGTCCGGCGCCACATCGACGCGCCGCGTGACTACCCCCGACGGACTACCCGGAGGCGCGAAAGCGTAGCCTTTCCGTGTCGTTCAGGTCGATATCGGCAGCCGTTTTGCCGGAAGGCCGGGTGCGGCCGTCAGGCGTCAGACGCGCCGGCCGGTCGCCGGCGGCGACGCGGGCCACTGTTCGGGGGGTCGGGCTGGTGGCCCGGGCATGATCGTGACCGGGCATGCCGCGCACCCCGCCGCGGTATCGCCGTCCGGGCCATTACCCGCCTCCCCCGGGATGGCGTGAAGAGGGGGAGTCGGTCCAGTGCGCACACTCGGCTCGCGGTATGTCCTGCACGAGTTGCTCGGGCAGGGCACCACTGGCGAAGTGTGGCGGGCAAGCCGCCGCGACGACGGCGTTGACGTCGCGGTGAAGATGCTGCGCCCCGAGTTCGCCGATGACCCCGTCGTCGTCGACAGGTTCCTGCGCGAGTGGCAGATCCTCTACGACATCAACAGTCCTGAGCTGGTCCGCGTCCTTGACCTGGTCAACGAGCCTGACGCGCTGGCGATCGTGATGGAGCTGGTCGACGGGACCGACCTGCGCGAGTACCTGCGCCACTCCGCACCGCTTCCGGTGCAACAGGCCGTGCAGATCATCGTCCACGTTCTCTGGGCGCTCGACACCGTGCACGGCTTCGGCGTCGTGCACCGTGACGTCAAGCCGGAGAACGTGCTGCTCGACGAGCGCAACGGGGACGGCCCGGCGGTCCGCCTCACCGACTTCGGTATCGCGCGCATGGTGGACACCCTCTCCCGCGGCCGCGCGCCCCTGACCGGCCCGATCGGGACCCCGCTCTATATGGCGCCCGAGCTCGGCACCGGCGAGGCGCCGACCGCGGCCCTCGACATCTACTCGGCCGGCATCGTCCTCTACGAGATGCTCGCCGGGGCGCCGCCGTTCGACGAGGCGAACCCGACGGAGATGCTTCGGGCACACGTCGAGGCCGAACCACTGCCGATCAAGGGCGTGCCGGGGCCGGTGTGGAAGGTGCTGGCCGCGATGCTGGAGAAGTCGCCGGCCCGCCGCCCGCCGGGCGCGGCCCAGGCGGCCCGCGCCCTCGAGGACGCGCTGGCCCGCTCCGCCGACCTGCTCCCCCGCCAGCGCGGCTCCGAGGACACCTGGGAACGCCCGGGCACCGCCAAGCCGGTCACCGACGACGCGTTCGTCGGCGCCGGCACGCGCCAGCTGGCCGGCGTCGCCGCGGGCGCGGCGGGCGCGGGCCCTCTCAACATGACGAAGGCGCAGGCAGGCCCGGGCGGCTATGGCCCGGGCGACTGGGATGACGACGCGGCGACCCAGATGGGCCCCTTGGTCGGCGGCCCAAGCGGGCCGCCCGGCGGCCGGTGGG
>Ga0068858_100003738_pt1 | contig 15056 bp, 14 predicted proteins | sample KBSSwiS12_FD_66589 | JGI IMG/M metagenome (GOLD analysis project Ga0068858, IMG submission 66589) | Switchgrass rhizosphere microbial communities from Kellogg Biological Station, Michigan, USA - KBS Switchgrass S1-2 | ecosystem: Host-associated > Plants > Roots > Rhizosphere > Soil ... | reverse complement strand
TCAGAGCGGGTAGGGAAGGTCCCACGCGATTCCGATCGCGTCGGCGACCTTCCTCGCCCAATCCACGACGGCATTGATCTCAGTCCCGTGGACCCGCAGAGTTTGGCGAAGCGCGTTCGCACGCTTGCGTGCATCATAGGGTTCACCGGTCTTTGCGTGTTGAGCCAACACGCCTGACGCAAGCCGCGCCGGGACGTCCAGGGAAGTCCGGAAATGTCCCGCGATAGCCGTCACGCTCTCGCACGGCCTGCCAAGCAGGTGTTCGCTGTCGATCGAGCGAACGCGCTCGGCGCCAAACTTGCTCGCCGCGGCCCAAATCATCTTCTGCGTCGACAACCACGCTATCGCAGCGAGCTGGAGGTCGCTGTGCTCGCGAACCTGTGCCTCGCTCAAAGCCACACAGCTCATCCTCGCATTTTGCAGACCGATGAAAAGCCTGCGGGCACCCATCCGCCCCTCGGACCCCTTTGACGCCAGCGAGGCGAGCATCTGGTCGAGTGGAGTTTGCAGGCACAATATTTGAGTATCACCGCGCAGCTCCGCGATTGCCGCGGTGAGCCCATTGCCGACGCTGCTCATCTTGCTGATCAATGCCTCGCCGGGTGAGAATGGTCGCGCCAGCAGTCGCGCAACATGTGCGAGCAATTCTTTTCTGGCGGCCTCGGATGACCGAAGCCCGAAGGCCACTACATCCGTAAGGATCGGCGGCTCTTTGAGGGTGGTCACCACACCTTGCTGAGCAAGCACGCGGGCCAAAAGCGTCGAACCGCCAAGACCCGAATGAAGAATGATGTGGAGGGGCGCCTGCGGCGGCTGTGCTCCCATCGCTGCAGCTCGCGAAACCGATTGCAGGTCTGCCGGCCTGAAATCTGAGATGAAAGTCAGTGCGCGGTGGGTTTCCGGTGGAATCCAGCCGAACCGAAATTCGTCGCTGCGTTCATCGTAACCCAGCGGGAACCAGCGCGCGTCGGCGAGGATCTCGGCGGTTTCCATTGTAAGCGGATGTGTGGCGCTAGCTCGCGCCTGTCCAGAGCGAACAACCGCGATATTGGTTGGCAATGCGACGACTGGGCCATAAAGGCGTGCCCGCCCCTCTTCGCAAGCAAGGACGACCGGCCCGATGACCCGCCCGCGCTTCAACCGAATCCTGCTGAAGCTTTCGGGCGAGGCGTTGATGGGCCCCGGCCAGTTCGGAATCGACCCTGACGCAGTCGCCGGCCTCGCTGGCGAGATCGCCTCGGCGAAGGGCCAGGGCCATGAACTTTGCCTGGTCGTCGGCGGCGGCAACATCTTCCGTGGCATGGCCGCCGCGGCCAAGGGCTTCGACCGCGCCACCGCCGATTACATGGGCATGCTGGCGACGGTGATGAACGCGCTGGCGCTGCAGATGGCGCTCGAGAAGATCGGAATCGATACGCGCGTGCTCTCTGCAATCCCGATGGCCAGCGTGTCCGAACCCTACATCCGCCGCCGGGCGCTCCGTCACCTTGAAAAAGGCAGGATCGTCCTGTTCGCGGCGGGCACCGGCAACCCCTATTTCACGACCGACACCGCCGCCGCCCTGCGAGCCGCCGAAATGAGCTGCGATGCCTTGTTCAAAGGGACGAGCGTGGACGGCATCTACACCGCGGACCCGAAGAAGGTGTCCAGCGCCGAGCGCTATGATACCGTCTCGTTCAACAAAGTCCTGAGCGACGATCTCAAGGTCATGGACGCCGCGGCGGTCGCCCTGTGCCGCGACAACAATATTCCGATCGTCGTGTTCAACATCCGCCAGCCCGGAAACCTCGCCGAAGTGATCGAGGGGCGGGGGACGGCGACGATCGTCCAGAATGGAGAGTAGGAGATGACCACGAGCATCAGCACGTCCGACCTCAACCGCCGAATGCACGGCGCGCTAGAGGCGCTGAGGCACGACCTCGGCGGTCTCCGGACGGGTCGCGCTTCGACCGCCTTGCTCGATCCCGTGCACGTCGAGGTCTATGGCACCAATATGCCGCTGAACCAGGTGGCGACCGTGTCGACGCCCGAGGCGCGCCTCCTGTCGGTTCAAGTGTGGGACCGCTCCAATGTCCAGCCGGTGGAAAAGGCTATCCGCAACGCCGGTTTAGGGATCAACCCGATCGTCGATGGCCAGGTGATCCGTCTGCCGATCCCCGAACTCACCGAGGAGCGGCGCAAGGAGCTTGCCAAACTGGTCGGCCAATATGCGGAGAAGGCGCGCATCGCCGTTCGCAACGTGCGCCGCGACGGGATGGACCATTTGAAGCAGGACGAGCGCAAGCACGAGATCAGCGAAGACGAGCGCAAGCGCCTCGAACATGAGGTGCAAAAGCTGACCGACGAGACGATCAAGGAGATCGACGAGCTCGCGCACGCCAAGGAAAAGGAAATCCTCGGCAAGTGACCTCATCCGCCGCGCCCGAGGGCGTGAAGGGACAAGCCCGGGACGGAACGGTCCCGCGTCACGTCGCTATCATCATGGACGGCAACGGCCGCTGGGCCGAGCGCCGCGGACTGCCGCGCGTCGCCGGCCACCGAGCGGGCGCCGAAGCCGTCAAGCGGGCGCTTCAGGCTGCCGCGGACCACGGCGTCGAGGTGCTCACGCTTTATGCCTTTTCCTCGGAGAATTGGCGCCGAAGCGACGATGAAATCTCCGACCTCACGGCGCTGATGCGCTTCTATCTCGAGCGCGAATTGAACCGGCTCATGAAGGAGGGCGTCAGGCTCAGGCTGATCGGCGACTATTCAGCCTTCGGCCCGGACATGGTCGAGAAGCTAGAAGGGGCGGTCGAGCGGACGCAGGCTAATACGCGCCTGACGCTCGTGGTTGCGCTCAACTACGGATCGAGAGCGGAGATTGCGGCGGCGGCGCGCGGTCTCGCGGAGAAATGCACGACCGGAGGGATAGAAGCCGCCGCAATTGACGAACATGCCCTGGGCGCGGAGCTTCAGACCCGGGGGCTCCCAGACCCCGACCTTTTGATCCGCACCTCTGGCGAGGTGCGGCTATCGAACTTCCTCTTGTGGCAGGCTGCTTACGCCGAACTCCTGTTCCTCGACATTCTGTGGCCGGACTTCGACGAGCAGACATTCGGACAAGCGCTCGAGCAATTCGCGGGCCGCCAGCGCCGCTTTGGTGGCCGAGGGTAACAGCTTGAACGAACTTCTCGTCCGAATCATCTCCGGCCTGGTCATGATCGGCGTTGCGCTGGCCGCGGCGTTCGAGGGCGGGGACTTCTTCGCGCTGCTGGTCGCGGCGGTCGCCACGGCCATGTTCTGGGAGTGGTGGACCCTGACCCGGTCCTGGGGGCCGCGCTGGACCGTCGGCGGCTTCGTCTATGCGCTGCTGCCCGCCATTTCGCTGCTCTGGATCCGCGAGCGGGACGCCCGCGGCGTCGATCTCTTGCTGTGGGTCTTCATCGTCACCTGGGCGACCGATATCGGCGCCTATTTCGTGGGCCGGGCGATCGGCCGGATGAAACTCGCTCCGTCGATCAGTCCGGGCAAGACGGTCGAGGGCCTAATCGGCGGCGTGATTGCCGCAGCACTGTTCGGAGGTGCGTGGGTCATTTATCTCGACCTCAGTCGAATTCTTTTGATCCTCGCTCCGCTGTTCGCACTGGCGGCGCAGGGCGGCGACCTGTTCGAAAGCTGGATCAAGCGAAGGGTGGGGGTGAAGGACTCCAGCCACTGGCTCCCGGGTCATGGCGGCCTCCTCGACCGCCTCGACGGCCTGGTGCCCGTTGCTGTCCTTACCGCGCTAGTCCAGCTATCGGGGCTTGCGTGAGACGAAAGCTTGCAATCCTCGGTGCGACGGGATCCGTCGGCAAATCGACGCTGGACCTGATCGAGCGCAACTCCGAGCGATTCGAAGTCGTTGCGGTCACGGCGGCGACGAACGCCGAAGCGCTCGCCGATATCGCCCGCCGGACGGGAGCCCGGCTCGCGGTTGTCTCCGACGAGCGCCGCCTCAGCGACCTCCGAGAGCTGCTCGTAGGGAGCAACTGCCGGGCCGCGGCGGGCGATCAGGCGTTGATTGAGGCGGCAACAGGCGAAGCAGAGCTGGTGATCGCTGCGATCGTCGGTTGTGCGGGCCTGAAGCCGGTGATGGCCGCGATCGAAGCCGGACGGACGGTCGCGCTTGCCAACAAGGAAGCGCTGGTCACCGCCGGGGCGCTGATGACCGAGGCCGCGATCCGCAGCGGCGCGACGCTGCTACCCGTAGACAGCGAACATAATGCGATTTTCCAATGCCTTGCGTGCAGCCGCAACGATGACGTCGCAAAACTCATTCTGACCGCTAGCGGGGGACCTTTCCGTACCGCGTCGGCAGAAATGATGCGTAACGCGACCCCGGCCGAGGCGGTGGCCCACCCGAACTGGTCGATGGGCGCTAAGATCTCCGTCGATTCCGCAACGATGATGAACAAAGGCCTCGAACTCATCGAGGCGCACCACTTGTTCGGCGTACCGTCGAAGCGGATGGAAATCATTATCCACCCGCAGTCCGTGGTTCATTCGCTGGTCGAGTTCGTCGACGGTTCGGTTCTCGCCCAGCTCGGCAGTCCCGACATGCGGATTCCGATCGCTTATGCGCTCGCCTGGCCGGAACGGATCCCAACCCCGGCCCAGCGGCTCGATCTCGCATCCATTGCCAGGCTGGAGTTCGAACAACCTGATCTCACCCGTTTTCCCGCGCTGAGGATCGCGCGCGAAGCCCTCGAGGCGGGGGGCTCGGCGCCGGCGGTCCTGAATGCTGCCAATGAAGCTGCCGTTAGCCGCTTCCTCACCGGTTCGATCGGCTTCACTGACATTCCTAGGCTGGTTGAACGCGCGCTCGAGGAAAGCAATCTCGCTGCCCCCGGCTCGATCGCCGAAGTTCTCGAGATCGACCGTTTGACGCGCCAGCGCGTTGACGCTGTCATGCAGGCCGTCTGACATGCCCCTTCCGCATCCGCCCTTCTGGATGGTCCTGATCGCCTTCGTCTGCGCGCTCGGGCCGCTCGTCTTCTTCCACGAGCTCGGTCATTATCTCGTCGCGCGATTGTTCAAAGTCCCCGCCGAGATCTTTTCGATCGGCTTCGGGCGCGAACTCTTCGGCTGGACCGACAAGCAGGGGACGCGCTGGAAGGTGTCATGGCTGCCGCTCGGCGGCTATGTGAAGTTTGTCGGGGACATGGGCCCGTCGAGCGCGCCAGCCGATGAAAAGGAAATCCCGGAGGAGCTTCGGGATCGGGCCTTTCAGTTCCGCCCGGTGTGGCAACGCTTCCTGATCGTCCTGGCAGGCCCGGTTGCGAACTTCATCCTAGCAATCGCGATCTTCACGGCGTTTTTCGCATTTTTCGGGTCGCCGCTGTCGAATGCGGTAGCAAGCGTAAAGGCCGGTAGCCCCGCCCAAATGGCTGGAATCGAGCCGGGTGACCGGATCGTCTCGATCGCGGACCGTTCCACGCCGACCTTTGCGGACATTTACAACGTGGTCGGCCTACGGCCGAACGAGACCGTAGAGATCGACTATGAAAGGGCAGGCAAGCGTTCGCATGTCGAGGTGAAGCTCGGCTCAACCGATTTCGTCGATCCGACCGGTCAGCATGCCGATCGCGGTATGCTCGGAGTCGTCGCATCGGCCGAGCCTGGGCGTCCGGTAGGGTTCGTCAAAGCCGTGCCCATGGCAGCCGAAGCTACCGGGCGGCTGACTCGCGCGATGGCCGACGGGGTGGTTCAGTTGATCCGAGGCGCGATCTCGCCGAAGATGATCGGCGGACCGATCAAGATCGCCAAGCTAGCGGGGGCCAACGCGCAGTTCGGTCCATTGGCCTTTGTCGAGCTGATGGCGCTGCTCTCAATTAATCTCGGATTCATCAACCTGTTGCCAGTCCCAATGCTGGATGGAGGCCACCTGTTCTTCTATGTCGTCGAGGCGGTCCGTCGCCGTCCGGTCAGCGCGCAGGCGCTCGATTGGGCGTTCCGGGGCGGCCTCGCTCTCATCCTCGCGTTGCTGGTCTTTGCGACCTTCAACGACCTCGGCCTCTGGAACCAGCTTGAACGCTTGATTGGCTAGGAGGCTTGGGGCAGGGGCTTAAGTACGAGCGTGATGGCCGAGGGGCGGCCGAATTCTTTGTGCAAGGCGGGGTCGCGTGATTTCAGGAATGACGGGCATTAACCGGCGCGCAGGCGCCGTTCTTCTGGTCGGGACGATGCTCGGAGGATGGGCAGCGCCGCTCGCTGCCCAGACGGCCCCGGCCGAGCCGCCGGCGCAAGCGCCCGCACCGGCGGTACAAGCGCCAGCGCCGGCTCCGATATCGCGGACGATCCGCTCGATCGCAGTACGCGGCAACCAGCGTCTGGAGCCGGAAACGATCCGCTCCTACGCCAACCTGTCGCCCGGCCAGCCTTACACGGCCGAATCGCTCGATCAGGCGCTGAAGGACCTCTATGGGACCCAGCTTTTCGCGGACGTGACAATCACGGGCGCCGACACCGGCGACCTGGTCATCGCGGTCCGGGAGAACCCGGTCATCAACCGCATCATCCTGGAGGGCAACAAGCGGCTCAAGGACGACAAGATCCTGCCGGAGATCAAGCTGGCCCCACGGCAGATCTTCACCCGCTCCGCGGCCCGGGCCGATGTCGAGCGAATCCTCGAGCTGTACCGCCGCCAGGGGCGCTTCGCTGCGCGGGTCGAACCGAAGATCGTCCAGCTCGATCAGAACCGCGTCGATGTCGTCTTCGAAGTCTACGAGGGCGATCTGGCCAAGGTCCGGCGGATCAACATCATCGGCAACAAGGAGTTCAAGGACGACCGCCTGCGCAAGGAAATGTACACTCGACAGGCGGGTGGAATTCTCGGATTCCTGAAGTCGAACGACACTTACGATCCCGACCGCTTGTCCGCCGACCAGCAGAAGCTTCGCGCCTTCTACCTGACCCAGGGCTATGCCGACTTCCGTGTCGTGCAGGCGCTTGCCGAGCTGACCCCTGATCGCAAGGACTTCGTGATTACCTATGTGGTCGAAGAGGGGCCGCGCTATAAATTCGGCGAGATCGACGCCGACAGCGCGCTTCGCGACTTCCCCGCCGAGAAGGTCAAGTCGCTGGTCACCCTGAAGCCCGGCAGTTGGTTCAACGCCAAGGCGGTCGAGGATTCCGTCACCAAGCTCAACGAGGAAGCGGGCAACCTCGGTTACGCCTTCGCGGACATCAATCCGGCGTACGATCGCGACTCCGACAAGCACACGATGAGCATCACCTTCAAGGTGGGCGAAACCCCCCGGGTCTACGTCGAACGGATCGACATCACCGGCAACACGGTGACCCGCGACAAGGTCATCCGCCGTGAATTCCGGATCAACGAAGGCGACGCCTTCAATGCCATCAAGGTCAAGCGCAGTCAGGACCGCATCCAGAGCCTCGGCTTCTTCCAGGAGAAGTTCGAGATCAAGCAATCCGAAGGATCCGCACCCGACCGCGTCGTCCTCGGCGCCAATGTCGAGGAGAAAGCGACCGGACAGCTGGCGCTTTCGGGCGGCTATTCGAGCCTCGAACGTTTCGTGATCCAGCTCGCCGTTTCCCAGAACAATTTCATGGGCAAGGGGCAGTCGCTCGACGCTTCGGTCAACTATTCGCGATATGCCAAATCCGTCGAACTCGGCTTCGTCGAGCCATATTTCCTGGACAAGCCGATCCTGCTCGGCGGCCAGCTGTTCCGGCGCGACTATCGCAGCTTCAACCTCACATCGACGGGCAACCGGAATACGACCTATTCGCAGGTCAGCACCGGCGGCGGACTTCGACTGGGCTTCCCGCTGACCGAGTTCACCAGCCTCGGCATGCGCTATACCCTGACGAACGACAAGATAACGCTCGACAAGAGCACGTTCTACAGCGACCTCAACGGCGACGGCGCCCTGGAGTGCGATCCGGCCAAAGCCGGCCGCTACCTTTGCGACGAAATCGGGACGCACCTGACATCGCTGCTCGGTTATTCGACGATTTATGACAATACCGACGGCATTCACCCGACCCGCGGGAACCGGCTGATCCTGTCTCAGGACTTCGCCGGCCTCGGCGGTGACGTCAGATATCTGCGCACGCGATTCGACGGGACGAAATACCGGGGCTTCGGCGCGGGATGGATCCTTTCCGCGCATGCCGAGGGCGGGTATATTCATCCCCTTCAGAGCCGGCACGACAGTGCGGGCACTTCAATCGAACCCATTCGCCTCACCGATCGCTTCTTCGGCCCGCAGCTTCGCGGCTTCGACATTCGCGGCCTCGGCCCACGCATTCAGCGCGTGAACTACGATCTCGACGGCAACCTTCTCACCAGCGACGCGCGGATCACCGACGCGCTCGGCGGTCGGGCCTATTACATGGGCCGGATCGAGCTCGAATTCCCGCTGAGCTCCGGCCTGAAGAGCGTGGGCCTGAGGCCCTCGGCATTCATCGACGTCGGCTCGCTCTGGAAGGTGAAACAGCCGGCGCTGACGGATATCGGTATCGTTTGTACGCCCAACACCGGCGTTTCGGGCGGCCAGCTCATTCAACTTCCAGGGACCCATTGCCCTGGCGAAGGGGTGGCAGGCACCTTGCCTGGCGACGACTATATTCGCACGGCCGGTTTCAAGGAATTCTTCCTCGGCAATTCGCCCAAACCACGCCTCTCGATCGGCATTGGGGTAAACTGGACTTCACCGTTCGGTCCGCTTCGCCTCGATCTCGCCAAAGCCCTCCTCAAGCAGAAGGGCGATGACACCAAATTGTTCAGCTTCAACGTAGGAACCCAATTCTGATGAAAAAGATTCTGATTTCCACTGCCGTAGCGCTTTTTGCAGCGACGGCGCCGACGGCCGCGCTTGCCCAGGCACGACCTGCCATTCTTATTGTCGACTCTGAACGGGTGCTATCGGATTGCACCGCCTGCAAGTCGGCCGGCACTCAGTTGCAATCCAAGCAGGCCGCCCTGCGGACCCGCGCCCAGCAGCTTCAAACTCAGCTGCAGACGGAGGGCAAGCCGATCCAGGCCGCGGTCGACGCCCTGAATGGCAAGGCTCCGGACGCGGCGCTTCAGGCGCGGATCAAGGCCTTCCAGACCAAGGAGCAGGCCGCCCAGCAGGAGCTCGCGACCGGCCAGCGTTCGCTCGAATCCACTGCCGCAAACGTGCAGCAGCAAATCGGCAGCAGGCTCATCACCATCGTCGAGCAGGTCCGCGCGACCCGAGGCGCTTCGATTGTCCTGTCGAAGAACAGCACCATGGCCAACGACAATGCGATCGATGTGACGGCCGATGTGTTGACGTCGCTCAATCAGCAGCTTCCAGCGGTGAGCGTGACGCCGCTTCCGCAGCAGCAGACTCCGCAGGGCCGCTAAAGCGCGAATGAACGACCAGCCGGCCAGCACCGCCATCGGCCCGCTCGACATCAAGCGGGTGATGGCGGCGCTGCCGCATCGCTACCCCATGTTGCTGGTGGACCGGGTCGAAAGCCTCGATCCGGAAAAGGGCATCGTCGCGATCAAGGCGGTGACCATCAACGAGCCCTTCTTTCAGGGTCATTTCCCGGCGCGGCCGATAATGCCCGGAGTGCTGATCGTCGAGGCGCTCGCCCAGGCGGCGGGCGTGCTCGCGGTCGAAGCGCTCGGGCTCGCGGGCTCGGGCAAGCTCGTCTATTTCATGGCGATCGAAGGCGCGAAGTTCCGCCAACCCGTCGAGCCGGGCGTGCTCCTGAAACTCGAAGTCGAGTTCACCCAGAAGCGCGCCTCGGTCTGCAAATTCGCCGGCCGCGCCAGCGTTGATGGCAAGCTCGCCGCCGAAGCGAACTTCACGGCGATGATCGCGGACCCGCCCGAAGGCTGATCCCGGCGTATACGGCTCGTCCTTCCGTCCGGTAGCCGAACACATCCTCATAGCGCTGGTCGAGCAGGTTCGATCCGCGGGCGAAGAGTTCAACTCCCCGCCTGGCTGCGAAGGCAACGCGCGCATTCGCGAGCCAGTAAGAACCCAACGCGACCCGATCGAACGGGAAGGTATCGCGCTGGTCGAAATGGCGGCCGACGTAAGCGAGCGACGCTCCGTACGTCACTTTGCCCAATGCCCCGTCGGCTGCGATCGAACCGCTGTGCCTGGGCCGTCGAAGCTCATGGACCTCGGTGAGGCCCGAATCGTCGGGCTGGGTCGCGTCGAGATAGGCGTAGCCGGCCGATAGCCGCAGCTTGTCCGACGGCTGCCACGCGAACTCGGCCTCGACCCCCGAACGACCGCTCGTGGCGTTTCGATTGGCGGTGCTGAACAGGAAGGTGTCGAAGTCGAAGATGTCGATGATCTCGTCATGCAGCTTCTGCCGGAAGCCGGTGAGCGAAGCCTGGATCGTGCGGCCGCGGTAGCGCAGCGAGACTTCGAAACCGCGCGAGCTTTCCGGTTTAAGGTTCTGGTTGCCAACGAAATTGTTTGGGAAAAAGCCGTAGAGGTCGAAGAAGGTCGGCTGTGCGATCCCTTCAGAATAAGCGCCGGCGAGGGCGAAACCCTCGCCGAGCCGGACGAGCGCGCTCGCCCGCAGCGACGTCGCATCCTCGAAGCGGTTGAACATGTCGCGACGGACGGCGACATCGCCGGTGAGCACCTTCGCTTCGCCCCGCCATTCGAAGGTAAGCGCCCGGTGGTCGCGGCTTCGATCCTGGTTCGAGAATCCGCCGTAGATCGTATCGCGGGCGTGGAACGTCTCCCGCTCGGTATCCGCGGCGGCGATCAGGGTGTGCGCTATCGCGCCGGTCGAGAATCTTCGCTCAAGCTGCGCGCTCAGGGTCCGCCGCGTCCCGCGCGTGCGGTTCTGCTGGACGTCATCGAGATAATTCTTGTTGGACGAGCCGAGCAGCGAGGCGGAAATTTGCCCGCGCCAGGGAGAATCGTCGCTGCCCACGTTCGCCCAGATCCGCGCCGCCGCGAGGCGATTGCGGCTGCTGTCGAGCGTGTCGGTGTGGGCGAAGGTGACGGGATCGAAGCCATCGAATTCGCTTCGCCCGGTCAACGCGACACCGGAAGCGCCGATCTCGACGTTGGCGGCAGGGGCCCATGTGGCGCGCAGGCGACCGGACAGGTTGCGATATCCGTCCTTGTCACCCTCGCCGTCGAAGCTGTCGATTCCGGTCGCGCGCTGCCAGCCCAAGGCCCCGGCGAGGCTAGCCTTGTCCGTTCGTGCTGCAGCCGAACCGCCGGCGCGGAGGAAACCGAACGATCCGCCCTCGGCAGTGGCGCTATAGCCGGATGCCTCGGGAAGTCCGTTGATCGCGATAACGCCGCCGATCGCTTCCGAACCCCACAGGGCCGATTGCGGTCCGCGAACGATCTCGATCCGCGAGGCGAGGTCCGCGTTGAGGATTTCGAATCGTGGTGCGTCACCGGAGGCGGGATCGTTGATCTTGATCCCGTCCACGAAGACGATGCTGTGGTTCGCCTCGGCACCGCGGATGCGGACCTCGGTCAGCGATCCGGCGGGACCGGACGTGGCCACCGCGATCGACGGGGTAAGGCGGAGCAGGGAAGGGACCAGGGGGTCGCCGAGCCGCTCGATCCGTAGTTGATCGATGATCGCGGCGCTTGCGGCCGACTGGGCTTCCTGTTCGGGCGAGCGCGAGGCGGTGATGACGATCTGGTCGCTGTCGATGGGTAATGCGGGCATCTGAATCCTCCTGTTGACGAACTTGTCGTCACAGAGGGATCCGCCGCCTCGTCGGCAGCGGGCCCACGCCCCCGCGGCTGGTCCCGGCCGGGGAAACGGACGACGGACCAAGGCAGGTTCCTGACTTTGCCGAGAGATCCCGGCGTTCACAGTTGCGGGCACAGCGCCGGATTTTCGCCGGCTTCCCTTTGAACCGCCCCCGCCGGTTCCGAAGAACCGTGGGCGGCACCCTGGTCGCATGCGGGTGCTAGGGCTGGCGGCCGCGGGCTGTCAAATTCGAGAGCGGCACATTATGGGTATCGCTCATGAACGCCCGAATACTCACGCTTCTAACCGCGATCCTGGCCGCGGCCGCGCTTCGGCTGGTGCCGCATCCGCCCAATTTTACCCCAATCGGCGCCATGGCCCTGTTCAGCGGCGCTTATCTTGGACGGCGCGGAGCGGTCGCTTTGGTGGCGCCTTTGGGCGCGTTGTTCCTCAGCGACCTCGTGCTCGGCTTTTATCGCGGCATGCCCACCGTTTATTTCAGCGTCGCCCTGATCGTGATTATCGGGTGGATGGCGCTGAGGCGGGTTTCGCCGATCCGCGTGGGAGGCGCTGCCATCGCCAGCTCGGTGCTGTTCTTCGTCCTGACCAACTTCGGCATGTGGTTGTCCAGCGGCTTCTATCCGCGCACCTTGGCCGGGCTCGAGGCCTGCTACATCGCGGCCATCCCGTTCTTCCAGAATACCGTGGCCGGAGACCTGTTCTATGCGGCGGTCCTGTTCGGCGGTTTCGCATTGCTCGAGCGGACAGTTCCGGCGCTTCGTTCGCAGCCCGCCTGACAGCGGCCTTGGTTGCAACTTCACCGCCCCGCCTGTAAAGGCGCGCGTTCAACCTTCGGCAGCTGGTCGGAAACCAGCGGCTAACCCGAGGAAAACAAAGATGAAATCCGGTACCCACCCCGATTATCACATGATTACCGTCGAAATGACCGATGGCACCAAGTTCCAGACCCGTTCGACCTGGGGCAAAGAGGGGGACACGCTCCACCTCGATATCGACCCCAGCGTGCACCCGGCCTGGACCGGCGGCCACCAGAAGCTGCTCGACAGCGGCGGCCAGGTCGCGCGCTTCAACAAGCGCTTCGGCGGCCTCACGCTCGGTAAGAAATAAGCTTGATCCATACGGCGCCGACGCTCGAGACCGAGCGTCTGATCCTGCGCGCATTTCGCAAGGATGATCTCGATGCTCACGCGGCGACGCTGGGCGACGAAGAAGTCATGCGCCACATCGGGGGCAAGCCGCTGAACCGAGAGGACAGCTGGCGTCGGCTGCTGTCGGGAATCGGAATGTGGTCCACGATCGGCATGGGTCCGTGGGCCGTCGAGCGGAAGTCCGACGGACGCATGGTTGGCCATTTGGGCTTCTTCCAGTTCGAGCGGGAGATGAGCCCGTTGATCATCGGCGAGCCCGAGATGGGCTGGATCTTCGACCGTTCTGTCCACGGGCAGGGGATCGCCTTCGAAGCATGCAGCGCAGCGCTCGATTGGGCGGAGCGGGAAATCGGGGCCGGATCCTACCCGGCGATCATCGACCTCGACAATGCACCGTCGATGAAATTGGCGGAGCGCCTGGGCTTCGTCCGGCAAGCCGACGCCAACTATCACGACGCGCCGATCGGTTTCTTCAGGCGCCCTGGGCGGCTACCAGCCCCCGCCGCCTCCGCCACCCCCACCGCCGCCTGACGATCCCCCGCCACCCGAGCCGCTGCTCGAGCCCGGTGCGGCGGATGCCGAGCTGATTGTGCTCGAGAGGCTTGAACCTACGCTCTCGGCAAAACGGCCCGGGTTGTTCCACGGGTCGCTGTGCCCCGAATACCAAAGGAACCCCTGCTGGCCCTGCGCGGCCGCGGCGGCGAGCACGCTCTGGAAGCGGTCTGCCCAGTGGTTCTCGACCCCGAGTGCGATCGCATAAGGCAGGTATTTCTCGAAGATCTCGGGTGTGTCTTTGGGCGCGGTCATCCGGTCGAGCCGCTCGCGCTCCGTGATCGAAAGATATTGTTTGAAGCCGGCGATATGGTCGAGGACCGTGCGGCCCTCCTTCGTCGGGGCGGAAATCCACCAGAAGCAGGTGATGACCAAGGGCAACGCCAGTGCAGGAATGAGCAAGGGCAGGCCGGCCCCGCTGTTCACGGCCTCGGCAAAAACGGGAAATCCGACCGCGCTGGCGACAACAAACGCCGAGAACGCGACGAGCGACAGGAGGCATTTCCCGACCGTGGAAGAACCGTGGATCACGAACGACAGCATGGCGGCAACTGCGATCGCGCCCAATGTGACCGCGATCTGCCAAACGGATGCGGCGTCGGCCGCGACCACGATGGCGGCCGCCGTCACCCACATGGCGGCAAAGAAGAACAACAGACCGGAGGCGGCCCAGCCGTAATTCCGTTTGAACAATTTCCCTTCATACTGATCCTTCAGGACCGCCGTTAAGCCCTTCTTCGCAGCCCCGAATTCAGCGTAATTTTTCTGGATCATCATGATCGATTCGCCGGTCGGGACCAGCGCGTTCAGCGCGTTCTGTTCTTCGGTCGGAAGCGGATTTTGGCTGTCGAGGCGGTCGATGCGGGTCTTGTCGCGCGAGAACCAGCCGCCGTCTTCTTCCACCAGGCGAATATGGCCGCGCACGCCCATGTCGACCAGAGCGGCGGCGAAGGTGCGGTTATCGACGTTCATCTTGGTGACGTAGCGCATGCCCGGCGGGCTGAGGTCGTCTGGCGGCGAGAAGAGCGGGACAACCGTGCCCGCGCGCGGGTCGCGGCCGGCGCGTTTCCAGGCGTAGTAAAAATATCCGATCAGGCCGAGCAACCCGGCCCCACCGGCCAAGGGTGGCCCGTTGTCGGCGAACCATGCGGCGAGGCGGTCGTTTTGGCTCGGTGGGATCAGGACTCCCTTGGGGAATGCGAGCGCTACGGTCAGACCTTCGTAGGAGCCGAGCGGCGCGGTGGTGCGCCACGTGATTTCGCCCGGCTTTTCTTCCACGACCTCGGCATTTGAGCCGGTCGAGCCCTCCGGGCCGGTATAGGAAGCGCGCTGGCCGAGCTTTACGGGCTCGGGAAGCCGGATCCGGGCTTCGGCGGAATCGATCGGAAAGACCCAGCCGTTGCCCGTCGCATTCCAGTAAAGTTCGTCATAATCCTTGAAAAAGCCGATCTCGCGGGTCGCGCGGTAGCGGATGACGTACCGGTGCTCGCCGACGTCCACATATTTGTCCGGGTCGCCGATCTTGATCCGTACCCCGTTGGCCATAGGGCTGGTCGATGCCTGTACCGTGGAACCGTCGAGTGTCGCGCCCTCGAAGGTAAAGCCGATGCGCACCTGGCCGCCCATCCGGTT
>Ga0068858_100003732_pt1 | contig 15073 bp, 11 predicted proteins | sample KBSSwiS12_FD_66589 | JGI IMG/M metagenome (GOLD analysis project Ga0068858, IMG submission 66589) | Switchgrass rhizosphere microbial communities from Kellogg Biological Station, Michigan, USA - KBS Switchgrass S1-2 | ecosystem: Host-associated > Plants > Roots > Rhizosphere > Soil ... | reverse complement strand
CAAGGCGCTGTGGGCCATCGCACGCAGCGGCATGCGCGCCCTCAAGGAAGCCGTGGCCACCGGGCAGTACGATTTCCCGCAGGGCCTGTTCTTCGGCGGCGCCGGCCCCGAACCCGGCCATGTTCTGCTTGCCCGGCACCTGCCGCGCTGGCTGGCGGGCGCCCGCGACGTGGTTCACCTCGACCTGCACGCCGGGCTGGGCGCGAGCGGCGCTTGCAAGCTCATCGTGGACCATGCCTTGAGCGACGAGCAGAAGGCCCGGCTCACCCGCTGGTTCGGGGCCGGCTCGTTCGAAGACGCCGAAAACACGCAGGCGCGCGAGGTGGGCTATGCGTCGCGCGGCAGCCTGGGGCCGTGGCTGGTGTCGCAGGGCCTGGCCGAGCGCTATCTGCAGGCCTTCGCCGAGTACGGCACCTGCGGCGCACTGGACGTCATCGCCGGGCTGCGCGCCGAGAACCGTGCCCACCACTGGACGCCATCCGGCTCATCGGCGCAGCGCAAGGCCAAGGCTGACCTCAAGGAACTGTTCTGCCCGCAAAGCCGGTCCTGGCGCGAGCGCGTTCTCGAACATGCCGCCGCGCTTGCAGACAAGGCGGCCGTGGGACTGGCCACGGACTGACCATGGGCTGATGGGCAAATGGGCTAATGGGCTGATGGGCTGGTCGGCTGAAGGCAGCCTGCGGCTACCCGGCGGATTGGGTATATTGGTCGGGCAGTTCCCATTTATGTCACAAGGAGCACGGCATGGCTGAAATCGGCAAGGCAATACAGGACTTCAAGCTCAAGGCGCACGACGGCACCGAGGTGTCGCTGTCGCAGTATCGCGGCAAGTGGGTGATCATCTCCTCTTATCCCTTCGCGTTCACCGGCGGCTGAACCAACCAGACCGCCTCGCTCAACCGTGTGTTGAAGCACTGTGAAACCAACAATACCCAGCTCCTGGGTTTTTCCTGCGACACCGTGTTTGCCCTCCGTGTGTGGGCGCTGGCCATGGGCGGCATCGGCTATCCGCTGCTGTCGGATTTCCACCCCCACGGCAAGGTCGCTCAGCAGCTCGGCATCTATAATCCGGACGGCGGGTTCTCGCTGCGCTCCATCATCGTCATCGATCCGCAGGGCATCGTGCGCTCCAAGCGCATGTTCCCGAGTTCGCTGCCGGTGCCGGATGATTTGCTGGCCGAACTCAAGCAGTTGCAGGCCGCCTGACCCGGGCATCTGCGCCGCGAAGCGGCGCAGATGCCGTTGAACCACCGTTCCCCCGCGCCGCTCGAGCGCCGCGCTTTGTCAATCCGTTTTTTTGAATTCCCCACCATGCGCATAGGCTGCACCTTCCCCCACCAGGACATCGGCAACGACCCTTCCGCCATCCGTGACTTTGCCCAGGCCGCCGAGGCGCTGGGTTACAGCCACATCATGATTTACGACCACGTGCTGGGCGCGGTGCACGACGGGCGCAACCCGCCGCTGGAAGGCCCTTACACCGAGAACAGCCCCTTTCACGAGGCTTTCGTCACCTTCGGCTACCTCGCCGCGCTCACCTCGCGCATCGAGCTGTGCACGGGCATTGTCATCCTGCCGCAGCGCCAGACCGTGCTCGCCGCCAAGCAGGCGGCCGAAGTGGACATCCTGTCGCACGGCCGGCTGCGCCTGGCCGTGGGATCGGGCTGGAACTATGTCGAATACGAAGGCCTCGGCATGGACTGGGCCAACCGCGGCGCGCGCTACGAGGAGCAGATCACGCTCATGCGCAAGCTGTGGTCCGAGCACGTGCTCGACTACCGCGGCAAGTTCCACCGCATCGACCGCGCCGGCATCCTGCCCCGGCCCACCAGAAACATCCCGATCTGGATGGGCGGCGCGCACGACCGCGTGCTGCGCAGGGCTGCAAAATTTGCCGATGGCTTCCTGTTCAGCCGCGGCGGCCAGCGCTCGCTGGCGGCGGTGAAAACCGTGCGCGACTACGTGGCCGAAAACGGACGCGACCCCGCCCAGTTCGGCATCGAGGCCTGCCTGGACTTCACGGACGGGCCCGACCAATGGGCACCCCGGCTGGAGCTCTGGCGCAAGGCCGGCGCCACGCATACCTGCATTCGCACCATGGGCGAACAGCCCATGAGCCCTGCCACCCAGATCACCGCCATTCGGCGCTATGCCGAGGCCGTGGGATTGAAACCGGCCTAGCGTGGTGTAGGAGCGCGCCAAGCGGCCTGCACCCCATACGTCGTTCGTACCACGTCGCCGGGACGCAGGATTCATCCCGGCGGGGTGCAATGGTCTGACTGAACCGCCGCCTGGCGGCGAACGGAGAACCGCATGAACGACGATGCCATTGAAGTGGAAGTGCTGCCCGTGCCGAGTGGCGGCAACGACGCCGCGCCGCGGCTGTCCAGCGTGCCGGCCGACCAGCTTGCGGCCCAGCTCGTCACCACCCTGCTCACGGCCAAGGGCGGCCTGGCCAAGTATGACGAGATCGTCACCGAAGCCATCCAGATGATGCGGCGCGACTTCAAGGCCGAGCTGGACGCGGTGCGCGACCAGCTTGACCGTGCCACCACCGAGCTGAAAAAGGCCGGCGACGCCTGGGACAAGGCTTCCCAGCAGGCGCGCGAGGAGCGCAGCCGGCGCGAATCGGCGGAGCGGCGCTGCGAGACATTGAAAGCCGACGCCGATGCCTGGCGCGCGCGCAATACCGCCGAGATCACCGATTTCGTCGCGTCGCTGCAGCGCGAAGCGGTCCGCCAGCGCGACGCCCACGGCATGCTGCGGGGATCGAAAGCAGCCGAAGACTGGCTGTGGACCGTGGCCAGCCTCTCCACCGCCGCGGTGCAGTCCTCGTATTCCACCGACCGCGCCGAATACCTGCAGTTGATCGTGGCCTGCGCCGCGGCCTGCCTGAACTGGCATGCCTCCGCTGTGCGCCGTCCGCTCAGTGCCACGCCGGGTGCCGCGCCCGATGCCAAACCGGGGCCCGCCGCCGGCCGCAAACAGCCCCGCCGCCGCAGGAACTGATCGCCGCTACGCGGCTGCCTGCATGGGACGCGAACGCAAGCGCACCATCTGCCGCAGCCGCTCCACCGGCTTGTCGATGAACTGATAGAACAGCACGGACAACAGCAGCACGGCGGCCAGCGTGGCCAGGAAATAGCCCGCGCCGCCCCACACCGTGGCCGCGTCCGCGGCGTCCTTGCCGCCGAAGAACAGCGTGCTCACCAGCACGCCCGCGCTCCAGTGGGTGAGAAACATGGGATAGGCCAGCTTGCCCAGGGTGTTGAGCAACGGCGCGCGGCGCGGGTGCACATCGTGCTGCAGCAGGTACACGATCATCACGGCGAAAGGCACCAGGCTGGCGGCGATATTGGCGTCGTTCAGGTCGCTCGCGAACAGCAGCGGTATGCCGTAGGTGTGCAGGAAATAGGCCGCGCAGGCGATGGCGAACACCGCCGGGCCGACGGCGACGCGGCCGCGGTAAAAGTAAGTCACCGAGCCGAAGGCGAAAGCGAAGCCGTTGCCCAGCGGGTGGCCGTAGAAATCGAAGGGCAACACGCCCAGGGCGCACAGCAGCCCCACCGGCAGGCTCACCGCCAGCAGGCCGAGCGCGAGCGTTCGCGAGCGCCCTGTGATCAGGCCGATGAGCAGGTAGTAGTAGATCTCGGTGGACAGCGACCACGCCGCGGGCAGCAGGCGCACGTCGGCGCCGTACAGTCCCATTACCAGGAACTGCGGTGCCCACTCGGCCGCGTCCACGGGCCAGCGCAGGTAGCCGTTGACGTGCTCCGACACCTCGGGATAGCGGTACACGCACAACAGGCTCAGCAGCACCGCGGCGATGTACTGCGGGTAGATGCGCAGGAAGCGGTTGAGCAGGAACGCGCCCGAGCGCGAGGCGTCGGCGTACACCTCCTGCGATATCTGGGTGATGAGCAGGCCGCTGACGAAAAAGAACGCCAGCACCGCCACCGGCCCCGCCCCCATGGCCAGCGAATTCCAGATGTGGAAGGCGATGACGTTGAACGCGAGCAGGAAGCGGATCAGGTTGAGGCCGGAGTTCATTCCTGGTGCTCAATCGGGCCGCATGTAGGAGGCAATGGCCCCCTTCCACAGCCGGTAGCCCTGGCCGTTCAAATGCAGGCCGTCATAAGTCAGTTCCGCCTTCAGCCCTCCGGCATCGGCCAGCACGCCGTTGAGGTCCACGAACACCACCTCCTTTGAAGCCAGTCGCGCCAGCCGCTCATTCAGTTGCACGACCTTGCCCGAATTTGCGGAGCAGGAATATGCGGTCGCCAGCTTCTGATTGCACAGCAGAGTGGACTGCACGTACACGCGCGAACCGGATTGCCCAAGCCGTGCAATGATTTTGCGGTAGTCGGCAAACACCGCCTCGACATCTCGGCCGCGGCTGAGGTCGTTGATGCCCAGCATGACGAAGGCCTTTTTTGCATGCACGGCCAGTATGCCGTCCATGCGCTCCAGCACCCCATCGGTCGTGTCGCCGTCGATGCCGCGGTTGGCGATGCTCACGCCGGGGAACATCTCGCCCCACTCGCCGCCGTCGGTAATGGAATCCCCCACCATGACCACGTCGGCATGCGCGCCCGACGTGGCGAAGAACGACGCCTTCTCGCGCCAGTAGGAATCGCGCTGCGGCGCCTGGACAGCAACCGGTGTAGGCTGAGCGGCGTCGCGAACGCCTGCCGACAAAGCGCGTATCTCTGGGCCGGGGAACACGTCCAGCCGGCCCGCGAAATAACCCCAGGCGAAGGCCAGCACTACCACGACCAGTGCCGAGACCACCAGGCCCGCCCGCATCGGCTTCAGGACATCCTAAACGCGCACTTGCAACGGCTGGATGCCCCAGATCTTGGCGGCGTATTCGTGGATGGCGCGGTCCACGGAGAAGCCCCCCATGTGCGCGGCGTTGAGGACGGCGCGCCGCGTCCAGTCGTCGGGGTCCTGGAAGGCCGTGTCCACCTTGGCCTGGATGTCCAGGTAGGAGCGGTAGTCGGCCAGCAGGAAGTAATGGTCGCCGCCGCCCAGCAGCGAGTCGCGGATGGGCGCGTGGCGGCCGCGGTCGTCGGGCGAGAAATAGCCGTCGCCGATCATGTCCAGGCAGCCCCTGAGGTCGGGATCGTTGTCGTAATAGCTGCGCGAATGGTAGCCGCGCGCGCGCAGCTCGGCCACCTCGACGGCCGACAGGCCGAAAAAGAAAATGTTCTCCGCCCCAACGGCGTCGCGGATTTCGATGTTGGCGCCGTCGCGCGTGCCCAGGGTGAGCGCGCCGTTCAGCGCGAACTTCATGTTGCCGGTGCCCGAGGCCTCGGTGCCCGCCGTGGAAATGTGCTGCGCCAGGTCGGCGCCCGGGATGATGACCTCGGCCAGCGACACCCGGTAGTCGGGCACGAACACCAGCTTGAGCTGGCCGCGCACGTCGGGGTCGCCGTTGATGGTGCGCGCCACGTCGCCGATCAGGCGGATGATGCGCTTGGCCATGTCGTAGCCCGGCGCCGCCTTGCCGCCCAGGATGACCGTGCGCGCCGGCCCGACTTTCTGGCCCGCCTTGATGCGGCGATAGCGGGTGATGACGTGCAGCACGTTGAGCAACTGGCGCTTGTACTCGTGGATGCGCTTCACTTGGATGTCGAACAGGCTGTCGGGGTCCACCTTTTCCCCCACCGTGGCCTCGATGAGGGCGGCCAGGCGCTCCTTGTTGCGGCGCTTGATGGCGCGCACCTCCTGGCGGAAGGCCGCGTCGCCGGCCAGCGGCGCGAGGGCGGTGAGGCGGTCGAGGTCGGTGGGCCAGGCGTCGCCGATGCGGCTGTCGATGAGGCGCGCGAGCTGGGGATTGGCCTGCAGCAGCCATTGGCGCGGGGTGATGCCGTTGGTGATGCCCAGGAACTTGCCCGGCGACATGCGCGCGAACCCGCGGAACACCACGTCGGACAGCAGCTCGGCCTGCAGCTTGGACACGCCGTTGACGCGCCGCGAACCCACCACCGCCAGGTGCGCCATGCGGATGCGGCGCGTCCAGTCGTCCACCAGCGAAAGCTGCCCGAGTTGGGCGGTATCGCCCGGAAACGCCTGCTTCACCTGCTCCAGGTGCTGCTGGTTGATGCGGTAAATGATGTCCAGGTGGCGCGGCAGCACGCGCTCCAGCATGGGAATGGACCAGGTCTCCAGGGCTTCGGGCAGCAGGGTGTGGCAGGTGTAGCCGAAAATCTCCTTGACCTTGGACCAGGCGAGGTTCCAGTCGTAGCCGCGCTCGTCCACCAAGAGGCGCATGAGCTCGGGCACGGCCAGGCTGGGATGGGTATCGTTCAACTGGATGGCGATGAGCTGGTCCAGGTTGTCCAGGCTGGCGTTGGACTTGAGGTGCCGGCGCAGGATGTCCTGCAGCGAGGCCGAGACGAAGAAATATTCCTGCTTGAGCCGCAGCTCCTGCCCGGCCGACGTTGAATCGCTCGGGTACAGCACCTTGGACAGGCTTTCCGAAATGGCCTTCTCACGCATGGCGCCGAGGTAGTCGCCATCGTTGAAATAGCGCAGGTCGAAATCGCGTGAAGCGCCGGCGCTCCACAGCCGCAGGTACAGCACCGTGCCGGAGCGGAAGCCCGACACCGGCAGGTCGTAGGCCATGGCCAGCACCTCATCGCCCTCGACCCAGGTGACGGCCTCCTTGCCCGAGGAGTCGGGCGTGCGCTTCAAGTGCCCGCCGAAGCGGATGAGGTAGTTGACGCTGGGGCGGCGGAACTGCCAGGGATCGCCGTAGCGCAGCCAGGGCTCGGGGTGCTCGATCTGCTGGCCGTTCTCGATGGACTGGGAGAACAACCCGAACTCGTAGCGTATGCCGTAGCCGAAGCCGGGGTAGTTGTGCGTGGCCAGCGCATCGAGGAAGCACGAGGCCAGACGCCCCAGGCCGCCGTTGCCCAGCGCCATGTCGGACTCGTGCTTGGCCAGTTGCGCCAGCGACAACCCGAGGTTGCGCAGGGCCTGCTCGACCACGTCGGTGATGCCCAGGTCCATGAGCACCTTGGGCAGCCACTTGCCCGGCAGGTACTCCAGGCTGAGGTAGTAGACGCGTTTCGCGCCGGACTCATGAATCCGGCGCGTGGTCTCGGCCAGGTTGTGCGACATCACGCCGCGCAGGAAAAACGCCAGCGCCGAATACCAGTCGCGGTCGTTGGCCAGCACCGGGTCGCGGCCCACCATGGTCACCAGCGACAGCATCAGTTCACGCTGCACCGCGTCGGGATTGCGGATGTCGATGCTGCCCAGGTCCTGCAGCGCCCGCTGGACGTTCGCGTCCATTGTCGTTCCTTCCTTTGTCGCGGCCCGGCCTCAGGCTCGCAGTTATCTGCGACGCAGCCTCGCAGTTGCGCCTTTTAGGCAAGCATGGCCGCGTACAGTTCCTTGTAGTGCTTTGCGCAACCATCCCATGATACGTCCAGGGCCATGGCCTGGCGCTGCAGTTTTTTCCAGCCGCCGGGGTCGGCGAAGGCCGCCATCGCCCTGCGCACGGCCGCCGCCAGCGCTTCGGGCGTGGCGTCGGCGAAGCTGAAGCCGTCCATGCCGTCGTGCACGGTGTCGGCCAGGCCGCCGGTAGCGCGTACCACGGGTAGCGATCCGTAGCGCTGGCCGTAGAGTTGCGCCAGGCCGCAGGGCTCGAAGCGCGACGGCATGAGCACCATGTCGGCCCCGGCAATGACGCCGTGCGCCAACGCCTCGTCGTAGCCTATGCGCACGGCCACGTTGCCGGCGTGCGCCCGCGCCGCGGCGTTGAGCCTGCGCACCAGCTCGGCGTCACCGGTGCCGAGGACAGCGAATTGCGCGCCCGCCGCCACCAGTTGCGGCATAGCCGCGGCCAGCAGGTCCACGCCCTTCTGCTCCACCAGCCGGCTCACCATGCCGAGCAGCGGAGCGCCGGGGCGCGCTTCTGGACGATTGGCCAGGCCCATGGCGCGGCGCAGTTCAGCGCGGTTGGCGCCCTTGGCGTCGAGCTTGTCGGCGCGGTAGCGGCTGACGATGAACTCGTCGCGCGCTGGGTCCCACACCGAATCGTCCACCCCGTTGACGATGCCCGACAGCACGGCACTGCGCGCCGCCAGCACGCCCTCCAGCCCCGCGCCCAGCGGCGCGCGCTGGATTTCGTCGGCGTAAATCGGGCTCACCGTGCTGATGCGGTCGGCGAACACCAGGCCGGCCTTGATGAAGGAGATGTTGCCCCAGAACTCGAAGCCGTCCGCGGAATAGTCCTTGGGATCGAGCGCCAGCTCGGACATGGACTGGGGGCCGAACACGCCCTGGTAGGCCATGTTGTGGACGGTGAACAGGCTGCGCGGCGCGCCTGCTCCGCCGCGCTTCAGGTAATAGGGCACCAGGCCCGCATGCCAGTCGTTGGCGTGCACGACGTGGGGACGCCAGCCGCCCACGCCGTTGACCGCGGCCAGCGCCGCGGCACGGCACAAGAGCCCGAAGCGCAACGGGTTGTCCGGCCAGTCCTGCCCCTGCGCGGTCTGGTAAATGCCGCCGTCGCGCCGGAACAGCGGCGGGCAATCCACCAGCAGCAGCGGCAGGCCGTTCTTGGGCAGCGTGGCGGTGAGCAGCTTGACCGGCAGGCCGGCCAGCACCGGCCCGAGGTCGGCCGCTTCGCGCACGTCGCTCACCTGCTCCAGCACCGGTCCGTAGGCGGGCAGCAGCAGGCGGGCATCCACCTCCAGGCGCCTCAAGCTGGCCGGCAGCGCGCCGGCCACGTCGCCCAGGCCGCCGGTCTTGACCAAAGGATAGGCCTCGGCCGCGACGAACAGCAGGCGCATGGCCGGACTGGTCGAAGCCTTGCTGCTAAGCGCCATGGTGCCGGTATTCCAGCGTGACCGCGATGCCCTGCGCATCCTGGACCGGCAGCGGCCACGACAGCGTCAATTCCACGCACTGCATGATTTTTTCGAAGCCGGCCTCGGATTGCGACACGGTGTGATGCGGCCGCGCGCGCAGCGTGGCGGCGGTGCAATGGAGCCGCAACGAGCCGCCCAGCACGCCGTCGTCCAGCGTGACGCTGGTCATGCCGTCCAGCGCCAGTTCCTGGCCGAAGCCGCAGGGTATGCGGCCGTCGGCCAGGATGTAGCGGCCGAGAAAACCGTCGCAGCTCGGCATGGCGATGTTGAGTTGCACCTCGATCCGCCCCTGCAGGCCCTGCGCGGCGTAGCGCACGGTCAGCGCATCGCCCGACACGGCATAGCGCTTGTCCACCCGCCAGCCCTGCCCGGCTTGCGCGAACGCGCCGTCCTCGCCTTGCACCACACCGTAACCATCGAGCGCCTGGCGGCCGCCATCGGGTTTCACCCAGGTGTCGAGGAAGCTCATGCGGGGACGCGCATCCGGCACCAGGTCGGCGGGGGTGATGGCGTGCACGAAGGCCACGCGCTCGTGCGGCGAGGCGATGCCTTCCTTGGGCGCATGCGTCGCTCCGCCGCCGTTGGCAATCTTGTCGTGGTAAACCTCGTCGGTGCGCTTCAGGGCATCGCCGAAATTGTGATGCGCCGCGTAGGCGGAAAATTCCAGCAGCGCGGCATGCCCGTCCTCGCGCACCACGGCCTGCACGCCCGCGCCGCTCCCATCGGGATGACTGCGGTGCGGACGGCTGCGCAGGAACAGCTCGTCGCAGCCGTCCAGGTCGGCGTCGCGCCGCGATGCCTCGGGGCGCGGCGCCACCGCGTCCAGTTCGCCCTCCAGTTCGATCAGGTTGTTCCACACCGCGCGCCGCAGGTGCGGCAGGTACAGCCCGCCGAACAGCCCGTGCCAGTAGGCGTCGTTGGCCTGGGCGCGGTGCAGGCTTTCCTGCATGGCCGGGGTGCGCGCCACCGGCGACAGGCCGGCCACGCGCGCCGACAGCTCCAGCATGCGCTTGTGCATCCAGTTGGCCTCGGGAAAGCGCGACAGGAAGTTGCGCCAGATGCCGCCGCGCAGCCACGGCCGGTCGGCCTCGTAGCGGCCAGCCGACCTCTCGCGCGCCACCAGCCCGTTGAAGGCGCGCGCCGCGGGCGCGGGCAGCGTCCACTCGTTCATTTCGATATAGGACGTGGTGGGCAGGTACACAATGCCGCGGGTGGCCTGCGCGGCGCGATAGTCGGCGAAGGTGGAGGTGCGGATCAGGCTGGAAGCGAGCACGCCTTCGATGAACTGCGTGAGCCAGCCCTTCTCGTACACCCAGGCGTAGGTCTCGGGCCAGATGCCGAACTTCTCGATGTCGTCGAAGTAGATGGCGGCGCGGCGTCCGTCGCGCGCGAGCTGCTCCATCCACGCCACGGCCTCGCCCGCGGGCGAAAACGGCAGCCGGTAGCGCGCCTGCTCGGAAATGGGAAAGAGGTCGAGGCTGCGGCCGTCGTCCTCGGTGGTCCAGAAACTGTCCAGCTTGTCGGCGGGCTGGCCCGTGCACAGGAAGTGGTAGTCGTCCACGGCCACGTAGCGTATGCCGCTGGCCGCCAGCGCCGGCACCACCGACGATTCCCACACGCGCTCGGTAAGCCAGGCGCCCTGCGGGCGCTGGCCGAAATGGCGCTCGATGCGGTCCGACAGGGCGGCGAGCTGGGTCAGGCGGTCGCGATAGGGAATGGCGGCGAGCACCGGCTCGCAGTCGCCCGAGCCGAACCATTCCACCTGGCCGCGCTCGGTCATCACGCGCAGGCGCTGCATGTCCTCGGGGTAGCGCTGCAACAGCACGTCCAGCAGCCAGCCGGAAAAGTGCACGCTGAAGCGGAAATCGGGATAGCGCTCCAGCGTCTGCAGGAACATGCGATAGCAGCGCAGGTGCGCCTCTTCGATGACCTCGGGGAAGTTGCCCACCGGCTGATGGGCGTGCACCCCGAACAGCAATGCGATGCTCATGTCTGAAACTCCGTGGCCCTGCGCATGGTGCCGTCCGTGGCCTCGGCGCTGCCGCGCGACAGCGGCTGATCGAGGCTCGCCGGCGGCTCGAGCTTGAGCAGGCGGTACAGGTTGGCGAGATTGAGGCGGTACAGCCGGTCGAAACTGGCCACGGCTTGCGACGGGTTGTAGTCGCCGAACCACCAGAACCAGTCCGAGCTTTCGCAAATGGCGAGCTGGACCTCGGCCCGCGCCGCTTCGTCGGCGTCCAGGCGGCGCTCCGCCATGACCGTGTCGTAACTGCGCTTGGCCTCGCACAAGAGATCCCAGGCGCGGTTCTTATCAGGATCGCCGATCCAGGTGGAGAAGGTGCCGTACACCCAGCTCCCCGCCACCAGCCCCGGCAGCACGGAAGGGGATGGCTCGCCTCGGTCCACCAGCCAGGCCTCGTAAGTGGTGGTGCGGATGGCGGCGTGCTTTTCCAACAGGCCATACAGGTCGTCGAAGAAGTAATAGCCGTTGTAGGGATAGTGCTCCCAGGCGTTCTCGCCGTCGAGGATGATGCTGACCAAGGGCTTTTCCATGGGTCTTTCCATGGGCTTTTCCGGGGCCCTTTGCGCGGCGTCTTCATGACCATCCATCGCGTCTTGCCCGTTCTGACCGTTGTGGTTATGGGCAGCCGCCATGATGGCCTCCAGCTGCGCGATCAGGTGCAGGGCCGCGTCGTGGCCGTACCACTTGGCGTACTCGAAGCCGATCAGGTCGGACAGGCGCTCATCGCGGAAGAACAGCGCCAGCCCCGGAGCGCCTTCCACGCGCCAGGGATGGGTCGTGGCGGTCGCGCCGTGAGTGGCGTCCATGCCGTGCTGCGCCAGCGTGTTGCGCAGCACGCCCTCGCCGCTCGCCGCCCAGCGGCAGCCGCCCCGGGCCAGTTGCGCGGCGAATGCGCTGGAGATCGCGCCCTCGGCCGGCCACATGCCGGCGGGCGCGCGGCCGAAGCGCCGCGTGTGCGAGGCCCGCCCGGCAGCGATGTGGGCATCTACGCGCGCAGCGCCGCCCGGATAGGCCGCGCTCGCCGGCAACGCGGCATCCGGCACGGCGTCGCGGGCAGATTTGAAATCCAGCATCAGGGGCGCGAGCGGATGCGTGCCGGGCGTGGCCGAGAGCTCAATGCGGCCGGCGTCCTGCAGCGCCCGGTAGCGCGGCATGATGCCGCGCATCACCTCGCCCACCAGGGCGAGCAGTTCGCGGCGCTCGCCGGCCGAGAAACCCTGCCCCTTGGCCATGAGCCGCGCCGCGAGGGGCTGCTCGCGGCGCACGCTTTCGCCGCACCAGGCCAGGTGGTACCAGGTCACGAGGTCGCCCAGGTAGGCCCCGGACAAGTAGTCCAGCGCGGCCGGGTCTTCCTTGGCGAACAGCGCATGCAGGGTATGCAGGCGCTGGTAGGCCGGGAACGGATCCAGCATGGTGGCGTGGTTGACGCGGAAGCAGGTGTCGAGCAGCAGCGCGCGGTCTTCCGCCCCGAGGCGCTCCAGATCGGGCTCGGCCAAGAGGCGCAGCAGCGGATCGCGGAACTTCCCGCTGTCGAACTGCCCGCAGTAGTCCTCGATCTGGTCGAGCAGCACCGGCACGAAGTTCACCACGGCGCGCACGCCGGGGTGGCGCTCGAGGTGCGCCGCCATGTCGCTGTAGTCCTTCAGCGCGTGCAGGTACACCCAGGGCAGCACGAACTCGCCGCTGACACGGTCGCGGTAGTCCGGCTGGTGCATGTGCCAGAGGAAAACGAGGTCCAGGCCCAAAGCTAAGTCGTTTCTTTTTCTTGTCCTGCGATGTTCAGCGCATGAATGTTCAGCGGATGTAATGCGCGGTCTGGCCCAGCATCTCGGGCGTGACCAGGGTGACGCCCTTCTCGCTCACCGTGAAGCGCTTGCGGTCCTCGGCCGCGTCGAAGCCGATCTCGATGCCGGGAGGAATGCTGCAATGCTTGTCGATCACCACCTTGCGCAGCTTGGCGCCGCGGCCCACGTCGACGTCGGGCAGGATGACCGAGTCCTCCACCTGGGCGTAGCTGTGCACGCGCACCCTGGAGAACAGCAGCGAGCGCCGTACCTCGGCGCCGCTGATGATGTCGCCGCCGGACACCAGCGAGTCCACGGCCATGCCGCGTCGGCCCTCGTCGTCGAACACGAACTTGGCCGGCGGCAGTTGCTCCTGGTAGGTCCAGATGGGCCACACCTCGTCGTACAGGTCCAGCTCAGGCGTCACCTTGGTGAGCTCGATGTTGGCCTCCCAATAGGCGTCGATGGTGCCGACGTCGCGCCAGTAGGGCGCGCCCCCGTCGGCCATGTCCACGCAACTGTCGGCGAAATTGTGCGCATAGGCATGGTAGCGCGACACCACGTGCGGGATGATGTCCTTGCCGAAATCGTGCGAGGAACTGGGCAGGTCGCTGTCGCGGATGAGCTGCTCGTACAGGAAGTCGGCGTTGAAGGCGTATACGCCCATGCTCACCAGCGCTCGCTCGGGCTTGCCGGGAATGCAGAACGGGTGGTCGGGCTTTTCCTGGAAGCTGGTGATGTTCTGGCGGTCGTCGACGCCGACGACACCGAACGACGACGCCTCCGACAGCGGCACCTCCAGGCAGGCCACGCTCATGTCGGCGCCGTTTTCGGCGTGATGGGCCAGCATGCGGCCGTAATCCATCTTGTAAATGTGGTCACCCGACAGCACCACGACATAGCGCGGCCGGTTGCGGCGGATCACGTCCAGGTTCTGGAACACGGCGTCCGCCGTGCCCTGGTACCAGTTGGCGCCGATCTGCTGCTGGGCGGGCAGCAGGTCCACGTGCTCGGCGAAACGGCCGTCCAGGAAGCTCCAGCCGCGCTGCACGTGCCGGATCAGGCTTTGCGCCTTGTACTGGGTGGCCACGCCGATGCGCCGGATGCCGGTGTTCACGCAGTTGGACAGGGTGAAATCGATGATGCGGAACTTGCCGCCGAAGGGCACCGCCGGCTTGGCGCGCCAGTCGGTGAGCTGCATGAGCCGGCTGCCGCGCCCGCCGGCCAGCACCATGGCGTAGGTGCCCCGAGTCAAATGGCTGATGTAGCGCCCAAAACCGGCCGACGGATGATTGGATGAATTTTGATCCATGCGCGTATTCTTACATTATTGCACCGGAAGCCGTGTCTAAAATAGGGCCACAATGAACCGTTTTGACGACTCCCTGGCGGCGCTGGCCGAAGCCCGCGAGCACGACCCGTTCCGGCGGTTGGGCCTGCACCGCACCGCGCAGGGCTGGCGCCTGCGCGTGTTCCGCCCCGACGCGCGCGCCGTGGCGCTGGAATCGGGCACCGCGCTGCTGCCGCTCGCCCGCATCGAGGGCAGCGATTTCTTCGAGTGGGAAGGCACGCAGACGCCGCGCCTGCCGTACCGGTTGCGCGTCCAGTCGGGCGACGGATCGAGCTTCAGCCTGTACGATCCCTATGCCTTCCCGCCCAAGCCTTCGGAGCACGACCTGTTCCTGTTCGCCGAGGGCAGCAACAGCCAGGCACACCGCCTGCTGGGCGCCAATCCCGAAGTCCGCCAGGGCGTGGCCGGAGTGTGCTTTCGGACTTGGGCGCCCAATGCCGGGCGGGTTTCGGTGGTGGGCGACTTCAACAGCTGGGACGGCCGGGTGCATCCCATGGTGTCGCTGGGCGCCTCCGGCATCTGGGAACTGTTCATCCCCGAGTTGCCCGACGGCACCCTGTACAAGTTCGAGATCAGGCATCGCGCCAGCGGCACGGTGGCGGTGAAAATCGACCCCTATGGCCGCGAGTTCGAGCAGCGGCCGGCCACCGCGGCGCGGGTCAGCCGCGCTGGCCACCGCTGGGGCGACCAGGGCTGGATGGCCATGCGCGCGCGGCGCGACTGGCTGCACGCCCCCATGGCGGTGTACGAGGTGCACGCCGGCTCGTGGATGCGCCATCCCGACGGGCGCTTCTATTCCTACCGCGAGCTGGCCGAGCGCCTGGTGCCCTACGTGAAGGACCTGGGCCACACCCACATCGAATTCCTGCCCATCATGGAGCACCCGCTGGACGAGTCCTGGGGCTACCAGTGCACGGGCTTTTTCGCGCCCAGCTCGCGTTTCGGCACGCCCGACGACCTGCGCTTCCTCGTCGACACCTGCCACCAGGCCGGCCTGGGGGTGATCCTGGACTGGGTGCCGGGCCATTTC
>Ga0068858_100003719_pt1 | contig 15104 bp, 8 predicted proteins | sample KBSSwiS12_FD_66589 | JGI IMG/M metagenome (GOLD analysis project Ga0068858, IMG submission 66589) | Switchgrass rhizosphere microbial communities from Kellogg Biological Station, Michigan, USA - KBS Switchgrass S1-2 | ecosystem: Host-associated > Plants > Roots > Rhizosphere > Soil ... | reverse complement strand
CGCCGTCTTTCGTGTAATACACGGTTACGGGAGCTCCCGACTTCACCGTTTCACTCGTAACTGGATTACCGTTTTCATCGACGTAGGTGGTCGTCTTTGAATACGCGTAGGTCAGGGGAGTGGTGGATGTTGTCGATTTAACGACAATGGTGTCCGTGCCGTATTGGCTGACGGTGCCGTCAGAACTCGTCGTTGTCGTCGTGGTTGAGGTGGTGGCAGGTGCAGCCGTCTGCGCCGAAGCGATGTTGCCGGTGACCAGCACCGCGCCCAAACAGGCGAGACCACTCATTTTGCGTAGGTTATTTTTCATTGGATACTTTCTTGTTAAGCCGTCGATGACGGCGGTTGTTGACTTCACTGAACTTGGGCGGGACTGACGCCGTACATCTTGGAAGCTTCAGATATATAAAAGTGAAATTACCCGTTAATTCATTTCGAGCCATGGGGTGTCCACCCCATCCCCTCTTGATTCGGTCTTGGGGACAATCTGCTTCATCAATCTCCATTAGAATCGAAATGAGTTTATTTCATCGGCATATCGCTTCAGAAATTCGTCACGGGCGAGTCATTTGATCAGAGTGGGGTGAACACCCCATAGTGTCGCACCGTGAAGAGGCGTAACTATACGCCATGAAATTTCATCCCAAGGCGGCACTGGCGGCAGTAATTATCATTTCAGGATTGCTGTTGCCGTCTTGGTCGGCGCAAGCCCAGACCGTAGCCGATTTGGGTTCAGCAGGTGGATTCACCATTTTAGGTGGCTCAGCCGTCACGAGCACCGGCATAACAATTATCAACGGAAATTTGGGCGTGAGTCCGGGAGCTTCAATTACCGGATTTCCGCCCGGAACAGTAATCAACGGCACCATTAATATTAACAATGGACCGGCCGCAACCGCACATGCCGATACGATTACTGCGTATAATCTTCTGGCCGGCGAACCGGTGACTGCCACTTTAACGGGAATTAATCTGGGCGGGCTGACTCTCACGCCAGGCGTTTATAAATTCGCCAGTTCTGCCCAATTGACTGGAACGCTCAAGCTGGATAATACCCTGGACCCCACCGGTGCTTACGTTTTTCAGATTGGTAGCACCCTGACAACCTCCTCCAGTTCCGCAGTACTTTTGATGGGAGGTTCGGATCCCAACGTATTTTGGCAAGTCGGCACTTCTGCAACCCTCGGCACGGGCACGGTGTTTGACGGCAGCATCCTGGCGAATGTCAGCATTTCCCTCGACCCTGGAGCCAGCCTTTCAGTTGGAAGGGCGTTAGCCATCACCGGAGCCGTTACCATGGCAGGCGCCAATGCGATTAATCTCAATGCATTGATCGGACCTCCCCCATCCAATCCCACGGCTGGGACATACTGGAACGGCAACGCCAGCGCTAAATGGTCGGAGACGAATTGGTCTCCGGATGCAAACGGCATCGTGAATGAAAATATCGCAACAGGAGCCGATGCTGTTTTCTCCGTAACGGGAGTTACGCCGATAAATCAAACGACGTCGCTCGATATTCCCGAATCGATTGCAAGCCTCACCGTGAATGATCCCACGCCGGTGACGATTACCGGCGCCAATTTTCTCACTATTTCCGGTCCCGCCGACACAAGAAGCACGATCACGATCAATTCGGGTGCGGGTTTGACGACCATCAACAGTGACATTCTCCTAGGGGCCAATACTTCAGCCATTGCGGGCATTTCTGTGAATAATGCAGACGGCCTGACGATCAATGGCGTCGTGAACGGAACAAACGGGCTGACCAAACAGGGAATCGGCCTCCTTTATCTGACAAATGCCAATGTCTACATCGGCGGAACAGCCTTCGGACTGGCTGGAGATGCGAGTGGCGGCACGGTGGAAATAGGCAATGGCGCCACCGATGGCAGTACGACGATCACCCCCACGACCATCACCCCTTTCGGAGCCACAACCGTTACCGTCAATGCGCCCACGACATTGACCACCGATGGTGCAGTCACGGGCAATAGCTACACCTTAGCCAACGATTTCTTTCTCGCCCCTCCCCTGACCGTGGATGTTCCCACCGCAACATCGCTGACACTGAGCGGAAACATCACAGGCTCGGATGGGCTTACGATAAACAAGGACGCCGGATCGACTGGTACTCTGATCTTAACCGGTGATACAACTGGAAACACCTATTCAGGACCGACCCTTCTGATGGGAGGTACACTGCAGGCCGGTACTCTTTCGGGAACTGGCAAAGCCTTCAGTCCCAACTCGGATTTTGCGCTTGGCGGCGGTAGCACCCTTGACACCAACGGTAACAACGAAACCATCGCCTCCTTGTCAGGTATTGCAGATACGACCGTCACCAATAATGGCAACGGTCTCGCAACGTTGACCGTTAACGATGTCAATTCGAGCATCATCGGCACGACTCCAACCTACGAATTCGATGGTACACTTACAGACGCAGGTGGTCTCAATTCTCTTGCCTTGGTGAAGCAGGGCCCCGGCACCATGATCGTGACCGGAGTCAATGGCTACCATGGCGGCACCACGATCAGCGCGGGTGCGCTGGTGGCAGGAAGTACGACATCGGGCTCCCATGTCAGTACCGCGCTAGGCAACGGAAATGTCGTCAACTCAGGCGTATTGGAAACCACGGCCTCGTTTGCGGGCAACACGGGCAGCACCACCGAAGCCGTCCAAATCAAGGGGACCTATACGCAAACCTCCACTGGCACTCTGCTTTTGCAGGTTGTCTCATCGCCCCCTCCCACCCCTTCTGCAAACACCGGCCTTGCGGGAACAAACTACGATACGGTTGTCTCTACCGGCGCGGCGTTTCTCGGAGGAACCCTTGATTTGAATTTTGCCTCAACCAGTGTGCCCAGCCAGGGACAGCACTATGTCGCGCTCACTGCGGGAGCTCCGCTGACGACCGAGTTCAATTCCCCAACCAAAACAAACCTGGCCAGTTTCGATCCTTCGTTCTACACGGTGACGACATACAACGATACCTTTGGGGGAACGGAACCGGGCAATAGCACGATCGTCACGTTACTTAAACCCTTCGCCGCCTATCCGGGACTGGATCATAACCAGACTCAAGTAGCCCAGAACATCGATGGCAACCTGACCATCCTTAATAATAACGGCTCGCTCGCGATGCCCGTCGGCGTGACCAAGGACTTCTTTGATAACATTGTCACCGGGTTGAATGCATCCGCCACGGATGGATCGCTCGGCAGATCGCTCAATGAGCTCTCGCCCCAGCGTTTTGAAATCCTGCGCAATATCGCGTTCGATAATTATGCCCTGGATATGCAAAACCTGGATGACGAATTCGCCCGCGAACGGAATGGCCAGGGCGGTATTGATACGTCGGGCTTCGCGTTTAATGACAGTCGTCTCGGTCCACAACTTTCTCAAATCAAGAGCCGTCTGCTGGCTTGGTCACCCGTGTCTCAACCGGGGTTGTTGAGTGATTCAGGACAACTTGTCCTGGGTGGTGTGCAAATGAACGATCCGAAGGAAATGAAAGATATGCGTCTCCAGGCCCCTCTGAATCGTTGGAACGGGTTCGTCGACGGCGGCGTGGATCTGGGTGACCTGGATAGCAACAGCGATGTTACTCACTCCTCATACACCACGGGACGGGTCCGTGCCGGTATCGACTATCGCATTACCACGAATATTCGCGTCGGTGCACTCTTCGGCTATAGCCATACCAATGCGAACCTCGATAACGAGGGAAGCAATGCGAAGGTCGATAGTTATACCCCGGGACTTTATGTGACCTATGCCGACAAAAAGGGATTCTATGCCAATGGGCTGGTTACCTATACACGCAATGAGTACTCCACGGATCGCAAGATCATCATTCCCGGAGTCAATCGCACTGCATCAGGCTCGACCGGTGGAAACCAGTTCGGTGCTGATATTGATGGCGGTTACGAGTTTCGCCGGAACAACTGGACGTTCGGCCCCAGCATCGGTTTGACCTACGTCAATATGGGCGTTGAAAGCTTCAATGAAAGCGGCGCAGGCGCGGCCAACCTCAGCATCAACAACCAATCGGCCGATTCCCTTCGCAGCCGTTTGGGTGGAACAGTTCGCTACGCGGCGAATCTTGGTTCAATCGTCGTTACTCCCCATGCAAGCGCCTTCTGGCAGCATGAGTTCCTTAATAGCCCGGGTCTCATCACCAGCGGGTTTCAAGGACTGCCCGGTGGCACCTTCTCCGTCCAGACCCCTCGTGGTGACAGTGACACGGCGTTACTTGGATTCGGCGTCGATGCGGAACTGAACAAGACCGTCACCTTATTTGTCGACTACCAGGCAGAAGCAGGTGGCTCAACTTTCTTCGGACAATCAGCCTCAGCCGGGGTAAAAGTCGGCTTTTAATTTTCAAAGGTGAGATTCATTGCCTCTTTTTCTACATTTGAAAAGGAAAGTTCAGTGAGGAGGTCGATAGTTTACTTGAAAATCTCCTGATTCGAGGCGCAATATCCTCGAAAGGGGAGTAGTCGGGAATGAAACTGATCTTTTTAGCTGATTTACATTTCTCCCTGAAACAGTTCGACTGGCTGCTGGCTCACGCTGATGAGTATGATCTGATCGTGATCGGCGGCGATTTGCTGGATCTCAGCGGGTCACTTGACCTCGACGTCCAGATCACGGTGATAGAGAAATATTTCGGACTGCTGGCAAAGAACACCAAGCTGGTGATCAGTTCCGGAAACCATGATGGCGATAGCCGCAATGCGGGCGATGAATCGGTCGCTCAATGGCTACAGGATGCCCGCACCGAGGGTGTATACGTGGACGGCGATAGTTTTGACCTGATGGACACTCGCATTACAGTTTGCCCGTGGTGGGATGGTGACATCTCACGAGCAGAGCTGGAAATGCAATTGGAACGCGAAGCCGCCCGGGTCAAAGGACGCTGGATTTGGATCCACCATGCGCCTCCCGAGGGTTCCCGCACCAGTTGGGCCGGTCGCAAATTTATCGGCGACGAGTATTTGAAAAAGTGGATCGATCGCTTCCAACCCGACATGGTTTTGAGCGGGCATATCCATAACGCGCCATTCTCCGAGGCGGGTTCATGGATCGACCGGATCGGCCACACCTGGGTTTTCAATACCGGTCGTCAAATCGGCCCGCAACCCACGACCCTTACGATTGACCTCAAAACCCTGACAGCGGAATGGGTCTCGGCATATGATCGATCAGTCCGTGATCTCAGTAACGTCAAGAGTTGATCGGCGTGGTGCGATGCGCACTCGCGGATGACGGTGGATAAGCTTGTCGAGCACCTCATCAACCATCCCGATATGATCGTGCCCCGCATACTGATCTTTCAAAGTTACCAAATACTCGGTCACGGATACGAGACGGCGGGCCAGTAACTCGCAGAGATGCATGCAGACAGCAGGATTTTGCTCAAGGAAAGCCCGCGCATCCGTGGCAACGCGGAAGGTTGAATCGCATGTTGTGCGCACCGAGGTGGTATGGGGAATATGGAGCAGTGCGGAGATATCGCCGAAGAGATCGCCCGCCTGTCCGCTCGTCGCCACCGTCTTGCCATCCTTGATGATTTCCACCTGACCCGTAACCAGGATAAAGATGCGCCCCGTTTGGCTTCCCTGTTCAATCAACACTTCTCCGGCAGCAAGATTCTGCAGAGGAAGATCACGCAGGGCTTCGAGGAATGATGCCATTAAATCTATCGAAGCGCAGAGCCGTTGCCTTTAAAAGGATTATTGCGCCGGTCGGAATTTCTTACGGGATCGTGCTTATTTCTCGAGAAATGCACATCGACTCGGACGTCCCTTCCTGCACTCGCAAAATAACGCGTTGGGCAGATGCTTTTGTTCCCTTGCTGACCAAACGAAAAAATTGTTTTAGAAAATAGCTGGGGAGCGTGGGCCTCTGAATACGAATTTGATTTTAAGTAGGAAGTTGAGAGATTCTGCAGTTTCCATCAGAAGACGAAGCTCAGAAGTTGTCTTTTGGTTGCACCTTTGAGCGTAGTTGGTGCGCTTATCTGTGCATAGCCCTATCCAGCAAGGTTGGGTATAAGCTCCTGTACCACCTCGACTTGAGAGGTAAGCGGAGCCGGAGGGATTCGAACCCTCGGTACGATTTTAAGGTCGTACAACGGTTTAGCAAACCATCGCCTTCAGCCACTCGGCCACAGCTCCTTTATCCTGGCGGCTTCCAATAAATTGGACGGCGATTGCGTAAAGGACACTTTGCCCCGGCCAGACAGCCCGGCAAGCAAATTAAGCAACCGATGAAAGATGGGGAGGCCCGTGATTGCCCAAGTAATCGGCTGGTTTCGGTCTCTTTAAGGCGATCGTTTCGCGGTCCCCGTTCTTTTTTAACGACGCGGTCGCCATTTTTTGCTCAATTGACTACTCTTCCCGACCTTTAACCCAAGATTACCTCTCATGTTTGCCGCGATTCCCATTCCTCATGTTACCAACTCCCTAACCCTTGTGGACATGGCGGTCATCGCATTTCCGATCACGGTGGCCTTCATCGTCACGATTTACATGAAGCAGTTCACCCGGAGTGTGGCCGACTATCTCGCAGCCGGTCGAACCGCCGGGCGCTACCTCATCTCAACTGCCGCCATGGACATGAGTATCACCGCGGCTGGTATTGCCGCCGGAATGGAATCGTTTTCTCAAACCGGTTTTTCCCTGGGACTTTGGGGTGGATTTACGGGCTTTTTCTTTTTCCTGTTGGCCATGTCAGGCGTGGTCACCTATCGCTTTCGTGAAACACGGTCCCTGACCTTTCACCAATTTTTCGAGGTGCGTTACACCAAGGCATTCCGCATCTTCGCGACAGGTGTCAACGTTCTCAGCTCACTGTTGACCCTAGGCATTGCACCTGTCGTTGCGGCCCGTTTTTTTGTCTATTTTCTTGGTCTGCCCATTACGACCAACCTCGGATTTATGATAGTCCCGACAACAGCCGTGGTCATGATTGTCATTACCGGCATGGCTCTTTATTTTGCATTCGCCGGGGGGCACCTGACGATCATGACCACCGACTGTATCGAAGGCGTTATCTCCAGTTTTATGTATCTGGTGGTGGCTTTCGCGGTTCTCTGGCTTTTCTCTTATCACCAGATGGGTTAAGCGCTCAAGACAGGCCAGCCGGGCATGTCTTATCTCGATCCTTTCGACGTCAATAAACGGCCCGATTTTAATTATACTTACATTGTCCTCGGTTGGCTTTCGACCATGTATTTTTGGCGAGGAAACGCCTGGAACCCCTCGTTTACCGCCTCGGCTAAAACGGCGCACGAGAGTCAAATGGCTGTCATTCTTGGCGTATGGCGTGGCATGGGTGGAACGGCCATGGGCGGCCTGATCGGTCTGGGCGCCTTCACCATCATGCACAGCCCCGATTTCAGTGGCTATGCGGATAGTGTTCAGGCTTACCTACACCAGACACTTCCGTTGGACACAGATGCGCAATTGCGGAAGCAGCTACTTCTCCCTACGGCGCTCGGTGTTCTCCTGCCCATCGGAGTCAAAGGCGCACTGGCGGCGGCTTTGCTCATGGGCCTCATTGCCTCGAGCTCGGCGGTCTTGTTTAACTTTAGCAATGGTCTCATCCAGGATTTGGTTTTGCCTTTCAGGACGACGCGTCTCGCGCCCAAGACACACATTTGGATTCTTCGCCTGACCGCCGTCGGCATCGCAATCTACTCCATCTTCTTTGGTCTCTTATTTAAGTTCAACGACTACATCGTATTCATCACCCAGTTGATGAGCGCCATCTATCTGGCGGGTATCGGTATTGTGGTCTGGGGTGGTCTCTATTGGAAGAAAGGCACAACGCAGGCCGCATGGGGTGCCATGATCGCCAGTCTTTTTTTTGCCGGTAGCGGCGTCATCATTCAGCAATTCTGGACTTCGCTGGATCCGGTGTTTTATCACCTGACCGGACCTGGCCCCTGGGGTACCTGGTTGCAGACCAATGCTCTGAAGTTTCCCCTCAATGGCCAGATCATCTCGGTCAGCATCATGGGTATCTGTCTGGTGACGTACGTGGTGATTTCCTTGCTCACCTGCCGCAAGCCTTACGACATGGATAAGCTGCTCCATCGCGGCGAGTACCAGATTGCCGGTGAAGACAAGGTCCACAAAAAGGAAAAATGGAGTCTGCGTAAATTTGCCGGCGTGAATGATAACTTCACGATAGGAGATCGTCGCATCGCCTACTTCACTTTCTGGTGGGGTTTGCTGCCGAACCTGATCAACATCGGCGTCATCATCTGGAATCTGGGCTTCCATCGCTGGACGCTGGATGGCTGGTGGTCATGGTATTTCTTCTGGGCCGTTTGCGTCCCGGTGGTCGGCGGCGTCATCACCACGATTTGGTTCACCTGGGGTGTCACCAAGGATATGAAGGAGCTGTTCCGCAGCCTGAAGAAAGAAAAACTCGATGTCACCGACGACGGTCAATTTGTCGAAGGTGGTCCTTCTTTCGATCACCCCAAGCATTGATCGGCTATCACTTATTCAGGCTGCTGAAAGCCTTCCAGAAACCGTCGGCGATTTTTTGATCGCCGCTCTTGTTGGAATGGCAACCGTCGATCGTATCCGTTTCCGGCTTCTTGGGATCCCACTGCCAATCGGCAGGGGGCGCGACCGTCACAACCTTGGAAGTGGGCGTCGATAATTCGGCGGCCAGTTTTTGGTAACTTTCATTCAGGCCCTTGCTGCGGGCATCGCTGCCTAGAAGTTCCCGGATCAGGATGGAGACCTTGGGATTGTTCTGTTGCAGGAGAAGAATAATTCCCCGCATTGCGGCGGTCGTCTTGGCAATGGCATCAGGATCCGAGGCTTTTTCGGCATCGCTCAACTTCTCCTTGTTGGTGCCCAGATAAACCAAGGCGACATCGGCCGTCCATTGCGACTGCGTTTTCTGGAGCTGGCCGAAGACCCCCTCGGTCGTCCAACCCCAATGAGCCTCATGGAGATTGTTAAAAGATTGCCCCTTGTAATCCGCATAGGTCGGCGTGCTTTCAAAACCTGCGGATTCTGTGCCAACAAATTGGATCGGTACGTTGTTGTCGATCGCGAGTTTCCAAAAATCATAGCGCCAGCCGTCCTCGGGCAACCAGGCGCCACCCGATTTGCTGTGGTCACCGCGTCCCTGCGTGATGGAATCTCCAATACAAACAACCTTGAGTGGTTGCGCTGTGTCAGCGGACAAAGGAGCCGCAAAGACAGCTAGACTGAGCAGAGCAACCGCAACAAGAAGATTACGCAGGAATGGAGTTTTCATGGAAGGATCTCCAAGAAAAGCAGAGGTTGGGAGAAAAAGATATCTTCTTCAGAAAACCTCCGCTGTCTCATTTGTTTATCCGGTCGTGGCCTTGGTCAGGTTACCCTTGTCGGCGGCGGCGGCATTTTTCCGGGACTCGTCCGCCTTGGCACTCATCTCGGCGACGGTTTTGGCCTCGATCCGCGCTGCGCCGCGACCTTTGTGCAGAGTTACACGGGTGCCGTTCTTCTCGTGATCCTGAAGGCGCTTTTTTGCCGCAGGAATTTCCGCCTTGTATTGAGGAAGCCACGGCGCGAGGGCGACCAGCATTTCATCGGTCATTTGCCAGACTTCCTCCGGGTTACAAACTGCGCCGACCAGCGGATCGTGGAGTATGGCCTGTTTTAATAACAAGACGTCGCCGCGCACGACCGCCTCGACCGACATTTCTTGTACGCGAGCGGACACGGCGCAGGTCGCAGCGCAAGCCAAAGGAAGATCGCCAACTACCGGCATATTAATACCGGTTTTATCCACGTAGCCGGGAATTTCGATGATGATACCGTCGGGAAGATTCGTGATATGACCGCGATTGGGAACATTGAAGTGTCCGCGATAAGTCCGACCGGTGACCAGAGCCTCGATGATGTATGAACCGTGCTCTTCGCTGCGGTCCTTTGGACCATATTTTGGCGAGGGCTCTTTCAGCCAGTTGGGAAAATCAGTCTCAAACCATGAACGCCCTTCTGTGCAGACGCGGAGATAGCCGCCCGTTTCGCCATTGATCCACGAGGAAAGATCGATCCAGCTATTGATCTCCTGCGGACGTTTCCGGTACCACGGCAGATATTCGCTCAAGTGGCCGTTCGATTCGGTGCTGTAGTAGCCGAAGCGTTCGAGGACATCGATGCGGACCTTCTCGGTCTTGGAATATTGAGGATGCGCCTGGAACTCGGCAAGGAGCAGCTTCAACATATCGTGGCCGCGCCAATTGACCTTGATGAACCATGTCTGGTGATTGAGGCCTGCGGCGATGACATCGACTTCGTTCCGATGCATCTTGTAGTCCGGCGAAATGAGACCTTCGCGCTTTGCCCATTGATCGACGCAGGCGGTAATCTGCCAGTGCGCACCCTGAACGCCGTGGCATAAACCGATCGTCTGGACACAACCGTACTTGTTACAGGCCCAGGTATTCATGGCCATGGGATTGGAATAATTGAGAAAAATCGCGCCGGGCTTGGAGACCTCGCGAATGTCGTGGCAAAAATCGAGCAACGCGGGAATCGTGCGCTGCCCATACATGATGCCCCCTGCGCAAAGCGTATCGCCCACACATTGATCGACTCCATAACGAAGCGGAATATCGATATCATGTGCAAAGGCTTCAAGACCGCCTTGACGAATGGTGCTGATGACAAAATCGGCATCGGCCAAAGCCGCGCGGCGATCCGTTGTGCCAGTAATTTTTGCAGGGACCTTGTTTTCGCTGATGTCCCGGGCACAGAGCTGTTGAACCATGTCGAGGTTCGATTGGGAAATATCGGTGAGCGCAAACTGTGTGTCCTGCAGTTCGACAACACCAAGAATGTCCTGGATGAGGCGACGAGTGAAGCCGATGGAACCGGCTCCGATCATGGCGACTTTAATGGGCATAGCGTAAGATAGTTATGGAATAATCGATTTGTGTGACCAGTATCATGCTTTTCTTACAACTTGCCTATCGTCGGCTTGTGGTATTAATAGTCGATTTGTGCAGATACCCGATCTTGAAGCTATCCGACGACAACTGCAGCGAGCCTTTCAGACTTCCACGGTCGATTTCCTCAACTTTGACACACACCGTCAATTCGGCTGGGGCTACGAAACGCGACGTGCGGGAGACGATTATTATTGGGATGGGATGAAACGGGGGATGTCCCCCAAACAACCGCGCGTTCTTTTCCAATTCACACTGCGCGGCCGGGGCGAATACGCCGAAGGAGAAAAATTATGGGCCGTGGAATCTGGTTACGGCTTCACCACGCTGCTTCCTTCCGTCCACCGCTATTATCTACCCAAGGGTTGTGAATCATGGACCTTTTTCTGGTTCATGGTGCAGCACCCTTTTGTCATAGAGCGGTTGAAAAATTTGCGCCAGGAGGAAGCCGCCGTACAGCAATGGCAACCCGGATCGCCCGCCTTGGAATCGGCGGCATCTCTTTTTGAAGCGGCCTGCCAGGGCAAGCTACGGGAGGTCTGGAATTTCGAGAAGCTGCTCTTTACATGGCTGCTTGAATCGGAATCGGAATTATATCACCGCCGCTTTCCGCTCGATGAAAGACAACGATTGCTCGACCAGACGCGGGAGATCGTTCGCCAGCGATTGCAAAAACCTCCCGGCGTCGAGGAATTGGCCGATCTTCATCAGCAGGAAAGGACGACCTTTAGCCGAAAATTCAAAACCACCACCGGATTGTCCCCGGCGGCATGGGTCATGGAAGTCCGGCTTCAGGAAGCGCTAAAGCTATTGCGCACACGAGCCAAGCTCGAGGAAATCGCGGCGGAAACGGGATTCGCGGATGCGAACCATTTCTGCAAAGTCTTTCGGCGGCACTTTCATTCGTCGCCCGGCGCTTATCGTCAACTGATTCTCAAATAAACCGGCTACTTCTTCTTGAAGGTACGGCAGCCGAACGGCGGCATCTCAAAGGTGAGCTGCTCTTTTTTATCGCGACAGACGCGGTACGATGCATCGGGCGTTTCGTCGAGGTGCACGGCTTCCCAGGCTTGGGCCTGAGGAATCGTTAAGATCGCAGTTTCTGCAGCACTGGTCGGGTTAAAGATGCGCAGAACGGAACCTTTCCCTTCAGTCGCTGGTTTGAACGCACTCACGAGAAAAGGTTCGTTGATCGAATAAAGCGGCTTCGGTTGATCCTGCTCATGACGGATGGGATACGGAACGCTGGCGTCCGTTTGACCTCCGAGAGGATTGGCGCGCCAGAGCATGGCTTCACCCAAAAGCTGGTCTTTCTCTGCCGAGGCAAAAGGCCGGACGGCAAAATGCATATCAAATGACCTGCCAATGCACTGGGCTTCCGGAACGAATGTGTAAGGGCCTGCATTTGTTCCGGGACGGGTGGCCATTTGGATGGGATTGGTCAGGTAACCCACGCTTCGCAGGAGGGTGAACGCGAGACGAGAAGTTTCTTCGCCCACGATTTCGTAGTTACCAGGGAATTGACTAAAGAGACATAGATTGCCCGCAGCGACAAAGTCATCGCAGGGATGCTCCGGCCAGATACGCGGAGGCTTGTCTCCCTCAGGAACGCCGCCTGCAGGACGTTCGATGATGTTGAATTTTAATCCGGCCACGGATGTTTCCACTTTTTGGCCCAGCAACAGATTCCACCGCAGACGATGATCGGCCGCCTGATTGGTAAAGCGAATGAACACTTCCACCTGTCGAGCGCCGGGGGCCAGGACCAGAATGACTTCCACGGGCAGGGAAACGCGCTGTTCGCTTCTCTTTCTCGTCACCGAATCGGTGGAGGCGGGAACAAGCAACTCGCCACTTGCTTTCAACTGGACCAAGTCACCGGGCCATTCCTTGCGTTCGAGCTTGAACGTGAGTTTGTCGAACACCTCTTCCGGTTGTCCGGGGATATCGCTAAAGTCATAGCTATCGCCAATATCGGCCTCGCCCGAGAAAAGGCCCAGGCCCTCGTGCTTAAGCCCGGACGATTTCTCTTCCAAATCAAAGGTCCCGTTTTTGTGCAGGGTGACGCGCAGGAACTCGTTTTCCGCGACCTCCAACTTCGCACTCGTTGATTCGGGCCATGCGTCCCGCGGTTCAATGTAGAAACGCGTAAAGGTGGCGGGAGCCAGCGGCGCATAAATTTCAAGTTCCGCGGTGAGACGCGGATGCTCCGTGCTTTGTCCCCGGCTGACTTCGCGGAAAGGCACCGGATCGCCCTGTTCATCAACGATGATGTAAGCCTCGCTCAACTTGATATCGCCCCAGCTTCTTTGACCCTCGTAATCAAATTGCACGCGCGATGGGCCGCGGCGCTCGATGCCCTGAAAATTCATCAACGCGAAGGAAGGTCGCAGGTCGTGCGGGAGACTGCCTCCATAGTGCTTGAAAAGCCCGATCACCGCATGGCGACGGATTGCGTCGGTAGACTCCCAAGCCTGCTGCATGCTGTATTCATTCGCACGATGAACAGCATCAACACTGCACCCGCAGATATCGTCGTGCGGATGCGTGACGAGCAGGGTCTTCCAAGCGTGCTCAATGACCGATTCCAGCGCTCTGGTCGATCCGAGCAACCGCAAAGCGACCGCTCCGGGCTCAACTTGATTTACCAACAGTTGTTCGATCTCGGCGTTGTCTTGCTTAAGATAAATGCGGGTCGAAAGTGTCCCGCCCAGGACTGAGGCCGCACCGCTTCCATGGAATTCCCCCTGAAAAACAGGCCATTTCCCGGCATCGGCGGATTGAAGGACATCGGCCGCTTCTTCCAGGCTGGAATAGGTGAAGTTGTAAGTGCCTGCGGCGGTCGCCAACTGCATGGCCGCACCCTGTCCTTCATGCGGAATCTGGTGATCCACCCCGGCCATGAGAAGAAGGGGTTGTCCTGCGCCGTCGTCCTGCTTCTTGGCAGCTTCCTGAAGGGCCGTCGCATACTTATCGATGTTCAAAATGTCCGTGGCCGGATCCACCGCACCGCGATAGGCGGCATTGGCATAACCATCACGCAGAATGATGGTGCGAATCTCGCTGCCATCGGGTGTTTTCCAGACGAAATGGCGCGTTCCATCCGGTAACTGGGGCTTGATTCCCTGCACCGTGATCATCTCCGTCAATCCCGGAACCTGACCGGCCAACCCACGCATGAAGATGAATGCCTTCATCCCGAAGCCTGCCGCAATCATCGGCATGGACGGCGTAATCCCGAAAGTATCGGGCATGTGCAATGCCGGCTGATAGCCACCCCCAAACCGGGTGCACCATTTCTTGCCAAGAAGCAGGTTGCGAATCAGCGCTTCCCCACCTGTGCAATAGACATCGGAAAGGCAATACATCGGACCGATCGCGATCCGGCCTGCGCGGGCCGCCTCTTGAAAAAACACCGCGTCTTCCGGATAAACTGCCAGATAGTCCTCGAGAGGAAGAATCTGGCCATCAAAGGTAAACCTGTAGTCCGGGTCCGCTTTCAACTCCCGGATGACCGCACGTACGCAATCGATCAACTTCAGACGAAACCGCTCAGCAGGCCAATACCAGGCGCGATCCCAATGCGTATGGGGAACGACGAGAACGCGAGTATTTCCTTCTTTCATAACGGCATATTCCTGAAATTGGCGGACGATGAATAAACAAGAACGATAACATCGATAGCAAACAGCGTGACAAGCTTTTTGCCCTACTTATGTTGGAGAGTGCGCATGAAGAATCCTCTAATTGAAAACGCGGCAAAAAATCGTTGGAGTCCGGAACGGGCCTGGGGCTGGTATCATTCGCAAGGTTGGCTGGCGGGTTGCAATTTTGTTCCAAGTTCCGCCGTCAATCAGCTCGAAATGTGGCAGGCGGATACGTTCAGCCCCGCGGAAATTGACAAGGAACTCGGCTGGCTGGCCGATCTGGGCATGAACAGCATGCGAGTCTTTTTGCACGACCTTTTATGGCAGCAAGATTCGAAAGGATTTCTTTCCCGCCTCGAGCAATATCTCGAAATTTCACACCGTCACAAAATCGGGACGATGCTCGTCTTCTTCGACAGCGTCTGGCATCCCTTTCCCCATCCAGGCAAACAACGCGAACCAGAGCCAGGCGTGCACAATAGTTT
>Ga0068858_100003715_pt1 | contig 15117 bp, 15 predicted proteins | sample KBSSwiS12_FD_66589 | JGI IMG/M metagenome (GOLD analysis project Ga0068858, IMG submission 66589) | Switchgrass rhizosphere microbial communities from Kellogg Biological Station, Michigan, USA - KBS Switchgrass S1-2 | ecosystem: Host-associated > Plants > Roots > Rhizosphere > Soil ... | reverse complement strand
GGGGGGCGGTGACTCGGGCTTGCGGGCGGGTCGCGTCCCCGGGGCGCTCACGGGCCGTCAGCGCTGCGCAGTCAGCGCGGCCACCCTCGATTCGAGCGCGTCGACGCGCATCGCGAGCGCGGCCGCCTGCTCGGTGAACAGCCGCATCTCGTCGTCGCGCACGAGGAGCTCGGCTTCGTCACGCGCGTAGCGGCCCACGCTCTCGCCGACACGCTCCGCGGCATGCTCGGGAAAGGCGAGGAGGCGCCGGCCGGCGTCGGCGGCGCGCTGGCCGGCGACGGGGCCGAAGGCACGCGCGAACGCCTGCTCGACGAACCACGGCAGCGTCTGCGCAAGCTCCTTGAGCGTGCCGCCGAGCGCGACGTCGCCTTCTTCCACGACGTACTCGTTCCAGCGGCGCGGGTCGGCGAGGAACGCCGGCAGCCGCAGCGGCGACACCGTCAGCGTGAGATCGGGAGCGGCGCCGCCGAGCGGCGCGTTGGCGAGCACTCCTTCCGGCTGAATGTGGAAGCCGGCGGCCACCGGACCGACCCGGACGGCGAACACGCGCCCGGCGTGGGCCGCGAGCTTCTCGCGCGCCCACGCTTCGCGTCCGATCATCCGGTTCGCGATCTCGCTGGGAACGGCCGTCGGGTCGAGCTTCATCGCGACTACGCGGTCTCCTCGGCCTGCTGGATGCCGGCGAGCAGCCAGCCGGTGGTGCCGCTGACGGGCTTTTCGAGGTTCCAGATTTCCGCGAACGGCTTCGCCTCGGCGGCACCGTCCTCGCGCAGCGCGCCACTGAAGCGGATGCTGGCGACGTAGCGATTGCCTTCCTGCGCGACGTCGACGACGTCGGCGTCGAGCGCGACGATGTCGGTGGGCACGTGCGCCGACCGGGCGTCGATGTCCTGCGCCACTTCCCGGTACATGGCCGTCGTCATCACGTTGGCGAGCGCCGTGCGGTCGCCTGTGTCGTGGGCCTCCTGCACGCGCCGGAACTGCAGCTTGGCCTGCTCGAGGAAGGGCGCTGGCTCGAAGCCCGGCGGCAGCGGCCGCGCTGCCGCGCTGCCGGCTACGCCTGTCGGTGCACTCCAGCCCGGGCCTGTACCCGAGTTGAAGTCGGGCGGGGAAATCTCGTTGGCGCGCTGGAACCCCTGCGTCGCCAGCGGCGGGCCGCCGATGGTGCCGTAGCGCTGGGACAGCGGCGCCGGGCTCGCACGCCGCGCGAGCAGCATCCGGATCACGAAGACGGCGCCGACGACGAGCAGCGCCACCAGAAGGAGGCTGCCGAATCCCTCGGACAGGCCCAAATGCGACATCAGCGCGGCGAGGCCAAGCCCGGCGGCGATGCCGGCGATCGGGCCGAGCCAGCGTGAGGCGCCGGAGGCGGCCGGGGCGGCAGCGGGCGTGGCCGGCCGCGCGCCCGCGGCGGTGGCCGGATTGGCCGGCATCACGGGGTTCGACGCGGCGCCCGACGGCGTGGTCGCGGACGGTGCGGGCGCGGGCGTAATGCTCCGCTGCGCACCCAGGCTGCGCCCGCCGCCGAGCCGCTTCGCGTCCACGTTATCGGCGCCGATCAGGGCAACGGCCGTGACGGCCGCCAGTGCGATCACGATCAAGGGCTTCATGGCAGTTACCTCCCGGAAGAGTCCGAGCGTCGAGGCGCCCTTAAGGGGTCGCCTGCGCGAGCTTGCGCAGCGGACGACTACGTTCGATCTAAGTGGGTGCGCGGAGTTCGGATTGCAACGCGGCACGTCGCTAATATACGCGCCCGACATGCAGCGCGACCACGCCCGCGGTCAGGTTGTGGTAATCGACGGCGTCGAAACCCGCGTCGACCATCATCGCCTTCAGCGCCTCCTGGTCGGGATGGACGCGAATGGATTCGGCGAGATAGCGATAACTCGCCGCGTCGTCGGCCACCAGCTTGCCGAGCCGCGGGAGGACGTTGAAGCTGTACCAGTCGTACGCCGGCGCGAGCGGCGCAGCGATGCGCGAGAACTCGAGCACGAGCGCCGTGCCGCCCGGGCGCAGCACGCGTCGCATCTCGGCGAGCGCCTGCTCCTTGCGAGTGACGTTGCGCAGGCCGAAGGCGATCGACACGCAATCGAACGCGCGCGCCGCGAACGGCAGCGCCTCGGCGTTGCATTGCACGGTCGGCAGGACGATGCCGGCATCGAGCAGGCGATCGCGGCCCGCCGCCAGCATCGCGCCGTTGATGTCGGTATGCACGACGATACCGCCTGCCCCCGCGCGTGCGGCGAACAGGCGCGCAAGGTCGCCGGTGCCGCCGGCGAGATCCAGCACGCGCGCGCCGGCGCGCACGCCCGAGCGCTCGATCGCAAAGCGCTTCCACAGCCGGTGGAGGCCCCCGGACATGAGGTCGTTCATCAGGTCGTAGCGGCCCGCGACGGAATCGAAGACGCCGCGCACGCGCCGCGTCTTCTCGTCGGGGGAGACCTCCTCGAAGCCGAACTGCGTCGATTCGCTCATCGGGTCATCCGGGCTCGCGGCGCGCGCCGGCTGCCGCGAGGCGGTCGAGATAGCGGGGCCACAGCTCATCGTAACGCGCGCCGAGGTCGTGCAGGTAGTCCCACGAGTAGATGCCGGATTCGTGGCCGTCCGAGAATTTCGGCCGCAGCGCGTAGTGGCCGACGGGCTCGACCTCGGCGATCGTCACATCGCGCTTGCCGACCTGCAGCGTCTCCTGGCCCGGCCCGTGGCCGCGCACTTCCGCCGACGGCGAATGGACGCGCAGGAACTCGTACGGCAGCTTGAAGCGGTCGCCGTTGTCGAAGGCGATCTCGAGCACCCGCGAGGTCTGGTGCAGCTTGATCTCGGTGGGATGCGGCGTGTGCGCGTCGAGGCCGGCCATGGCGCCGAGCCTAGCACAAGTGGATGCCTGACGACGGTGGTGAAGGCCGTCCCCGAACCTGCAGTGAAGCTGCTACAGCGTGTTCTGGGGCGTTGCGTCCGGCACCACTTCGAGGTTGCCGATACCGGCGAACACGTTGCGGTTCTTCGATTCCTTGCCGTGCAGCTTGATCTCGAGCCGCAGGTCGTTCAGCGAATCGGCGTTGCGCAGCGCATCCTCGTAGCTGATGAGGTTCGACTCGTACAGGTCGAACAGCGACTGGTCGAACGTCTGCATGCCGAGCTCGCGCGACTTCTTCATGATCTCCTTGATGCCGGAGACGTCGCCCTTGAAGATCAGGTCGGAGATGAGCGGCGAGTTCAGCATCACCTCCACCGCCGGGACGCGACCGCGGCCGTCGCGCCGCGGCACGAGCCGCTGCGCCACGAAGCCGCGGATGTTGAGCGACAGGTCCATCAGCAGCTGCGAGCGGCGATCCTCGGGGAAGAAGTTGATGATGCGGTCGAGCGCCTGGTTCGTGCTGTTCGCGTGCAGCGTCGCCAGCACGAGGTGGCCCGTCTCGGCGAACGCGACCGCATGGTCCATCGTCTCGCGCTCGCGCACTTCGCCGATCAGGATGACGTCCGGCGCCTGGCGCATGGAGTTCTTGAGCGCCACCGCCCAGCCGTCGGTGTCCACGCCGATCTCGCGCTGCGTGACGATGCAGTTCTTGTGATCGTGGACGAACTCGATCGGGTCCTCGATCGTGATGATATGGCCGTAGCTATTCTCGTTGCGGTAACCCAGCAGCGATGCCATCGACGTCGACTTGCCGGCGCCCGTGGCGCCGACGAACATCATGATGCCGCGCTTGGACATGATGACGTCCCGCAGCACCGGCGGCAGTCCGAGATCCTCGAACTTCGGAATGTCGGTGGTGATCGTCCGCATCACGATCCCGACGCGCCCCTGCTGGATGAAAGCGTTGCAGCGGAAGCGCCCGATGCCCGGCGGCGCGATCGCGAAGTTGCATTCCTTCGTCGCTTCGAATTCGGATGCCTGCTTGTCGTTCATCACGCTGCGCACGAGCTCGACAGTGTGCTGCGGCGTGAGCACGGTCTTCGACACCGGGGCGATCTTGCCGTCGACCTTGATCGCCGGCGGGAAGCCCGCAGTGATGAAGAGGTCGGAGCCCTTCTGCTTGACCATGAGCTCGAGGAGCTCGTGGATGAACTTGGTTGCGCGTTCTCGTTCCATCGTGAATCTCCGCGTTGCCTGCCGGCCTACGATCCGCCGAACAATTCCTTGTTGACGGCGCGAAAGCGCGCCTCGGCGGCCGTCACGAGATTGCGACGGACGATCTCGACCAGGCACTGATCGAGCGTCTGCATGCCGACGTTCTGCGAGGTCTGGATCGACGAGTACATCTGCGCGACCTTGTTCTCGCGGATCAGGTTGCGGATGGCGGGCGTGCCGATCATGATTTCGTGCGCCGCCATCCGGCCCTGGCCGTCCTTGGTTTTCAGCAGCGTTTGCGAGATGACGGCGACGAGCGACTCCGACAGCATGGCGCGGACCATGTCCTTTTCCGCGGCCGGGAATACGTCGATCACGCGGTCAATCGTCTTGGCCGCCGAGCTGGTGTGCAACGTGGCGAACACGAGGTGGCCCGTTTCGGCGGCGGTGAGTGCCAGGCGGATCGTCTCGAGGTCGCGCATTTCGCCCACGAGGATGTAGTCCGGGTCCTCGCGCAGGGCGGCGCGCAACGCGTTGGGGAACGACAGCGTGTGCGGTCCCAGCTCGCGCTGGTTGATCAGGCATTTCTTCGATTCGTGCAGGAACTCGATCGGGTCCTCGATCGTCAGGATGTGCCCGTACTCGTTCTCGTTGACGTGATTGACCATCGCCGCGAGCGTCGTCGACTTGCCGGACCCGGTGGGGCCGGTGACGAGGATGAGGCCGCGCGGGCGGTTGGTGATATCGGCGAAGATCTTCGGTGCGTTGAGCTCTTCGAGCGACAGCACCTTGGAGGGAATGGTCCGGAACGCCGCGGCAGCGCCGCGCTGCTGGTTGAACGCGTTGACGCGAAAGCGCGCGAGGTTCGGCACCGCGAAGCTGAAGTCGCACTCGAGGTTCTCCTCGTAGTGCTTCCGCTGGTGGTCGCTCATGATGTCGTACACCATGGCGTGGACGTCCTCGTGCTCCATCGGCGGCAGGTTGATCCGCCGCATGTCCCCGTGGACGCGGATCAGCGGCGGCAGGCCCGCCGACAGGTGCAGGTCGGAGGCCTTGTTCTTGACCGCGAAGGCGAGCAGCTCAGTGATGTCCATCTATAATTCCCTGCCGGCAACCACACCGTAGCAGGTCGTGGGACGCAAATCGCGTGCCAGTTTCGAGCGCCGGAGTCGCCGACCGATTATGGGCCCGTACGAGAACGCGTGGCAAGCCACGCAGGCGCGGATTGCCGCCGCGGCGCGCGCCGCCGGGCGCGCTTCCAACACCGTCGCGCTTTTGGCCGTCTCCAAGACGTTTCCGGCGGCGGCCGTTCGCGCCGTCCACGCCCTTGGCCAGCGTGCCTTTGGCGAAAACTATGTGCAGGAGGCCGTGGAGAAGCAGGCCGCGCTCGCGGATTTGCCGGGCCTCGAATGGCACCTGATCGGCCCGCTCCAGGGCAACAAGGCGCGCGTCGCCGCCGCGGCGTTCGACTGGGTCGAGACGGTCGACCGTCTGAAGATTGCCGAGCGGCTGGCGGCGGCCCGGCCGGCCGCGCGAGGGTCGCTCAACGTCCTTGTCCAGGTCAACGCGAGCGGAGAAGCCACCAAGCACGGCGTAGCGCCGGACGAGGCCGTGGCGCTGGCACGGGACGTGAGCCGGCTGCCCGGGCTGACGCTGCGCGGCATCATGGGCATTCCGGAGCCGACCGCCGACGGCGCGCTCCAGCGCGCCCAGTTTGCGCTGCTGCGCCGCTGCTTCGACGATTGCCGGGCAGCGGGGCTGGCGGTCGACACGTTGTCGATGGGCATGTCGGCCGACCTCGAGGCGGCCATTGGCGAAGGCGCCACGCAGGTGCGGGTGGGTACGGCGATCTTCGGGGCACGCGCGCGTGCGCCAGCGTGACGCGTCGGCCGTGTAATACTCTGGCGCCCCGATCCTGCGCGCGCGACCCGCGACAACTTCCATGCCTGTGATCTTCATCGGCGGCGGCAACATGGCGACTGCCCTCATCGGCGGACGCATCGCCGCCGGCGCAAGCGCGCGCGATTTTCGCGTCGTCGAGCCGTTCGCGGCGCAGCGCGACAAGCTCGCCGCGCGCTTCGCCGGCATCGAAGTCGTCGCCGCGCCGGCGGCCCCGATGCTCGCGGACGCCGACCTCGTGGTGTTCGCGGTCAAGCCGCAGCAGATGCGCACGGCCGCGCAGGCGCTCGCCGCGGCGATTCCCGCCGTGCCCGTCGTCCTGTCGATCGCTGCCGGCATCCGCAGCGCGGACCTGGCGCGCTGGCTCGGCGGCTATGAGCGCATCGTGCGCGCGATGCCCAATACGCCGGCGCTCGTCGGCGCCGGGATCAGCGGTGCGTGGGCGAGCGCTACCGTGGCGCCGCCGGCGCGTGCCGCGGCCGCCGCGCTCCTTGCGGCCGCCGGCGACGTCGTCTGGTTCGACGACGAGGCGACGCTCGACGCGGTCACGGCGCTGTCCGGCAGCGGTCCCGCGTACGTCTTCTACCTGCTCGAGGCGCTCGAGGCCGCCGGCGCCGGTGTCGGCCTGGCCCCCGCGGCGGCGCGCCAGCTCGCCTACGCCACGGTCTCCGGCGCGATGACGCTCGCGCGGCACAGCGACGCCGACCCGGCCACGCTGCGCGCGCAGGTGACGTCCAAAGGCGGCACCACCGAGCGCGCGCTCGCGACGCTCGAGGCGCGCGACGTCAAGGGCGCATTCGTGGCCGCCATCGCCGCCGCGGCGCGGCGCGCGACCGAGCTCGGCGACGAATTCGGCCGGGACGCGTGACGATGCTCGATTCCGCCGCCCGGTTCCTGATCGACGTCTTTTTCGGACTCTTCACCTACGCGCTGCTGCTGCGCTTTGTCATGCAGATGCTGCGCGCGCCGTTTCGCAACCCGGCGGGGCAGGCAGTGATCGCGCTGACCGACTGGATCGTCAAGCCGCTGCGCAAGGTGTTTCCCGGCTTCAAGGGTATCGACTGGGCGTCGCTCTTCGCCACTTACCTGTTCCAGGTCGCATGGCTCCTGGCTTACTACCTCGTCTTCGGCAAGGGCTTCGCGCTCTTCGGCGTAGGCGCGGCCTACCTGCTCGTCGCAGCGGTGATCGCACTCGTCAAGAGCGCGCTGTGGCTGCTGATCGGCGTCGTGTTCGTTCAGGCGATCCTGTCGTGGGTGGCGCCGGACGGTCCGCTTGCCGGCCTGCTCAACGCGCTGACGTTCCCGTTCCTGCGGCCGGTGCGCAGGCTCGTGCCACCGCTCGGCGGCACGCTCGATCTCTCGCCGCTCATCGTCATCGTGCTGGCGCAGCTCGCGCTGATCCTGCCGGTGGCCTGGCTCGAGAATGCGCTGACCGCGCTGATGCTCGGCGGCTGAAACTCACGCTGCGTGGCGTAGCGATGCCGCGCGCTCGACCGGCAGCCATCGCGCTTCGTCATGCGGCGCCGGCGGCCACGCAATTGGCGAGGCGGACGAATGCGAGCGGGTCCTGCGTCTCGCCGCGGACGCCGGGGTCGATGCCGGCGTCGCGCAGCAGCGACTCGTCGCAGACCGAACTCAGCGCGTTGCGCAGCGTCTTGCGCCGCTGGCCGAAGGCCGCGGCGACCACGCGGGCGAACACGGCTTCGTCCGCGATGTGGGGCGCGGCGGCGCGCAGCGGCACGAGGCGGACGAACGCCGAATCGACCGTCGGCGCCGGCCGGAACGCGCCCGGCGGAATCACGAACAGTCGGGTCACGCGGAACTTCACCTGCAGCATCACCGTGAGCCGGCCGTAGTCGGCCGTCGCGGGCGTGGCGGCCATCCGCGCCACGACTTCCTTCTGCAGCATGACGTGCAGATCGGCAATGCACGGCGTGTACGCGGTCAGGTGGAACAGCAGGGGCGTGCTGATGTTGTACGGCAGGTTGCCGACGATGCGCAGTCCTTCGCCGAGCGCCGCGAAATCGAACTCGAGCGCGTCGGCCTCGTGCAGCGCGAGCTGCACCGGCGCGTAGTCGGCGCGCAGCCGCGCCGCCAGATCGCGATCGAGCTCGATCGCATCGATGTGGCCGGCGCGTTCGATCAACCCGGCCGTCAGCGCCGCGAGACCGGGGCCGATCTCGACGATCCGCTCGCCGCGTTGCGGCGCGACCGCGTCGAGGATGCGCGCAATGTAGTGCGGGTCGGTGAGGAAATTCTGGCCGAAGCGCTTGCGGGCGCGATGAACGGCGCTCATCAGTCGCGCTGCGCCCGCCGCGCGAGCCCGATCCCGAGCTCGAGCGCCGCGATGAGGCTGCCGGGATCGACGGTGGCAGCGAGCGCGGGGTCGCGCGCGCGGTCGAGCGCGGTGCCGTGATCGACCGACGTGCGGATGAACGGCAGGCCGAGCGTCACATTCACGCCGCCGCCGAAGCTCGCGGCCTTGAGCACCGGCAGGCCCTGGTCGTGATACATGGCGACGATCGCGTCGTAACGGCGTGCGATGTCCGGGACGAACACCGTGTCGGCAGGAAACGGCCCCTCGACGTCGACGCCGGTGGCGCGAATCCGCGCGATCGCCGGCGCGATCGCGTCGATTTCCTCGCGGCCGAGATGGCCGCCTTCGCCCGCGTGCGGATTGAGGCCGCACACGGCAATGCGCGGCGCCGCGAGGCCGAACTTCGTGCCAAGGTCGGCGGCAACGATGCCGAGCGTTGCCGCGACGGTGTCGACGTCGATCGCCGCCGCGACGTCCTTGAGCGCGAGGTGCGTGGTGACGAGCGCGACGCGCAGCGGCCGGTCGGCGGCGCCGCCGCAGAGCATCATCACGACGCGCGACGTGCCCGTGCGCGCGGCGAAGAACTCGGTGTGGCCCATGAACGGCAGCCCGGCGTCCTGCATCACGCTCTTCTGCGCGGGCGCAGTGACGAGCGCGTCGAACGCGCCGGTGGCGCACGCGTCGCAGGCGGCGGCGAGCTGCGCCAGCGTCGCTGCGGCGTTGGCGGCGTCGGGCGTGCCGGGCTCGACGGGCACCGGCAGCGCGTGATGCCACACCTCGGTTGCGCCGGCATCGGCGTTGCTGGACGCCCCGTAGTCGACGTAGCGCGCCGAGCTGGCGATGCGCCGCGCACGCGCGGCGAGCACGTCGCGATCGCCGACGAACACGAGCCGCGCGGGGAAGGGATTCGTCGCATGGCGCGCGGCGAGCATCGCGAGCAGCTCCGGGCCGATGCCCGCCGGCTCGCCGCATGTCACCGCGATGATCGGCGGCGCCGCCATTGCCGCTACGTGCGCTCGATCTCGACGGCAGCGTCGCCGTAGACGTCGACGGTGAGGGCGGCCGCGACGCGCACCGCGTGGCGGCCTTCGGCGTTCGCCGCGATCGCTGCCTGGGCGAAGCCGGTGAGCGCCTGCTCCGGCCGGCCGAAAAGCCACAGGAGCTCGAGCGGCGAAGCGTCGTCGATCTCGCCCGTGTGCTGGACCGCGCGGCCGAGCGGCAGCGCGTAGCCCTCGCGGCCGAACAGCGGGAACTGGTCCAGCTTGGCGCGATAGCGGAGCACCTGCCTTCCGGCGAAGCGCCGGCGCGTGTTGAGATCGAACCAACCGCCCGGCGGCAGCGCGATCTCCACCTCGCCGCCCGCCTGCACGATCGGCGCAATGAGCAGGGCGTCACCGCACATGAACTGCGTCTCGAAGCGGCGCACCAGCGCGTTGCCCGGAAACGCGAGCGGCATCGCACGCATCACGGGCATGCCGGTGCGCGTCGCTTCGCCGATCACGCATTCGAGGTACGGAATAAGCCGGTAGCGGAACGCGAGCCACTTGCGCGCGATCGCTTCGGCTTCGGCGCCGAACGCCCACGGCTCGCGTTCACCGATGCCGTGCACGCGGATGTGCGAGCTGAAGACGGTCGCCTGCAGCCAGCGCACGAAGAGTTCCGCCGACGGCTGCGACGTGCCGTAGAAGCCGCCGATGTCCGAGCTGTGATACGGATTGCCGCTCATGCCCCACGACAAGCCGCCGCGGATGGAACCTGCGAGCCCTTCCCAATCGCTTTGCGGATCGCCGCCCCAGCCGATCGGATAACGCTGGCTGCCCGACCACGCGGCGCGGCTCCAGACCATCGGCAGGCCGGCATCCACGGGCCGATGCTTCGCCGTCGCCTCGAACACGCACTGGTTGTAGAGCAGCGGGTAGACGTTGTGCAGCCGGCGTCCGGTGTCGCCGTTGGCCGCCTGCGCGCCGTCGGGCACGTGCTCGCCGAAGTCGCTCTTGATGACGTCGATGCCGTCGTCGAACAGCGGCTTGTGCGCGTCGCGCCACCACGCGAACGCGGCCGGATTGGTGAAATCGACGATGCCGCTTCGCGGCAGCCGCGTCAGCACGTCGCCGAAAGGGCTCGTCGCGGGATTCGCATCCCAGTCGAAGACGTACGGTGCGCCAGTGCCGTCGGTGAGCAGGAAGCGACGCTCGGCCAGCTCCGCGAACGCCGGCGAATGGACCGAGACGTACGGATACTCCCAGACGCAGACGCGAAAATCGTGGGCCTTGATGCGGGCCAGCGCCGCCTTCGGATCGGGGAAGCGCGCGGGATCCCACTGGAAATCGAACCGCGTCTCGACGTTCCACGCCGCGCGGCCGTCGAGCGTCAGCACGTCGGCAGGAATGCGATGCGCGCGGAGCTTCGCCGCGACGTCGGCCGCATCCTCGGGCGTCTTGTAGTACGCGCGCGAAACCCACAGCCCGAGGCTCCAACGCGGCACGGCGGGGGCGCGCCCGGTGAGCTCGGTGTAGCGATCGACGATCGCGGCGGGCGTGTCGGCGGCGAACAGGAACAGGTCGAGCGCCTCGTCCTCGACCAGCACCGCGTAGCTCCGGTGCGACCAGTCGGGATGGCCGACGCCGTGCGTGACCATACCCGGCGTGTGAAAGAAGGTTCCCCACGCGCCCTTGCCGGTGCCGGGGCTCCAGGCGAACGGCGTGTTCTTGTACGACATCCCGGTGTTGACGCCGAGCGCATCCTCGACCTGCGAGTGGATGAGCTGGCCGCGCTTGTCGAGCGGGCCGAATTTTTCGCCGAGGCCGTAGACACCTTCGCCGCTCGCGAGCGCGAGCGCCGCTGTCCACAAGCCGCCCTGGCGCAGGCGCCCGAACGCCGGCAGGCGGGTCCAGCCGCGGAAGTGTTCGTCGGTGATCGACTCGACGACCGTCGCGCCCTTCCATTGCAGCCGGAAGCGCAGTGCGCCGCCGTAGATCTCGAGCGTCGCATCGCCCGACGTGAAGCGCCACAGGTCGGGTGCCACGCTCGCCACCGTGCAGGCTTTCGCGCGGCCGACGACGATGCCGTAGTCGGGGCGCGTGCGCGGGCCGAAGCGCAGGCGAAACACGCCGGGCCCGTACGCCGTTACTTCGAGGATGTCGCCGGTGGACGTGGCAAACGAGGCCCCGCTGGCGCTTGCGCCCAGGCTCTGCGGCTTTTCGACGCGAAGGTACGTGCTTGGGTCGAGATGCATGAAGCGCCTTCAGAGCGGCGAGCGCGGCTCCGGCAGCCCGGGCACGTCGACACGCATCGCAAACACGCCGCCCGACTGCGGCAGGCGCTCGAGCTCGTCGGCGTCGCGCATCTGCCGCGCGCTGGTGACGTAGAGCGTGGCGAAGTCGGGGCCGCCGAACGCGCACATCGTCGGGCACATTGCCGGCGTCGGATATTCCGCGAGCACGGCGCCGGCGGGCGAGAGCTGCACGACCTTGCCGCCGCGATAGAACGCCGTCCAGTAGTTGCCGGCGCTGTCGACGGCGCCGCCGTCGGGTCGGTCGGTCTCCCCGGTCCACGCAGCGAATACGCGCGACCGCGACGGCGTGCCCGTCGCGACGTCGTAGTCGTAGGCGCGAATGACGTGCGCCGGCGTGTCGCTGTGGTACATGGTGCGGCCGTCGGGGCTCCAGGCGAGGCCGTTGCTGATCATCACGCCGCCGACCACCTCGGCGAGCGCGTTCTCGCCGTCGAGGCGGTAGAGGATCGCGTTGCTGGCGTCGCGGACTTCGTTCATCGTGCCGGCGAAGAAGCGTCCCCGCGGATCGCAGCGCCCGTCGTTGAAGCGGAACCTTGCGGTGTCGTAAGGCGCGGCAGCGATGCGGCGCTCGAGCGTGCCATCCGCCGCGGCGAGCCACACGCCGTCGCGCAGCGCGACGACGAAGCCGCCGCGCGCGCGCAGCGCGACGCAGCCGATCGCGGCGGGCATCGGCATCGTCACATCGCGGCCGGTGGCAGGATCGAAGCGATGCAGCGCGGGCGCGTTGATGTCGACCCAGTAGAGGGCCTGCTCGCCCGGCGACCAGACCGGGCATTCGCCCAGGCTCGCGCGTGCGTCGAGGACGCAGGTGAAGGGCGACGGATTCGTGGCGCTCATCGTGTGGGTCGCATCAGCGAAGCGCGGACACGTCGATGCGCATCGTACAAGAAAACGTCGCGCCGGGCGGCAGCGTGCGCATGCCGGTGTCGGTGGCGCCGGCTGCGGCACGGTTGAATGCATCGGTCGAGTGGGTCACCGGCTCGATGGCGACAAAATCGCGACCGGCGGGCGCGAACACGACCAGATGATCGCAGGCGCGATCGGCGACGATCCGCGTCGCCCGGTCCGCCTGCGCGGAAGCCAGGGTCGCGCTCCCGTCCCAGCCGCAATAGACGTTGTCGATCGTGACGTCGCCCGGTACGCGGGGGGCGGCAAACGACCAGGGGCCCGTCGCGGCGCGGCGCTCGCGCGGCAGCACTGTCGCGTCATTGAGCCAGACGTCGCGCGCCCCGAACTGGAGCGTCGTCGACGGATCGCGCGGCAGGTACGGATGCCACCCGAGGCCGAACGGAAACGGCGCGGCGCCGGCGTTGGCGATCGCGAGCGTGGCGACGAGCATCGCGTGCGCGGTATCGGCAGTCAGCGCGAACGCCTGCGTGGCGCGAAACGGCCACGGCCACGCGAGGGCGTCGGCGCCTTGCGCCGCGTGATCGAGGACGAGCGTTGCACTGGAGCGCGTCGCCTGGCGAACGGTCCAGGCGCGTTGCCAGCCTACGCCGTGGATCGCGTGCGGATGGTCGCCGAAATTGCGCGCCAGCGGGTAATCGCGGTCCGCGAAGCGCAGCCGCGCGTCGCGCAGACGGTTCGAGTACGGCACGAGCGGATAGCAGGCGGACTGACGCACGTCGCCGGACGCTCGCGCGGCGCTGGACATCGGGCGGAGCACCGGGTGGCCACGCCAGTCGAACGCGGCGAGCGCGCCGCCGATCGCGGCCGTCACGGCGACGCGTGCGTCCGCCGCGACGAGTTCGATATCGGGCGCGGACAAAGGTGAGGCGTCAGGCCTTCGCGGCGCCGGGCGCGCCGGCCTTCACCTTGGCGAGCCACTCGGTGGCGCGTCCGGTCATCATCCCGATGTCGGAGTTGATCGCGATCCAGGTGAACCCATACTCGAGATAGCGGAGCACCATCTCGGGGTTGGGGCCGACGGTGCCGACCGGCTTGCCCGCCTTGCGGCAGAGTTCGACGCCGTGCTTGATCTTCGCCTGCACGTCCGGATGGTTGAAGTCGCCGAGGTGGCCCATCGACGCGGCCAGGTCGGCGGGCCCGATGAACAGCGAATCGACGCCGGGAACGGCGGCGATCGCGGGCAGGTTGTCCATCGCGGCCGCCGTCTCGATCTGGACGATCACGCAGATCTCCTGCGCGGCGGTCTTCGCGTAATTGGCGACGTTGCCCCAGCGGCTCGCGCGCTGCACGGCGGCGACGCCGCGCACCCCGTCCGGCGGGTAGCGCGTGTACGCCACGGCGCGCTTCGCCTCCTCGGCGTTCTGCACGAAAGGGATCAACAGCGTCTGCGCGCCCGCGTCGAGCAGGCGCTTGATCAGCACCATATCGTTCCACGCCGGGCGCACCACTGCGGAGGCCGGCGTGCCGGCCATCGTGCGCAGGATCTCGGCCACCTGCGGCGGCTCGATCGGCGTGTGCTCGGTGTCGACGACCAGGAAATCGAAGCCTGCACTGCCGAGCGCTTCGGCCGTGGCGGGCGCGCCGCTGACGAGCCAGACGCCGTAGGGCGTCGACGTGCCGGCGAGAATGGCACGCTTGAATTGATTGACGGGCATGTCCATGCGGCTTTCCTTCGACTTGGGCGGGACGGGAGCGCGGAAGGGCGAGGCAGGCACGAGTTCGCCGCGGCGCAGCGTCGATTCTACCGCGGCTGGACATTGAATTCATCTATGTGATATGGATGATATGGAGGACTTTGCCCTCAGGGCGAAGCGCGGCCGACAGCCGCTCCCGCACGCCGGCGGGAGGGGCCATGAAGGGGCGGGCGATGGCGCAGACAGTCGCAGGCGGGGCGCGTTATCCGGACCTTGCGGACCGCACGGTCTTCGTGTCGGGCGGCGCGTCGGGCATCGGTGCGGCGTTCGTGACGGCGTTCGCGGCCCAGGGCTGCCGCGTGGCGTTCATCGACGTCGCGGAAGCGGCCGGCAGCGCGCTCGCCGCGACGCTCCCGGCGGGGCGCGCGCACTTTGCGGTCTGCGACGTCCGCGATGTCGCGGCGCTGCGCGCGGCGATCGCCGCGGCCGAAGCGGCGTTCGGGGCGATCCGCGTCCTCGTCAACAACGCCGCGCGCGACGATCGTCATGCGTTCGCCGACGTCACGCCCGCCTACTGGGACGACAACCAGGCGACGAACCTGCGCCACCACTTCTTCGCCGCGCAGGCGGCGGCGCCCGGCATGGCCGCGGCCGGCGGTGGCGCCATCATCAATCTCGGCTCGGTGTCGTGGATGCGCGGCCGGCCGCACCTCGTCGGCTACACGACCGCGAAGGCCGCGATCGCCGGCCTGACGCGCACGCTCGCGCGCGAGTTGGGCGGCATGAACATCCGCGTCAATTCGATCGTTCCGGGCGCGGTGGCGACCGAGCGGCAGAAAGCGCTGTGGCTGTCACCGGAAGAGGAGCAGGCGTTTCTCGACCAGCAGTGCCTCAAGTTCCGCCTGTCGGAGGGCGATGTCGCGCGCACGGCGCTCTTCCTTGCGTCCGACGAAGCACGCGGCATCACCGGGCAGAGCGTCATCGTCGACGC
>Ga0068858_100003714_pt1 | contig 15119 bp, 13 predicted proteins | sample KBSSwiS12_FD_66589 | JGI IMG/M metagenome (GOLD analysis project Ga0068858, IMG submission 66589) | Switchgrass rhizosphere microbial communities from Kellogg Biological Station, Michigan, USA - KBS Switchgrass S1-2 | ecosystem: Host-associated > Plants > Roots > Rhizosphere > Soil ... | reverse complement strand
TCGAGGGCGTGCGGTATGCTTCCTGCATGACAAGGCGAAAGCGACCTCGCTGACCGTCCTCTCCCGCGCCCCGGCCACGAGCCGCCCCGGGCGCGGGCGGTCCCGCCGGACGCGCAACGTCGCGCCCGATCCGGCGGACCCCTCTCACGAGGAGACACGCATGAGCAACGATTCGCGCGCCGGGCGCACTCCCGGCTCTTCGATGTCCGCGCCGTCCGAACGCGCCGCCGAGCTGATGGCACGTGAACGGGCCTGCGGTGCGCGCAACTACGATCCGCTGCCGGTGGTGCTGGCGGAAGGCGCCGGAAGCTGGGTCACCGATGTCGACGGGCGCCGCTACCTCGACCTGATGAGCGCGTATTCGGCGGTGAGCTTCGGCCATGCGCATCCGCGCATCGTCGCCGCGCTGACGGCGCAGGCGCACCGGCTCGGTGTCGTCTCGCGCGCCTACTACAACGATCAACTGCCGCGCCTGTGCGAGCGCCTGGCGCAGCTCACCGGGCTGCCGCGCGTGCTGCCGGGCAACGGCGGCGCCGAGTCGGTCGAGACCGCGATCAAGGCCGCGCGCAAGTGGGGCCACCGGGTCAAAGGCATCCCCGAGGGCCATGCGGAGATCATCGCCTGCCGCGGCAACTTCCACGGCCGCACGATCGCAATCACCGGCCTCTCAACCGAGGCGCAGTATCGCGACGGCTTCGGCCCGTTCCCGCCGGGTCTCTCGACCGTGCCCTACGGCGACGCCGACGCACTCGAGCGTGCGATCACGCCGTGCACGGCGGCGTTCCTCGTCGAGCCGATTCAAGGGGAGGGCGGCATCGTCGTGCCGCCGGCCGGCTACCTGACGCGCTGCGCGCAGATCTGCCGCGAGCGCAACGTGCTCTTCATCGTCGACGAGATCCAGACCGGCCTCGGCCGCACCGGTTACTTCCTCGGCGTCGAGCACGACGGCGTCGCGCCCGACGGCGTGATCCTCGGCAAGGCGCTGGGCGGCGGGTTGCTGCCGGTGTCGGTGTTCGTGGCGACGGACGACGTGATGCGCGTGTTCGAGCCCGGCGATCACGGCAACACGTTCGGCGGCAACCCGCTTGCGGCCGCAGTGGCGCTGGCGGCGCTCGACGTGCTGTCCGACGAGCGGCTGATCGAGCGCTCAGCGACCCTCGGCGCGTGGCTCATGGACGCGCTGGCGCCGCTCGTGGGCCGCGTCGTCACCGGCGTGCGCGGCCGCGGGCTCTTCGTGGGTATGGAGATCGACCCGGCGTTCGCCAGTGCGCGCCAGTTCGTCGACCGGCTGCTCGCGCGCGGCATCCTGTCGAAGGACACGCACGGCACCGTCGTGCGCATCGCGCCGCCGCTGTCGATCGCGCGCGACGATCTCGCGTGGGCGGTCGGCGAGATCCGCGCCGTGGCGGGCGAGCTCGAGCGCGACCGCAAGCGCGCGGCATGAAGACTGTGCAACTCGGCAACAACGATACGGGGAGACGAAAATGCGCAAATGGAGAATGACGAAAATGCCGGACGGCGTATGGGTCGTCGCGGCGCTCGCGTTGACCCTCGCGCCCGCGGTGCGAGCGCAGGGCGCCGACGACCTCTATGAAGTCACAGTGAAAATGGAAATGCCCGGCATGCCGATGCAAATGCCGGCGACGACGCAGCGGATGTGCGTGAAGAAGGGCGGCGGCGACGCCGACATCGTGCCTCACCGGGACAATTGCAAGGTGACCGATGCGAAGCGCGCCGGCAACCGGCTGACGTTTGCGATCGTGTGCACCGGCCGCGACGCCATGTCCGGCGCCGGTGATTTCACGTTCGCCGGCGACGGCTACGACGGCCGCATCCGCTTCAAGGGGAAGATGGAAGGCCAGGACATGGAAATGGCGCAGGCGATTACGGGCCGGCGCGTGGGTAGCTGCGCCGCACGCTGACGCCGGGGCGCCGGCGTGCGCGCCGTATACTTGGGGGATGCCGTTGCCCGACCCCCCCGAACAGCTCGTCGTAGCGATCAGCTCGCGTGCGCTTTTCGACTTCGAGGAAGAGAACGCAGTCTTCGAATCCGCCGACGACCGCGCTTACATGCGGCTGCAGCTCGATCGCCTCGAGCAGCCGGCGAAGCCCGGCGTCGCGTTCCGCCTCGTCCGCAAGCTCCTCGCCTTCAATGCCGATGCCGAGCGGCGGGTCGAGGTCGTCATCCTGTCGCGCAACGATCCGGTTTCCGGGCTGCGCGTCTTTCGTTCCGTGATGGGCGCGAGCCTGCCGATCGAGCGCGGCGTGTTCACGCGCGGCCGCGCGCCGTACAGCTATCTCGAGCCGCTGAAGGCCAACCTCTTCCTGTCCGCCAACGGCGAAGATGTGCGGGCGGCACTGAACGCCGGCTTTCCGGCGGCGTTCGTCTATACGCAGACGGCACGCGCCGATCCGCATCCCGATGAAGTGCGCATCGCGTTCGACGGCGACGCCGTGCTGTTCGCCGACGAGGCGGAGCGCGTGTACCGGAAGCACGGGCTCGATGCGTTCCAGTCGCACGAGGCCGACCATGCGACGCGGCCGCTGCCGCCCGGGCCGTTCAAGCCGCTCCTCGAGGCGCTGCACCGCCTGCAGCGCGTCGACGCGTCCGGTGCCGTCAAGATGAAGCTCCGCACGGCGCTCGTCACGGCGCGCAGCGCACCGGCGCACGAGCGTGCGATCCGCACGCTGATGGACTGGCACGTCGACGTCGACGAGGCCATGTTCCTCGGCGGCCTCGCCAAGGGCCCGTTCCTGCGCGAGTTCGAGCCCGATTTCTATTTCGACGACCAGACGCGCCACGTCGAGTCGGCGTCGCTGCACGTCCCCGCGGGCCATGTCCCGCACGGTATCGCCAACGAATGAGTCCCGCCATGGCCCGTCGTCACCCTCTCTTGTCCCTGCTCGCCGTCGCGGCGCTCCTCGCGCTGCCGTTTGGCGTCGCCGCCGCCGAAGATTACAAGATCGGCGTCATCAACACCGACCGCATCCTGCGCGAGTCCGCACCGGCGAAAGACGCGGCGAAGCGCATCGAGCAGGAGTTCGCTGCGCGCGAGGCCGAGGTGGTCAAGCTCGATCGCGACCTGCGCGACCTCACGACGCGCTTCGACCGCGAGGCGGCCGGACTCGGCGAAGCCGATCGCGCCACGCGCCAGCGCGAGATCGAAACGCGCGGCCGCGATCTCGAGCGGCAGCGACGCCAGCTCGCCGAGGATCTCAAGACGCGCCAGTTCGACGAGATGAACAAGATCAAGGAGCGGCTGGACGGCGTGCTGACGAAGCTCGCGAAGGAGCAGGGCTACGACCTCATCCTGCAGGACGGGCTCTACGTGCGGCGCACCGTCGACATCACCGACAGCGTGATCAAGGCGCTCGACGCGAAATAGCGTGGCGGTATCGCGGGCGTTCCGGACGGGTCCGGTGCGGGGAGATGTCCGATGCGTCGCTTGCGCTCGAGCCTCGTCATCGCCGGAGTCGCGCTGGCCGCGATACGCGCCAGCGCCGCGGCCGAGCCGCTCGACATCAAGGAGGCGCTGAAGCCGCGCTCGTTCTACTCGATGCAGATCTCGCCGGACGGCACGCGGGTGGTCGCGATCGCGAGCGCCAACGGCGGCACGGGTCTCGTGCTCATCGACACCGCAACGTCGAAGGCGCAACTCGTCAGAGGCGAGACGCTCGACAAGGTGCGGCCACTGGCAGCGCGCTGGGTGACCGATGACCTGATCGCGGTCGACACGCAGTACTACGCCGCGATCTTCAAGCCGTCCGGCGAATACGTTCGCCGGATCGGCGGCAGGTACCTCGGCCGCGTCGCGCGCGACACGGCGGGCCATGATCGGGTGCTGGCCACGCGTCTCGGCAGCACCGCCTGGATCGATCGCGTCGACGTAGAGACCGGCGAGAAGACGGTCACGAACTTCAACATGCCCGGTGATCCGATCAAATGGATCTTCGACGGCAGCGGCAATGCGCGCGTCGTGTCGACCATGAGCACGGCGTTCTGGTCCGACGACACGACGATTACCCACTGGTACCGCGCCTCCGCCGACGCCGACTGGGAAAAGCTGGCGACGTTCCCGGTGACCGCCGAATACTGGACGCCGATGTACCTGACGCGCGACGGCAAATCGCTCGCCGTCTCGTCGCGGCAGGATCGCGACACGCTCGCCTACTTTCGCTACGACCTCGGGCTGCGGCGGGTCGAGGAAATGATGGCGGGCCATCCGACGCAGGACATCTACGCGCACAGGAGCGAGAACGACGAGAACTACGACCTCGTGGTCACGGAGGGCATGAAACCCGAGATCGAATGGCTCGACACGCGCTGGTCCGAGATCCAGCAAGGGCTGGACAAGGCCGTTCCCGGCCGGATCAACCTCGTCGTCGGCCGCACGCCCGATCGCGCGCTCGTGTACTCGCACGGCGACGTCGACCCGGGTCGCTGGTTCCTGCTCGACACGACGCGAATGACGTTGCGCGAGATCGCCGCGGCGAAGCCGGGCATCGACCCCGGCAAGATGCGCCCGACGCAGGTGGTGAGCTACGCCGCCGCTGACGGACTGACGATCCCGGCCTACCTCACGCTGCCTGCCGACGGTGCGCGCGACGCGCCGGCCGTCGTGGTGGTGCACGGCGGTCCGATCGCGCGCGACCGTTGGCAGTGGGACCCGACGGTCCAGCTCCTCGCGTCAAGGGGATACGTGGTGCTGCAGCCGCAGTTCCGCGGGTCGCAGGGTTTCGGCAAGCGCTTCGAAGTCGCGGGCTACGGGCAGTGGGGCCTCGCGATGCAGGACGACATCACGGCCGGCGTGCGCTGGCTGGTCGACCGTGGCTATGCGGACGCCCGCAGGATCTGCATTTTCGGCGGCAGCTACGGCGGTTACGCCGCGCTCTGGGGGCTCGCGAAGACGCCCGATCTCTATCGCTGCGGCGTGAGCCTGGCGGGCGTGAGCGACATCGAGCACATGCTGAAGGACGATTCGGACGTCAATGCGAAAGCCGTCGGCCGCATGCTCCGGCGGGCCACGATCGGCGAGCTCGACAATTCCGGCAAGCAGCGCTTCGACGACGTCTCGCCGCTCAAGAACGTTGCCCGAATCAAGGTCCCCGTCCTGATCGCCCACGGCAACCGGGACGCGCGCGTGCCCATCTCGCACGGCGAGCGGATGGTCGCGGCGCTGAAGCAGAACGGCAAGGACTACGAATGGCTGGAGCTGGACGGCGAGGGCCACTCGCTCGCACGGGAGCAAAACCAGCTCCGCTTCTACCAGGCGCTGTTCGCATTCCTCGAACGCAACCTCGGCAAGGCGCCGCCCGACGCCGGCGCCGCCGCGCCGGTCGAGGGCCCGGCGCCCGGACCACTGCGGAACTGACGCGGCCGCCGCAGTCAGCGGCGCAGCCGCCCGAAGAACGGATACTGCGGATCGTTGTAGCCGGGCGTCGACGGATGGCCCGGTGTGACCAGCGAATCGACGAGCGCTTCGTCGGCGTCCGTCCACGCGGTGCCGAGCGCGCCGACGTAGTCCTGCCATTGCGCCAGCGTGCGCGGCCCTGCGATCACCGACGACACGAGGCGGTTCGCCCACAGCCAGGCGAGGGCGAACTGGATCGGTGTGCGGCCCGTCGCCGCCGCATGCGCCGCGATCCTGTCCGCGATCGCGATCGACTCCGTGCGGAATTCCGTCTCCATGAAGCGGCGATCCTTGCGGCCGCCGCGCGAATCGGCGGGCGCATTCCCCTTGGCGTACTTCCCCGTGAGGACGCCGCGCGCCACCGGCGAATACGAGGCGACGCCGAGCCCGTAGTGAGCGCAGGCCGGAAGGATCTCGACCTCGGGCATCCGGTTCAGCAGGTTGTAGTACGGCTGGCACACGACCGGCCGGGGAACGCCCAGCTTTTCGCACCAGCGCACCACTTCGGCAATCCGCCAGCCGCGAAAGTTCGACACGCCGAAGTAGCGGATGCTACCGGCGCGGATGAGGTCGCCGATCGCGGCCACCGTCTCGGCGATCGGCGTCTTCGGATCGTCCTTGTGCAGGTAGTAGATGTCGATGTAGTCGGTGCCGAGCCGCTTCAGGCTGCCTTCGCACGCCTGGAAGATCCAGCGCCGCGACAGCCCGCCATCGTGCGGTGCGGCGCCCATGACGTTCGCGACCTTGGTGGCGAGGATCCAGCGGGAGCGTTGCGCGCGGATGGCGGCGCCGGTCAGCGTCTCGGCCGCTCCCTTCGTGTAAACGTCGGCGGTGTCGATGAAGTTCACGCCGGCATCGAACGCGTGCGCGACGATCTCGTTCGTCGTCGCGGCGTCGGTGCGATCGCCGAACATCATTGTGCCAAGGCACAGCGCGGAGACCTCGAGTCCGCTGTCGCCCAGGCGGTGGTAAGGCATGGAAGGCATGGCGCATCCGTTCGTCGGGAAAGGCGCCATCGTGAAGCAATCCCCGCGAGCGCACAATCGGCGCGCCCGCGGGGCGCGTTCAGGCGCAGCGGCGTTGCCGGATCTCCGCAACCGCCGCCGGGCGCGCGAGGTCGCGCGAAGCGCAGGCGTCGATGAACGCTTCGAACAGCGCGTTGATGCGCAAACCGTCCGTGACGGGTCCCATGTGGCCCGCGTCGATCCAGGCGGTGCGCACGTCGGGCAGCGCGTCGGCCAGCGCGGCGACGATGCGCTGCGCGACGGCGGGGCTGTGCGTCCCGCCGAGCACCAGCGCGGGCGTCATGATTGAGCGGCAATCGGTGAGCCGCAGCGGCGCGGAGCGCGCGGCGGCAAAATCGAGCGGCACCTTGGCAATGCGCCGAGCGAGGCGCGCCTGCACCGGCAGCGGCAGCGCCACGAACTGGCCTTCGCCGCTCCAGAAATCGACGAATGCGCGCGTCGCCTCGTGATACCGGTGCACGTCGACGAGCCGCGCCACTTCGGCGGCCAGCTCGCCGAGGCCGTCGGTGCCGTCGAGCAGGCTGAACGCGACGGGGTCGTACAGTGCCAGGCTGGCGACACGCTCGCCGTGGCGCTGCGCATAGCGGAGCGCCACCGCGCCGCCGTACGAATGCCCTACGAGATGGAAGCGCGTTCCGGATGGCAACAGACGGTCCACGCGCGCCGCGACCGCCTGCACTTCGTCGTCGAGCGTGAAGGTGCGGCGCGCGGCCGGCATGGGCTGCTCGCCGTAGCCGCAAAGGTCAAGCGGGATCGCGTCGTGGCGCGGCGCGAGACGCGCCGCCAGCGCGCCCCACTGCGACCGCGAAGCGAGCGACGAGTGCAGCATCACGACAGGCGCGGCGGCGGCGCCGTCGCGCGGCGCAGGCGCGGACGGCGCGACGCTTGCCGACCGGGTCGCGCGCGAGTCGGGGAACGAAGTCATCATGGCCATGCCGGTCGCTCCTGCGACGCCGCGAGGCGGGCGGCATGACGGCGGCGTGCATACGTGCGCACCCCGGCGATGAGCGCGGCAATCCGCGCCTGCACGACGTCGTGCCAGCGCGGTACCGGTGTCGTGACCGTCAGCACGCGCTCGCCCTCGTGGTCGGACAGCGCGAACGCGCCGACGCGGCTTCCGGGCGGCAGCGCGACCACGGCGATCGCGTCGCGGAAGGCGCTGACATTCGAGCGCACGTCGGGCTCGAGCGTCACCGTGACGCCCGGGTTGGCGATCACGTCGCGCGCGTGACCTTCGGCGGTGATCCACAGCTGCCCGGAAACCAGGCGGATCGTGCAGCCCCGCGGCCCGTCGATGGCGAGGCTGCGCTCCGTCGACACGGCGATCGTGAGGCACGGGCCCGGGGCTGCCGCGACGGCACGCCGCGCGGCGATCCAGACTTTTGCGCGCCGGGCGACAGTGAAAGCGACGCGGCTTCCCATGCCGTGGCGAATCGACGAGAGCGCCTGAGCGGCGAACCACTGGCTGGACGCATACATGATCAACGTCCCCCCGTGGCTGCAGCCGTCGCGCGGCCGGTGGCGTCCGCCCGATCGCTTTCCGACAGGTGGCGCGCAGCCACGAAGGTCGTGGGCGCGATGCACGCGGCGATCGACGTCGGCGCTTCGGCAGCGAACGCGGACACGGCCGCAATCGAAATCGCGGTCATGAAGATCGTGGCGGTGGCGATGCGGTCGAGCGCGGTCAGGGTCCTGCGAGTGCTTTCGTTCATTTCGCCTTGCTCCTCGTTTCGCCGCCCCGTCGGGAGAGGAACGCGATGCTCGCGGCTCTCTGTGGCGGCACGCCGGCGCAGTGGGCCCGACGTGACGGCATTGTCGCGACGCTTGTTGCACCGCGACATAGGGGCGGAGTCCCAGAGGCGGGGACGCGACGCGAAAACGGGGCGAAACGGCGGGGAAACGTGGGACTGGCGTCCCGATGGCGAATATTACGTACGCGGCGCGCCGAAGCCCGCCTCCCGCGCCAGCACGATGGCCTGGGCGCGGTTCTCGACTTCGAGCTTGGCGAAGATGCTCGTGATGTGGTTGCGCACCGTCTTCGACGACAGCCCGAGCTGCGCAGCGATCTGCGCGTTGTCGCGGCCCTGTGCGATCAGCTCCACGAGGTCGCGCTCCCGCCGGGTCAGGACGTCGAAACGCAGCGAGCCCGCCGGCGCCCCGGGGAGGAACGCACGCAATTCGTCGACCCATCGCTGCCACGCAGGCTCGTGCTCGAGCAGCGTGTGGTTGCGGGTTTCGAGCGGCACGAAGCGCGCGCCGGGAATGTGCGTCGCGATGAGCCGGCCTTCCTCGAACGGCACCCGCGCGTCGTTCACGCCGTGCGACACGAGCGTGGGGCATGCGACGCGCGGCAGCAGCGCGACAACGTCGATCGCGTGGAAGATGCGCATGAAGCGCGCCGCGTTCTGCGGCGACGTCGAGATGCGCTCGAGCTCGTTGAACCACTCGTGCTGTTCCGGCGAGCCGTCGGGAATGAACTGCGTCGTGAAGAACTGGCGGAACGCCGGATTGTCCTGGCCCCAGCCAAGCTCGGCCAGCCGGATCATCAGTTCTGCCTCGTCGCTCGTGGCGCCGGAGCGCTCCCAGTGCAGCCGTCCGCGCGCGTAGCCGCCGTGCAGGACGAGGTGCGAGACACGCTCCGGATGGCGCACCGCGTAGGCGATGGCGATCGACGCGCCCTGCGAAATGCCGAGCAGCGGAAAGCGCTCGAGGCCGCAGGCGTCGACGACCGTTTCGAGATCGCGCACCCAAAGCTCGAACGACAGCTCGGTGTCGCGATCGGAGAGGCCGCAGCCGCGCTCGTCGTAGCGCACGAGCGTGCGCCCCTGCGACAACTCGCGCAGCAGGTGCGTCCAGACGGGGCTCTGCCAGTCGAACTCGAGGTGCGAGAGCCAGTTCGAGACCTTGACGAGCGGCGCGCCCGCGCCCGACGTGGCGTACGCAATCCGCGCCCCGTCGGCGCCGGTGCAGAAGCGGATCTGTTGGGTGAGTGCCAGCATTGTGCAGGTTCGATGTTAGCGCATGGCGGCGAGGGCGGCGGCGCCCGGTGGCAGTCGCGATCGGCGCGCTCGGTATAATCGACGCCCCCTCGCCGTCACCATCCGGTTCCCATGAATGTCTTGTTCGAGGACGACGGCCAGCTCAAGGCCGGCAGCGTCCTCGCCGATAACGACGCGTCGCTGCAGGTCGAGTCCGCGTCGGGCAAGCGGATGAAGATCAAGGCGGCGAGCGTCCTGCTGCGCTTTGCTGCGCCGGGGGCGGCGGAGACGCTGGCGCAGGCGCAGCGTCTCGCGGCCGAGCTCGACGCCGATTTCCTCTGGGAAGCGACCGGCGAGGCGGAGTTCGGCTTCGACGAGCTGGCGCGCGAATACTATGGCGCCCTTCCTGCGCCGGCGCAGGCGGCGGCCGTGGCGCTGGCGCTGTCGGCGTCGCCGATGTATTTCTACCGCCGCGGCAAGGGGCGCTATCGCAAGGCGCCCGCCGATGCACTGAAGGCCGCGCTCGTTTCGGTCGAGCGCAAGAAGCGCGAGACGGTGCAGGTCGACGAGTGGGTCGCCGCGCTCGCGGCGCATCGCCTGCCCGAGCCGCTTGCCGCGCGCCTGCCGATGCTGCTGTACAAACCCGACAAGAACGCGCTCGAATGGAAGGCGCTCGCCCGCGCCTGCGACGCGCAGAAGATCGGCCCGGTGGAGCTCCTGGCGAAATGCGGCGCGATCCCGTCGTCGCACGACTATCACTTCAACCGCTTCCTCGCCGAGGCCTTTCCCGACGGCGTCGCTTTTCCGCCGCGTGGCGCGGCGCCCGCGCTGCCCGCACTGCCGACCGCAGCCGTGCGCGCATTCTCGATCGACGATGCCACGACCACCGAGATCGACGACGCGTTCTCCGTCGTCAACCTGCCGAATGGCCATACGCGGATCGGCATCCACATTGCCTGTCCGGCGCTCGCGCTTCCGCGCGATTCGCCGACCGACCGCATCGCGCGCACGCGACTGTCGACCGTCTACATGCCCGGGCGCAAGATCACGATGCTTCCTGATGACATCGTCGCTGCGTTCACGCTGGAGGCGGGAACGACGCCGGCGGCACTGTCGCTGTACGTCGACGTCGACGCGGCCGGCGCACCCAGCGCCCATGCGACCGCGATCGAGCGCGTGCCGATTGCCGCAAACCTGCGCCTCGACGCGCTCGGCGACGCGTTCGCCAGCGACCTGCCGTCGCCGTCGGATCCGCCGTGGACGGAGGAGCTTCGCGCGCTGTGGAAGCTTGCGCAGCGGCTCTCCGAAGCGCGCGGCAAGCCGGACATCGCGCGCATCGACTACAGCTTCTACGTCGACTGGGAGGCCGCGGGTGCCGGCGGCGAGCCCGGCCGCGTCGCGATCGTGCCGCGCCCGCGGGGCAGTCCGCTCGACAAGCTCGTGGCCGAGCTGATGATCCACGTCAACGGCACCTGGGGAAAGAAGCTGGCGGACGCCGGCGCGCCGGGTCTCTATCGCGTGCAATCGGGCGGCAAGGTCAAGATGAGCACGCGGCCGGGCGAGCACCAGGGCCTCGGCATCGCGCACTACCTGTGGGCGAGCTCACCGCTGCGACGCTACAGCGACCTCGTCAACCAGCGGCAGCTCATCGCCATCGTCGCCGGCGAGCGCCCGCCCTACGGCGACAACGACGCCGAGCTGTTCGCAGCGCTGGCCGATTTCGAGGCGACGTACTCGACGTATGCCGAGTTCCAGGACCGGATGGAGCATTACTGGTGCCTGCGCTGGCTGCTGCAGGAAGGGGTGACGGAGACGACGGCGACCGTCATCCGCGAAAACCTCGTCCGCTTCGAGCGGCTGCCGCTGGTCGTCCGGATGGCCGACCTGCCGGCGCTGCCCCAGGACACGCCGGTGCGGGTGGCGATCGGCGACGTCGACCTCCTGGCGGCGACATTTTCCTGCCGCTTCGCCGGGGTGTTCGCGCCTTGATTTAAGGTAAACGTTGCATGATTGTCACTAACCTCCTGAATAAGGCGGATTTTCGGCCCCAGCAGTTGTGACCAAATTCCCCCGGGCGCGCTACAATACCGCTCGATCGCCTCTTCGACGGGTCGTAAATTGCCGCCCCGCAGCGCACGCCCGAAGCCGCACCTCGCCGACGTCTCCGCGAAACCCGCGGGAGCACGGGTTGCCGCAGCCCCGGTGCGCAGTCCCGCGGTGGGCCGCGCAGTCGCCCCCGCGCCCCACGCGCCGGACGTCCCCCCGCAAAAGACTGCGCGAATCCGCGTCGCCGGTGCGCTGCCGCCGGCGCGCATACCTCCCGAGGCCCTGGCGTCGCCGCGCGGCGATCGACTGTTTGTCGCGGCGCTGACGACGTCGCTGATCGTTCACGCCGTCGTCATTGCCGTGCACGTGAGCCCGTGGGACCCGCGCAAGCTGCTCGATCGCGAGCCGCCGCTCGAGATCACGCTCGTCAACGCCCGGTCCGAAACGCGGCCGACGAAGGCCGACATCCTGGCGCAGGCGAACCTCGACGGCGGCGGCAATACCGACGCGAAGCGGCGCGCGAAGACGCCGTTGCCGGTCATGAAGGACACGCCGGCGAAGGACATCGCGATGCAGGCGCCGCCGGTCGAGACGCCGACCGATCCGAAGACCGAACTCCTGACGCGGCTGCGCTCGACGCCGGCGGCGCAGGCGCTGCCGCCGCCGGTCGACAACCCCGAGCGGACCGAATCGCCGACGGCCAACGAGATGATGCAGAAGACGCTCGAGGCGCTGCGGCTCGAGGCGCAGATCGCCAAGGAGATGGACGCGTACCAGAAGCGGCCGAAGCGGCGCTTCATCGGCGCCAACGCGGAGGAGTATCGCTTCGCGCGCTACGTCGAGGACTGGCGGCTCAAGGTCGAGCGCATCGGCAATCTCAACTATCCGGAAGCGGCGCGGCAGATGAAGCTCTACGGCAGCCTGCTGCTCAACGTCGCGATCAAGAGCGACGGCAGCCTCGAGAGCGTCGAGGTCAAGCGCTCGTCGGGCCAGCGGATCCTCGACGCCGCTGCCGTGAAGATCGTCGAGATGGGCGCGCCGTACGCGCCGTTTCCGCCCGACGTCAAGCGGGACACCGACGTCCTCAACATCACCCGCACCTGGACGTTCACCAAGGGCGACGAGCTCCAGAGCAATTGAAGCGGCTGCTGCGCTGGTGCGGCTACGCCGCGGCTGCGGTGGCCGCGTTCCTGTTCCTGTGGCATGCGTACGTCGCCGCAACGATCTGGTGGTGGCGCGACCATGCGCCCCGCGAGACGGCCTTCATGGCCTCGCGCATGGCCGAGCTCCGCGCGAAGAATCCGAAGGCCGAGCTGGCGTACCGCTTCGTTCCCTATGACCGCATCGCCGTCGGCCTCAAGCGCGCGATGATCGCCGCCGAAGACGCGCATTTCGTCGAACACGAGGGCTTCGACTGGGACGGCATCCAGCGGGCGCTCGAGAAGAACGAGAAGAAAGGCCGCATCGTCGCCGGCGGCTCGACGATCACGCAGCAACTCGCCAAGAACCTCTTCCTGTCGCCGTCGCGGAGCTACGTCCGCAAGGCTGAGGAAGCGGTGATCACGGTGATGCTCGAGTACATCCTCGACAAGGAGCGCATCTTCGAGCTCTACCTCAATGTCATCGAATGGGGCAGCGGCGTATTCGGCGCCGAGGCGGCCGCGCACCGCTATTTCGGCACCACGGCCGCGCGGCTGGCGCCCGAGCAGGCGGCGCGCCTCGCGGCGATGGCGCCGAATCCGCGCTTCTACGAGCGCAACCCGAATGCGCCCGGCCTCCAGCGCAAGATCGGGATCATTCTCGCGCGCATGCCGTCCGCCGACTTGCCGTAACATCGCCGCATGCCCGACGTGATCGACGCCCCCGAGGACCAGCGCGCGCTCCCGCGCGAACGCGTCGAGGACGCGCTCGCCGAGATCATCGCGCTCCTGCGCAAGCACCGGCTGGTCGAGGGTCTCGTCACGGAGCAGCGGACCGATGCGCCCGCGGAGGCCGCCGACAAGCTCGCCGACAACGCGGTGACCCGCGCGAGCAAGGCCGAGCTCGTTCGCAAGCTCGACCGCCTGCACGCCGCCGACGTCGCGCACCTGCTCGAAGCGCTGCCGCTGGACGAGCGGCTGTACGTCTGGGACCTGGTGCGCGCCGCGCGCGACGGCGAGATCCTGCTCGAGGTCTCGGACGCGGTCCGCGAATCGCTGATCTCGTCGATGGATACCGACGAGCTCGTCGCGGCGACGGAAACGCTCGAGGCCGACGAGATCGCGGAGCTCGCCCCCGACCTTCCGCAGGAGGTGATGGATGACGTCCTCGACAGCCTGCCGATCGACGAGCGCGAGCAGCTCCGTGCGGCGATGTCGTTCGACGAGGACATGGTCGGCGCGCTGATGGATTTCGAGGACGTGCACGTGCGTCCCGACGTGACGCTCGAAGTCGTGCTGCGCTACCTGCGGCGTTTCGACGAGCTGCCGTCGCAGACCGACCAGCTCTTCGTCGTCGATCGCGACGAGCGGCTCCTCGGCGTGCTGCCGGTCAATCGCCTGCTGGTGTCGGATCCCGCCAGGGCCGTGGCCGATGTCATGCGCCCGCCGCCGGTCAAGCTGCTGCAGCACGAGAAGGCCGACGCTGCGGCGAGCGCATTCGAGCGCTACGACCTCGTGTCGGCGCCGGTCGTCGACACCAACGGCAAGCTCGTCGGTCGCGTCACCGTCGACGAAGTGCTCGACTTCGTGCGCGAGCGCGGCGAGGAGGAAGTGCTGGCGCAGGCCGGCCTGCGCGAGGAGGAGGACGTCTTCGCGTCGGTGTGGAAGTCGTTCCAGAACCGCTGGGCGTGGCTGGCGATCAACCTCGTCACCGCGTTCATCGCGTCGCGCGTGATCGGCGTCTTCGAGGGCTCGATCCAGAAGCTCGTCGCGCTCGCGGCGCTGATGCCGATCGTCGCCGGCATCGGCGGGAATTCGGGCAACCAGACGATCACGATGATCGTCCGCGCGGTCGCGCTCGGGCAGGTGACGCGCGAGCATGCGCGCAAGCTGATCCGCAAGGAGCTCGCGGTGGCACTGCTGAACGGCGTCATCTGGGGCGGCGTGATGGGCCTGATCGCGATGCTCCTCTACAAGCAGGTGCCGCTCGGCCTTGTCATGGTGCTGGCGATGACGCTCAACCTGCTGCTCGCGGCGAGCATGGGTGTGCTGATTCCGATGACGATGCTGAAGCTTGGGCGCGATCCCGCCGTCGGTTCGTCGGTGCTGATCACTGCCGTCACCGACTCCGGCGGCTTTTTCATCTTCCTCGGCCTCGCGACGCTGGTCCTCGTATGACGCAGCCGATCGTCCTCATCCCGGGCCTGCTCGTTTCGCCGCGCTACTACGCGCCGCTCCTGCCCGCGCTGTGGCAGTTCGGGTCCGTCACGATCGCGCACCACACGAGCGACGACAGCATGGCGGCGATCGCCGCGCGCATCGTCGCCGCCGCGCCGCCACGCTTCGCGCTCGCCGGCCATTCGATGGGCGGCTACATCGCGTTCGAGATCATGCGCCAGGCCGGTGCGCGCGTGACGAAGCTCGCGCTGATGGATACCGCCGCGCGCGCGGACACGCCGGAGCAGAGCGAGCGGCGGCGCGCGCAGATCGCGCTCGCGCAGGGCGGGCGCTTCGCGGAAA